>Ga0180301_10000578_pt1 | contig 28284 bp, 22 predicted proteins | sample GuaBasSediGuay16_FD_121797 | JGI IMG/M metagenome (GOLD analysis project Ga0180301, IMG submission 121797) | Subseafloor sediment microbial communities from Guaymas Basin, Gulf of California, Mexico - Guay16, Core 4569-2, 12-15 cm | ecosystem: Environmental > Aquatic > Marine > Hydrothermal... | reverse complement strand
TGTCTTTCTATTCTTGTGTGGGGCTTCATTTTAGTGCCGTTTCTAGTAAGCCACCGCCAGCGCTAGTTTGCTTGTAACTGGTCTATAGAACTCACCTAGACAAATGCAAAATTACTGTCGCTCGAAGCAATAACGCCCTTATAGCTCTCCGTGACGAATATCTCCTTCTCCCTGATCCTACCTCCAAACCTCTTCACTAACTCCCCGACAACATGCCTCTTGCTCTTCGGCGCCGACACGTAGAGTTTCGTCCTGAAAAGGTTTCTCTGGGGATACATGTAGACGTACCTTATCGTAGCCCCATACCCAGAAAGGATGCTCCTCAACGCTATGAAATCCTCAATATTCTTCGGCGGCGTAAAATATATCTCCACAAACTCCTCAACATCAACCATAAGGAGCACCAGAAACAAAAAGAATATTAAGCCATTTTAAAGCAGACGTTTTTTGCTATAAAATCTCTGTTTATATTTCCCATAGAATCTAATATAGATTCTAGTTTAGTTAGATTGATTCCCTCCATGCTTACAATGTTAATTTATGTAACTTTTGACAATACGGTTCATGTGGAAATTCTACTCTAATTTTTATCTTTAGATATTTATTATAGTTTTGCATAAAAATTATGCTATCTAGCTCATATTGCCTTGGAAAGTCTATACAAATTTCATGTCCCCAATGGTCTTTCCTTGGATGAAAAATAATAAAGAACTCTTTTTGCTCATTCGATAGCGTTATAGCTTGTAACTTTGAAAGTTCTTCTATGCGTTTCCCTCGCAACTTGGTTAGAATTTGTACCGATATTTCTCCCAACATGTATTCTTGCGAACTTTTACTTCGATCTATTCTAGCTTTCACTTCCCACATAAAAAGTTCCTTCAGCTTCTCTAGATATTCTCCTTCAAATCTTAATTCACAATTCCTTGGAAGTGAAGGTGAAAGTTCGACTTTAAACTTAATAACATATTTTTCTCTTAAAGGATTTACCCTCAACTTTAATATTGCACTCAGGAAATTTGAGAAAATATCGCTACATGTTATCATTACTACATCCCCCAACACTTCTCTTCAAAAAATAGTGAAAAGTAATAAAGCTTTATTCGTGCACTTTTATCGTTGTTCCTCTCTATTAGTAGTTGTTGTATTTTGTTGCTTTTGGGATTTATCTCCCGTTTTTTGTCCCTCTAGAGTTTCGAAGATCCTTTGAACAACAGTCTTCAGGAAACCATTATCCTCTTTCCAGTATTCGCCGTCTATTACTACATCTTGCCAGGGAGCCAACGGTTCTGAAATTTCAATATGTACATTTGTCTCAAAATTTAAGTCCCCAAAGAATTTTTCTAGACTCTCCTCAAATGTCCTTAAAAATTCATTCTTGATTTTTCTTTTGACCACTCTTAAAAATTCATCATATGCTTTTTTAGGGTTCTTTCTTATATCTTCAAATATCGTACCAAATATTTCCTTTAATTTTTTTATTCTTTCATCTTTGGCCTTAATATATGTTACATCATATTCCTCAAATTGAGGTATTAATTCGTATTTAGCATAGATCTCTAGTCTTTTCTTGTCTTTTCTACCTTTTACTCTTACATACGTCATTTTAAACTTAAAATAATCATTTTCTCGCACTAATTCTTCCTCATACTTAACCGCGAATTCATGCCCCTTAATTTCTTGATTTATAGCATCCCTTCTCTGATTTATAGTCTCCAAAAAAAGTTCTAAAGCACTCTTTTTTATGAAGTCTAGGATCTCCTCTGCATTTATATTTGGGATATTCACCATACTAATCACCTATGGAACTTTTAAATTGCTAATTATAGACTCAACATCATCTAAGTGGTTTTCAAAATCAGTATACTCCTCACTGACTCCACTGAAGAATGGGCTATTTCTCATCTTACTGAAAATGTTTTGTAAGTCATTTTTCTTTATCTTTGTCTCTTTGCAAAGCTCAGTTAATGCTTTTCTTATGAATTCTTCAGTATCTTCCAATTTAAAAAGATAAATAACCAGATATTGTCCATTAGTAAACCTTTTCTCATATAATGGAGGCATAAGTCCAAACATCATAGCCACATCAAGCCCAAAACGTTTATAGAGAGTTCGAGGTACCTCGCTATTTAATTTGCACACATCACAAAATATTAATACGCGTTTATCAGTAATATTGTCACTAAGCTTAAATGATGATATTCTACTCTCTATTCGTGCACTAATCTTATTAACTAGCTCCCTCGCAGTAAGTGTGCTGGCGAATTTATGTGTATCTTTTATAATTAAACCAAAATAAGGTCCACGGCCAAATACATATGTTTCGTCGACTTCCGCTGGGTTAGGAACTCCCACTATAATTTCCTTCTTGATATGATCACCAAATGAAAACCACTTCAGACCAGAAAGCAGTGCTAGTACTAAGAACCTTGAGTATTCATTAAAGTCTCTAGCATCTGGACAAGGGTCTTCGTATCTTGCATTACCTCCTATCATTAAATAGTAAATTGTTTTTCTTCCACCTTCTTTCAGGGTAGACCAGTTTTCATATGAGAATGTTGATAATATTAGACGCTCCAGATACATCTTTATGTATATTTTAGTCATACCACTCAAATTTCCTAGTAGTGGGCGCATGTACCATGTGATAAAATCATGGTCCATGGCATCTTTATGTAGAGTTTCCGCCCATATGCGAAGCATTACGCTATTAGCACCATCTGAATGATAGAATAATATTGCTTTGCTCCAATCGCGCGATCCACTATATAGGCTATCTGCTAAGTCGCTCAGTATGTTAGGTGCAGTATCTTCTGCTTCAGATATTATGCTTGATGTTATTTGAGTTAAAGCTCCCCTATTTAGCTCCCTATCATAGCGCCTTAATCCCCTAATATCCAATGTATCTAATATAGTACTAGAGCTTTCACTTGTAGGGAATGTATAAATTTCTGGAACATATCTTTTAACAATATTGTTCTGTCTGTATTGCACGAAATTATGTCTACAATCATTTACATGGTCAGGTAAAGTTTTTATCCATAGATCTCCCATTAAAGCTTCGCTAATAATAATATCTCTTATTTTTAAAGTCTCATAATCCTTGGGTATAACTACCACCATGCAATCTCACCCCTACATTTCTGCTGTTATTCTCTCGAGATCCAAGGATTCTTTTCTTTGTTGATAAGCCTTCCTTGCTTGCTCCTCTTGTTGATAAACTTTATGGATATCCTCGACTTTCTTTTGGATATCATCAATTTGGCTCTTAAGACTTCTGAGAAGCGCAATAATTCCTCCAATTTTTTCATCAAAACTATCAAGCTCTTCATTAGTACTGCGAGAATTCTGAAGTATTTCATTTAAAATTCCGCTATGAGACTCTAAAGTAGCCTTGATTGATTCGCAACAATGCTCTAATGCATCGCATATTTGAATAACTTTCTGATTAACATTGCTACCGAGGTTAAGTATATTACTTACATTCTGCTCTAAGCCATCAATCTTACTGAGAATATTTTCCTGAATATTTTTTAGGTTTGCAATTTCATTAATTATCCTACCCAGTAGCCCCTCCATCTTCTTGGGTAGTCTCTGCGGCGTTTGGAACGCAATAATATTGTTTATAATAGCATCAGACTTCGTTCTTATTTCGACTATAATGCTAGCCTTACTATCAACAGTTACTCCCCTACTATTTTGTATCTCTGCTACCGCTGACAACCTAATTAAAGTGCCTCTCAAAAAACGTGGAAATAGATTCTTCATTTTAATACTAGCACTGGTGCGATGTATTATGATTGTATTTACGATAGGATCGTCAACATGGAAAACAAGCCGTTCATTTTTAGAGTCATAATTTAAATCAATTATATCATAGTTCTTATTTGCATAACTGAGTTTTCCAATCGGCAACGCTAACACCTATGGCAGGAAATTGATTTTTCCTATAATATTCAAAAGACTAATTTTATTTTTAAAGATTATTATTTCTGAAAAAAATCAAAAATATTTTAAATAACTTAACCCATATTATTATATGGGAAGAAATCTTGGGTTCAAGGTGACTTGCCTTGTCATGTATTCATCCACATAGGGATATTAGATGTTTTAATGAGCATTTGTGGATAGATTATAAGCGAATCATATGCCTGCTAAGTGATAAAAGTTTGCGAAACCTTCTTTATGAAGATAGAGAGCTACTTATGCGATATTTATTTACCTCGCATGGTAGGGACATCCAACTATCGAAGTATTTCTACGGAGAAACTGAGCTAGAAGACGAATTACAATGGAGCACAATTAAGAATGAGTTCTTTGAACCAATCGAGAATTTAGATGTTTATATCAATGTATTTTTCCGCTCTAAAATTGATTCTAGCAATATTGTTAAAGTATTATTCTCAATAATCATTAAGTGTTACGAAGATATGCTAGTTTCCTATGCAACAAATAGCGACATCATTCGTAACTATTATATACGGATTGAGCCTCGGAGATCAATATATCCGAGTACGGCCCGTGGTGCGGTAAGTATATTTAGAGAAAACGAACAATTTGAACAACTTATCAGCAGTCTTTCTTGGTTCGGACAGTCAAGACAAAAGCGTGGAAATATACTCGAGGCCATTGAGTCGGAAGCGTTCATTCATATATCAAATATAGAGAAAGAAAGCTTATGGAATCCCGCTTCAGTTGCTGCTCCTGAAGGTGCAGACCATAGCATAGTTGTTAATATGCATATAAATAAGTTCGATGAAACCGAAGATTTTTCAGTAGAAGTTTCTAGACGACACGGATCTAACATGCTATTTACGCTTAGATTTGGTAGAATCTTGCTCAAAGGAAAGAACTTAGGTTGTGTTCCTAGACTAGCAGAATTAGTGGGCTCAAGGGTTTCTTGTGATTTACCTTCTAGAGTTAACCCTGACCATATTAAGCCCCTATCAGATTGGCTGTTTTATATTGCAATTATATTCAAATTTATTAGGCTTCTTCAAAATGATGAGGCTATAGAAACGCTAAATTATTGGTACGGGGAAACTGTGTGTAATTCTCAGATACTAGTTCCGCTATACAGTAATGCAAGAAGCTATGTGAATCTATTAAGGTCGCTCGGAAAAGACTATATTCAAATTCAACCCTTCTCTTATTTTTGGCAAACTATTTCTGAATCTGCACATGGGCTAGAAGCACCTTCCAGTGTTCATATTAATCTAGGAGTGGACTTTAGCGTTCCCTTAGTGATGATTCTTAAGAGGTGTATCCCTCAGTAATATTAAAAGTTACTAATAGGAGGATGCATTATGTCTTCCAAAATTGTTTCCTTAGTAGATGTAGATATAGAGAATATGATGTACGCTTTTACAGAACTAGAGAGACATTTTGAGAGAATAGATACGATATGTGATTTTTTAGAAAACAAAGACATACCGAAAGATGTTCATAAGAAGCTATCTATGATAGGCAAAGAATATTTAGCTCTAATTGAAAGCATCTGCCACAATGCCACTAACGCATTGTATAATATAATCTACGAAAGTATGGGCAATAAGCTTGATAAATTCTATGAATTGATCGCACTATGCATTCTCTTAAAGATATATCAGCGCACTCAAAAAATAAAGCGATACGAAATTTTGAAGAAATTATGCGAATTTATGCGAGAGTCGGCTGAATATCAAGTGAAACTTAGTGATTTTGAGAGAAAACTCGAGCCTGAATCGAGACCAAGATTAAGACATCACGTGGATATTTTATCGGAACAATTTAATACTGAGAATTGCAAAAGTGCAGTCGTAACAGCTCTTGCTATTGCATATAGATGTTTTAGTCATGTTCGAGAGCAACTCGTAATCAGTATACATAATCACCTTGGTTATAATAGGCGCTCTATTGAAGAACATATGAGCTCCGTAGCGAAGATGCCTCTAAACATTATTAGAAGCTATTATGTTAAAAGAAAAGGAATATTCGTTGAATTTACTGACTTTGGAACAAAGTTATTGTACTACATGGGCGAGATCGGCAAAATACTTAGAGCAAATGCAAAAAAACAACTTAAAAAGAACATAAATGAATTGTTGCAAGAGATTGTTGACTACTTCTTAGAGTGTTTAGACAAGAGTATGATACCGAGTTATGAGAGAATGCGAAAATACAATGATCAGCTTAGAGAATTGATGCGAATTGAACAAAAAAATGTAATTGATATAATCTCTAGCGTGGTCACGATAGTTCTTAATAAATTAGGCAAAAAGGGGTGAGGAATATATGACTAAGGAGGAAGTCATTTTTGCGTGTAAAAAAATCAAAGAGGAACTTGGAAAGCTGATTGATGAACAGGGAAAATTTACTGTTGCTCTCGTAATTAAGTTCTCTAATGATAAAGTAGATTTTCTATCCGCTCTTCTCAGAGAATTGAAATTGTCATCAAACGAGGAGTATTATGTTCTTAATGGATCTAATCTTGGTAATTACCTCCAAAGGTATAATGAAAATCTCGAGGAACAACAAATTCTGCCCATGATAATTCTAGTAACTGAAGATCAGTACACTGAAGAGTTTAAACAAAAGCTCGATGAATTAAAGAAAGACTACCATTATTATGTATTCGAGAAAACTGAAAGCGATATATTGTTCTGTCAGATCTTTTTGCCTCCTCCAAGTGATATTGATGATATTGAAATAATTGTTGAGGAGGTCGATGTTGAGTGATTGCTGATAAATTCAAAGACATACTTAACGAGCTTGCAGGACTTAAAAAAATATTAGACAAAATACATAAAGATCTTAAAAGTTCTTTTGACGCTCTAAAGAAATCGATCTCAGAAGATGTTTTACAGAATCTAAAATTTTCAAAAAATTTGCTGGAAAAAGTATCTAATACTCTAGAGCTAGCTGAAAAGCAGGTAGCACATATTGAGAATATCGTTAATAATATAGCAGATAACACTGTTCAAGTGCGAAAGGAACTTGTAGATCATGTGGGAAAAATAAATTCTCTTCTATCAGGGGTCTCAAGCATCATCAAAAGTATTGGAGATCTAAAGGAATTTATTAAGGAAAAATTTTCAGATGTGTCTAGTAAGGTTACAAATTTATATAGTGTTCTGCAACGACTAGAAAACAAATTAGATAACTTTGCAGATAATCTATCCAGCCAAATGGAGAAGGTCGCTAGTAATATAGCACGTCTTTCTTCAGAGACATTGTTATTCGAGTTAGATAAAAACAATAAGCCGAAGCTCATATCGTCGCTACCTGTTAAATTAGCGTTCGACAAAAAGTATCTCATACTTTATAAAAATCCAATGTGCGAAAAGTCGCAAATAAGGCTAAATGTTTATCCAGAAGAACTTGACGCGATGATAATACATGAAAATGAAAAGGACATAATAAATTGGATGAATATTAATGATGTCTATGCCATCAAATTCACCACTGTGAATCCTGGCTTGCGTTCGTTAATTAGGCATCTTCGATATACGCTTCGGGGAACGCTAACTATAAGCTATAGAAGCGCCAATAGCGAGATAACTGATGTCGTAATACCAGTAGAGCTAAAAACAAGAAGCTTAACGCCCATAATAATTGGCCTAGTACCAATATTAATTGGTCTATGGGAATTTATAATTAAGATTGTCTCATTCATTGGTGTAAGCGCGCTTCCGATGTTTTCCATAGTACTTATACTCGCAGGAGCAATTTGGATTGGCACTATCAGCAGATCCTAGCGAGGTGATTTTGAGTGGCTAAGCGCTTGAAAATGAGAGTAAAAAACTTTGCAAAAAGATTAATAAACTTTCTTGAAGCACCAAATAGTGTAGTCATAATAGTTGTACTCCATGGCAATAAAATGTGTGAAAGAATAAAAAGGTACTTATTGGGGTTCCAAGGAGATATCATTACAAAAAACATTAATGATTTTAGTGATTTATCCGCTAACGATGTGCACTCATTGTACCCACTTCTAATAGTAGTAGAGAATTCCCAGAGTTGGAGAAAGACCTACAATACTTTGAGAAAGTATGGAAAAAACGTTCGTGTTTATAAAATTCATCCATCAATGAAGGTTTTAGAGGCAAGTGCACCAATGGTCTTCTTTTATTGTGGAGAACATAGCATTGTCTATGGAGGTATCGCTTTATGCCAGGCCACAACGAATAGGGTCTATATCTACATAAGAGAAGTACTTGATGGCGAAGAGGGAGGTATAGAATATTGGGCATACGATAGAACAGGGAAACTTTTTCGATATAATCTGCCCAAAACACCACCTGAAGATTGGGTGGATATCTTTAAAGCAATCGAACAGTACTCCAACTACATGGTATCAAAGAATCATAGCGAATTCAGACACTTGATTAATCTCAGAAATTCAATAAAAATCGTTGTGTTTTCGTGTATTAGAAGCGGCTCTGGTATGAATTGGTCAGGTGCTTTTAGTTCAGCACTAGCATATGGTGTTCTTAGATTCTATGGATTAATTAATGAAGACGCTCACGAAACGTGGCGAAAATTAGTTATGAGAAATAACCTAGAACAAATCATATTTGACGAATCATTTCAAAAAGTAAATCACTTAGCATTGTGGTTAGAAATGCACTTTCATGGTGGCATGGCTAGCGGATATGGCACATATATCAGCATTATAGGCTCTCCATTACCAACACTATTTATCAGATTAAAAGAGGAGAAAATTGAGATTTGTGCGGTAGAAGGTGCGGATGAACATTGTGATTATAAACGCTCATTAGATACTATAAAAGACCTTATAAACTACATGTATGTTACAACGCTAATCAAAGGACAGGATATTAGTGAGCTTATAAAGCGTTTTAATACGAGTATTTTTATAGCTGCAATCGAGACGTATCGTCCTAAATCTACAAAGAGAAAAATTGAACAAATTAAGAAACATGTTCGTAAAAATTTTATGTTCATTGATAGTAATTTCATTAATTGGCTTTTAGGGGAGATTTTACCAGTAGATTTAGATGAAAAAATTAAGATTAAATTTCTCGACATACTAGGTTTAATAAATCCGTACCTTAGAGATGAAAATATAGGGAAAGTGATATTATTTAACTTCCATAATCTGTTAAATCTTAATGTAATAAAATCACTCAAAGAATTACTAAAAACCAAATATGCGCCTTATAAATATAGGCGAAAAATCTTACCATTCCTAAGAGCTATAAGAACACTACATAAATTTTTGATTAACATTATGGGGCTTGATTGGGAAGAATTCAGAATATTTAGAGAGCAAATCCTTAATTATGTTCTGAATGATAGAGACTACCGACATAGACGCTATTGTTGTGGATATGGAAATTTAGCGACGAAAAATATAGCTTTCAAATTAACGGGCGCTGGTGGTGGCGGGGTTTTTCTCTTATTTTCCTATAAGGGTTGCTTTGATTTTTCCGATTTAGCAAAATTCATGAAGACAACTGGCCTAGAAAAGGACTATGCCATAATTTGGACCTCGGATGAACTTGAGGATGTTCATGGAATAGATGCCAAATGGTTAAATGTATTTGATAGCGATCTTGAAGTTATAAAAGAGGAAATTGTTAGACGCTACGGAACAAATATTTGTTGCAAGGATATACCAAAGATAATAGGTGAACTACAATACCTTCCAGAGAAAATTTTAGAAGCAATCCATAAAATACAAAGTGAGCGAGGAGGGTAGTTATGAAAAACTCCGTAAGTTTTTGCAAAAAATATTTTGACCTAAGGGCAAAATCCTATGGACGTTACGTAAAAACATATACGGATCCAAAGCTATACAAATTAATGCTAAAACCAATTATTGAAATATTTGGAAAAAATAAAAAATTAACTGTACTTGATGCAGGTTGCGGCGTTGGTTTATCAACATTACATCTTAAAGAACAGGGGCACGATATTTGGTATATGGATTTCTCGGAAGAAATGATAAAACGAGGAATCTCTTTAGGAATAATTCCCGCTAATAGATACATCATACATGACCTTAACGCTATTCCCTGGCCCTTCAGTTCTAATAGGTTTGACCTGATTGTGATGCGCTACGTGTTTCACGATATAAAGGACAAGGATAGAATACTAATGGAAATTAAGCGAATCCTTAGGCCAGGAGGTGTTCTGCAAATAGTAGATATGTACGCGAAAAACAGTATTGATAAAGAATTTTACAATGAGATCCATGGTTGGAAAACAATATTTAACCATAAAATTCAGTGCTACATTTTAACAGAACAAGAATACATAGATCTACTTAAACATTCCAGTTTCAGGATAATCACAAAATCATATTATACAAGTTATGTCTCTACAAAAGATTGGATTCAAGAAGGACAAATTACTGAAGAGCGTGCCCAATTTATAAGACAGTTGATCCAGAGATATATAACTAAATATCCAGAGTTAAAAAAAGAATTTAACATAGATTTCAGGGAGAATGATATAGAGTTTGGATTTCCAATTCTGGTAATTACTGCCAGAAAAGAATAAGGGGCACACTTATGAGCAAAGAAGTCATAAAATTTAGTGTCTTTAAGGAACAGCTGGCAGAAGAATTAAAAAAACCTAAGACTGCAATTATTTTATTATTATCAGATGAGGTTGAATCTCAACAACAAATAATTGAGCAATTTATGCAATTTGGAGGCAAGGTTCTAAAAATTTACATCAATAAGAAGAAAACACAAATTCTATTAAGTGGACCATCAATTAATAAAGAGGCGAGATATTTGGTTGGAACACCTATTCAAAAATTATTAGTGGATCAAATTCTGCCAATTATTGAAGAAATAAGACCTTGTTCCATGCTTGCACTCATGCATGATATATCCGATGCAAAAATTTTAAGAAAAGAGTTTAACAAGTATGGTTACAAAATAAGAGTGTATCGAGTGAAGTATCGTCTTAAAAAAGTAACGGTTACAGTCAATATCATATACTATGATAGACGAAATTTTGATCTTAGTTGGGGAAATAGTCTTGATGAATTACGAACATACTTTAATACTTGCTTAGAACTATTGCGGGGCGAAAAAAGAAGCTTTGAGGAGATATTATCAATGCGACATAATGGGCCAATCTTGTTTACTAAGGTCATCTTAGACCACCTAATTAAAATTACAGAAAAAAATAGGGCTGAGTGTAATTATATTATTTTTTCAGAAAGTCTTCCTAAAGCAAATATTTTAAGAACTTCTATAAGAAATCTCATATTGAATGTTTATTCTGTGACTGGATGTTTAGAATTAAAAAAATTGTTAGAGGACATCCATTTAGCGTCTAGAAATCTCATAATTAATATCCTAATTATACCACACCAGATACTTGAAGACGAAGATTTTAAGATCTTAATAGGTATATTACGTGAATTTAACGCTAGTGTTATTTTTATGTTAAGTGGCGGCTCTATGTTTTTGCAGAGGAAAAATCCACAGAGATATTATAAATACTTAAAAGATAAGTTAAAAATGTGTTTTAATGGATTAGAGGTTGAATTTAATGAATTAAGGCAACATATTGTTGTTTCACGGGAATATCATTTATGTCATACACCAGTAATGGAGTACACAAAGAGACATCTTTGGATATTTAGACCAGTACTAAAAATTAGAGTCTTAAATATGACATTTCTTGCTTGGGTATGGGCTATTGAAGTAGCTATTATTAATCTAGATGAAAAATTATGGGAAAAAGTTTTAGAAATTACTGTCAGTAATGCTTATCTTCAATCAAACGATGAATATAATCTCGGTAGACGACCTATGACACCTGTAACTTATGGAAAGTTAGGATTCTTACTAAGGAACAGGGAAGCAAATAATGTTATTTTAATAGTCGGTTTTGGTCCATCATTTGATGATATTAGTCTATACATCGATCATGTGGAATGTAGTAGATGTTCCTCGCCAGTTATTGTACAAAACCAAGATTTCGAACTTGTTAACTATTTAATTAGCATCTTCTTTAAGGAGATCTTTAGGGTTTTTCGTGGTTAGCATGTCCAAGGGTAAAGTGCTCATCTTAAATCTTTATTCTCCTTTCCATTATGGTGGTATCGAAACTCATGTATATTTCATGATAAGAAATTTTCTTAAAAATGGTTTCGAAGTTCATCTAATTACAGAGCCAGCTTCAAAGACCAAAAAAAAGTTGAGAGATTTATCAGATATAAATCTTGCAGATTCAAGGTTCCATCATCATTATTTACCGATTAAGCTTTCAAACTTAAAGATGGATCCATCACAACATTTAAAATTAGTAGAGGAAGTTTGGATGAAAACGCTTAAGAATTTTATCTCAAGGATGAATGGAGAGACTTTTGACATAATAATTACCAATATGTATATCGAAGCTTTAGTAGTATTTAAGCTCTATGATAAAGTTAAAAGCAATACACCAATAATAGTTAGCTATATACATGATACAGTATGGGATATCCCCCGTAGATATCGTAGCGAAATTAAAAAATATGAGCAGAGACTCTATAAAATTCTAAAAGAAGGTCAGAAAAATATAATACTCGGTGTTTTAAGTCATTATCTTTATCATTATACTGTAAAACAGTCTAATATAACAAAAGATTATCTAAAAATACTTAAACCATGTATTGACTATGAGTACATTAGAAAAAAAGCTAATTTTAGAAATAATATTGAGTATCGTCTTAGCCTCCTCGAATCAAGAAATGTAACAATCATAAATCCAGCACGATTGATTCCAAGGAAGATGCATATTGTATCGCTAATATTAAGCAGGAAACTTAATAAAATAGGTGTAAGAAATATTATTTACTTAACTCCGTGGAAGTTTCCAGAGGGTGAACACTTAGCTTATGACTTGGACATCGTCCAAGTTTATATGGCCAAATTGAATCAGTTAATTACGTCAAGTGGTTTACCTGTTAGAAAGCAAGTTTTAGACTATACCTCATTGTTAGATATATTATCTACTTCACACTTTATGTTACTTCCATCACTCTGTGAACCATTTGGCTACAGCGTTATTGAGAGCTATCTTGTGGACACTCCCGTGATTGTATCTAACTCAGGGGCCTTGCCTGAATTATGTTGGCACACAAAGACTGGTTTTATTATTGGCGTAGAGTACCCTGAGACCAAAAGAATACTATCAATCGTTTCTAAGGACGAGTTGATTCATATACTCAATGAACTATGGAAGAGTAAAAATCTTAAGCAGAGTATTGAATATCTCATTGACTTTTTGGAGTATATTTTCGAGAACCCTAATGAATACAGGAGATTAGTTAAGAGTATCAATGCCTACAGGAGAGATATACTTAACTATGGCATAGATATATTTGATATTATCAAGAGCAGGGCATAAGCTATGTCGTTAAGATCCCGGACTGTGATGACGTTTTTGGAACTTAAAGAGCAAATAGGAAAATACCTCAGATACAACTTCTCAGTTATTGTTACATTGAGGAATAGAAATACGTTGGCTCAAAAATTAGTAACCAATTTGCTTAATTTTAAAAGCAAACCTAATAATGCTCTTTTAAAGCTCTTCTTTGAGAGTATAGATGATTCTTCTATAAAGGAGCTACTTAATAAACTTAAGTTTGGGCATTTTAATATCGCTCTGATTATAACTTTTGACCCAAAGATACAACCTATCATCAATATTTTGAAGAAATATAAGTTCAGATTGAAAGTATTTCATATTAAATTCCATACTAATCGGAGATATATAATTGAGATTCTCAAGGATAGAGGTTATAAAGAACCTGAGCAACTTATAAATGAGATTCTACGAGAGGATCCTAACTTCCTTAACGAAGACTACCTAAATGCTCTAGCAGAAGCAATTGAAGATTCATGGGACCACATAAGGAAAGATGAGCACTTATCAAAAAGACTTAGAATAGCAACATATAACAAACTTATAGAGAAAAAGTATGGTGCAGTATTAATCAACATGCCTGAATACATAGGTAATAGAATGCTCGTGATAAGATCGATAGAAGAGTTAGAACCAAATTATATGAAGGAAATGTATAGAAGGCCGTGGCCCACAGCTCTGCTTATAGAGACAAATAATGTTGTCCATTCGGAGAAACTAGAGAAATTACTTCAACAAAAATTAACTTCAGAAAAAAGGACAGTACTTTTATTTATTGGTGGTCATGGAAAGGGTAAGACATGGACCATAACAATAGCTCTAGAAACTCTATGGAAACTTGGTGCCCCCTCGCTGATATTTTCTTGGGATAAAATAACACCTCAAGAATTTGAAAGTAAATTAGAAAAATTAAAAGCGAAGTCACCAAGAAAGTACAGAGATGTGGTTATTGTTATAGATCAAGTAAATCCATATGCCATAAAGTATATCTATGGAACTACTATAGAGAAATTTAACTTTGGCAAGATAATAATGATTTCCGCTGGCGGATATCCAGTTCAAAGTTTCAAACAAGAAATCGAGTCTAAGTCTATCCCTCTGGAGATTATAGAATTTGAAGAATATTTTGAAGAAACGCGAAAAAAATTTAACGCAAGGAGGCAAGAATTTGGAATCGAACGTGAAGTTGTAAATTGTTATGTGGATTGCATAGACGTGGAGAGGTACCTAAAGAACCTCGAAAGCTATATCAAGTCAAAACTGATTAACGAAATTTTGAGAATGTATAAACTTAATATCGATGATTATGAGATTATTAGGGGACGTTTAGAAGAGCATAAAAAAGTACTGGGAGACTTGCTCGACAGAATATATGAGCAGCTCGCTCCAGCTAGCACGATGGAGGCATGGCTACCAGAAGAATATCTAGAGGAAGCAATAGGTAAAGAGATAGAAATACTCATAGGTCTTAAAGATATAGAATCCATAAAGATACAATTAAAAAGTCTTCTGAGGATACTTAAGGAAAAAGGATTTCTTGAAGAACGAGATAACGCATATAAAATCTTTAAAGCCGAGATTGCCCAAAAAATTATAGAAATAAAGAATATACCTGATAGAGAAATATTAGAGAGGCAACTCAAAAGCAAACATACCGATTTAGACTTCTTAACAAAATTCGTCTGGCATCATCTAAGTTGGTGCCTAGATTATTTAGATGAGTGTGAGATGCGATTACTAGATACCGAAGAGTTTGAACTTACTATAACTCCAGATCTCGTATTATCAAAACTTCACAAAGTAAGACATCTAAATGATATAACTAGATTCATCAATACTCTCTTACTACTTAACTATGGAAATATAGGATTAGATGCTGAAGATCTATACGATTTTTTGATTAAGTTTCCTTGGCTTATTCAAATGATTATAGGCCCTGAATCATTTGACATATTGTATGAAAAAATTGCTAGAGCCTCATTATCCGAGCTCGTAGACTTCCTTAATATTTTCGGTTTCTATATCTGGGCACTCAATTCAAAAACAAAATTAAAAGAAATAATCTATCGACAACTCTCGGAAGCTGAATCCCGGGATGAAAGAGAATTTCTAGAAAAACTTTTATCTGTGATAGATAGTGTTAATGTTATTGATATGGATTGGCTCACAGTGCTATTAAAATCTGAGGACTTCCTTAAGCACAAAATTAAAGGATCAAAACCGCGAGTCTTGGGCGAATTTTTAGTCTTATTATACCACATGAATATCCTTGAAACTGTTTTTGCTTGTGAAGAGATATATGAGTTAACTTATTTTGAGATCCTAAAATATTCTCCGCGTGAATTTTCAGAGTTCTTTGATGGACTTTATTGGGCACTGTCTGAGGAAGAATTTTCTGAGATAATTAATGTCAATGTGTTCAAAAATCTGTTGGTCTGCAAAATAAGAGATATGCAAATCCGTGAAATAGCGATATTTATCAGAGATTTAGGTAAACATCTTTTTAGAGATAAAATCTTGGATTCTCTTTGGAGGTTCCTTGTATCAGGAATTTGTATAGAATCAAAGATACTTAGTGCAAAACTACGTGATTTTGTGTTATTATTTGAAGTGCTCGAAGAAAAAAATCTATTAGAAAAATTTTTGAAGACTGACTTGATAGAATCGCTTCTATTTGAGGAACGAATAATGAAGCCTAAATTATTGGAGGCTGACTTAGAGGACATTGTGAAATTCTTTGCTATGATCTGCATGTGTGGATATAGCTCTCTCATCGAGAAAAATTGGGTTAGGAGCTTTATTTGGTCAAAAGAAATGCTACAGAAACTAAGAGAGTGCATTAGAAAACTCAAAAGCAAATCACTTCTTGATATTAGAGTATTCCTAAGCAATATGTTAAGTATACCGATTTTTGAAGAGCTTATTCTTAAAGAGAAATGGCTTCAAGAATTATTAAAAGAACTATTAAGAGTTAAACTAAAACGAGAACCATTAGGTAATATCGTGTCATTCTTAAATAGTATATCAAGGTTCTCTTTCGAAAAAATTATGAATCATAAATGGTTCCAAGAGCCACTACAAGAAAAACTACGGACGAAAACATTAGACGATGTTGCATTATTCTTGGACAATTTATCAAGATCCTCAGCAGGAGTGATTATAAATCAAAAGTGGTTCCAAGAGTTACTGCGGGATGCCCTAGAAGAGGTAACCTTAGATGCCATAGAATCATTTCTATATATGCTATCTGGATCTTTTCCAGAAGAGATCATAAATCAGGAATGGTTCCAAGAGATATTACAGGAAAAATTCCAAGAGGAAAACCTAGACGACCTAGCATCATTTCTATACATGTTACCGAAATGTACTGTAGAAGAAATTATAAGCCAAGAATGGTTTATGAGTATTATATTTAGCGAGGAGTTTTGGCGAAGAAAATTAAAGGGAACATCACTAAGCGCAATAAATTTTTTCCTGAATGTGATTCCAAGATGGTTACGTAGCGAAATTATGAAACAACCATGGTTTAAAACTATGGTACTTAGTGAGGAATACTGATGGCCAGTATTAAATGCAGGGGTAGAAAGTTGTTATGGCTAGATATTAAGCAATTTTTAAGATTACTTCCAGAATATTTACGCAAAGAAATTATAAGCCAGAAATTGCTCGAAACATATCTAATGAAAATTTGGAGAGGAGACAAGATGATTAAAGTGAATAAAATAAACGAAAGTAGACAGATTAGAAATTTTATTATATCGAATATCGAGAGAGATGTCAAAGAAGCTGAAATCTGCTAACAGGAAACTTGTAGAAACATTTCTTAGTATAGTTCCATCGGATTTAAGAGAAGTACTAAAGAAACTTGTTAAATGAAGACTCGATCTAATAAGCAAGATTGACGATATTGAGCCACCTATAAGCCTCAACATGTACATTTCTATTTTGTATCCTTGTTCTTAACGCATCTCTAGTACTTAAACTTGTGCGGGAATATAGCGTTGCATTAAAATTCATTGCTGATAAAGGCTTTTTTCAATTTTTTAAAATTAATTCAAAAATAGAAAATTTTTTAAATAATAAAGAACATTCTAAAATATTGATAACTATTGGTGAGTAAAGTGACCTTCGATAAGTCTATTAAGCTACGATATTCTGGTCTTAGGGTGTATATTAGAGGTAGGTATGTGGATGTTGGAGATCGTTATGGGTGGGCTAAGTATAGGTTTAGGGATTATAGGGAGGCTAGAGGGTTCGCTATAGCCGTCATCATACGTAAGTTCATCGCCGATCATAATCTTGATCGCGATATTGAATTTCTGAACAAACTACAATGCATATCGCAACATCTAGATGCTTCTGAGATCACTAGGGTTATAGGAGAATTAGTCATGTTAGCGAATGAGGAGGCCAAAAGAGTGGGAAATCAGGCTAATAGTCTGGTGGGCATCATCTTTCAGAAGCTATCGAAATTCTTAGATAGTAGGCAGAATGAACTATTACAGAGTATGCAGCATAGTGATACAAAAGCCGTCTGCAAGTTTGTTAGGGACTTACTAGACTTCCTGGCAGGTAAGGGAGAATGGATAGAGGGATTCGTTGATAGTGTTTTTCACTAGGAATTTGTCTGGTTGAGGAACGATGATATATAGGCTATTAAGGGTCATTCAAAATTTGAGAAAAGGAAAGGCTATAACAAAATATATCCTTCATATAAATACACCTCGGATTGCAAAACAAGCCCATGAAAGAATATGTGGCATATCCGTGCCCTTCTCCGTGATACTTGCACTTGCATATAACCTAGATGATGCTAAATCCATCGAGGACTTCCTTAAGCATTTTCGTCTTGATTTAGTGGCTGATCTTGGTATGGTCGCATATTTAGTTGAGTTGTACCTAGAGACTAAAGAAAAATATCATACGAACTTAAAGTCAGGGTTCATTCGCTTATTTGAGAAGATATATCGGCTTCTTATGGAGTTGGATGTTGCTGTGTGCCGTATGGTTTATCCCAGCTGGCTTCTTGTCGCCAACTATGTGAAGGCTGATAGGATTCTGCGTAGTGCTAAGTTTGATGACGAAGAGGCCGTCCTTAGGGATTTGCTGGAGTATGTTAGGGATTTGTTTGGTTGGTATGTTCGTCGCCTCCTTGCGGAGGAGCTTCTTAGTCTTCGTCTTGACCCTTTCTTTGTGGTTTTTGCCATGAGGGTTATACCTGAGGAATATATGGAGAAATTGAAGCGGATCTATGGTGCTGAGGTGGTGGATGCTGCTATTAATGATTATGTTCAGCAGGCTAGGAGGTTGCTTCAGGGGTATGGAGATTTGGATGCTGATACTTTGGAGGTATTGAAGATTCTCTATAGGGAGCTAACTGCAGATGTAGGTTATGCTTAGATTCGGTGGTAGGCTATGCGACGTAAGCTTAAGTTATTAGTTATTGATGCATTGGCTAGGGATTATGGGAGATTTAGGATTCGTATGCCTCGTCTAGCTATGAATGAGCTTGGTATATCTACCGGCGAGACAGCTATGATTATTGGCCTGAATGGACATGCTACTGCATATGTATGGCCTGATAGATCTGAATCGTCAGGTAGCTTTATTATGGATAGATATTACATTAGGATCTGCCCAATGCTTCGCTATTCGCTTGGTGTTAGGATAGGCGATACTGTTGAGGTTATGCCTTTGCCGCAAGTGCCGCCGCCGAGAGCGGATACCCTTGTTATATCTATTTTAAGATATAGTCAAGGGGGAAAAGCATCGATTAGTGGTTCTACTAAAACATCTTTGCTCGATGAGATTGTTGCTGGTATCAAAACGTCTCTAATCAATGTTCCCGTTGTTGAAGGACAAAGATTAAAAATGAGGCTTGATTCGCCTCTACCAGAGGTGGAAATCAAGATTATGAAAGTTGAACCTAAGTTAGCTCCAGTGAATGTAGCTATTGTCGATGAGGATACGTATCTAGATGTGCAAGTAGATGATGATGGAGGAGATTCAAGAATCGCACCGAAGGGTGGAGATGATGTAGCTGTTTCTCCATTCATATCTAGAGTTGTTGTCGTTGGGGACGAGCTTCAGGAGTTTCTTGAGGTATATGCTGATGCTAGGATTAATGGTGCTGATTGTGTTGCTCTGCTGATAGGTCCCACAGCTATTGGTAAGACTACGAGTGTGCATGAGTTTGCGAGGAGATTTGCTCGTAAGAGGGGGCTAAAATTTTTGGACTTAACAATGCTTGAGGTGAAGGAGAGATTGGTTAGTATGTGTGAGGAAGATGTTGAGACGCTTCGCAGAGTTCTCAGCGATTCTGTTGTTTTTCTATCTATAGACTTGGCTAGCGTCGGGGATATGTCTCTGTTCCTTGGTGTTCCCCAGATAAAGCTTAGGGAGTTTTCTTATTTTTTGCCTCCGTACTTCATTAAGTTTGCGTCGATGGCTAGTTATTCTATTATACTTTTTGATGATTTCCAGAATCCACCTGAGCCCGTTCAGAGGCAGTTGTTTGAGTTTATTAGGAGCGGACAGCTAGGCGATTTCAGGATAGATCCAAGGAGGCTCATACCAATAATTATTATGAACCCTCCTGAGGAAGATCCTTCAGGTTCGTTTCCTAGGATTCCTGCGCTTCATAGTAGATTTCTCAAAATTCATGTTACTAAGGCACCATTGGAGCAATTTGTTGATTATCTACGTCGCGAGACTGGTAATGAACTAATTGCTCAGTTTCTTTTGAAGCATAGAGAATTGTATGAGAAATCTAGTGCAAAAGTAATAGAAAAAGATTATGGGGAGAGTTTTCCAACGCCTAGAAGCATCGTAAATTTAGCTAGGATTTTGGAGCATATGGGAGTCGATCTGGATAATGTATCTGCAATTGCGAGGGCGAAGAGAGACAACATGCTTAGAAAGAAGATTTTTGTGTTTGCCTCGGGCCTCTGTGGGAGTACATTTGCAGAGAAGTTGCTTCAGTTTATATACGATCTCGCCATATTTAATGTGATTGAATTCATAAGGAACCCAGATGAGTACTTGGAGAAAAACAAGGAGATTTTGGAGGATAGGAGTAATCTGATTGTGGCAACTAGAACATTAGCTGAGTACGTCGCGGATAGTATCAAAAATGACAAGGACTATTCAAATGCGCTAATTGCAAGCCACAAATTCCTTGAATTTGCCTCTAAGATAGATAAAGGCATATGTTATTTGTTCATGTCTCTTTTAGAGCAGCAAGGTGCGGATATACTGTTCAAATATTACGCGTTATCTCGTAGACTTAGCAGTTCTACGGAAGTAAAAGCGATTCTAGATGAAGTATTCAGCTTATATTCCAAAACTCTAGAATCCCTTCAAGAGGGGATTACATATGGCTGAGACCACCAAAGTAAGTGGAGATAGACACTGTATGCTTATTGAAAGGCCTATATTCAAAGGTAAGGAAATAAAGCAACTACTTGAAGGCGCTATAGACCTATTTGAACGAGCTCAAAAGAATATCACGGTTCCCCTCTCATTTTCCCTCCTTCTACAAGAATCAAATATGGTTGGTAGATACTATCGCGAGTTAATTGAACCAATTGTTAACGAAAAACCAGTTCTAGGTATCTTAGAGATATCAATTCTACCATTGATTCTTGCGAGAGTATTTTCTAGGAGAAGCTCTGCCAAGGACATTACCAATTTTATGGCAAGACTTCAAGCTCGCATTCAGGAGAGATTAGAGAGCGGTTCCTCCAAAGGCGATATCCAAAATTTTAGCAGTTTTACCCAGTTGGCCATACTTCAGACTATAGTGAATGCTTATATATGCGAGACTATAACGTTCGATCAAGTAATTAACCTGTTAGCCAAGCTTTTCGGTGTAATAGGTAGGATAACAATAGAGCATACTGATAGATCTTTGATGGAGTTTTACCCTGCCTTACTCTTTTCTACTGCAACAAAACTTGGCATCATGATTGGACATCTAGAGGGTGATGATATCACCGAGATACACTCTATGCTTACTGTATGGTCAAGAAAGCTATGGAAAAGTTCTGCATTAACATCATCGATGCGTGCTACATCGCATCTAGTTATTTATGCAAGTTGTATTGAAGCGCTTACTATTGGAAACATAGATACTAATTATGTATTAACGACACTTAAAAGTCTTCTTGAGATAGATAGAAATACCAGTGTTTTTCCTAGGGATCTCTTGGCACTCTTGTGGGTAACTGTCGAGCTCTTGGAGAATAATGCTGATATACGACTGATCTATAATGACACCTATGTGAGTTTTCCTAGCAATCATAGGATTAATGATCTTAGAAGCGAAATTAAAGCAGCTCTGAGAGCCCTTTACACGTGTTCAAATAAGTGCTCAGTGTCTCGGATAAAATTTATAAATACAAAAAAGGGTTTCTATGACATTATTGATGCGATTGTTGGCAGTTATGATGTCCTCCTGAGCCATGTTTTTATGGAGCCCAAGATAAGTAATGTCGAAATTGTATATTATCCTAGATCTCGTATTGAGCGTGGAATCTTGCATAGGATTGGACCTATGGGGTTTAAGGTCATTGGTGACATTATTAGAGAGATAAACATACTTATCGATTCTCATGGACTACAATTTGTGGATTTCATTAGAAATGCCATAAATAATAGAATCTATGAGAGGGCTCCTACTTTTCTTTGGTATGGGAAAGTTCTAGGATTTGTCGATAATGAATTCATAGTAGACTTCATCGTAGGGCTACTATCGAAACCAATCGAATCTGCTCTTGAACTGCTGAGCAATCTCGTCTACCCCTTGTTATATTTATAGGTGATCCTAATGGATGCGGATATCTATAGGCATCTGGACAACATAAAGAATATTCTCGCCGTGAATTTTCCACATATATACGCCGTACTATCCCCAATAGAGATAAGAAGTACTAATATTGATGCTTTTGGTTTTATTACTAGCGACTCCGACCCGAAAGTGTATATCAACATTAGGAGGATACAATCAGTAACGAGGAATTATAGTCAGTTGGAATATATAGCCGCTTTTGCATCTGTAATTCTGCACGAAATACTCCATAAAATTCTGCGACACCCATCTAGGTTCGCCCCAATTCTTAAAAAACTTAATCCCTCTCTAGAGCATCTATGGAATATTGTTCTGGATGCTAAGGTCAACTACATTTTAAAGCGACTGCTAGAGAGCTTAGGAATGCCTACCCGCTTCATTCGTGAACATACAATTCTTCCATCAAACATAGTCATGCTCTTAAGAAACGCGGGGTTAACAGAGGAAGACTTAATATCGCTCTCAGAGGAAGAGATATTCACAACGATCTTGAGCGCATTACGAAGACTTGGCATTCATCCATTCATTGGCCACTATCATGTACCCATGTACTATGGAAAGCTAGGAGAAATGTTGGATAGTCACGAATTTTGGCAACAGGAAGGAGCTATAGACAGAGAATTCTCGGATGTGCTACATAGGTTGGCGCATGGCTTACTGGCGGGAATAGGCAAAGGCGAAGATCTCTATGAGCTTTTATGGGAGGGTATTAGGCGGAAGAAGATAAACTGGAGAAACATCCTTAGAAACATATTCACGAGCCTAATTTACAAGAAGGTAGAAACATTAAGCTATCTTCGTCCCAAAAAACAAGCTATAGTCCTCTATGATAAATATGAGATCGTACTACCAGGAAAGTTTCCGTGGTATCAGAAATCAAGAAGCGAAAAAGAAATCAATATATTTCTCATAGTGGATTCCTCCGGCTCAATATCAAATGAACAATTTAAAGTTTTTGTAGACGAAATAGTGAATATAGCCAATACATTCAAGATCTACAAATTATACTACCTGCTCTTCACGGACGGTATCAGTTTTGGACCCCGCCGACTAATACGCCCATCAGTAAGCGATCTTCTACGGGCATTCAAGTATAGAACTACTGGTGGGACATCAATTGCTAGAGTCTTCTCTGAACTAAACAATATTTTAAGAGGCAATAATATGCCTGATCTTCGCGAGGACATAGAAAACTCGGTCATGATTGTTTTTTCAGATGGTTACTTCGAAGATGATTTTGGGTTTAGTGCGTATGTTAAGCTTATTCAAAAGCCCAAACTTGTCGTGTTTGCGATATGTTCCGCTAAGTGGCGCGCATTCCCTGCTGAATGGTCTCGTCTTCCTCAAGGACGAGGCTTATCCATATTCGTGCCTTATTTAGGTGAATAATATGATATTTGATGAGATTGTTGTAGTCCCAAAACCTAAATTGACCCGTAGGAAGATATTTGTGGTGGTAGCACTACTAGTAAATTTTGCATTTCTCTTGCTCGCAACGGTCTATGTATCTCATACATTATATGTCAGAGAAACTAATGATATTGTCAAGCAGACTAAGTCTTTTACTCGTGAGCTTGTAGGTCGGAACCTAAATTACACACCCAATATCACATACACCAATGTTTCATGGATCTCCATAGAGGCAAATATGACTATTGAAATTACGAATACTTCAGTGAAGGCTCTTTATCTCGAGGTAGTGTCCCTCCCTGTATCGATAATTCTTAGAAACACGAACTTACAAAACATTTCCATAGCAATTTTTGCTAATGGTACATCTAACATTTCTGAGTATCCTGTACGCACACTTGGAATAAAACTTGTAGGTGCTAGTTGCGAAAAAATAAGAGTCCTAGTAATAGGAAATAGTGTGGGAAGAATTCTCTCCATAAACATATTCATGCTCAACTCGACCGTCAATGAACTAATCTTCGAGGATAGTCTCAATATATCATCTTTTTCTCTAGTTGCTCTGGATTCTCATATTTGCCTCAAAATAGATGACAGGCAAAGCATATTCTATTCATTTATATACCTCCTTAACTCAAGCGTCTCTGATATGACACTAACGCAGACATATGCGGTATGGCTGAACTCCATAGAATCTAGTGTAGTGCGTGTCTCTGTGCGATCGGATTGGTCACACGAGCTTCTCTTCGCTAATAGCACCTTAGAAGATACAAATATAGAAGTAGAGGAGGGGTCTAGGTTTTTGGTTTCCTATTCGAGGCTATATTCATCGAGGCTAATTATGCATAGATCGGCAACGGTATACCTTGTATCAAATATTCTCGTACATTCTGAGATCTATCCAGCAATGAGCCAGATACTTCTTCATTCGGCAGTAATTATAGCGATAATCATTGGGATTCATACACTTATTACATATCTCGCTATATCCAAGGAAGAAATCCCTGAATTCCTATCATCCCATATTAATGAACGATATGTTTTCCTGTTCATAATATTTATACTACCTGGGCTTATCGGTACGCTTTCCATAGTGGTTCTTGACTATGTACTACCAATACAAGTCGTCTGGGATCCATTAGCCATACCTGTATTTTCATTACCGTTTTGCTTACTACTCTCTGTAGTGGTATTCTCTTATCTTGAGGATTTCAACATCAAAGATTTAGAACCTATCCACATTGATGTTGCCAGTTTTGTATCAATTATCTATCTCGCATTGTTGATGTCTCTAAGTACTCCATCTGGACTCTCGGGCACCATCGTTTTCTGCCAAGTTATTCTTGGAATTTTAGTCTACTCGGGGAGTATTAATACATACATAATCTGTTGTCATCTAGATCTATATAACTATGATGACTCATTGGACATTGCCGATTCTAAAGATTCTAAATCAGGATCCACGATTGACTTATCGGCATTTATCATTCCAAGGATATGGAAGATTTATAAAATGACACAAAATATGAGAGATGATCTCATCAAAAAAATTAGACCCAAGATCAAGATTATCGAACAAATTTTAATGATAGAAATGGGGCCCGCAATATTCACTCTCGATGTTATCATCATCAATGCAGGATTGAATATAGCCCCCCTACAGATCACCTATATGGCGACTCTCTTGGGCATCTTCTTTACTATTATAGGGATTCTGGTGCTTAGAATCTTCATTAAATCCAGATTCAATCGTATTCCAAGGAAAGCGATATTGCGTTCTTGTAGTTACATAGCATTACTTGTTGTAACAGGATTACTATTGTCTTTCATCGAAATGACAAATGGATGGATATATCTTACCATATTATCTCTACAATGGTTCTTCGTGCTTGCTGTTAATAATATACTCAGTGTCCAGATTTTAGAGGATTAAAATTTAAATTAGACAAAGCAGTATAGTCTATGGTTGAGAAGCTATTATGGTGTATTGTTTATGAATATAGAGTACGGTGACAACCTAAGGGAGACGAGGAGCACTCTCGAGGAAACCTTCCTAGCCGAAACTCCGAGGGACTTTCTGTTGAAAATACACTCTTGTATTGAGAAAAATCTAGAGAGTTTAGGTATTTCCTTCTCGGCTGAGGACTTAGCATTGAAATTCAGTTCCGCGATTGATGTTAAGGTAAGTATATATGAGGACTTACAACGGTTTCTTGGTGATAGTCGCCCTATCGATGCGCAACTAACTCCGAGTCTTATTGAAGAATTACAGTTATCCTTCGGTGATTTTAATCGGAGGGAAAATATTGCTCGAGTGTGGATTAATCCTAAGATTGTTAAAGGGGGCCTCATGCGTGCATACATATTAAGTCACGAATTGTTGAATATACTCTTAATGATTCTCTTTAGGGGAGATATTGAAGATGTCTTATTTGGTGTTGTTTTTCATGAGGATACCGAACTAGTTAAAAGAATTATGGAGCTCGACAGTGCTAACGCTATTCAGTTTGGCACTAGTTTCCTAGTCCAGTTGGCGAGGAATATTGAGGACGCTCTTCTCTATAGAATCATACCTCTCCTAGATAAAAATTTACTTGCAAAACTAAGAGATATACTTAGTATTGCATGCATAGGCATAGCTACCGAGGCTTACTGCATAGAAGCTGAAAGCTTAGGGGTGAAACGAAGTTATAAAAGAGCAGCCTTCACTTCTGCACTAAATCTAATAGCACTAGAGTACGCAGAACAAATAATTAACTTTATTGGCGAGCCAGAAACAAAAAGAGTCTTTAATATCATGATAAGACGGCTCTATGATGTCCTCAATAAGAACCCTAAAGAATTACAAAAGCTCATTACAAGCTACTACAGAAAATTTTTACCACATTTTAATAAATTCGGGCTACCTAAGAGTCCCAAAGACTACTACATCAACAAGTTAAATGTTATGTGTGGAGTTCTAAATGCATTCTTTGAGGGGGTGCCTCTTAATTGCGAAAGCTACTTTGAAATTAAAGAGAAATCATATATAGCGGCACTAAAAGTTAGTGTTGGTGGTCTAATAAAAGCAATAATTGAGTTTTTTAAATCTCCTTAGATGTAGAGCCTAAAAACTACACTGAAAACCAAGCAGATGATTACCAAGAAATACTCCATGGTTTTATTATCTGTTTTTCATTTCTTTATGTATTGATCTATGCTATACACCACTTAGAGAATATTTTTATGGCTTTACTTGAGGTGTTTTTAATGGATATTGGAGGCGTTGAAACAATAAAGAAAGATGATAAATATCTAATCATCGTAGCATTTAGTAATAAAGTCTATGCCTTTGATTACGATGCACAAGAGTCTTGGCTCATATATGATAGCTTACTTCCTATTAGAAGAATAAAATGTTGTGATGTCGATAATGATGGAACTCTAGAGCTTATAATAGTTGATGATGTATCACTAGTCATACTTGATATCGATACCAGAGAGGAGATAGCTCGATTTAATGTTAAGTATGCACCACCAGCAAATATAGTCTGTAGTGACATCGATGGCGATGGTCTCGTGGAAATTATTGTCCCTGGGCTGGAGAGAAAGCTACATATTTTTACGATTGAAGGCATAAAAGCGACGATAGAACTGAACAAGCGTTATTATCCCAGATTAAAGTCTGAGTCTGAGATTCCTTTTATAGCTTATGTGGTTTTCCCAGTAGGTACTATAGATCTTGATGGGGACAGCATGGATGAACTAATTTTTGAGCCTGTAATACTTGTGCGCGCAATACTCGCTGATTCAATATCTACAGGACTTTGGTACTTAGATTATGATAAAAGGGAAGGTAAATATAGAATTAAAAGCCTATTTGGGGCTGGTCTTAAAGCTTGTTATGGCTCCGCTATTGTTAGAATCAAAAATAAACCATATATATTCTTGGGGCTTGAGAAAGCTTATGGTGTAGCAATAAAGCTTGAGAACAAAGAACCTGAAATTGTGGAGATAGATTTGCCGCATGACATTTTAGATATGAAGCTATTCGATATTGATAAAGATGGCAAGGATGAGCTGATAGTTGCGGGTGCAGGAATCAATATAATAGTGTTCAAAATTGATACTTGGCAAAGAATTGATCTTAATGTTCCATTCTATGAAACTTGGTATATAGCACCCTTCTTTGATAAGAATGGTAAGCCTAAGATCGTAGCTCAGGGTCCCTATCTAGATTATATCGCTATAATTGATGTAGAAAAAGACATTATTACAGAATCGCAGATCGAGCTAGGGGAAAAACATGAAGTTGAGACAATAAGTTATGACAAAATTATGGCTATGTCCAAAGCACTTGAACAATTGAGAGATCTAATTTCAAAGGAGGATATCGCCGAAGAAGAATTAGCCCGTGAGATCATTTTTCATACCGATCAGTTAGATACAAATACAGCTAAAGACCTCGCAATGCGCTTTGTAAAAGCTCTTAAAGAAAAATATAATGAAGATGTTTATCTGGTTCTTAATAAAGTACTCCTTAAACTTGGACTCGAAGAAAAGTTTAAACCAATTATTAGTGAGTGGTTTCGAGTAATTTTGAAAAATTTTGTTGAAGGCAACATGAGCCCTTATGCTTTATCGCTAGGTCTTAAGAATCTACATATTATGGC
>Ga0180301_10000577_pt1 | contig 28294 bp, 26 predicted proteins | sample GuaBasSediGuay16_FD_121797 | JGI IMG/M metagenome (GOLD analysis project Ga0180301, IMG submission 121797) | Subseafloor sediment microbial communities from Guaymas Basin, Gulf of California, Mexico - Guay16, Core 4569-2, 12-15 cm | ecosystem: Environmental > Aquatic > Marine > Hydrothermal... | reverse complement strand
CAATATTTTCTCTAAGAGAAGTTAGGGAGGCATTTGAGAAATCGTTGAGAAGAGACCAGGTAAAAGTTATTGTTAAGCCGTAGCAAAGTTTATATGATTGTATATGTTTTTATATTTTTTATGTTGTGTTATGTTTATATTCTTGCTGGTTTTTACTTTATACCTAGATGTGCCGTCGCCTAGGGGTTGGCGGTGAACGCCTCCCCGATGAAGGATGAAACCAGACCGACTGGGGAGGAAAAAGGATGAACCGATGACCAAAAACATACACAAACATATAAAGAGGGGAACCCGTAGAACCTACTCTTTAATATAGGGTTTACCCAGAGCTCTAGGCACTCTAGCCCTACCTATAATAAGCGATACTACAGCCAAGGTACCTATGTAGGGTATTGTTTTGAATAAGTAAGCTAACGTAGTTATTTTCACTTCAGGATATATTAACTGTATTTTTATTGGCAAATATATTGAGAGAACATCGAAGAATCCAAAAATCATACCTCCAACAATGGCCATTAGGGGGTTCCAGTTACTGAAAGCTACATTAGCTAGGGCTATAAATCCTCTTCCAGCAGATATGTGTCTTGTAAATTGACCTATCCAACCTACGGTTAAGTATGCTCCACCTAGACCTGTAAGTGCGCTGCCTATCACTGTAGCGTAGAATCTTGTTCTAAAAACATTAACCCCCATTGCTTCAGCAGATTTAGGATCTTCACCGCATGCTCTTAATTTTAAACCGCTTGTCGTCTTAAATAACCAGTACCATGTACCTATAGCTATAAGTATAGCTGCTATGGATAGAGGTGATATAGTAAATGTTAATCCTTCCCTTATTTTCAAAGATATCATTGGTATTTTACTTACTGAAGGTGAAGCGCCATGCTGCTTCCATATTGTAACTAATCCCATAATGCTTATTCCATAAGCTAATGTGTTAAAACCTACACCAGCTATTATTTGATTTCCCCTCAAATACACGCTTACAATCCCATGAAGGACGCCCGCCAATAAACCTACTATAGTTCCGGAGAATAAGCCTAAGTACGGGTTACCCGTAGCAAACGTTACTATGGTTGCAGTGAAGGATGAGAGGACGAAGATTCCCTCTAATCCTATATTTACTACCCCTGATCTTTCAGTAATAATTTCTCCTACTCCAGCTAGTACGAGGGGAACCATGTATATTAGTGTGCTGGATGTCAAACTTATAATGTCATCTATCATTTCTTCATCATCCTCCTAATTCTCATATAGCTAATTAACATGCGATATGTGTAAGGGAGAGCAAGCGCAATAACTATGACCCCGGTTAGCGCATCAGCCAATTCCGGAGGAGCTCCTGCAAGAAGTTCTATCATTTCACCACCTATGATAAGCATTGAGAAAAATATTGCCGAAAAAATTATGCCAATAGGATTATTCCTACCAAGTAATGCAACACCTATCCCCATAAACCCTAGCCCGTAAAGTGTAGACATAGTCGTATCTATTGAGTAAACGTAGCCTATTAATAAAAGAGAACCCCCTAAACCAGCCATAGCTCCTCCAAGAGCCATAGAGTATATTATGGCAAGGTTAGGGTTAAACCCGGCATACTTTGCTGTTTTAGGGGATAAGCCTGCTACTCTAAGCATATAACCTATATTCGTATAATAGAGGATATAGTATATTACTAAGGAGGCAATTACTGCGATAAAGAATATTAATCGAATATCACCTATAGGAGTAGGTATTTTACCTAGTCTTGCATCTTCAGGAACAGGTATTGATTCATGAGGTATTTGGGGGTTGTACAGTTTCTCTGTTAGTAAATAAAGTGTTAGAAAATACATTACCCAGTTAAGCATAATAGCAGCAATTACCTCATTAACGCCGCGATAAACTTTTAGAACCGCCTTAAACGTGCCTAAAGCAGCTCCAGCAACCATGCCAGCTAATATTCCTAAAGCAGAATTATGCGTGGACGTAACAACTATAAGTGAAATTAAAGCACCGATGTACAGTTGGCCTTCTCCCCCAATATTAAATACTCCAGCTAACATGGGGATAGCGAAAGCTAATCCTGTTAGCATTATCGGAGTTGATTTGCTTAAGAGATAATCAGGGTTACTTAGCCCTTTGGAGAACAGGATAAGGTATATTTTGGCAGGGTTAAAGCCTAAAATGTATAGTACAAGAGCACCAATAGAGAAGCCTATAATGGCTGATGCGAGAGTTTCTATAACTATTACAAGGTATTCCTCATATCTTGCTCTAATTCTTTCCCTAAGTTTCATGAGAAATTGAACTGAACCCATTAAGCTTTAACACCTCCCATAAGTAGACCAAGTCTTTCAATAGAGAACTCTTCTGCTTTACCTATGGCAACTATTTTTCCCTCATACATTACAGCTATTCTATCGCTTAACTGCATTATCTCGTCTAAATCAGTAGAGACAAGCAATACGGCTTTACCTTTGTCTCTTAGTGAAATAAGTGTTTTCCTTATGAACTCCGTTGCGCCAACGTCTAAACCGTGTGTTGGCTCGGCGACGATGAATATTTTGGGTTCACGTACAATTTCCCTACCTACCATAACTTTTTGCTGATTACCCCCACTTAGATATTTTACAGGTGCGCTAAGTGAGGGAGCTATTACATCAAGTTCTTTAACAACCTTTACAGCTATTTCAGAAGCCTTATCCCACAGTATCCTTTTTGTTTTAGTTAGAACCTTATGAAGATTAGTTAGTATTGTGTTTTCTACTAGACTCATATCGAAAACTAAACCTACGAGTCTAGAATCTGGAACATACGCAAGACCAAGCCTATATCTCTCAACAGTAGGCCTGTTAGTTACATCAACATTATCAACTATGATCCTTCCTTTAATAACAGGTCTTATTCCTGCAATAGCTTCTATAAGCTCTTTCTGCCCATTACCTTGAACACCTGCTATACCTAAAATTTCCCCTTCGTAAAGGTCAAGACTTACTCCGCGGACTGCATCTAACCCCCTATCGTCTTTAACCCACAAATTAACTGCTTCAAGAACTTTTCTACCTACTTTAGCTGGTTTCTTACTTATTTTCAAAAATACTTCTCTACCAACCATCATACGCGCTAAGTCAACTTCACTAACTTTTGCCGTTTCAACAGTACCTACTAAACGACCTTTCCTAAGCACAGTTACCCTATCAGTAATTTCCTTTACTTCCCTAAGCTTATGCGTAATAAAAATTATTGTTATACCCTTCTCCTTAAGCTTCTTTAGGGTCTTAAAGAGCTCCCTAGTTTCTATAGGCGTAAGAACAGAGGTTGGCTCATCAAGTATAAGTATTTTAGCCTTCCTTAAGAGTATTTTCAAAATCTCAGCTCTCTGCTGAACACCTATAGGCAGATCCTCAACAATAACATCTAAGGGTACTTCAAAACCTATTTCCTTCATAAGTTTTTCAGCTTTCCTACGTATCATGTTTTCAGAAATTTTCTTCTCTACAGATGTAAAGGATAAATGTAAATTTTCTAGAACAGTAAACGTAGGAACAAGTGTAAAGTGTTGGTACACCATACCTATACCATGTCTTATAGCATCCCATGGTCCATGAAAACTCACTTTTCTTCCAAAAAGCCTTATCTCCCCCTTAGTAGGTTTTATTTCACCATATAGAATCCTCATTAGTGTTGTTTTCCCAGCACCATTCTCTCCGAGAAGACCATGGATTTCCCCTTCATAAACTGTTAAATTAACATCTCTTAAAGCAACAACTCCGTCGGGGTATATTTTAGATATGTTAAGCATTTCAACAGCTTTTCTCTTCTCTTCAGACAATTAGTTTGACCCCTTGGTGTTAACTGTACTATTATGCTAGTATTAAAAGAGTTGAAGAAAATAAAATTTATTATGTTATTTTATTTTAAGTTCACGTTACAGAGCCTTTCTCTAAAGCTGCATTAAGATTCCCTTTCAATAATTCGCTGATTATAGCGTCGTATTCTTCATGGGTCATAGGTGTTTTGAACACTATTTCTCTTTTCTTCATCTTTTCCGCTAACTCGTTAACTAAGTCCCATACGTAATCCTTAATGTACTGTTCTCTCAAAGACTTCACAGTATTGTATACATCGTCAGGTGTCATGTCTTTAAGCTGCCCTGTTTCCTTAGCTAATTCTGCAAACCACTTTACACCATCAAGATCCCATATTCCTACACCTCCCTCCTTAAGTCCTAAGGTTATTATTCCTCCTTTCCATGTACCTTTAACCACCATTTCTATTGCAGTATAGACTGCGACATCTACTCTTTTAGCTCCACTTAGCGGTATGTATTCTGGAGCATACCATTCCTGGCTTGCATCCTGACCTATTGCGAAAGCTTTCCCTTTACCTTCCTTGTTCCAGTCAATAACAGCATTAAACATACCTACATGGGTTAGCCCTGCTAATCCATAGAGTACTTTTGCTCCCTGCTGTAGGAGCTGCATACCAGTAGTGTATCCTGCTTGCGTGTCCGTAAATGTTCCAGTATATTGCCATAGGAAGTTAACTTTCTTTCCTGTTTTCAGTTCAAAGTATTTTGCTCCAAATAAGTAGCCTATGTGAAACTTCCATAGAGGCGGTATATCCATTCCGGCAACAGCACCTATGGTGTTTCCTCCTAGCTCGTAAGCCATACCTGCGGCAATAATTCCTACAAGCGATGCGCATTCTTGCTCACGGAATAGGATATCAACTTCATTATCTCTAACAACGCCTGTTGTTGCATCTATTAATGCAAACTTCTGCTGAGGGTACTTATCAGCAGTTTGGTTTAGAGGCCCCGTCCATAAGAATCCTATTAGAACTAGTAAGTCGTATTCGCCGCTTTCACTTAAGCTTTCAAGCAATGGTATCATGTCTTGCAGAGACTTCGGAGTCAAGTAGCTAACTTCGACACCGAGTTCTTTACTTGCCCTTTCAGCACCAAGCCAGGCCATGTCGTTGAAGGATAAATCTCCTCTACCTCCAACGTCGAAAAGTATTGCAACCTTATACTTCTTAGCTGGTGTTGGAGAAGGTGGAGGAGCGGGTCCTATGGTAAATAGCGCAGCAGCAACTACAACAATAACAACAACTATTGCTACGATTGCTAAAGCAGCTACTTTAGAAATAGATTTCCTTAACAAAACATTTCACCAGCCTAATCGTATTCAAAATAGTTTTTCCATGGGGAGTAAAATAAATTTAACGATAAATATGAAGCCTATACCCAGACGCTCCACATGTGAAAGAGACTGCGACAGATGTTTACAAGGATAGTATGTGGGAAATGCAATTAAATTTAATTACGCAAGTATTGTATGCTATGACTCATTATTAGGTAGAGTGCATTGATTTGGAAAAATCATTGCCGCGCAAATCGTTAAAACTAAATATAATTAAGACTTGTAGCTTGCTAAGAAATGTCGTGTAATGATAGTAGCAACGTTTTTACTATTCATTGTAGCGGCATGTGTAAGTGTAATTACAGCTGCTCTAGGTATTGGTGGAGGAAGCTTAACGGTACCTTTCTTAGTACTTCTGGTAGGGTTCGCCTCTTTATATGTTTGTGTATGTTTTTGGTCATTGGTTCATCCTTTTCCCCTACGGTCGCTCTAGCTTCATTGGTCATCGTGGGGGCGTACTGCCGACCCCTAGGCGACGGCACATCAACAAACAATACCTTTCCAGCAATAATATAAGCATAACGCAACAAGGAGAAACATATAAGATAATATGCTTTTATATAAAACCTGCAACGGCTTAGATGTGAAATCCGCTATTGCTTTAAGCTTATTCTCAATAATTTCAGCATCACTCTCAGCGACGATAGTATATTCTAAAAAGGAGCTTGTTAATTTCAAATATGGTTCATTACCTGAAATATTCTCTGTAATAGGAGCTATTATAGGATCTAATATAGCTAAACTTCTAGCTCTTCTATCGTCTAATTATAGCAGTTTCGTTCTTGATTAAAGCTAGAAATATTGTTGAAGATTCCCCAAGACCTAACCGTGGAAGCCTCTTTCTAATATCTTCAAGCCGTACTTTACCTTCGCTTATAGCCTCCATAAGTTCTTGATAAACCCTATTCTTTTTCCTCGATAACTCCTCTATTACACCGCTTGAAACCTCTACCTCACCGAATAAGTCTATGGCGTCCTTAAGTAGGCCTAGTTTTGAAAGAACAATTATCGGCGAAGTATTAAACACTACCTTTAAAGACTCCTCTGTACGCATCAAGCTCTTCCTCAACCTCTTCTTCATCAAGAACACTATATTTTATTCCGAGCTGCATCATGAGAGGCCAGAATTCATTAAACCCTTAAACCTAGAAGCTCGGCCGCCTTCCCCATAGAAATTCTTCCGCTAAGCAAGAGACCCAAAACCATGAACAGCTTCTCCTTATCACGATAAGGAACACGTTCCCTCTCAATAACCTCCCTAACATCAGCAGACATCGAGCAACACCTAACCACAACTATATGATCCATAACTTATATAAGCACTGCATAAAACTTCAAACAAATTATAGCAGCAGAATTTATAGTACGCTCTGTTGTCCACAATAAATCATAAGGATTTGTTAGGGCATCTTTATGGTTAATATAATTAAGATATGCGAAATTTACTATCATTAGCAATAGTATTCTAAAAAGTTGTGACAATGCTTAAACTTTTACTGGAACTCCTAGGGACATTAGATATGCTAGCTGATCCGCCACTTTGACCGGTAGTGCTATTTTTGATGCTCCTGTTTTAAGGTTCCAGAAGTTGAGTCGGGTTAGTGCGAGGTATTCTTCGGCGATTTTCTTTACATCGTTTATTGTGTATGTGTTTTCGAGTTCATACATTCTTAGTATTATGGGTTTTGTTGTGCCTTCTTTGCCTTCGCTTTCGGGTTTTGAAGCTACTATGATAGCTTCGTGTACGTAGTAGTTGAAGTGTTTGAGCTTGCATAGGTACATGTATGTTCCTTGGATTGGATTTACTTTGGTGTCTCTGTTACTGCCGAAGATTCTTACGGAGCTTCTCTTAATTACTGATATGTAGTCCAGCTTAGCATTGTAGTTTAGCTCCTTCTTAACCTTGTTGAAGGCTCTTAAGCAATCATACAGTTCCTGCGGTGCTTTCGGGACACCATCTCTTAATATCACAATTCTTTTAGCGCCCTTGTCTTTAGCTATGGAGATAACATATCTTAGGATATCATAATAGTTATCGTATCTGAGCATTTCTGAGGCCAGAGACATATAAATAGTGTTTCAGGGGGATCATAATATGGAAACAAGATCCACTATTGATTATCAAGAAAGGTAAATGCATAAATAATATGGGAACCCTTACACCAGTCTCCGATACCTAAGCCGGGCAGTGAAATATCGAAGTAATGCTCGTACTTTTTTAGTTAAGAATAAACAAATACGCAAGAGTATGAAACAACAGTATGAAGAAAATCAAGTACATAGTAAACTTAACAAACAAATCAATAAAGAGAAAAGAAATCAAACCAGCCTACCCCCACGAGCACATCCACAAACCCAACGGAAAAACTTACTTTAACTGTCCAGCTGGAATATATTAGAACTCACGATTTTTCTCAACACTTAGTAAAGATTTACAAGGTAGCTTTGGTCTTATTAATATATGGGAGAGTTACTTATGAGTGACTCAATGATTAGTGGCATTACTGTGAATTTATTTAAGTTAATTCCTAGTAAAGATAGGATTGATATTAATTATATTCCATCGGAAGAGAGATCGCTTATCAATGACTATGTGCATAAGCTCGATGAGTATGGGTGCATATCTGGCCCCCAGTATGGGGATTATCTAGGACTTAAGTCAGGCGTTTACTTTGTATGCAATAACGAAGTACCTGAAGGTTTTCAATATCAGACTCTAAGCATCGATTCAAGCTCTTATGTAATGAAATACATTATACTCAAATACATGAAAAGAAGAATTGAGGAACTAGCAAGTGAAGACGAGGTCTTCTTGCCAAGGAAGTGGTCAGAGTACAGTCAAATTACATTGTGTGAAAATCACGCAATTAAGCAGTCAGAGCCATGGAAGCTCTTTACGATAAGAGAATGCTTAACATTAAGAGTTGAACATATACCATTAGAAGGAAAGAACGCACTATTTCTGCTTGCAGATGTAAAAGTTAGGAGATTTAGCAACCTCTCATTAGCTAAAATAATCGAAGTACTACTTCAAAAAGGCCTTAGCTTAGATAGAATAGAAGACATCCTCAAAAATCATTTCTATAGATGCGTTATAAATGACCATTATCATGACTGTCTCTTAAAGCATCTAAATGAAAAAGAGGCTAGAGTAACTATAGACGATACAGAGCAAACTCTACCAATAACTAAAATATTCTTGAATCCCCATCCGAAGTTTACTAGAGATTTTATAGAAATAGTTCTAGGTGAGAATCTAGGAGCAATTGATAAGATAAGGATGGTCTTAGGTAGACAAAGACCTAAAAAGAAAATAGAAAATACAGTCAGATTAATAAATAAGTTGTTAATAGAAAAGAAAGTATTTCCTATAATTTTAAGCAATGTGAACTATCACCTAAAGGCTGTTCCTCAGAAAATTGTTATTATAGGTGAAGAGTGATGAGTGATGAAGGTATAGAGAACATACTATTTTTACCTGGACATCGACTGGAAATGCCAAGCCTCCTTTTCCGAGGCGACAACCCAGCTATCACACCATATTTTGGGCTAGTAAACTATGGACCCTACGAAATGCCACCTTTGCATCGCAAAAATATAATCATATTACACCCTAAAAATGCCGAGTTCGAAGCTATTGCTAGTAAGGTTAAGGAAGCACTCAGCAATGGTTATGGTAGATACTTCCCTGGAGGATTCGCCGACATCTTTGGAATAGATATAGATTTCAGGCTCCAAGAAATAGATAGATATGATTTATACAGCTACAAGATGACTGCTAAGAAATACTATAATGAGTTCTCAAGAGAATGCTCTAATATTGATGAATGCTTCCCTGTATTGCTCATGAATAAAGTACCTAAGGGTCTCTATGAATCTCTTTACACCGAAGTAAAGTACGTATTTAGCATTAATGGAATTCCTACTCAAGTGATAACTTACGAAACCTTTTCAGATACTATGCGGTTCAAGTGGTCTATATTCCCATTAGCACTACAAATCTTCGTGAAGATGGGAGGGGTTCCTTTCATACTTTATAATCGCTTAGACCTACCAAAGGATGAGGCTGTTGTAATTATAGGTTTAGGATTATCAAAGATACATCTTCCGAATCGAGAGCGCAGATATGTTGGATTTGCGCTAGCCTTTGAAGCCGACGGGAGATGGCGCTTAATGAAATGGAGTCCGCAACCCTACAGTAGAGGTAAGCTAGCAGATATGCTAAGAAAACTTATACAAGATGCAGTTGACGACGTTTTAAGAACATATGCTGTTCCAAAACCAAAGAAAATACACATAATAATTCATTATTCAGGGAAAAATGTAAGCGTATGGGAAGAAGAATACCTTAAGAAAGCTGCCATAGAACTAGAGTATATTCAAAACATTAAAGTAATTCCATATATCGTCAAAATACAAGAATCAATGTATAGAACATACGATGAGGAAAATCTCTGCCTCGATACCGATGGCAAGCCTACTTATTTGACTAATGTAGGTACAGTAATTAGATTAAAGGATGACCTATTTATGCTTAACACTACAGGTTGCACTCTTGTTCAATCTACTATGGGAGGGATAATTCAGAAACCAAATGCTCAAGGCTCTCCTTCCCCGCTTATAGTTAGTATTAAAAGACTCAACGGAATAGAATATAAACTCGATGATGTAGAACTAATCAAATCAGTTTTCTATATGGCTAGAATGAACTACACATCTATTAATAATCCAGTATCAAAGTTACCCATGTCAACAAAATACTCCAAATTACTGGCATATGTTACGGCAAGATTGTCTTATCGGTATTATGAAGAAGAGGAGAATATAGATATAAATTCACTAATTCCTGACAAATTAAAAAAGGTGTTGTGGTTCATCTGAGCTTTCTTATTTTTGATTTTAACTCGTTTAGGGCTATCTTCTTGTGTTTTATTTTCTTCCGTAGACTCCTGCCTGATGGAGTAAGTCTTATAGTTAAAGATGCCATTAGAGAAGCAATACCCCCAACATAGGGTCTTACAATATCAGCTAGTTGCCTTATGGTACTAGCGACAAAGAAAGCTATGAGTATAGTCCCTCCAATGTAGCTCAGAATAATATTGTATAATAGGCCCAAAAATATACTAGTTATACTTCCTAACACTAGAGTAGCGGTTAGTATATTTCTTATCTTATTTAGTAAACTATCATAGTATGCATTATATTCCTGAGTTAAATTCTCATACTCATGTTCTATTAAGCTAACTATTTTCTTTCTTATCTCAAATTCCTCCTGTAACTGTTTTGCTCTCTGTACAAAATATTGGAAGAAAGATGGAAGGCCTCCTAGACCTTCAGATATTAATACCTTGTCTTGGTCTAGTTCAACCAGATAGTGTTGGACTATTTCTCTGGCATCAGGTTCACTTAATAATTCTCTGAAGTATGACGCTTTTTCTCCGTGATGATCGCTTATCTTAATTAATATTCTATTAATTTCAGGACTGTATTCACCAGTAAGCTCCGTAATTGCTATGGTTTTGACGAGATTAGATAAAATTGTACTTGTAGCGATATTTCTTATTGTTTGCAGAGCGTACTCCTTAATGGTTTGTCCAAGTTTTGCTTTCACAGCTTCGGAAACTATTTCTATGATCTCCTGTGCCTCTCTAGATAGATAATGCTTATATCTATTGTACACTTTACTTATATACTCAAGAAGCAGTCTACTCGCCTCGTAATCTTCAAGTACGAACACCGAATGATATAATGCAACAATAAATGGCTCTATTGCGCTCCAAGGTCTTCTGGCTCCAGCATCCAGCTCTTGCTTTAACATACTTACAGCAATTTTCCGCAGCCTGGCATCGTCGCTTAAAATATAACGAGGGATGTCATCGAATTCCCAGGTCTCGCTTAGCATCATTTTAACCCCTATAATATTAGTTCCTATGGAGCCTAACCTCTCTTTCGGTCCCTATAAGTGAGCTTTTCCTTAGGGTACTCGCCGGAAGATAGTATGTGTAGCCTCTCTCTAACTCTCTGCCTGTACTCCAATGCTAAGTCTATTATTACTTTAAACTCCTCGTTATCCCATTCACCATTAGGAAATAGGAGTTTTATTAAGCCGCTAGTTATCTTCATGACGGCCCTCTCGTCTCTTATCGTGGGGTTCTCCGAGAATTCCACGAAACGGGTTTTGTTTGCGTAGGTGTCTTTACGCATTTCATGCATAAGTTCCGCGAAGTAGTCCGAAACCATGCCGTAGCCTTATGGGAGGTGATAGCGTGCCTGCTTGTTTTTCGGCAATTATTGTTATTGCTGTTCTCGGTATTTTTCTAATGTTATCAACGAGTTCGTCTATGCCTACGTTAGCTCTGTATGTGAATGAGCCTAGCTTTTTACCGTCTGCTAGAACATCTATTCTGTATGTAAGCACACTGGACCCCATAGAATACAGAGCGTTTTAAAGGGAATCGTAAACCGAAAAATCAGGTGTTTAGCTTAAGATTTTGCTATAATAATTATTACCCTTGCTTCAATAGTTTATTTTGGTGGATAGTTTATGGATGATTCATTCTTTAAAATATTTAGTATAGTGGATGGTGAGCTTGGTTTTTACGAGGAGAAGGTTTTGTCTTTGGATGAGGTTAGGGATGTTTTGTTTAGGTTTCCTTTTGTGTTTTGAGGGATGTTGTTTTGGGTGATAGGGTTGCTGAGTTTGTTATTGTTGTTAGGGAGAAGGGAGGGTTTGATGTTTATGTTCCGTTTTTTGACTGGTACAGTAAGGGTAGTGCGGTTGAGAATAGGGAGAGCTTGTTTTGGAGTTTGGAGGAGCAGTTGGAGCTTATTGATGATGAGGTTATCGAGTTTGAGTCTAGGCTTAGGGAGTCTAGGTCTAAGCGTGCTGAGGAGTTGAGGAGGAGTATTAGGGAAGCATTTGGTGTTAGGCGTGTTAGGATAGGTAATGTTGTAGCCGTTGTTGTAGTTGATAAGTTGTCGGAGGCTTTTAAAAAAGTAGTGGATGCTGCCAATGAAATTATTAGCACAGAAGTATACGCTATGGAAATAAAAGCCTACTGCAGGAACAATGAATGCATATACGTAACGAACAGATACATATAGAGGAAAACTATTAACTAAAGCTTTAAGCATGATCGGTTTTTTGTAGAGTGTTTTTTACCTTAATAATGTTGTTAGCGTCGTATTCTGTTTAAATGATATGTTATTTCATTAAATGCCTTAGATTAAATGCTTGATACAGCAACTTTTCATGAAAATTTAACTATACTTATTTACACTAATTATTATTGATAGCTACATTATGCTTGTTGGATAATTTAGGGTTAAAGTAATGAGTAGTGATGTAACGGCATCTAAAATTAATCAATATTTAAGAACATTAGAAGAATTCGCTATGAATCTTAATCCTCCTGAGAAACCATTATTAGCTGATAATCCTTATTATAGATCAGTTAAAGTTCATGAGGACAAGCTCTTTCATATATATTATGCTTATTATGGCTATGGTAAAACATACGGTGTAGGTCTTAAATTCTATCATGAGGCTAGAGCAGGAGAGCTTAAGGGAATATGGGACGCAATATTAATTAACTTAAGAGAGATGCTAAGTGAATGTTATCAATTTAAAACGCTAGTTAATAAAATACCAAGCAGCATACCAGTAGCGCTTATATTAGCTACTTTACAGAGCGCTTTAGCTATAGAGAAACTCATAGAGACCCCAAAGTGTAGACATATATTTTCGACATTAACAATACCACCATATCTAAATTTAAAGAAAACTATCGAAAATATCGCCTTAACTAAAGTGATGGATGACGTAGATAAAGTAGACTATGCTATTTCGGAAATCATGGCATTTACAAGAAAACCTATTACAATAATTTTCGATGAATTCGAAAGTACTATCACCCTTATAGCACCGCAAGCTAGGCTTTCTGATTTCTTATATGAGCTAGGTAATTTAATGAGAAAACTTTACGATAGAGGTAAAAAGAAATTAAGACTTGTTCTTCTACTTCAAAAAGCCTTGTTTACTGAAGATGAAAGAAAAAGATTTGAAGAACAAATTCAACATGGTTATGCAGGCAGCCCTTCTGCAATAGCTGGAATATTAGTAAAGAGAGAAATTAGAACCTATGAACCTGAAGTATACGTTAAGTACATAGAAGAAGCATTACATAGGCTTTCCAGTAAATTTTCAGAAAAAATACTAGAGAACACTATTGACACCATGGGGCTTAATAGGTTTAGGAAAGCCTTAGAAAATAATCTAATTGGGTTAAGCAATATACCTCCGCGTATAGCATTTCCACTGGTTAGAAATATTGTTGTAGAGATAGCAACTAGAGCTTTAAGGAATAAGATATATAGTTCACGTATTTTGAATGAAATAATTCATCCTATAATAAACGAATATGTTAAAGTAAATGAAATATTAAGATTTTACTTTAGAAAAGACGAGATAAGCAAAATAGATTATGAAACATTAGCGAACGCTTCTTACGAATTATTACGAAGCATTTCAAGAGAGATACGCGATAAAGAGTTGCTTAAGGTAAGCGGTAAAAACATTACCTATCCAGGTTCATGGATGTTCAGAAAACACAGGGTAAAAGGAGGATCGTTGGACATAGTTATTAACGCAATAATAGTTAGGTTTAAGAAAATCCCTGCCAAGTCAACAATATCCTCTTTATGTAATACTCTTTTAAAGAAACATGTAAGTAATATTAATAAATATATTGAAGGAATAACGGCAAGTATTGGTAAAAATATAAATACAATAAATGTAAAAATAACCGTCGTTATACTTAAAATCCCTGAAATATTACTGACACCTCTTCAACAGGCTACCGAACTGGCTTTACATAAATTACAGGATGAACTTAAGAAAAATAAGATGTTAAAGAGGTTTTCATTTAACGTAAACTATAGAGTTTTAATCCATAGTCTAGATGAAGACGTGCCCATAACATTGTACTACATAGGCAGTAATGCTAAGCCGTCAGACTACTCTCTTGACAATTATCTTGCTCATCGAAAAGAGGATCTAATAAGTGAGCTTAAAAACTATTTCATTTAAGGTTAAAATATAGTGAGGTGAGAACATTGTTCCTTAAAGATAGGGTAGATCTAGCAGCTAACGCGTTATATGATTTCTTTAATAAAACCTTTGCTAAAAAAGCTAATATACCTAGGAGTAAAAAAACACAATACATTACCCAAACATTAAATATGCTTATAGAATTATTTATTAAAGGATATTATGCCCCAATGGCTAGAGTAGAGGACTTATTACCCTATATTTATGTGCTAGACCAGATTAATCTATGTAGCAAAGAAGCAAATTGCAAACAATTTAACAAGCTGATTAACTGGGCTTCTAATGCCAACTTAAAAATAGATAAGAATGACCCCTATGACTTAATTAGACTTATACTTGACGCATCCATAGAAGCATGTATAGGTTTAACGTTTACTTACAAAGATAAACCAACAATATTGGCAAGTAAATTAGGAGGAAACTTAGGATTGGTTTCTCTTAAAGGTTATTGTGACGTATTAAGAGGAATTTCAGATCTAGCAGCTACTCAGTTCCAACATGACTACTTATTTCACTTAAATGAAACAATTAAAGACTTATATAGATATTTCAAGAAGCTAAAACATGAAGTAGATTTAGAGCAAATATTGAAGCTAAGCGAAGACGAATGGGAGAAACTACGTGTATTCATAACAAGCAAGTTCCAGCCTACTGCAAAGGCATTTCTACAACAAGTATTACTACTAAAGTTGCACTGGCCCTTACCACAGTTAAGTCGAGGTATAAAGGAGGCAAAAGGGTTCGTAACAAGAAAACCCGTAGAACCCACATACTTAGGTAGAATCACATCAGAGATAATTGATGCAATGATGTATAGATATTATGATGAGACTGTTCTACAGGGCTATGATATAATAGCTAAAAGTTACTTCTATGTTCTGAAAGAATTAGCAAAAATTATAGAGAAAGGCTTCTCAGCAGGCTACTTAGAAACTTTACCCAGCATGAAAATTATGGAAGAAGAAATAAATAATAGCATTGAGAATATGACAAATATCGCATCACAATACTTTAAGCGAAGAGGTATTCTAAGATTAGGTGAAGTGAAACAAGATGCAAAGGACTACGTATCTCAGCTATACTATTTAAATAAGCTAGCCATAGAATTTGATTTATTTAACCCGTTTTCAAACATAAGTAAATATGATATTATTAAAATAATAACTCTTAATACTTTGGAAATATGAGAACATATTAATTCGCAAAGACGGTGCATACTTTGCCGTTAGGTGTTAAGAAGACCGCATGGCTTCTATCAGGATCTCTTTGTCCTCACTACAAACCCGTTAAGCACCATAAATGGAAAAGGGTAAGCAAAAAGCATGCTAGAACAGTTGAGATAGCTAAAAAAAAATTCTTGAAAGTAAAGGATATATCTGTTATAAAGAGTGCTTTGTGTTCCTGAAGTTAAAAGGAAGCGTTGATCTGCTTTGTTATAATGATAGTTCTAACGAATTAAGAATTATTGAAGTTAAGTCATATACATTAGATAAGTTAAATCTTGCTGATGTACTTCAAGCATCATTATATAGGACTATTCTCGAAGATCTCGTAAAGAATATAGGGATCTCTAAAATCCATTGCTTAAATGGCACATTGATGGGATTAAATAGACATCTAGCAATCAATGCTAGTTTAGCCTACATTAACAACAATCATAATGTAATCCTAATAAATCTAAGCGAAGACTCCGCAGATTTCACAAAATTATTATATCGTTACGTAGGTGTAAGTGGAGAACATATAGAATCCCTTAAAAGATATGTTATAATAGGTTCTTGGTGTAGATTTTGTTCAAATAATAAATGTCCATATGCTATAGGTGTTAGCTAAAATGGGTAAGATTAATGATAAACTGCTTATAGACATTTATCATGAATTATTGATTAATGATTTATCAATAATGCGCGGTAACTATCCAGCATTTGTAGTACATAGACCTGGAAAATCCAAATTTATATATTACTTAAACGAGTTTGAAAAATATACTAATACATCCCGTGTAATGTCCCCCCTAATTACAGTATTCTCAATAATATTAGGAATAATTAAATCAAAATGTGGATCAATAGCTCCCGGACCAAATATTACTATTTATCCTAAAGATATTATAAAAGCTAATGATAAATGCTCCAAAGAAGCACTTGTTAGATTTGCTAGGGAGCTTGGGTTTAATAATGTAAAGGACGCTATAATACATGTAATTGATTTATTTGAACAAAGGGGGTTACTTTATATAAACTTGTTTCCTGAAAACGGGAAACATATAAAGGAGGATAATATATGGCCCGATGAATATTTATTGAGTAATGTCGAGGATCTCCCTAATGAAATTAATATAAGCGCACACAGATTATCAAGCCTAAAGTGTTTCGTAAGTATCAAAGAAGCAATTAAGAACCTTGAACCAATAATTACCCTTAAAGATCTAGTCAAGATATTAAATAAACTTAATACTAGATATGGTGTTGTAAGTGGAAACAATAAGAATATTCTTTACGGTTTTAAAACAGCTCATGGTGAATTTATAAGACTTGCATCACATACGGGATCATTACCTTTAAATAAAGCTAATTATGAGAGTATAGTCTTACCCTTTATACAGGAGCCAAGAGTACTTTTTGAACATGAAACCATTCCAAGAACAGAAAATGCTACTATAAATTATGTGAGAATAGATTCATTAGTAAATGTTTTAGAGGAATATTTTGAACTTAGCAAAATACACGATTACGAAACAAGAGAGAAAGCTAAGAAGCTAACTAGGGCATTGATCAGCGCCTTGAAAAACAGTGGATATAATATACTAAGTAATTATCAATATAAGATGCTTAAACTTGCATTTAAGAAAGCAATAAGAAATAACGTACTAATTTTGCTAGCTGCACCTACGGGGAGTGGAAAAACAATAATTTTTACAATATATATGCTCGCTAAGCTCCTTAAAGCTAAATTATATGGTAAAGACGAAAAGGTATTAATTATATATCCTAGGAAAAGTCTTGCAAGAGACCAACTAGCTAGATTAATAAGGATACTACATGAGTTTAATAGTAAAGTAGACTACGTGTATACCTTAAAAGTATTCATAAGAGATGATGATTCGTTAAAGGAAAAGGGAAAGCCTATCTCTCTTAGAGGAATTAAAATTAAAGATTTTCCCCTGTATCATGAAATAATAAATAACAACTATAATGTTTATCTTCGTATAGCCGAAGACAGAAGGGAGACTATAAATTGGATTTTTGATGTTAAAGAGTATAGCTTAAGAAATGCTAATATTCTTAACGAAACCGATATTGTAATAACTAATATGCATATGCTTACTAGAATATTAAACAATTTAATTTCCGGAGTTGGTAACTCCATATGGGAGAGTATAATAACTCATGCAACGCTCCTAGTAATAGATGAGGCTCATATATATACTGACTTTAATTTCCTACCATTAGCTAGCATAACGATAACTAAATTGTTATTTAAAAAACTTGAAGCGCTTGCATTAAGAGAGGGAGTAAGTTTAAACAATTATAGTAATATTGAAAAATTATTGAATGATTTAGACTTTGATATCGTGCTATCTAGTGCTACGATGTCCAATAGGGAGTTCTTTAAACTCGCAAGCTCATCGGGTGAAACTCAAGCTATACGTACTAACAATATTTTAGGAGTACTTTTGATACCACTATGTGCAAACATTGAAGAGCAGAGCGTAATACCGGAGGAATTAAGAGAATTTACTAAAGTAATTCTTGGAGATAAATTCTATGGCAAATATGAAAACCAACATAATATAATATACTTGGACTATTGGACATCACTAATATGTAGAGAAAATGGCACTGAACAAAATAGGAGAAAACATTTTAAATTTCAAACGTCATGGAGAATCACAGCACCTTCTATAGTTTTTCCCGTTCCCCTGAAAAGCTCACATACATCGCTATTAGAAACTTGGTTAACAATAATACACTGGTCTCTAGGGCTAAGAAAAAAAGAAAGAAAAAGAATACTTAAGCAGCATTCAGTAATTGCTGAGTACTTTAATCCATCTGCCATAATATTTATAGATAATAAAGACACCATAAGTACTGTAATAAAATGGCTAACTCAGCGACAAATATTAGATGCTAAGGATCACGCAGATAGAGTGTTACTAACACCATTATATCCTGCACATATTAGTTTTAAGAGAAGAAGAGTTGAAGCACAAGATCAAATTACAAAAGCGCTCTTATCTTATATGAACAAGGAAATCCTACTTATTCTTTGGTCATCGTACTTTCGTGATTACCAGCATGTTCATTTGTATTATCCATATGCGTTACTCAGAGGGCTGAAATTAGATACTTTAGACCTTAGTAATTTCTTGAAAAAGCACTTTGAAGATATTAGTAATCTATGCAACGATATTAATAATTATGCTGAAAAGTTAAACGATTTAATAATTCAGGGCACCTTCAAGAGTGCCTTAGAGAATATTTTGAAAGCATATTCTAAAGGAGAAGTTGGCTCATTATACTACATATGGCATCATGCTGACTTAAACAAAGCTACTAGAGCTTTAGTAGAGGAGAAAATAAAAAGTGGCGATGTCCTTACAGTTACTTCTACTTCTACTCTTGAAGTAGGAGTTGATATGCCTAACTTAACCATTATTGTTCAATACGGTGCTACTACAACGACCGCAGAACTACAACAACGGTTTGGAAGAGGAGGAAGAGATAAAAAATCGCTCTTCGTCTCACTAGGTTTATTGGTGCTGAGAAATACAGGTCAAGATGTTTACTTGCTTGTTGAAGAAAATGCTATAGACTATGTATATAATCTCTTCATACCCCCTCTTAGTGACCCCAGGAAAGATAGACTTTCAATCATTAGGCAATTATCACCGATAGTAGCAAGTGATAGGAGAATAGATTTCGAAAACACGTTTAAACCAATACTTTTAATTGCAGGTTATAGCACAGAAGGTGCACTTGATATTATTGGAAAATTAGAGGAAATACATGATATGTTCAATGCTCAAATGCAGATCATTAAACGTATCATGAGAAATATAGAGAAAAATGCCTGTTCATATTTACAAGATTCAATAATGAGCATACCGGATGCGTTACGTGATGACAGTAATAAAGAAGTTATAAGAGAAATCATTGAGGAATTGAAAGGTAGCAATGCCGATAAAAATACCGTTAAAGAGATAGAAAATAATTTATTAGAACTCATGAATTGCAATAGAGAATTGAAAACTAATAATACATTACTTTTGTATTATCTACGATTGTTAGAGAAAACAGTAGATCACTTAATAAAGCTGAAAAGCTATGCCCTGATTCATGAGCCTTCAATCTATGATAAAGTAAGCGAACTATATAGAATAACACGAAGCCTATTAACTAAAATAATTAATGTACATCATAGCTTATATATACTTTCAATACCTTATCTAAAAATTATGAAAAGAAAACAACTTGAAGAATATTTAGAAAACTATATAAAACATAGTATTTATCCTAGCATACCGTCAATCATAGGTGAATATGAAGAACCTTACATACTGTTAGATATAGCAGATATGGAAATTTCCGCAAAAGATGTAAAGAAAGCGTCTTTTGACCAAATCGCTCGCAGGTCTTTACAATTAAAAAATGAAGGAGGCTAACGAAATGTCGCAAGTAATTAATCCGTTAATTTTTCACTCGCTTAGTGAAAGTTGCGACAGAAAAACACGGATATGCCTCGGGACTCACGTTGTACAATTTTCCGGTGTTTTTAAGAGCTGTACATCTATAAATAAGCAAAATGAAGATCATGCAGACATTGTAATAACCTTTGATCAATATATTCCTATAAAGGTTAAGAATATCCCTTATACATTGCCTTTTGTTGGTCCGCTATTTGGTACGTCCTTTCGCCTAAGCTACATTAGGAAAATGTTAAGTAAAACAACTCCTTGTGAAAAAGATACGTACCTAGGATTAGGCATAGAGTTTCAAACAGACAAATATTATCTCCTATATAATTTAGCGGGAGTAGATAAGATTACGAGCATTAATGATCTTTACCTTTTAACAACAAAATACAGTATAAAATTAGAGAAAAGAAAAGAAAATAGAAAATATGTTAAATATGCCCATATATTGTTAATAATGCCTAAAACCATGTTTGATATTATCAAGGGCGTAAAAGACGTAACACTACATATAATCCATATTAAAAGACATTAGTTCAGGTGATACATGCTGTCATCATATAAAATCGAAATTAATTTAGAGAGAAAATACATTGACGGAGGGCCTTATTCAAGAACTAAAGTATTTGCTATTAAATTATTATCACCTATATTCATGAATCCTTGCCCGCAATCTTATAGTGAAATGAGAGTATTTGCAGGAGAGGTAGATCTAGCAGAGTATATTATGGGTTCTACAGCCTTCTATAAGTCCTCTTTTAACAAGGAAAGAGTATTACAAATAAGTACAATAATACCTTCACTAATATCGAAAGATTCATTAGATCTTTTCGTTAATCCACATAGAATGCTGAAAAAAGCTGGGTTTTTGGGAATATACATTCCGATTAATAGAGAGATGGTCGAGGAATTTACTAAAAGAATAGCAGGCTCTTTAAAATTAATAGCTTTAGATGAAGTAGCTTGTAGAAGCGAGAAAGATTGTGAATTTCTATGTAAGTTCTTAGATCCTAAAATGGTTCTAAAAATTATTGTGCAGAACTATTTTCCAGGAGTAGTATTTGATATAACAGATCATTACAATAAACTTAGTGTTAAACCGCGACTGTTTAGAACGGTGCCCTTCATTAGATTAATGGAATATAACTATTTTGGCGAAAAAATACCATTAACGCTATTCGGAAAAACTAGGAATGTTAATATCGTTTACACAGGATTAAAGACAACAATGCTTGAGTACTACATTTCTGAGTACCTGATACCCTATCTGAAGGAGTCTAATTACTGCCCAATAATCAGTATTCTTAATAGCTATTCTAAGTATGTTAACAATAGACTTCTTAAACATAGCATACGTTCACGAATCCCAAAAGGCGAGATCGTGGATAACCTAGATATTGTTGTTAAGTACAATTTAAACAAAATAGCTTACGGAATATATCTTGGAATGCTCGAACTCGGAGCTCACGCATTAGCACACATGCTAATGAAATATTTGGCATATAAATTGAAAGTATCTATACGGCAGCTTCAAGAATTAATTTTAATTAAAGCCCCTTTGCCTCCAGACCTTACGGCGGGTGATTTAAAGAAACTTAGATTAATAAACACTATTGTTGATGGTTACATTTATAGATTCCACGATGAGGGATGCGTTGAAAGAGGACTAATGGTACTAGTCGTACTAAGATCCTCCTATTCACAACACATAACTAAGACATTATATGAATCTCTAGGAGACAATATGAAAGAGGACATACTTCGCTTTATAAAAGAATACGTAGTTGGCAAGGAAGATAAATGTTATAAAAGATGGTTTAGTAATAGGGCTTCATTGATAACCATGTTAAGTTTCTTGAAAAGCAGTCTAAGAGAACCTCTAACCGAGTGCAATAATGCTCCCAAGGGTGATATTATAGATTCTGTAAAGAATCTATTAGAAGAACTATTTAATTTAAACATAAATATACATAGTCCTAATGACTTAAGAAGAAAGCTATTTATTCCACTTTCTCAGCTAAGAAGATACATTTACAAGACTTTATATAAGAATATAGCTAAGACTTATGTTTCAAATGATGATGAGGCGCTCAATAGATGTGTCAAGAATATTAGGAAAAGCATAAAATACTATCTTCCAGCAATATATAATGCTAGTGTACCTGATTGTTATGATGGATGTTATAATTGCGTTCTAACAGAAGGCTGTACAACACCAGGTCCAATAATTAGAGAATGGAACGTGTCAAAATACGCTATGCTTATGTTGTTAAATAATCTTAAACCGCCATGATCCTTTTAAATAGTGTCGTAATTAATTATGGAGGTTCTATGAAGATGGACTATAATGTAAAGCAAATAAACTTGCGTAACGAGGTTCTTCCTCTATCTCCTCCTGAGCTACACAAGCTTTACATGCATCCTGCTAGATTTATAGGTCATGTTCCTAGGTTTTCAATAGACTATTACCATAAGAAATTAGGGCGGTATCCGCAAATAATTTTTGACCCATTTGCGGGATCAGGCACCACTGCTGTAGAATCTACTCTCTCATGTATAGACAGCATTTCTTGGGATCTTATACCATTAGTAAAAGTATTTGTTAAGGTTAAAACTGCTTTAATTAATACTTCCCATGTCTCTACAATTTCTCGTATGGTAAAGAACGCCTTGAAATATGAAAAAGAATTCTACCCTGAATTTCCAAATATAGAAAAATGGTACGATGAGAGAGTATTAAAAGTTCTTAGAAAAATATGGGGTTTTTACCATAGTGAAATAGGATATTATGATTTTAGGCACAAGGAGTTCAAACCTATGATTAATGATGAAAGCCTCTGGGCAATATTATCAATTTTATTTTTAAAGGTCTCCAGAAAACTCAGCTTTTCCGATGATTCAATACCCAAGTTGTACGGATCAAAATATAAAAGAGAATATATACAGAAATTATTAGCTTCAAAGGAGAACGTAAGAAACATAGTAGAAAATAAAATAAATTATTATCTAAAGAAAATATTAAATGCTCTTATGAAGTTTAAGAAACTTTATACGAATTTATGTCAAAAAAGAATAAAGATCGAAGTTAGGGGTTATGTTGATGTAGTTGAAGAAAAAGAATGGCCTAGTAACATAGATCTTGTAGTGACATCACCACCTTACTTGGCAGCACATGAGTATACGAGAAGCCTTAAGCTCGAAATGTACTGGATGGGTATGAAGTATGATGATGTAATAAGTATCCGAGAGAAAGAAATCCCTTATCGTAAAAATATTCCAAATATTTACATAAACTCTTCAACTTACGAAAGATATAAAGCTGAAGTACAAAGGAAGATGCTAAAGATTTATGAGTCATATTTTAAATCAACACTTTATGCTTTACATAAAACATATGAGACATTAAATAGTAGAGGGTATATGGTTATACTTGTCGGCTCAGCTACGTTAAGTGGTCTTGAGATACCAATACATAGTATCATAGCTGAACATTTTGAAACACAAGGTGCTCTTGTAGATGCTATATATTATGATAAGATCAGACGAAAAAGAATAACCTTTAGGAGAAATAACAGGAATCCTTATGGAATCAATGGTGAGTACATTATAATTCTAAGAAAAATTAGTAAGTATTAAGTATTTAGTTGTTGAATAGTTATAGCTAGAATAATAATTTTGTTTTTTATAACGATAAGGGTAAGGATTTATCGCCAGCTAAGTTAACTACGATAATGGAGCATGTGTAAATGTTAGGGAATCACTATGACATATTATTGATTACATTGAATAAACTTCTACATTTATTGAACATAGATTTCTATGAAATCCTTTAAAATCATAAGAAGCACATTCTTGTGTTTGAAGAAGTATAGTCTAGTAAAACGATTGTAAGTTTATTGACATCTTAAATGAATAAGTTTTGCATAAACATTTTATATCATGGTTTTGCTAATTAGTTATAGTGGTTATTTTGAAAGGTGGTATTAAGAATTTTAGTTTTTCTGAGATTATGGATAAGGCCTCTAAGATAAGGTCTGTGATAAATAGGATATCCTGGAGCTCATGGGATTTAGAGGATTTGGATTATAAGTTTCTGGTAAGTCATGAATATGCTCCTTTGATAGCTACGATATGTGATGAAGGAATAAATGCTGATGATGCTTGGGGATATCCGGAATGGCTTTACAATAAAGTTGGTACGTTTGATCCTGAAGTTCTTCTAAAGCAGGATCATAGGAAACTGCTCGAAGAATATCTTAAAGATAAATGGCCTAAAAGATTCAAAAAGAAAGATAAAGAGAATTATTTAGAGAAGATATCAAGATCGATTAAAGAGGCCTTAGATTTGTTCCTTAGGGAGGGAAAGTCTCCTGTTACAATGTTTGATAATAGAAAATATCGAGCGTTAGAAGTATATTTTATGCTGAGAAGAATTCCGGGAATTGGGCCTAAAAAGGCTAATATGGTGACTAGAGACTTTATTTATAGATCCCTAGGTTTAACTGGTAGGAATCCATGGTTTGACCAAATTCGGCAGAAATCGCCGAAGTTTAAAGTTGTGGATGAGAGATTTTTAGATATGCCTATTGACGTGCATGTTGTAAAGGTTTTTAATAGGATCTTTGGTCGTTTACGGCCGTATAAAAAATATAAAAGCTGGCGTAATGAGTTACAAAACCATGTTTTAGATATTTTGGCGTTTTCTAAACTGGTTTTTCCAGAGTTTCCAGCAAAGCTAGATCAGATATTGTGGACCGTGGGTCGTGAATACTGTCATAATAGATCTCCGAAATGTTCGAAGTGCCCTCTTAATGAAGTTTGTGAGGTAGGCAAAACTTCTTCTTCGAACCTCTCAAGCTTAATATAATCACTTAAAATTTCTTTCTAAAAGAAGTATGTGGTGAAGGGAAGAAGGAAATGTGTGGAGTATTGTTAAAGATTTTGTTAAGCGATAATCTTCTTAATGCTAAGTAGCATAATGGAACTTTGGTTAGTATAAAGTGTGGTGGAGAATAGTTTATGGCGCGTTTGGAGTGTCTTAGAAGTATTGTTAAAAGTGGTGTTGCATTGAAGGCGCTAGATCATGTTATTGATAGAGTTAGCTCTTTGAATAGTGGTAGGTTTCCTGTTTATATTGATGTTGTTGGTCTTGGTGGTTCTGCGCTTAGTGTGGAGGATGTAGGTGATGTTGATGTTGTTCTTCAGTGTTCTCCTAGGAAGGAGTTTATGAAGGAGTGGGAGATGTTTGAGCAGAAACTTCAGGGGAAATTTGCTGAACTATGGTCTCTTATTATCGAGTCATCACGTTTAATGGGCAGAGCTACAATGGATTTCATTATAAAAGAGTTCTACGACGAACTCGTAAACTTAGGCTTTAAAGACTGGTGGATTAAGGAATGGCTTGTATGGTCGCGTGTGTCGGATTTTCGATGGGCCGTAGATGAGGGTGTTTTAATACCGTATTTTGATGAAAAGCGTCTTGTTGAGAGATATGTTAAGTATGGGTGGCATGGTAGAAGATTAGAGGTTCATGTGAAAATAGAGGGAAAAATTTTACATTCCAAAATACCTTATGTAACAGTTTGGACTAGGGAGAAGGGAATAGTAAAACCGGGTAAAAAGGAGCTTAGAGAATTCTTTTTGAAAGAACAGCATGAATTACTTAGTTTATCTACTAGGGTAATTAAGGGGCTATGGCATGAGCTTCCGCCAATATATTACAGCGTAAGCTTAGCTCTTAAAAGCAAGTTTGAAATACCTCACTATTTAATGCATGGTTTTGTTGGATTATGTCTTATTAAAAACAGAGAAATTCACGAGGAAGCTAAGAAGGCATTAGTTATGGAAATTAAGAACTTAAAGAAACTTGTTAGGAAGCAACCTAAAAGAGAACTTACAAAAATAATGAGGTATAATAGGATATTAAGAAATACATTGAAGAAAATACTGGCGTACACGTATATTGTAAATACCATAGAACAATGCGATATAGTGATGAAGATTCTGAGCAAGATACGCAAGAAAACTATGGAGGAGTATTTGTCTGAGCTAAAAAGATATATTCTAAGAAATGGTGTACGTCAAGGACTTAGGAAGCATATACTAGAGGAAGCATTAAAGAAGAGCATAAGAGAAGAAATCATGTGATTCCAAGGAACCCTTAAAGCTTAATACATTAAGGAAAAATCAGAATGTTCTAATCATTCTTGAAGACTCCATTTTGAAGCTGTTAAGATTAATACTCGCCTAATATTGAGCTTATTTACTATCTTTTTCGTAGTCATTTATTTTCCGGATGTTGTTTTCTTGCTGTTTTACCAGTTTCTTTATTTCTTCTTCTATTATTGGTTTGAGTTCTTCTATTTCCTTGGTTATGTGGAATGTTATCCACTTCACCTTTCCTGCTTCTACGAGTTTCTTTACTGCTCTTTCTCTTTCTGTAAGTGCAGATGTTTTCCCGGATTTCACTTCTATGAATACTATTTCTTCTGGGTTTTTGTCGCTTAGTCCTTTGAATGCTATGTAGTCTATTGGTGTCCCGAGGAATCTTAGGTCTTTGGGGTTTATTCCTAGTTTTTGGGTTATGAGTAGTGGTGCTATGTGTTCGCTTATTTTTCCTAGGAGTGTTGTTATTGATCTTTTTATTGCGTCTTTTCTTATTTCTTCTTCTTTATCCTTAATCCACTGCTGGAATTTTAGCTCATACTCTTTCTTCATGTTTTCAAGTTTTGCTTCGTAGTCTTTCTGTATGGTTTCAATTCTAATTTTAAGTTGATTTTCGAACGATTCTCTTAGTTGTTGCTGTATTTGTTGAAGTTCTTTTTGTCTCCATTCGTTAAAGATTTTCCTCGCTTCGTTGGCTGCTAAAGTGCTTAGTTCCTGCTGAAGCCTAATTCTGGCGCCTTTCTCTTTCAAATAAAGTATTAGGAGAAGCAATATAAGCACAATTAAAATGAGATTTAAAGTCTCAAACATGTTCTGTTTCCTCCGAAATTTAAGTCGACTACTCTATTCTTATATCTGAACGCTTAGTTTTCGCAATAAGAGGCTAGAAACCATACATTACTTGTCGCCTGACTCTCCGCACTATATTGGGTCGTTGAATAGAATATGGTCTATACGCATTAGTTGCGATTGCTTTTAAGGTGTTTTTCTTAGTGCTTGGTTTTAGGAATATTTCTATAGTTGGTAGTGTTCGGCTATTATTGTTGGTGTTAGTTTTATTTTGTACGTGTTTCCGCATTTTGTGCATTTAATTCTTATTTGTTGGAGCCAGTGTGTTTTGTTTTCGTATAGTTCTGCTGTGTTTATTGTGTTGCATTTTGGACATTTTGAGTTGAGTGTTGCTTTTTTCATGGGGTATTTGTCGCGTATGTAAATTAGTGTTGTACGTAGTGCAAACCATGAGTCTATGGGGTCCGGGTCTATGGTGTGCATTACTAGGTTTCTATATCTTGTGATCCAGTGGATTAGGCTTACTAGTGAGTATAGGAAGTTTTTCCTCTCATTGTCGTTACGTATGTCACCGTAAAGTCTCATGGATGCTAGTTTTTTCTTTATAGCTTCTGTGCTTCCGAGATTTCCTCCTCCTAATTCTTTGTTGAAGAATTCCCTAATGTGCTTAATTACCGTGTAGGCTTTTTCGCGAGTTTCTTCTCTTGAAAGCTCTATTACGGTCTGAACGGCAGGTAAAATACGTGTTTTGAACAGCTCTTTTAACTCAGCTGATGGGGGCGAAATTAAAGCTAATGGGAAGGGAAGATATTTTTGTAATTAGCATTGAAGGAACCGCTCCTCCTCGAAGAACATACATTATTATGGCTAGGAGAAACGTGAGGCCAACAATGGCCCATGGAATATGGTTTTCCGGTATTGGTTTGAAATAAATAATGCTAACCATAATGAATAGGACGGTTATTATAATGGAAAATACTGTAGAATCCTTATTCATTGCAGCATTCCTCTACAAATTAATGTTTCAAACAAAGTATAATAATGTATACACATAGTATCATGAATTCATCTTTGAAAAGAACTCATGAAAAAATTGTAGAATGTAGTCTTTCTTCCAAGAAAAGACTAAGTAGTGTATATTTGTTTTGATTTCTTTAGTTTGAGACGAAGGGTTTCCATTTGCATGTTAACTTAACATGGGATGTGTTCTGTGATTATTTAGCTTAGTTGGATATTTTTGAATCAAAATTTAATAATACATTGCTAGTAAAGTAGATAGTGATTGTTCTTGAGTGAATCTGTTATATATTCTATATTGAAGTTTGCTAAGGAGAGATTTGGAAGCTTTAT
>Ga0180301_10000576_pt1 | contig 28369 bp, 37 predicted proteins | sample GuaBasSediGuay16_FD_121797 | JGI IMG/M metagenome (GOLD analysis project Ga0180301, IMG submission 121797) | Subseafloor sediment microbial communities from Guaymas Basin, Gulf of California, Mexico - Guay16, Core 4569-2, 12-15 cm | ecosystem: Environmental > Aquatic > Marine > Hydrothermal... | reverse complement strand
GGAGAACTGTCTTCAAAAGCAGAGAATATTATGTGCTCAATATACAAAGGCGAAGTTACTGGAATAGTCCCAGAGACCGTTGCATACGAGTATACTATACAGTGGTATAAGGGGAGAATACCTGCCTTAAAGAATATTGATGAAGTTAAAGCATTTCTCAAGACCTATTTCATTGTCAGAAAACTGGAGTTTGAAGACTATATCAAAGCCGCGGAAATTAAGGTCATGGGAGATAAGCTTCTTGCAGAGTCAGGAGACGAGAACTTAATGCAGAGAAAACTTAGTCTAGTGGATTCTACTGTACTGACTGTAGCTCTCAGCGAAAAATGCCCCATTTTAACGGGAGATAGAGACCTAACTTATGTTGCTTTAAAACTAGGGCTACATGTGATATGGTGATTTAACTAACTACTTAGTTACTTAATATTAATGAATTAGCTGAGATAAATTATGGAGTAATTAAGCAATATAAAAAGCAAAATATCTTATGTAGTACTGTTGTTTCAGTAATACGAGAAAAATCTGCTTGATAGTTTCTTCTTGAGCAATACTACTATAGCTGCAGCTATTATTGCTATAGTTAAAGGAATTATTATTTGCCACATAGTTCTAGTAGGCGTGTAGTATTTTTCGTAAAGTCCGTGTTCTTCAGCAATTTCAATAGTAACAGTAACTGAGTAGACTTTGTTAGGCTCTAGTTCTTCAATAGTTGCTGGAAAACCTTCTTTATGAGACACAGAGAACCCTACTTTTATAACGCCGCTTTTTGTAGTATACTCTTCTGTAATTTTTTGGAGAATTATGTTTAGGGTGTAGAATATTAGGCGGTAAGATTTTGTTCCATATATCTTCCTCTCGACTTCTCTAAATATTTCTAGTTTTACTTCGGAGCCCTTTATCAGTATTACTGGGCTTGCATTAGATAGTGAATTATTTAATATTTTTACGGCGAAAATATAAGTTTTATCTATTGTTGCATTTATGGTAGTATGTCCTTGTTTAATATATTTTAAGTAAATATTAACTGAATAGCTTTGTTTACTTAAATTATTGATAGTAAACCATACTACTATAATATCTTCAGCAAGCTTTCCTTTATAAAATACATTTACTTTAACAGGTGTTGCATAAACTGGAGTTAAAGTTAACAACAATAAAGCTACCATTAGCACTTTTTCCATCAATATTACTTGATTTGCAGGTTAACTTATTTCTATAGTTTCGAAGAAATATTCGAAAGTATCGAAATTAAGGTAGCTTTATTATATACTAAGTGAATGTGCAAGAAAGTAAAGTTAGGTGAAACTACTCTCAAAGTATATTTAGTTTTACTTAAACGCGGTAGAGCAATGTCTATTTCTGAAATTCAGAAAGCTCTCGGTTTTAAAAGCCCCGGCACTGCTCATTATCACTTAGAACGTCTCGTTGAACTCAATTTAGCTAAGAAAGTACCTGGAGGATATCTTGCTAAACCTGTTTTACCTAGAAAAATTGCTGTAATGTATATTACTCTGGGGAAACTACTTATACCTAGGCATGTTCCTCATGCAGTATTCTTTACGGTCTTTTTGCTATCTTATTTGATAATAAATATCAATTCACTAGACCCATCTATTTTAGTTATATTAGTTATTCCGACTATACTGTACTGGCTTGATGTTTACCATGAAATTAAGTTCGCAGATTGAAAGTTGTTAATAAGGTAAACTATGGTTAAACTTATTACCTTATAAGTATTCTAGTTTACTGTGGGTAAAGTAGTTGCCTTCAAGAATGTGGATGAGGAACTTTATAGGAAGTTTAAGGCTATGGTTGCGTTAAAGGGTTTGACTTTAGGTGAAGCGCTTAATCAGGCTCTAAGTCTGTGGATCAAGGCTTCTGAGAATATTGATGTTGTAGAGTACTTGGAGATCAAAAAGGAAGCTGAAGCTAATAGAAGAGTTTACAGAGAGCTTGAAGACTATTTGATTAGAAACCACATGAATAAGTATGTAGCTATAGCCCGCGGAAAACTTTTAGGAATATTTGATAGTAGAGAAGAGGCGCTTAAAGCTATTAAAGAAGTAAAGCCTCGGCACGCGATAGTCACTAGAGTTGAGCCCAAGAAAATTAGGATAATTGAGCTCGGTATGTCTTTATTTGAGGTGGTTGAGTGAGAGAGCCTTATAGTACTGCCGAAGATCCTCCAGTGCCAGTACTAGTACTCAAAGTCTACTCTCCATACGACGATAAAAGCCTTACATTAACTTTTAAAGTAGATACAGGCTTTGCCGGAGGAATTCTAGTACCCTATGACATTTACTTAAAACTAGAGCTAATGTTAGCTGAAGAACCTTATCCTCTAGTAGGGCGGTTCGTTACAGGCAATACTATTAAGTTGTATAGAGCTTTCACTAAAATAGAATTAGAGAACAAGATTTTGTACGCGTATGTTTATTCATCGCCCTATATTAGGAAAAAGTTAGTTGGCCGCGAAATACTAAATAAGCTGAAGATTTTACTGGATGGTCCTCAGCAAGTGTTAGAAGTACTAAATAGTTCTCGTTAGCTGTATAGAGTATTTATGTTCATGGAAGTCAGCGTAGAACGCTGCTTGAGCTAGTGTAGTTTGCAGAGCTTTAATGATATTAACAGCATTTTTGCAGTATCTCTGTGCAGAATAAGAGGGACATTATAGTCTGCTGCAGCTCTTTTAAGCAAGTATGCTTTATCTCCATTGCCGAGTATTATTGCTACGTCTACTTCACGCCTCTTTAAGAGAACTAAGGCTTTGCTGAATGCTCCTTCATTTCTGTCCACTAAGTACACTTTGATTTTAGGTGGCACTATTTTAGCTAATTCTTTGGTAGCTGTGTCTTCCGAGTATATTAGTACTTTTTTGACAGGATACTTACTTGGCTCTGAAGCCAGCCAAGCTTTAATAAATGCTTCGTACAGGCTACGGCCACGTGCTGCTACTTCTCCGGTGGACCTCATGTTTACGTCTAGCTGTGGGTCTGCTCCAGTGAGCTGCATCCAAGAAAACTGGGGGTACTTGACTGCATAGTACTTAGGCTTAGCTACAGCTATGTCTCCCTCTATTTCCAGCTTATTCCCTAGCATTACTTTAACTGCTTCTTCAGCCAAGTTTACTGAAACAGATTTGCTTACAAAAGGCATTGAGCGCGAGGCTCTAACATTTGCTTCAATGACATATACTTCACCGTTCTTTACTAGAAACTGTATATTTATCGGTCCTCGGACTTTAAGCCTACGGCATATTTTCAGAGTATAGTCCAGTATTTTCGTGTAAGCCTCCCTGCTTAAAGTAACTGGAGGAATAACCATTGTCGCGTCTCCAGAATGTACTCCAGCGGGCTCGATGTGCTCTATAACAGCTCCAACTAGGACTTTTTCTCCGTCAGAAACGGCGTCTACTTCTACTTCAGCTGCGCCTTCAATGAACTTAGATACTACAACCGGGTGCTCAGGAGATATTTTAGCGGCTTCGTTCAAGTACTTAATTAACTCTTTTTCACTGTAGCATGTTTTCATAGCGGCTCCTCCTATCACATAGGAGGGACGAACTACGACAGGATAGCCTACTTTTCTCGCGAACTCTAGTACCTGTTCGAGGTCGCTGGCTTCGATCCAAGGAGGCTGCTTTATTTTGAGTTCTGCTAGAATTTTACTGAACTTTGATCTGTCTTCTGCTTCATCAATATTTACGGGGCTTGTTCCTAAAACAGAGACTCCGTTTTTGTATAGCTTCAATGCTATATTGTTTGGTGTCTGCCCTCCCATTGAGACTACAACTCCGTGAGGCTTTTCCTTCTCATATATATCTAGAACTCTCTCGAGAGTTACTTCCTCGAAGTAGAGTTTATCCGCTATATCCCAGTCTGTTGAAACAGTCTCGGGATTGCAGTTAACTACTATTACTTCTTTTACTCCATGCTTCCTTAAAGCCCATACCGCATTTACTGTAGCCCAGTCGAATTCAACTGATACTCCTATGCGGAAAGTGCTCGAGCCCAGCACTATGACCTTGCTTCTTTCGCCGAAGTCGACGTCGTCTACGCAGCCTCCATAGGTTACGTAAAGGTAATTTGCTTTAGCAGGCCACTCAGCAGCCAATGTATCTATTTTCTTCACTACAGGCACTACACCGAGTCTTTTCCTAAACTTTCTGACCTCGCTTTCACTGCAGCCAAGGCACTTAGCTATCTGTTTGTCGCTGAAACCCAGTCTCTTAGCTTCTCTAATAAGCTCTCTTAGTTCTCTTTCACTAAGCCCTCTTGCTTTCAGAAGCTTTTTCTTCATTTCAACAATATTCTTTATCTTATAGATAAACCACCTATCTACTCCAGTTACTTCACTTATAACGTCGACTGGCACCCCTAGCTCAAGTGCTCTAGCTGCAAGAAAAATCCACTCATCGTCTCTCTCCTTAAGCCTTTCTAAAAGCTCCCGTGGGTCCGTGTACTTGTCCTCATCGTTGCAGACTAGCCCTATTTTACCTATATCTAGCATTCTTATTGCTTTCTGCAGTGCTTCCTCGAAACACCTCCCTATAGCCATTACCTCGCCGACGCTCTTCATCTGCGTACATAGCCTTCTGTCAACTTTGCTAAATTTACTGAAATCCCATCTAGGTATTTTCACTACTACGTAGTCTAGTGAAGGCTCGAAAGCCGCTGTAGTCGCTCCAGTAACAGTGTTGATAAGCTCCGGGAGAGTGTATCCTAGTGCAAGCTTTGCTGCGATATAGGCTAAGGGATATCCTGAAGCCTTACTGGCTAGCGCTGAAGACCTGCTCATACGCGGGTTCATTTCAATAACATAGAAGTCTTCGCTAATCGGGCTCAAGGCAAACTGTATATTGCACTCACCTATGATACCTACTGCCCCCGCCGCTTTGATTGAGGCCTCTCTCATAGCGTAGTACTCTCTATTGCTGATTGTCTGCGAAGGTCCTACTACAATAGAGTCTCCTGTGTGAACACCCATAGGGTCTACGTTCTCTAAGCACACCGGGACTACGACATTGCCTTTACAGTCTCTAACTACCTCGTACTCTATTTCCTTCCACTTACCCAGGTACTTCTCTAGCAACACTTGTCTAATCATACTTTGTGCAAGACCCTTCGGGACACGTTCTCTGAGATCTTTCTCTGAGAAGAGTATAGAGGAGCCTCTTCCACCCAAGTTGTACGCTACTCTCATTATTAGAGGATAGCCTAGCTCTTCAGCAGCTTCCAAGGCTTCCTCAAGGGAAGAAACCGCTCTAGATGGAGGGACAGGAAGCCCGGCCTCGATCATTGTTTTGCGGAAAAGCTCTCTATTCGAAGCTCTCTCTATTGCCTCAATAGGTGTTCCTAGAACCTTGACATCGTATTTCGCTAAAACACCACGCTTATACAGCTCTACGCCGCAGTTTAGTGCCGCTTGTCCCCCGAAGCCCAAAAGTATTCCATCGGGCCTCTCCTTTTCTATCACTTTTTCTACGAAGAAAGATCTTACTGGAAGCAAGTACACTTTATCAGCTAGCCTAGGATCTGTCTGAATAGTAGCTATATTAGGGTTCACTAAGACTACTTTGATTCCCTCTTCTTTAAGGGCCTTAATTGCCTGTGAGCCGCTGTAGTCGAATTCCGCTGCTTCAGCTATTTTAATGGCGCCAGACCCCAGTAAGAGTACTTTACTTGGAAACTCCATACTTAACCACCATTTCAGCGAATAAGTCGAAAACCCAGGCAGTATCTAAGGGGCCGGGAGAGGCCTCCGGGTGGAACTGGACAGAGATAACGGGGAGCTTTTCGTGGCGCAGTCCTTCGATAGTCTTGTCGTCTGCGTTAATGAACCATACTTTAAGACCAGTTCCCTTCAGGCTCTTAGCGTCAACAGCATAGCCGTGGTTTTGGCTAGTAACGTAGCTTTTTCCTGTAGTCAAGTCAACACACGGCTTATTTAAGCCCCTGTGGCCGTACTTCAGCTTAAAAGTAGATGCTCCGAGAGCTAGTGCGATAAGCTGATTTCCCAAGCAGATACCTAGTATAGGCAATTTTTCATCAATAATGTCTCTTATAGTACTTACTGTTTCCTCGTAGAGAACAGGGTTGCCTGGCCCATTGCTTACAACTATTCCACACGGCTTAAACTCCATTATATCATGTAGCTGATAGTAGTAAGGAACTCTAACTACAGAAAACTTCCTCTTCAAAAGACATCTGACAATACTTAGTTTCACGCCGCAGTCTAAAACCACGACCGTGCCTCTAGAATCCTCGATTTCGTGGAAAACGGGCTCCTTAGGCGAAACTTCTTCCACAAAGCGCCTAGCACTATATTTCTCGGCTTTACAGAGCTTTCTGTAAAGCTCCGCTTCATTGACTTCCTCCTCTGAGACACTCAATATACCCATCATTACTCCATGCTCTCTCAGCTTCTGAACAAGCATCCGCGTATCAATTCCCTCTATACCTGGAATACCTTCTTCTTCAAGCCACTCAGGAAAACTCTTAACTGAAGCCCAGTGACTAGGAGTCTTACAGGCCTCGTGGACTATTACTCCAGTAACGTGTATTTGATGTGACTCAAAGAATAATGGAAGCTTGTAATAATCTACATGAGAATAGCTGGGAACACCATAATTCCCTATAAGCGGGTAAGTAAAACACAGAATCTGCCCTCTATAAGAGGGATCTGTTAACGACTCACAGTATCCAACCATTCCGGTAGTAAAGACCACTTCACCTATAGCCTCGCCGACAGCCCCGAAACCCTTGCCTCTGAAAACCGAGCCATCTTCGAGCACTAGTACTGCATGTAACCCCACGAAGCCTTCCTCAACAACGATTAGAAAATATATAAAATTTTCGCTTAAAATCTGGAGAATTTTCATGTAATTACTTAAATTAATTTTTACATGAGCCAGCTCGACATAATACTTACTGTTAACAGAACATTTTATGCCTTGGTGTAAAAATATTTCTTAAAGAAATTCATTTAATATTTTGTCGACTTTTTACTATGCTATCGATTACTATTGTAGCTGGGCACGCAGTTAAAGCTATTTACCATGGGAACACAGGCTGAAGTAGCCATAACTGATAAGCCTACCAGCTGAGCTACAATACATTCTGCCAGTATGCTTAATGTGGTTAAGTCTATTTTCATAACATTTCTTTTACCGAAGCGTCTCAGCCTCTTTCTCGAAATAAAGTATACTGTAGGTGAGTAGTAGACTAAGCCTATGAGAACAGAAGCAATTGTTCCACTCATATAGACTGCTAGATTAACGTTAAATTTTACTAGAGCCGCGTTAACGAGTCTATTCTATAGAATAGTTTATTTTTCTTCTTGTACCATATATATGTTACTGTCGAGGTGGTGGGAGTGAAACTGAAAGTGAAGAGACTTAATTTTTCGAGCGGTAAGCCTACAGTAGTTATCGACGATGAAACCGCTTCTAGCCTTGGAGTCAGGCCTCACGAGAGAGTTCTTCTCAGCTACAGAGGTAAAGAAGTGGTAGCTTTAGTGAGTGTTGCTTTGCAGATTCCTAGAGATCTTGTTTTAGTGAGCGACGAAGTGGTGAAAACTATTGGTGTTGAGGAAGAAGATATAGTTGAAGTCAAGCCTGCGCTGGCTCCCGAGTCTATTCGCTATATTAGAGACTATCTGCGTGGAGCTAAGCTCGGCTACAGAGAAATAAAAGCTATAGTGAAAGATATTGTTGAAGACAAAATAAGTGAAGTTGAGCTCACTGCGCTAGTGACAGCAGCTTACTTGAGGAAACTAAGTATCGATGAAGCATATTACTTCTCGCTGGCAATGGTCGAGACTGGAGAAAGACTAGAATTAAACAGAAAACCCATTTTAGATAAACATAGCATAGGTGGCGTACCGGGAGATAAGACTTCTTTAATAGCGGTTCCGATTATTGCTTCTTTAGGCTACACTATACCTAAGACTAGTTCAAGAGCTATAACTAGCCCAGCTGGTACCGCTGATAGAGCAGAGGTACTAATGCCTGTTACGCTCACGCTTGAGGAAATGAAAGAAGTAGTGCTGAAGACTAATGGCTGCCTTGTTTGGGGAGGAGCGCTCAGCATGGCTCCAGCAGACGACAAAATCATTAGAGTGGAGTATCCTCTCTCAATAGACCCCTTCTTAATACCCTCAATTATGGCTAAGAAGAAAGCAGTGGGCTCTACACACGTTATCATAGATATTCCGACAGGAAGAGGAGCTAAAGTGAAGACGATAGGCGAAGCACATGACTTAGCTAAGGAAATGATGGAAGTAGGCTCTAAGCTCGGAATGAAAGTAGCCTGCGCTATTACTTTCGGAGAACAGCCAATAGGCTACGCGGCTGGTCCAGCGCTTGAAGCAAGAGAAGCTCTATTAACGCTAATGGGTAGAGGACCAGTAGACCTCTTAGACAAAGCCACAAGCATAGCTGGAGCTCTTCTCGAAACAGTAGGAGTAGAGAACGGCAAACAAGTAGCACTCGAAGCAGTCCGTAAAGGAAAAGCTCTCTCAAAGTTAAGAGAAATAATTGAGGCGCAGGGAGGAGATCCTAATGTAACACCAGATGACATCGAAGTAGGAGAATACACGTATAAGCTTTACGCGGAGCGAGACGGAATAGTAGTTTGGATAAACAATAAGCTTATCGCAAATACAGCTAGGCTTGCTGGAGCGCCAAAAGATAAGGGAGCAGGAATACTGTTACATGCTAAACTAGGAGATACTGTAAGGAAAGGAGACCCTCTCCTTACAGTATACTCAGAGTACTCGACAAAACTACAGGCAGCAGAAAAGTTCCTTGAAGAAAACCCGCCAATAGGACTAGGAGTACCTGGAAAAGAAATGCTAATAGAATTAATACATGTGCCAAAACTTCATGAGAGACTACCAATAATAGAAAGGTAAAAGAAAATAAATTAAAAGTCTTTTTAAAATTTACTCATTTTAATTAAATAATTTTAAGACAATACTACATTAATGCTTATAGACCATTTTCTGTGTAAAATAGCATAAAGTATAATAGTACTAGGTTTTTGTAATTCAAATAAAATAGGATAGTCGCCTATTCTTATTCTATGGTATTTTTTAAATCCTTTAAGCTTCTTTATATCTAGTTGAGAAAAAAACATAATTCTTCAATATTTTTAATGTTTGCAAAATTCTATTCTTAATTTTACTATCTAGTTTATTTAGCTGTCTAAGCGCACGCTTTGTTAAAAATATACTATATCTATGCAATTTTCTCACTTCTTGACTACTTCTTCTAATGATATAAGCTCAAGTTTTCCTGATTTTTCTCATTTCCGTATTTTTTATTTCTTCTAATTCATCGGGCAAAGGCTCATCTAATCCTATCAATCGCTCTTCCAGCATCATTTCTATTCTTTTAAGTCTCTCGTTCACTTCCCTAATTTCCTTTAATAATTCTTCAAGTTTTACTGTGTGCATATTCTAAGGAAAGTAATATATTTGTCGGTAAATAAAGTTTTGCTAAATTGTTTAGTAGGGCAGTTCCCGAACCTTCTCCATTATTTCCTCTAGCGTTTTGCAGACTGCTTCAGCGTTTTTTAGTGGTACATCCGGCCCTATTTCTGCTTTGAACATTAGTCCTCCTTTCCTTGAGCCAAGTTCTCTTACAGCGTACTCGATGTGCTGCTTAATTTCCTCCGGTGTTGCGAAGGGAAGAAGATGCTGTCTATCGATATCTAGGTCTATGCATACTCTACCTTTACACTTCTTTTTAATATTCTTAATACCGTTTACTCTATCCTGTATGTTCAACACTGAGACTCCTGCCTCTATTAACTGGTCTACAACTTCCATAACGTGGCCATCTGTGTGGAGGTATACGTGTGCTCCATGAGATCTAACGTAGCCGAAAATCTTCTTGTATGCAGGGAAAATGTACTTTCTGAAGGTCTTAGGGCTTATAGGCATACGGTTCTGTAGCCCTAAGTCGTCTCCGAAGGTAACTACATCTACACCCATTTTAACAATACGCTTAACTATCTCCAGGTTATATTCCGTCAAGATATCTATGAGTTCCTGCAGCTCAGGAGGCTCCTTAATGAAATCCACCATGAGGTTAGCGAAGCCCCTCAAGTAGTAGAGCCGCTGGAAAAAGAAGCCGTGACCTACACCTACTACAGCAAGTGCTCCTCTCTCCTTAGTCCTCCTAACGCCCTCTTCAACCTTATCCCATGGAACAAAAGGTTCTCCTTCTACAGGCAAGCCTTTATCCGGGTCAGGAACTTTAAGTTCCTTCAGCTTACTCCAGTCTCTCAGAGGGTGCTCGACAACCTGGCCCTGCATACCGTCAGCAGAAAACTTCCAGACACAGCCCCACTCATCTACATAAATATTGCCTTTCCTCCTAATACCGAAGTCATTGAACTTAACAGACCCTTTCTTGAACCACGGAAAAAGCTTAGGATGACGCAGAAATATCTCCTCGAGTTTCTCGCGGTACTTAGCCCAAGTAGCTTGAAGAGCGTAAACGCCACAGGGAATAAACCAAGGCTCTCTAAACTCAATAGTCCTCAAATAGTTCTCTCTAATAAACTTAGGATCACTATACACAGCTAAACATTACTTAAGCAGATATATAACTACTTGAAGAGTTTAGGACTAAATAATGTATTAAAAATGCTATAAAATTTATTGAAAACGGGACACCTATATGCTCTACATTATTTTCAATGCTATAAGCGCATTTACAGCAACATAGAGTCCTACTAAGCTTATTAGTATAGCGTAAACTAATCTAAGTACATATGGTGGAGATTTTTTAGCCATTTTGGCTCCCAAGTATGATGCTATTAGTGTAGGTATTCCTATGCTGAGAAATAATGGTATGTTCATGAATCCATAGTATGTTAGTATGCTTGATCCTAGGCCTGCCGTAAATATCATTTCTGCACTCGATGTGCCCACAGCTATGTGTGTTGGGTAGCCTAGGCCCATGAATGCTGGCACGTAGTATATTCCTCCGCCGAAGCCGCAAATTCCTGTAGCGAAGCCCGCTAGAAACATTAGTGTAAAGAGCTTTGCTCCGTGTTCTAGGAGGCTCCCGACTTCTTCTACGCTTATAGCTTTCTTTAATTTAGCTTTCTTCTTTAAAGTATTGTAGAAAACATATATTCCTATGAATGTGCACGCGGTGCCGAAAATTACGCGGAGTACTAGTCGTGGAACGTATTTTGCTACTACATATGCTCCTAGAGCTACTCCTAGGCAGGCTGCCGCTGCTGCGACTACTAGACCCTTCTTGTAGACATATTTGTGTTTGTAGTGGACTATTACGCCGGGTATTGTTGTTAAAGCTATTACTGCTTGGTTTATGCAGTAGGCTTCTTTTATTGAGACTCCGAAGAAGTACATTATCATTGGTATTCTGAGGAAACATCCCCCGACTCCGAGCCATGTTGCAAGGAACCCGGGTATTAGTGCTGTTAGCAGTACGTAAATCCAGTAGAGTATGGGGTCCATAGAGATCATTTGAAACTTTTTTCAAATGAAGTATATAAACCTACCTCTCGCCGCCTAACGCTTATTTTCATTAGCTTGCTATAGTAATGGGTAGTTGGCTATGAAACTAAAGGATGTTCTCGAGAAAATGAATGCTCCCGAAGAAGTATTCGAGTTTTATAGTGAACAAGGTCGATTAAGTGAAAAAATTGAAGTTGTTTCAGATGAAGACGTAGAGTACCTTGTTTCAGTATTTAAGTGCTTAGCTAATCCTATTAGACTTAAGCTACTTCTTCTTTTACGTAAGCCTCACTGCGTCTGCGTATTATCTTACTTGACTAAACTCGACATCACTCTAGTTTCCCATCATTTAGCCAGACTGAAGGAATGCGGATTAGTTAAAGTTTCTTCTAGAGCCAGAATGAGAATATATGAAGCTGATGTGAATAAAATAAAGTATTTTATTGAAGTTTTTTCAAAGCTATTTAAATGCTAGTATCTTCTTACGCATCTATCAGATAAATTATTTTTTATGTTGACTTCTTCTATTTCAGTGTCGCTGTCTTCTATTCTGCCCTTTTTTCCTAAATTAAGTCTCATAAAGTTCCTGAATACCGATACGAAACCATTTTTAATCACTACTGTTGTATTTTCCTTTTCTCTAACTAAGTCTATTGCCTCATTCCACAAAGTTAATATTATCGAGCCTGTTTCATCGCCTACTAATGCTTCTGCTAGCCTGTGCTGAGCTCTATCAAACCTTGATATAACCTTTCTTTCTTCACCTACTCTCACTATCTTTACTCGAACATTTACGTTTCTAGCATATGGTTTTAGGTCTTTTATTTTTACTAAGTTGTCTTCCCCCATGCTACCACTTTGTATAACCTTTAGGGAAACTCTTGCTTATAAACTTATCTCTCTTATAAAGTATTTAATAGCAGTAAACTGTCTTTAAAGCAAAACATATTTAGTAAAAAATGTTAATGAAACTTTGAATAGGAATGTTTTACTGCTATCTTCGTCTGTTGCGTCTTCTCTGGAATCTGGGTCTGCCGGGTATTACTTGCTCAGATAAGTTGTTGTCCGTATTGACTTCTTCTATTTCGACGTCGCTGTCTTCTACTGTTCCTCTCCGCCCCAAGTTAAGGCGCATTGTGTTCCTGAATATCGATATGTAGCCGTTTCTGATTATAATCGTAGAGTCTTCTTTTTCTCTAATTAAGTCAATGTTGTCGTTCCAGAGAGTGAGTAAAATTACTCCAGTCTCGTCTCCTACAAGAGCTTCAGCTACCCTATGTTCAGATCCATCAAATCTAGATATTACGCTTCTCTCTTCTCCTACGCTCAATACTTTTACTCGAATATTTACATGCTTAGAATTAGGCATTAAGTCTCTTACTTTTATTAACTCGCTACTACCCATTCTACTTCATCTGCACCTGAAAGTGCAGTCTTCTAGTGCAGAAGCTTCCTTATTATATTTTCCCTAATACTGAAACAATTATTGTGCGAAAATAATATATTTAGGGTAGCTGTAGCCTTAGGCGAGCCGAGATTATGGCATGTAAAGCCTCTTGAATAAACAGTATTTATATTAGAGAAGCCCAGTTAAGAGACTTAAGCGATATTCTTGCCGTCTACAATTATAGCCTGAGAGAACTGGATGAAGAAGATCCTGTGTGGTTTCAGGCTTTACTTGAATCAAAGCCAAAGAACATAGTGCTCCTTGTAGCTGCTGTAGGCAGTAAAGTAGCAGGATTTCTCTTAGGATACTTGAATAAAAAGGAAAGCTATGTAGAGGCCTTGGCAGTGCACCCTCAGTACCGTGGACTAGGTCTAGGCTCTAGTCTCCTTAGAGCATTTGAAAATAAGGCTAAGAAAGCTGGAGCAGAGAAAGTAGAGCTTAGCGTAAAATCAGGCAATACGAGTGCACTAGGCTTTTATCTGAAACAAAAGTACAGTATTAAGGGCGTAGTACTGCTCTTATCACTAGACTTGAGTAAAGTAAAGTTTTCGCAGAACACAGAGTTTAAAGTAAAGTTAATTGACTCGAGTAAGGCATCAAAGCTACGTGCTAGAATTAAAGCTAAGCCTTCAGTCTGGTGGTCTCTTATAACGGAGGAAGCTGATTCACAGATATACAGTAGAATAAAAAACGAGAAGATACTAGCAGTCTACAAGAAGAGAAGATTTAAGGGATTAATGGAATTTGAGCCAGATACTATTACAGTAATAGACTACCTTGCCTTACCTTATCAGTGTCCAAAAGAAGCTCTAAGCGCTCTCCTCGAAGGCCTCAAAATATGTTCACATAAGTGGAGAATTAAAAGTATAGTAATTCCAGTAGACTCAACTAAAGAAGCTTTCATATCAACATTAATTAATGTTGGATTTAAAGTAACTGGAGTAGAATACAGGCTTATCAAAAGACTAAAGTAACTCTATTCTTTCAATTAGAGAACGCTACTTTCTTAAATATTTAATATTTCGAATAGTTTTCACTATATAATCCTTAATAAAGAAACAGAAATAAGCACTTATACTATTTTAGTAATTTCTTTGCACGTAGCTAGGCTATATGTTAGTAGAAATAAAAATATGAATAAATTTAATTAGATTAACTAGTATTACACTTGTTTTCTCTTCCTTACTAAAAGAACTACTGCAGCAATAGCTATTACAATAATTACTACTGGTATTGCTAGGACTTCGTATCTTAGTTTAGCGTATATTATCAGCGGCCTGTCTACTGTTGTTTCAGGGAATGTATAAAGTATCGCCTCTATTCCTGAAAACACTGTAGCAAGAACTGAAATGAATTTTCCGAGTAAGCTGAAACACTATATTTTAAACTTACTGGTCCCTGAAACTTGTGTAAGTAGAACAATGGCTACTATAAAACACTATAACAGATATGTATTATCTCTTAAAACTAGCTTTATTGATGATAAACTCAGTAAAAATTCTCATAGATTAACATATTTATTGCTTAACATGCTTTCAGTTTCTTGTTTAAGGGATTTATTTCCTAGAATGTATTATAGATAGAGGCCTATGGTTGGAAAGAATATAGCTGTCTTCGATATTGGTAAAACTAACAAGAAGTTCACTGTTTTTGACGAGGAGCTGAATGTCGCATACACTACTTCTACTAAAATAGAGGAAAAGAAAACTAACGGCATAATCTGTGACGATGTTGATGCAATTAATTCGTGGGTGCTTTCTGTACTAGATAGTGCTTTGAGCAGGTTTAACATAGGTTCGATTGTTTTCACGACTTTCGGTGCTACAGTAGTTCTTCTTGATGCTGAAGATAAGCTTGCATTCCCTGTTGTATCATATAATCAGGAAATAGAACCCGAGGTAAGGCAGAAGTTCTTCGAGGAATACGGTTCGCCTGAAGAACTTTACGTACGTACAGGAACTCCTCCTCTAGGCCAGTTGCTGAATGTTGGTCTTCAGCTTTACTGGATTAAAAACGAGTTCCCTGAAGTCTACGAGAAAACGAAGACTATTCTGTTTCTTCCAGAATACTTTTCATTTATTTTGAGTGGAGGTAAAGCTACTGAAATAACTTCAGTTGGCTGCCACACATATCTCTACGATATAGTAGATAAAGACTGGAGTATTGTAGCTAAAGGCCTAGATGTCCCGGAGAAATCTCCGCCTTTCTACAACGTCTGGGACTGTATTGGCAAATATAAGGGAGTTAAAGTCGCGGCAGGAATACATGACTCTAACGCGTCTCTCGTACCTTTCCTTCTCGCCGAGAAAAAGGAATTCGTGTTAGCTTCTACTGGAACATGGTGTGTTTTCATGTACCCTAGCGCAGAATATTCTCCAGCTAAAGAAGACGTTTATCGGGATATATTGTACTACATTGATGTTTATGGTAGACCCATTAAGTCGGCGAGATTTAAGTGTGGCTACGAATTCGAATACTACATTAACATTACTAGGAAAAGGTTTAACGTAGATCCTCTCAAAATACCTTTTGACGAGAAGCTTGCAGTTAAAATCATTAAGGAACAAACAGCTTATGTTGTGCCGACTCTCACTCCTGGTACTGGCCAGTTCCCTTGCTCTAAAGGTAGAATAGTAAAGGAAAAAGAGTTCTTCAGAGATCCTGCGACAGCATACCATGTGCTCAACTTGTCTTTGGCTGCGCAGACATACTTTGCTTTAAGTCTGCTTACTCGAGGCAAAAAGGGCTTAAGAATACTTGTTCAAGGAGGTTTCGCCAAGAATCCCCACTACTTAAGGTATTTAGCTACGCTAATGCCCTACAATACTATAGTGTACTACAAGTACACTGAAGCAACTAGCCTCGGAGCCGCACTCGTAGGCAAAGCTGCTCTGGAGGATAAGAGCTTAAAAGACCTCGATGTAGAACTGCCTCAGCTTGAAAGTATTGAAGTAAAGAGACTTAGTATTGACGATAAGTATGTTGAAGAATACTTAGAGAGCTTTAAGGAATTATGTGAAAAGAACTCAATCTAAAACTGTTACTCTCAGGCCCGCTTTTTCAAGTACTAAAAAGTGTTTATCTTTTGTAATCAATTCTTCTCCGTATGTTAATGCTGTAGCCGCTATTATTAGGTCTGCATCTGGTATTAATTTGCCTTCTTTCTTTAGAAAATTATATAATTCACAATATTTTAAAATAATTTCATTATCCAAATAATATATATCAAATATTTCCTCTAAAAGTTTTTTAGTTTTTTCTCTTTTACTAGACTTAACTCCCCTTAATACCTCAATTAAAGTTAAAACAGAAATACTGCCTTCTGCAAATCTATTCCTACGTATCATTTCTATTACTATACTTGTATCGTAAATCATGTTCGAAGCTTAAAGTTCTCTCTAAACTTTTTACTCTCTATTTCAATGTTTCTTAAGTCTTCTTCGTCAAGTAGCTTGACGAGCTCTTGAAATGCCTTCTTTTTCCTGTATATGCGGGAGTCATTATATAGTTTCATAAGGTATTCTCCCCAGCTCTCCTTACCTTTATCTTTCTCCAAGACTCTTTTTACTTCTACAGGAATAGATATTGTAGAATACTTTCTCATAACTAGGTAATTAAGTAATTACATAATTATATTCTTTTTTGTCGGAGTTTTCGACTCTAATGGACGCTAATATAAGCAGTATCGAGATAAAATGCTGTGATAAAATGAGTCAAGAGATTTTAGAGAAGGCTATTAGTTTTGCTGATGCTGAAGATGCTTTAGTTTACAGAAACTATTTTGTTGTACTCACTGTTTTCAGCTGTATATCAGCTCTTCTTGCTATCATCGATGATCACCGTATACACTACCACAATACTATATAAAGTCGACAAACTCGCTGAAACATCTCCTCTTTATGGATTAACTTTCATAGCTTTATTCGTAGTGCTTGTACTCAGCTTCACATGGTATCTGCGTTTTATGAGTAGAAGACTAAGCTTGCCTTCACAGCTTGTAAAGATAAGTGAAGAAACAGTACAAATAAACTTGATGTTATTAAGCTGCTTTCTCGCTGAACTATGTGCAATACTCGCCGCTCTAAATATATGCGGCTATAAAGTAAGATTATCTTGGCTAACATTAATTACCGTCGCAATTACTGTACCTGTTGTAGCTAGTGTTTCAGCAGCATTGGCCCTTCCTGCTGGAAAAGAAGGATTTGCTTTAGTTGCCTCATATCTTATTCTCCTCTATGCTCTACTGGTATCAGCGTCAGCAGGTGGTTACTATTGGTTCACGAGAAAAAGACTCCAAGAGACTTGAAGAAACTGCTTATGCATCCTATTAGGCTAGCGTTACTAGTAATACTGGCTGCAGCTGATGTGCCGGTAACTCTTAGCCAGCTAGAGAAAATACTCGGTGTACCTAGGCAGACTATACCATAGCCATTTGAAAACAATGATTAAGATAGAAATAGTCTCTAAGAAATGGATTACTGCCGATAGGCCTAGAGTAGCTTACTACATCAACGAGAAGCATATAAACGAGCTACTGGCTACTCTAAAGTACATTAGAAGTAACATAGACAGCCTAGAGAAAATGTTGAGCGCTAAGTTTAATAGCAGGCGACCGTAGCTCAAGAGCTATGCACTCATGGAGAACTCACAGCAAAGAGCTATTTGAAGGACTTAATGGAAGGCATTCTCCCAGACTAGAAAGACTAGTGCAAATGCTAGATAAACGCGCTAGAGTACTTGACATAGGGTGTGGGTCAGGACGAAACACGCTTTTCCTAAGGAAAATGAATTTTCATGTAGTCGCGCTGGATATAGCTTCGATACCCCTGCTCAATCTTTCAATAGAATGTGACAAAATTATGGCAACAGCTGACTTAACTCTACCCTTTAGAGAAAACTCTTTCGATGCAGTTGTAGACTCCTACACCTTCACTTTCATTAAAAACCACAGACTCTACGTAGGCGAGCTATACAGAATACTTAAACCGAGAGGACTTCTCCTCCTAGAATTCGATGAAGAGCCGCACATCGTTCCTCACAGCGAACTCAAGCACACTCTCTACAAAGTATTCGCAAAAGCATTTAAAGTTATTGAAATACATGAAATATATCACGCATGGGGACGTATTTTCGACGAAACTAAAAGAGATGTTCCTGCACTATCAGCTATACTGCAACCTAAGTGACTAAGAAACAGTTTTACAGTACTCTCAAATAACCTTCATCAACTAATACATTTTCTGTGTAAATTAGTGAGCGAGCTTACTAGACTCATAGTGATAGCTATTTAAGAATCATAGTCAGTATTGCTTCAACAATAGTCTCTACAGTACTCCACTCATCTTATATTTCTCGAAAACTTTACTCTGCGTTAAAGAAGTATTTTATAGAACAAACTATTAGGATACCATAAGGGTAAAAGTGCTATTATCACTAGCAATACTGGGTTCATAAAAATGTAGAGCATAAATTTACAGGAAGTATCTTTTACATTCTTCACCTTCATTAGCCAGATTCCTCGTTTCGCACTAAGTTACTGTAAATACGGCTATTAAGATAAGTATAAACTCTAAAAGATGGTTCAACTTAGCAGTTCTTTTAAACCACTTTGAGTAGTTAGGAGACTTAATGCGTTTAGGAAATACTTCGAGGTCTAAATACTCTAAGGTAGCGTAGTATATTAAAACTAATAAAATAATTATACGATTTCTGGTAAAAAGTGAAAAGAATAAAAGAATAGAGCAGAAGCATTGAAGCTTGATTACTAAAGGAGCAGTTTTAAATTCCTTTATTACTAAAAGACTATTCCTTATTTTTGAAATAATATTTTTCATTTTCATCACCCTTAATCTACGTGTAGAACAGATTAAAGTATCTCTTCACCGACTACAAGATACAGTTAAGGGCCGCACTTGCATGATTAATATAACCTGCACACGGAGAACTTGCTTTAAACGTCAAATATATCTCAGTAGATACCCTTGCTGCCGCAATTACCTTTTCTGCTATGATTCCTACTTTAGCTAAGTATGGTCCTTCTATTTCAATTGCTACAACAGATGCGACTAAAATGACCCACTCTCCGCACTCCCATCCGGTAAATCCTGCCTCTTTATAGCAGTTATCGACACAAACCTGAAAACTTGAGTCTGAGCAGAGTTTCACAGGCCAGCATTGATTGGGAGGAGCTTCAGAGTGAGGCTCTATTGTAGGATACGTTACAGCTAATTGTGAAATCCATGTGCTCACTAGTGCCAATATTATGAGTATAGATACTACATTGTATTTAGTGATTTTCATCCGCATCACTATTGTTCTAGAACAAATGAGATATTTAATTTTTTATTTAAGTAAATCAACATTAGGTAGAATTAAATAGATAGATTAAATAAATAGGTTAAGAATTTTAGAGTAAATATATAGGGCTTATTAAATTGAATTTTGCTGAAATACTATTTAGTTATGGAGTTTAAGAGAAGGCTGATTCTTTTAGTATGTTTTTAGCTGATTGAAGGAGTTTTCTCGCTCCTCCTCTTATTAAGCCTATGTCGCTTCCAATGTTGATGAATCTGTATCCTAGCTCGAGGTGTTCTTTAAGCTGTTCTATTGATGAGGCTATGCCTGGACATACTTTTGTATTTTCGTGGGCTTCAGCTATTTTCTCTATGGCGGCTTTTACTTCGGGATGTTGTGGGTTCCCTAGATAACCTAGTGAAACAGATAAATCCATTGGCCCGACGAAAGTGGCGTCTACTCCTTTAACTGATAGTATTTCATTGATATTCTGTACTGCTTTAGCTGTTTCTATTTGAACAATAACTGCTACTTCAAAATTAGCTTTCTCTAAGTATTCTTTAGTCTTAAGGCCGTACAGTGAGGCTCTTAGAGGCCCGCATCCTCTAATTCCTTCAGGTGGGTATTTGCATGCTTTTACGGCTTCTTCTGCTTCTTTACGGCTATTTATCCACGGGACGATAATATTGAATACTCCTAAGTCGAGTACTCTTTTTATTATAACGAAGTCGTTCCAAGGAACTCTGACTACTGGTACTGTATTTGTTCCTGCTACTGCCTGTAAAATGAGCTTCACGTCGGTTAGCTCTAAGGGAGCATGCTCCATATCTATGAAAAGCCAGTCAAAACCAATATGGGCTAAAGCTTCAGCTACTTCAGGGCAAGGAATAGTTACAGCTACACCTAGGGCTACATCCTTGTTTCTGAATTTGTCCTTAAGAGGATTGCGGATTTCCTGCACAGTGACTATTATCAAGTGTAGCATTTATTAAACTATTTAAGGACAACTAGGGTTTTCGGCAAGAAAATAAATAATTTATTAGCCTGGTTAGATGAAAATTGGTGGCTTGAAATTCCAAAAGTAAATAAAGATTACCTTGAAATGCACATAAGAGAGATAAATGATGCTGCTCAAATAATTCGTGAAATTACCAATAAAGATTTCGGTAAGCTAAGTATTTATGAAAAAATTTCTTTAAGATATCTTATAATCCAGCTTGTTGAAGCAGCCGCTGCTATCTGTATACATATTTTAGCAAATATTTTTAGTGAAAAAGCAATAGGATACCCTGACTGCTTTAGCAGACTTGGCTTAAAAGGCGTTATTCCTGAGAACTAGCTCGTAGACTAGTCTTAGCTGCTAGATTAAGAAATTTGCTTATACATAGGTACTGAGAGATAATAGATGAGAAAGTCTACGAGAGCTCTAAGAAAGGTTTAAAAGACTTTGAAGAATATATCCTATATTAGAAAATTTATTGAAAAACATGATACCTGTGTTTAAGTACTATGAATTAAGGAAGGAAGAAAAGGAGTTCATACTTGAGAGACTTAAAGAAAAGCTTCTCAGCGAAGAAGAAATAGTATTTGCGTATGTTCACGGAGGTTTTCTTGAAAGAAGCTTCTTTAGAGATATCGATGTAGCAATATGGATTAAGTCTATTGAAAAAGCTTTCTACTATACTGTCGACTACTCGGCTAAGCTGGAGCTAGAAATAGGCTTTCCAGTAGACATTCATGTTTTAAATGAAGCTCCTCTATCATTCAAGTATCATGTTTTCACTAGAGGAAAACTGCTGTTTTCTAGAGACGAGTACTTGAGAGCTCTTGCTGTCGACACTACTATTAGAGAATATCTTGACTTTAAGCTATTAGAAAAACTTGTCTTAAAGGAATCTACTTAAGTCCATAGATCTCGACAGGGTTTTCATAGAACAGCATTTTAGCGACTTCTACTGCCTCATTTAAGCCGCTTATCCTCCTCTCTTCTACTAGTTTAGTTAATACCTCAGCGATATTTTCTTCAGCTATTCTTAAGTGACTTACAATTTTTCTCGAGAGAGTAGACTGTGTAGTCGCCGCCGAAAGCTATTATCTTATTGACTGGAACAATATCAAAGTACTCTAGGAGCCCTGATACAGTCATATGTGAGGAAACTATGTGACTCCAGCATAAATTCAAGTACACGTTGTGGTAGTTTTTGGCTATAAAGGCAGTGTCACGTACCCAAGGCATGCCCATATGATATAAATCGAACTTCGTCTCAAGGTACTTTTGGAATAAAGGTATGTTGTGTCTTGGGTCTAGTTGCCTGAAATCATCACATAGTTCGCTCCACTGAGGTAAGACATATCTTGCTCTACATTTTTCTACAAGAATTTTATCATATATTCTAGGCTTTTTTCCTCCTTCATTTTATTAGAAATTTCTTTATAGTTGCTCCAGTTACTTCATCATAGCCATACACCTCTTTCAACGCTATTTTAAGCGCTCTATAGTAAGTGCCATACTTTATATACTTAATGTAAGGCTCAATTACTTTAAAGCGCTCTTCTAAAGATATAGAAGTATTTCTCAGAAAATGTATTAGCTTTCATCTTTCTCGAGCAGATATACCCCATGGACGACAGCCAGCTGAAATTAAGTCGTTTACAGAATAGTGTGAGAAAAGGAAGCATACATCGGGTTTAAGTGAAAGCCTGACTTTTTCGGTGCTAAGTGCTCGTGGGCACCTACTGTGGGTAATGCTCTAATCTCTCTTAGAAGACTTTCATATATACTCATGTTTAATTAATCGGTTTAATATTTAAATAACTAATCTTCTCTGTAAGCAGTTTAGTAAACTACATTCAGTTTATGTCACAAAAGATAGTCTGATTTTGCTGACATTTAATTACAATTTAATGATAATCAAAGTCTATGATATTATACTACAACAATAGGTATTCTTGCCTTAATTCTTTCTTCATTTAAAGTATCTAGCGGTATAGAGTAAAGATAAGATACTTTTTTTAAGTCTCCTGTTTCTACGAGAAGCTTTAGGGCTGTTTTTAGTGGTTCTGGCCTTGATTCAATATACTTCCAGTCAGCCATACGTCTACGAAACTCACGAGCCTTCTCAAGCTCTTCTTCAAGCTCCTTAATCCTTTTTTCAAAGAGCTTCCAGTTTATAGTGAGCCCAGTTTCTTCAACTACTTTCTTAAAATACTTTAATTCCTCAGAGTCCATATTCTCTTAGCCTTTTTTCTGAGAAAAATATATGTGTATCTTCTATAAATTCTTTAACCTTTCTTCTGAACAGATTACCTTTATATAGTTTAGCTAAAAGCATTAAAGAATCATAGACTCTCACTCCTTTAACTTCATTTATCACCTCTACTGCTAGTCTGGGTGAAGCATTATCCGTTAGCAGAGGTTTCTCTAGATACTTGGCTAAAGCTAAAGCGTATGCTTCCGGAGGATCTATTGAAGGAAGAGATGGATGAGAGTTTATCAAATCGTAGATCTTTAAAGCGAGGATATCTACTTGACTTATTCGCGGAGCAAGGAGAATCCGCTTCTCAGCCATAAGTCTTGCTATAAAGCTTCGTGCTGACTCACTTCTCACTTCAGTATATATAATAGATGGTATGATTAGTTTTGAGAAAATATTAAATATATCGTTTTTCTGTCTGAATTTAGCCCAGTTTATTAGAAAACATGTATCTACTATAGCTAACTCCACTAAATCACCGTGAGCGGTATTTTTGCTTTAATTCTTTCCTCGTTAAGCAAGTCAACAGGTATTCCTGTCATTGTAGCAGAATACCATAGATCTCCTGTTTCTACGAGAAGCTTTAGGGCTGTTTTTAGTGGTTCTGGCCTTGATTCAATATACTTCCAGTCAGCCATACGTCTACGAAACTCACGAGCCTTCTCAAGCTCTTTCAAATACTCTTCTATCTTCACGTCTTTAATTAAGCATTATGAACTAAATATTTCTGTCTGGCTACACTACACTTTTTCCTTCACACTTGTAGGGTATATTGAGTAGTTTAGCTATTGTTGGAATTACATCAATTATCTCTGCTTCTTCAATGATAGTTCCTCTTAAATGTCCCTCAAGTCCTTCTCCAGACACTATGAATGTTATTCTCCTAGGTCCGCCGCTGTACTTTACTGTTTTCTTATTTTCCTTAAAATCCCATATGTAGCAGTCATATGGCTCTATGTGGTCGTAGACAAAGTTCGCTGTTCTTGCTCCTTTCATATAGCAGACTTCACATCCAAGATGATAACCGTGGTCTGACGCTATTACGAATACTGTATCTTTCCAGTAGCCTTCGCATTTAAGTAGCTTAACTATTTCTCCTAGCAGTTTATCTAAGTAGAGCATGTAGGCGTGTTTAGAAGATTTAGGGTGAGCATTTTTCTCTTGATATGATGGACAGAAGAGTACTTGGTCGTTTGTCGGGAAATAAACGCATACTATGTCCCAGTCAGAATGATCTTTGAGATAGGGTTCCACGAAATCTCTCCACATTATGTCATCAGGGTAGTATGGTGGCAAGCTAATCATGTAGCCTGGCACATAAAGGTATCCTTTTGTACCCCAAGGGAGTGTGAAAAAAGTAGCTACTTTAGCTTTCTCATAATTATTTGCTACATATTCGAAGAAACCTACATCTACTTTAGTATTATATGTTCCTGTAGACAAGTATTTCAGACCATACCCCGTTTTGCAGACTCCTCTATTCCATGGTCTCTTGATCCATATCCCTGTTTTTATTAGTTCAGAGAAATTAGGTATTAGTCCTCTCTCATGGTAGTCTAAGACATTTACAGGAGGAATTTTCTTTTCTTCGTCGACGTATATTCCTTCAGCCCAGTGTCCTGGAAGCTGGTCTATAATAAGGTAAAAAAGCCTCTTTTCTAGCATTTACTCGCCGCTTTTTCTTCTTGACTCAGCTATAAATGAGTTTTAGTGTAAGAAACTTTCTGCTAACGTTTGTTATATATACTTTCTGAAAGAAAATGCTACATGAGCCACAGAGGAATAAGGCTAGCTAGATTTATGCATGAAAGCGTAGATGAGATCTTCTACTGCTGGATAAGGAGACGTGGAGGAGAAGACTTTGGCGAAGAATTTATTCTCGATAAGGCTTCACGGTACTGGCTTTTCGACTATCGTGAAAAACAGTACACAGTGTTCACTAAAGCTGCGTACATTAAGCCCAAGGAAGTAGTCACAGTATCTCTCCGATCTAAAGACACTTTCCCCTACGGAGTCTTCGACCTCACTGTAAAGCTCCCACCCTGGCCTAAAGGACCGACACTCTGGTTTGGCTTCGAAATAGAAGACTTGTTCGGAGGAGGAGTAATACATTACAGATTTGTGCCGGGAACGCCTGGAAGCTTAGCTGCGTGCGCTGGAGCATTTCCTGAGCCAGTCTGCGTAGAGCTACCCGGATTTCCCCTAGACTATGCTGAGAAAAGACACGTGTACTCTATACACGTATACAGGTCTATGGCAGTCTGGCTAATAGACGGGAAAATACGAGGCATAATACTCTACCCAGAACACAACTTAGGTAAACATGTGATTACAAACAAGCCTCCCTACGCGGTAGCACTAGCTCCAGTAAAGCCGTCAACACATCTCTCTATACTGCTAGACATCGATGGATGCCCTGAAGGAGAATACGTTTGGGAAGACCTACATCCATGGAACCTAAGAGTTCTTCCAGGAAACCCTGAGCCAAAGTTTGCTTTAAAGTTCTGTAAATATGGCTCAGATGAAACATTAGCGGGAAGCACTATAGAAAGCGAAATAATAAGCCATCCAGTACCCGCCTACGACTTAAAGAATAAAACAGTACTCTTCAAGGCAAGTGCTCCTGGAACACTCCGCATCGAAATATACACTCTATCAGGAACATGGGAAGAATACGATACTGTTAGTGTACTCGGGAATAAGTTACTTAAAGAGAAAGTAAATCATGAAGCCCTATTAGCGAGGATCATATATAAGCCGTCTAAAACTCCAGCACATATATATGTAGCAGAATATTTAGCAGTATAAATTTCTATTGTTTTATGCTATTTGTTGAATAATTTTTTGTACAGCTTCCTTATGTAAAGGTGTTTGCCAAGCTATTTTATTTCCTACACCTAGTTCCGGGTTTTTAGGCGGTGGTGCTCCTATCCACCCTTCGCTATAGCTTCTGTCATGAAGATCTACTATTAAGTTTAGTTTTTCGAGCTTTAAATAAAGCTGATAATCGTTAAGTAGTAGGTCGGGATCCTCTAATCCCTCGATCAGTAGAGTTTTTCCGTGTTCTTTTACTATTTTAGCAATCTCTGTTTCTAAGCCTCTTTCCACTATAAGCCACTTAATGAGATTTTCTACACTCCAGTCTCTAATATAGTATTGTTTTAGTATACGAGGATTTCCTCCAGTAATTCTCCATACTTGACTGTAGTCCGGCTTTGGCTCTGGTAGCTGGTCATAAAGTTCTTTTAGTCCAGTGAAACTTAAATTCCATATCTCTTTTATATCAGCCCACCCATGTCTAGCTACTTCTTTTCGAGAAATTCCCTCCGATGTTGTGAGAATAATTAGTATTCTTTTACGTAAGTCAGGAGGATACTCAAGCAAATTTAAAGCCTTTTTAATATATATGGCTGCGTTATCTAAACCTACTGCTTGAAAGACTTCATCCACAATAATTACTAAGTTTTCACTCTTTACTTTAGAAAGAATCTTTGATACTACAGCTATTGCTGCATATGCTAATGTTTTCCCTAAAGGCCCCATAACGGCCTCTGAAAGCGAAACTAATGCTTCTTTTAATTCTGGCGAAGCTAATATTGCTCTATCTATATTTTCCTCTAAAGTATCCACATAAACTACCTCTATACCTTCTTCTTTCAACAATAATACCAGCTGCTTAAGCAATGCTGTTTTACCGCATCCTTCGGGCCCAAATACTACTACTGGAAAGGCATGCCCCCTGCGAGCAAGATTCAGTAATTTCTTCAATTCTTCAATTCTATTAGAAAAAGTGACTACTGTTCTAGGCGCAAAGATAAGCTTAATTCTTTTAAATTCCGCGGAAACCATAACACTTACTTTAGCTACACAACTTATTTATTTCTATCTATACTTGAATAAAATTAAGCTAATGTTTGCTTATAAAAACCTATATTTAATACACTTTGCTTGACATTAACTTATTTAAATAAAATAAATTGTAAGATTTTGCTCATTAAAGTTGTGACTGGAATATAAGGTAGTTAGACGCAAGAAATAAATTTTGTTTTTCACAGCTAGCTGTGTTATATATAGTACTTACTACTGGTCAATGTAACTTAAAATGTATTTACTGTGGTGGAAGTTTTCCGCCTGAAGTAGTTCCTTGGGAGATAAAGTATTCTTTGAGAGACCTCATTAAGTTTATTGAAGAAGACCCAGATCCCATTATTGCTTTCTATGGAGGCGAGCCACTCTTAAATCATGTCTTTATAGAGAAAGTAATGGATTCTATTGGCTGGGCGAAATACGTTATTCAGACTAACGCTACTCTCGTACATAGGCTTCACGAGAAATATTGGAGACGTTTTGACGCAGTATTGCTTTCAATTGACGGAGTTAAAGAAGTTACAGACTACTATAGAGGCAGGGGTATTTACGACAAAGTATTAGCCGCAGCTAAGTGGTTGAGGAAAATAGGCTTTAAGGGAGACTTAATTGCCAGAATGGCTGTAAGTGAAGAAAGCGATATTTACCGAGATGTAATGCATCTTCTTTCACTAAAGCTGTTCGATCACGTGCACTGGCAGCTTGACGTAATTTGGAGCAATAGGTGGCGAAACTTCGATAAATGGCTCTATTCAACATATATGCCTGGCTTAGCTAAGCTAATAGAGTACTGGACTAGTGAAATAGAGAAGGGAACCGTGCCTGGAATAGCGCCGTTTAAAGCAATAGCTTATGCTATTCTAACAAAAACTCCTCTCGAGAAACCTCCATGTGGAGCCGGCGTTTCAGCTTATGCTATCTCTACAGATGGGAGAATATTAGCCTGCCCTATAGCAGTATACGAGAAGTGGGCTGAAGCAGGCCATATTTCCCGCGATACACCTCGAACCCTTAAAAAGTATTATATAGGACCCCCTTGCACCCAGTGCTCTTATTTAGATTACTGTGGAGGACGATGTCTCTATGCACACGTAGAGAGACTTTGGGGAGAAAAAGGCTTTAGAAAAGTCTGTAGCACAACAATGTACTTAATAGACCTCTTAAAGAAAGCATGTATTAAAATTGCTGAGTCTCTGAAAGCAGGCGTTGTTTCATTGAACGATATTAAGTATCCTCCATTCAATAATACAGTCGAAATAGTACCTTGAGCGCCTACGCTAGCTTTCGGCTCTCTTTTTACGTCTCCATATAAAGTGGCAGCAGTCGTCTCCTTTCATTAAAATTTTAGGACGTATAAGCTCTATATCCGGGCTAAATCCTTCTGTTGCAGCATCGTCTCCTCTACATATTAGCTTATAGCCTATATTCGTGGCGTTTAGTTTTCTAAATACCTCTGCGTGAATACATTTGTAGACTTTAACTTCTAAAACATCTTTATCTTTTCTAACAATTTCATATTCATGTGCTTCATTACTAAAGAATCTTAAAAAAAATTCCGCACTTTTATCTTTAATAGCTTTAGACTTTTCTCTCCACTCTTCTCTTACGGTAAAGCCAGTCCGATAACATATCTAAAGCCTCTTCGTCATAAAGCATTACTAGAATATGACCCATAACCGCCATTAAAGTGTCGCGGTAAATTCTTAATTCTTTACCCGAGATACTCTCACCATTCAATTATTTTCAATACAAAATAAAGTAATATTCTTCGACTAGAAAAGGAATTTAGGGGTTTCCTTTAAGCAACAAATAAATTAATTAGAGAAAAAAGAATGTCTACTGGGGAACCTCTTGGAGAAAAAAGTAAATAAAATTCTAGAAAAGTTCCGTAGAGAAGAAGAGGAGTTTAGGGAGATTAGGCGTAAGTATGCTGACTGGAATTTTATTGAAAAACAGCCACCTAGAATAAAAGCAGCACTAAAATACTACATAGAAACAGGAGACCTCT
>Ga0180301_10000575_pt1 | contig 28407 bp, 24 predicted proteins | sample GuaBasSediGuay16_FD_121797 | JGI IMG/M metagenome (GOLD analysis project Ga0180301, IMG submission 121797) | Subseafloor sediment microbial communities from Guaymas Basin, Gulf of California, Mexico - Guay16, Core 4569-2, 12-15 cm | ecosystem: Environmental > Aquatic > Marine > Hydrothermal... | reverse complement strand
GAAAAACGTCGTGGAACTGTGTTAGAAGTTACAAAAAACTTTGCCGTAGTTCAGGTATTCGAGGGAACCCATGGATTGGATACGTCTAAAACTACTGTGAGATTCACCGGGACTACACTGAAATTGCCAGTCTCTACAGATCTGCTGGGCCGTGTGCTTGATGGTTCGGGTAGACCATTGGACCACCAGCCACCACCAATACCAGAAGACTACTGGGATATCCACGGATCACCTATAAATCCCTATGCAAGAGAATATCCTCGAGAACCTATACAAACAGGTTTATCGGTAATAGACGGTATGAACACGCTGGTAAGAGGGCAAAAGCTGCCATTATTTTCGGGCAGTGGATTGCCGCACAATAGAATAGCGGCACAAATAACAAGACAAGCAACTGTACCTGGGAAAGAGGAGGAATTTGCCATAGTGTTTGCAGCTATGGGTATCACTCAGGAAGAAGCAACATTTTTTTATCAGAACTTTAAGGAAACTGGAGCGTTGGAACATACGGTGTTATTTTTAAATCTAGCAAATGACCCTGCTATAGAGAGACTTATAACTCCGCGAATTGCTTTAACAACAGCAGAGTATCTAGCATACACCCAAAACTACCATATATTAGTCATATTAACAGACATTACAAATTATGCAGAAGCGCTACGGGAAATTTCGGCAGCAAGAGAAGAAGTGCCCGGACGGCGGGGCTATCCAGGTTATCTTTATACTGACCTTGCTACGATATATGAAAGAGCAGGAAGAATCCATGGGCGAAAAGGCACAATTACTCAAATGCCAATTCTTACGATGCCTCATGATGACATTACACATCCTGTGGTTGACCTTAGTGGCTATATAACTGAGGGGCAACTTATTCTTGATAGGGCTCTTCATCGTAAAGGTATCTACCCGCCAATAGATCCTCGTCCAAGTCTTTCTAGATTAATGAAGGAAGGAATAGGTGAGGGGCTAACAAGATTTGATCATAGAGAAGTTAGTGATCAACTCTACTATGCTTATAGTGAAGGTTGTGACTTGCGAGAGCTTGTTGAGGTTGTAGGTGAGGAAGCTTTGACAGAAAGGGACAGAAAATTTCTACAATTTGCAGATGAATTCGAAAGACGATTTATAAATCAGGGAGAATTTGAGAACAGAACATTTGACGATACGCTGGATTTGGCGTGGGATTTGCTATCCATGATTGAACCAGCGGAAATGAAACGAGTAGATCCTGAAACCATTGAATGGGCTAGAAAAACAGGCCGCTACAAATATACGGGATAATTATAATATATCTATCATTTTTAACCGCAACCGCATTCCGCACGCATACCAAAAATTGAATAATGCAAAAAATAAATCTACATTCAACGTTATGAAAATAAACGTTAAATCTACTTTTGATACATGCCCGGTTTCAATTAAAATATCCTATGATTTCGTACAACTTTGATTTAGGAAGTTGTTGTAATTATATTTTCGGTATCAAGATGATTAACAACCGTGATTATTGCTTCAATTTCTCCCTTTTGCTTTTTATAGTAGTTTAAATAGTCTTATTAGAAATTAAATTAAGGGCTAGCATGATATTTTCAGAATATGGAAACACTCAGCACTTCATGGAATACATTACGAGTAGATTTGAAGAAATATTACAAATTTTAATTTTAGTTGGAAATATCGCTGCAGTTATAACCATTATTGTCGGCTGTATTATGTGGTTTTCACGCTTTGACCCAAATGGAGGCAAGCGATTATTTCTTTACGGAATTATTTTGGCAATAATAATAAAATTCCTTGCTACTTTAAAATTCTCTTCAATGATTATGCCCTAGATCTATGTATCGAACCTTATATCCTTCAAAAATAACCTAAAGGGTACCAATCATGATTAAGGAAAACATAGATAATACTCGCGTCGAGAAAAAAACATACTTTGTGCTAGTGGTCACTTTGACACTAATTTTAATACTTTCTATATTTAATTTTCTTGCTACAGATTTTCTCGGTGATTTGTTCTCTGACTCCTTGGGTCTTGTCTTAAATTTAAAATTATTCTCAGTCTTGGACCTTTGGTCCTTGCTGATGGTAATTCTTACAATTTTTATATTTTTGACGTTTTTTAGCGATATAAGGACATATAGTGTGGACACCTTAGAAGTTAAAGGCCCGTATGCTGTTGTTAAACGAGGAAAAAAACGCATGATTTTAACGTGCAACGAAGTAATCAGCATACCAAGAACCGTCATCGGTGGGGAACAACGCCACGGATTAGAGACGAAATGTTCTGAAGAACTTCATGGGAGAATTTATAAATACTCTCATTTAATTTCTCTTAATAGAAATCTTTCGGAAAGGGCTCGCATTACTTTTGAAATAGCTTCAAGGAATGGTGTTATAAGGCTCAGATTTTATGTCATTTGCGAAGGGAAAGAAGAGTTAGAGACAGAGGCCATCGTTGAAGGGAGTAAAATATGTTCAGCTTTCCAATCTGTTTATGGGGAAGTTAAATTCAGAAACTTAAACGATGAAGAACTTATGGAAGCTATTTGGAATCCAGTTGGTGGAAAAATATATGAAGTAAATAAAGAAAAAAGCATGTTAACGGTTGTCAACGAGAATCAAAAAAGATATCTAGCCGTCCTAGAAATTTCCGATATACCTGAAATCAAAGCATGGAGAGAGAAAACTCAAGTAGATGCCCTAGTTCAGTATCTAATTAAAATGAAGAGCCAGGTGACAATAATATTTGTGCTAAGACCAAGTAAGGGAATAAAACGAGCAATAGGGAAAAAAATAAATGAATACAGAATAAGAAGCGCCTATAGAGAACTTAAGGAAAAAAGTAAAGAAAAAAATGACTTGAAGGCAAAATACAACGCAATTAAGGTGGAAGAGGAATATGTAGGGAAAATAGAAATGAGTAAAAAGACAGGAGAATGGGAAATACAAGCATATTCTGTGGTCTTAGGTGATGAAAAAGAAACGGTTTCTTTTGAAATACAAAAATTAAAGACTGCGCTTTCTAATGTTTATAGCGGCCAAAAATCAACAATAAAAATTAGAATTTTAACTGCTGAAGAAATTCGGAAAAATCTCGGGAGAATACTCTTTAGGCTACCACTTAGAGGAATAAAAACTAATCTGATGTCAAGTTTTCAGTTGGCAGCATATTTACACTTGCCAGAAAAACCCTTCCCAACATCTGCAACAAATGTAGAAACAACCACTTTTGAAATTCCACCTAAATCCTTAGTTACGGGGTCTTTAACCTTGGGAAAAGTCTTATACTTAGATAAGGAAATTTTTGATACGGGAATAAATCCAAAAGACTTAACGATGCATATGGCTGTAATTGGACAAACCGGGTTCGGAAAGACCAGATGCATACAGAAGATATTATGCGAATTATCTAAGTTAAGGCCAAATATTGGATGGGTTGTATTTGACTGGAAAGGCGAATACGCTGGACTAATAAAGATAATTAATCAGCCAGTACTTATCCTAAAACCTTTAACAGATTATGCTCCACTATACATCAACTTATTTGACCCTATGGGCGATAATCCAGAGGAACATGCCCAGAAACTTTTTTCAATAATAAGAGAAATCTATTCATCAATGTTTGAGGCACATGAAGCGCAATTATCGCTGCAGATGGAAAGAGTGTTAAGGGAAGCATTAGTTAGAGTTGTAATCGATCCAAATAAAAGAAGATTTAGAGACCTTTATAAGGAACTAGACATACTCGGAGACCGATGGCAAAGAACTATACCTACAATTTCTATAACAATAGAAGCCTTAAAGAACAGGTTAGATAGACTTACGAAGCCTCCTCTTGGAAAAATATTCACAAACCCACCTAATGTTAATTTTGACGACTTACTGGACAAAAAGGTGATCATAGACTTAAGTAAGGTTAGACTTAAGGGTACAAGAGATGATGCAAGATTGCTTATGAATATTCTTGTTAAGTACTTTTTTGACGCAGCATTACGCAGAGGACTACAAGAAGAGTTAAGACACTTAATTGTAGTTGAAGAGGCGCAATTTCTTGTACCACAGTTATTGATTAAAAAGACCACAATAGAGGGGACACCTCTAGAAGACATGATTATGCTTGAAAGGGCAACTGGGCAGGGATTAATATTTTCAGCGGTAAGACCAATAATAAGTGAACACATACTTGCAAACACATTAACAAAAATCGCATTTAGAACTCAGACAGATTCACAAATCATAGCCAAATACATGAATCTAAATGATGAACAAGAAAAGTGTTTAAGGATTTTACCAAAAAGAGAAGCTATAATCTTACATCCAAACTTTCCATATCCATACCGGTTTAGAACACTAGAGTTTGATGTATCGCAGGTGTCAGCTAGAGAGATAAGGGAAAATAATATGACACACTTTCCAAACATATATGCGAAGAACTCTAACTATTTAAAAGAACACGATGTTGAGCAGAAACTTACAGAGCTGCTTGACGAGCTTTGCGTACCCGATGATGACCCCTTCATACTCTCAACCATAAATGAACAACACATAGCAACAATACCAAAAATAAAGAGTAAATATGAATTTTTGGGTAGAGTCTTAGATTTAGTAAAAGAAGCAAAAAAGAGAGGTGGCAAGGAAGTAATAGTTGTAATGAATGAAGAAGATAAGGAGACAGCTGAAAGATATCTTAAAGACTATCACTTGCCGATAAGAATTTTCAGTTTAAGTGAATTAAAGGAGTTAAAAAAACATGTGCAATCACCTACACAAGCATATATGTTTACAACACATCAAAGTTCACAGATACCCAATAAGAAAAAAAATAAACCAGTCTACTTAACATTGGATCTTCGAAAAGATTTAGAAAAAATTAAGACCTCACCGTTAAAGGTGTTAATGCTTTTAAAATTAGCGGAGCTTGAAATAGCATCAATTAATGAAGTAGCAAAAGAGGTAAAACTCATGGAAAGTACTGTAGAAGATGCATGTCAGAAGTTGGCGGATAAAGATGCTTGGAGGGAACCGTTAGCGGAGAAAGTTGGACCTCAAACATATAAAATTACAAAATATGGACAAAAACTAGCTGAAGTTTTTAAATCTTTTAAGTGAAAATATCATTAAGAAGAACTATAGGTTTATTAGCTTGTTTTTAAAATAGGATATTTCTGCAATACTTCTTTATTGAGTCGATAACCACTATACGGGTCTCCCATGATTATTCCAGATTTTTTTAGTTCTCTTTTGATCTTTTGAAACTCATCTGGTTCTATAGGTCTTTTTAAATGTTTTTCAAAAAATGGGGAAATGCACTCTTCAATAAGTTCTATTTCTGAGACAGGCCCCCCTTTGTTATACAAATAGTCAATTATGATGGGTTTGAGTTCCTCCTTAACCTTTTCTTCATCTTTAATAATAGCTACGATTTTACGCAGAAAGCTTGAGATTTCCTTCCCCTCAGACGTTAAACTATAGAGTAAGGGCTGCCTAAAACTATCAATTATACCCTTTTCCTTGAGACTTTTAAGGCGTTTAAAAATTGTTCTAGTTTTAAAAGGAGCTCTTCTAATTATTTCCGACGTAGAAATCTCACCTGCTTCCTTAATAATGTCAAGAACTTTTCTTTCGGAAGGTGAAACATTGTCATGGTTAGGCGAACTGACGAAGTAGTAAACCCTATTCTTACTTCTTACTAGGAACCTCTTTATTCTCCCAACAACCCTAGATATTTCATTCTTGGGTACAAAAGAAGCTATATCCCTAAAGGTTAACGGTTCGTTACCTAAGGCGATTAACAAGAGTTCTTCGTAGCATTTTCTAATTTTTGAGAGTTCTGGAGGCCATTCAAAATTTTCGATTTCTGCTAGAATTTTTTCACCAAGAGAGGAAAGACTGTATAATTCTCCTCTTTTTACGACAAGCTTAGCTCTAATTAAGGGAACTAAGTAACACGCCTTAATCGTACTCTTACTATGATAAAAGTTTTTTCTTTTTAGCTTTTCTTGAATTGTTTTTAAATCCAAAACTTTATATTTCTTCAAAATGAGTAAAATTGCGCGTCTTCTAGGATTCTTGACAGAATTAAGAACTTCTCTAAGGGTTTCTTTAACAGATATCAGAACTGATAACTCCGTGTCCATTTTAGAGCACCATATCCTTTTAGGAAAAAAGCATTTAATAAAATTTTTGTTTAACAAAATGAAAAATAAAAGAAATCCATTACTAATTAAAGTATCTGATCTATTACACCATGTTTTGTTTGAATTTTTACTCTTTTTTATCATAAAACTTTAACTTAAAAATTAAAAAACAAAAAGCAATGAAGTTGAGAAAGGTGTACTGGAAGTGTCTTCTTTTGATAAAAATAAATAAAGTCAAATGTATCTGGGATAATAATTTTTCATAGGTCTTACAGTATCTCCTTTGCTTCTATAGGAAACTCGCAATAAAACAGCATCACAGATAAAATGTCCACAAGAAATGGGAGAAGGAGTAAATATCAATATACCAAGGACAGTAACAACGAACTATAGTTATAACTATTTTACGATGATTTTGTGGTAAGATAACTTATATTTTGGACCTGCGCAATTTGCAATCACTTTTAGTTGTAATGCTTTACACTTAGAACTGCCATGAACATGCAAAAACATTACGAAAAACGTATGTTTCTAAAATTATTATTGTTGCCTATGTATGATTTACTGTCTTTAATTTTTCTAATTCATATTCTAATTTTATCTCGTAGACTCCAGGCTGGGTTGAAATGATTAATGGTGCGCCCTTAGCAAGAGCTTCAAAGTTTAGCTCAAAAACACCTCTATTACTTTCTTTGACGGTTTCTATTCTTTCGGCATCAATAATAGAATAACAACCTTTCCTTTTGAATGTAAAATGTTTAGGTACCTTGAATTTCAAAAGTAAAAAATCTATGCTGCCACAGTTTTTGCACCGCTTTGAACCACTTTGGAGGTTTGGTGAATACAATGTACCACAACATAAGCATTTGTAGAACAGCTTTACATCATGCCCGTTTGTTTGTTGTTGAAGCATCTTCTTCACCTTTTCGTCCTTTTCGTTTGCACTTTTAATTCAATTATCTAATTGCTCCCATATAAACTAGGGTAATACATGTAGGCTACTGAGGATTTACCCACTTTAAAAGAAAGATTGTACTAATGTTAGTAGGGTGGCAAGAGTTGAGTTGGCTTTTAAAAATATTCGGAAGAAAAAGGGAGAAGAGAATAACATTGGGAATATATGGTGCCCCAAATGTCGGAAAAACAACATTAGCGAATAGAATTGCAAAGGATTGCGGTGTTCAGCCTCAAGGGGTAATTTCAGAAATTCCTCATGAAACCAGAGCAGTAGAAAAGATTGAGAAACTCCATCTAAACATTAATGGCAAGGTACTTCAAATAACCATGTTAGATATGCCTGGTTTAGCGACAAAGATAGATTATCGGGATTTTATAAAATATGGCTTAACGGAGGAAGAAGCTATTCGGCGAGCCAAGGAAGCCACGAAGGGGGTTATTGAAGCTGTGAAATGGCTGGATAAGGTTAATGTAGCAATTGCCGTTGTAGACTCGACAAAGGTGCCTTATGACCAGGTCAATATCATGTTAATTGGAACTTTGGAGGCAAAAGGCATACCAATAATTATTGCTGCTAATAAAATTGATTTAACGGAAGCTAGACCTCGTCTAGTTAAAGAGACCTTCCCAAATCACCAAGTAATTCCAATCTCGGCCTTGACCGGTGAAAACATCGAAGAACTTTACGAAGCTTTAGTAAAAATTGCGTAGGGGAGAAAAATGGAAATAAACTTCATTTCCAGAAATGCTACTAAGCATCTTAAAACGAAGGAAAAAATTCAAATGATATTAAAATTAATAAAGAACGGTATAATGATAGTATTAGAGGAAGGATTATCTCCAGAGGAGCAGATAGAACTCTTAAAGGAAACCATGAAGGAGATAGACCCGTTAAGGTTTGTTGGAATAGATATTATTTCCTTTAATGGGCCATTCATGAAAAAAAGTAAAGGAAATTTAGCTTCGCTTACAATAGTAGCTCCAGGAGGAAAGGTTGAGATCGTCAGAAGGACCCCAAATCAGCTTTCCTTGCAACTTCTATGAGGTTTAATATCAACTTTTTTGACACATAAGAAAATATTAAGGCTCTTATTTTATGTCATACTTTCTTGTTTTATCAGACTTGTTTATTGGCTAGGGTATTTGTTTTTAATGTTTGAAGAGGATTTTTTGACAGGCAGATAAGTCGACAAATCCATGTCCACTGATGTTAAAAGCTATTATCTTTTCCTCATTATTTTTCTTGGCTTTTAAGGTCTCATCGACTGCACACGCAATACTGTACGCGCTTTCAGGTGCGGGTAAAAATCCTTCGGATCTAATGAATAGCCTAGCTCTTCAAAAACATGTCTCTCGTCTACGGGATATGCAACAGCATTTATAATGCTTTGTTCTTAAAAGACTAATTATGGACGCAGCAGCGTGATAGCGTAGTCCTTCCGCATAAACAGTAGGCATTTCCTTTTTATGCCCCCAAGGTATACATTTTTAGTAGGGGTGTTTTCTCTGCGTGGTCTGCAAAGTCGTAGCGATATTCTCCGTTGACTAAGCTTGATGCAGCTTCAGTCTGGGCTGCTATGAACTTTACATCCTTGTCAACTTCGCCCCTTAAGATTTCACCTATGAAAGGCAGTGCAAAGCCCCCAAAATTACTGCCTCCACCCAAGCAACTAATCATTATATCAGGATATTCGTCGATAAGCTCAAATTGCTTTTTGGTTTCAAGTCCAATAATTGTTTGATGTAAGAGAACATGGTTTAAGACGCTTCTAAGACAATATACAGCATTTTCATACGTCAATGCAAACTCTAAGCCCTCAGATACCACAATACCTAAGCTACCCGGATGGTTGGGATTCTTCGTAAGTATCTCCTTACCAGTTTCGGTGATATTACTAGGACTAGGATAAAACTTCAGCACCATAAAGTTTCATTAAAGTTCTTCTACTAGGTTTCCAGTTATAAGCAAAGCGAACCCAAAATATTACAGATTTTAAATTCATTAATGAAGCAGCATAAGCTAGCGCACTGCCCCAATTGCCCGGCGCCCGTCTCAGTACATACTGTTTGATACCCTTCATTGGCAGCGTAAAAAACTTGAGCTAAAGCGGTATTAACCTTATGGCTACCCGTTGGAGAAAGATCCTCACGTTTATAGTAGAGTTTAATTTTATTTTCTGGGAGTTTCAAGGCCTTTTCAAGTCTCTTAGCTCTGTATAGAGGTCTGGGTCTACCAGCCTAGATATATAGGTCTAAAATTTCATCAGGAATTTTTATCCAACGCTGCTCAGAAAATTCCTGTTCCAAACATTTCTTTACCATCATTTTAGGTAAAAGTTCAACCCTACTAGACCCTGCTTCAGGGTCTTTAGGTCTGGGTAATGGTTCAGGAAGATCTGGTAAAATGTTATACCATTTTTTAGGTAATTCGTCGGGATTTAAAACTATTTGAACATTCTCTTTATTCATTCATTTAACCTCCAGCCCTTACTAAACTAAATTTAGTTATAATTATCATCATATTATTAGTTGATGAATTTAAGGGTAGCATTTAAGAATTCAGGAATTCTGTGGAAAATAAACCTACATAAAAAACGGAGAAAAGGAAAGTTTATTCGTCTTCTGGTACAAATTTCCAAAATTCTACTTCATCCATGAAGTTTTTGCCAACTCTTTTACGGTATTTGCCGGTAACTTTCTCCATTAGAATGCGTTGTTCAATCATAGCAACCATGCGTCGAGCTTCGATAACTGCATCCGGATTAACAGAAATGCTTGTTGCACCCATGCGTACTAAAAACTCTAGATAATCTGGGTATACTGATGGAGCTTGACCACATATGCTTGTGGTAACTCCATATTTCTTGCATATTTTAATAACATATGCCAGAGCTCGTAAAACCGCTAGGTTTCTCTCGTCATAAAGTTCCTGCACAGCAGCGTCATTTCTATCTATTCCCAATATAAGCATAGTTAAGTCATTTGTTCCAAAGCTAACTCCCTGAATACCTGACTTGCAAAATTCTTCTATGAGAAACACCGTACTTGGGACTTCTACCATTATCCAAAGTTTAAAGTCCGGGTCTTTCTCTGGGTCCAATCCTTCTTCCTTTATTATTTTCTTTGCTTCTTCAAATTCTTCCAATGTTCTTACAAAAGGTATCATAAGCCATACATTTTTAAGTCCGTACTCGTCTCTTACTTTTCTAATAGCCCGAAGCTCGAGTCTGAATATTTCTGGCTCCTTTATATATCTGTAACATCCTCTGTAGCCTATCATAGGATTTGGTCCCACGTGGCCCGCTTCTAGCTCATATTTTCTACCGCCTTCAAGCTCTAGGAATTCATCCGGTTTGAAGTCTAATGCCCTGTAGACTACTGGTTTCGGGTAGAAAGCTTGTGCTACTTGTCTGATGCCCTCTGCAAACTTATCAATCATTTCCTGTTCTCCACCTTCCTCGATGAGTTTCCGTGGATGTTTGCCAATGGACAACATGAGGTGTTCAGCTCTTAATAATCCCACCCCGTCTGCTTGTGTTTCTTTTGCCACTTTTTCTGCTATCTCCGGGATGGAAATGTTCACATAGATTTTTGTTGCTGTCACTGGTTGCGCCACTGCTATGGCCGTTGGCGATGCAACAGCTGCTTCGGCTTTTTCCACTTCCTCTTTTATAGCTCCCTTATATACTACGCCGTGTGTTCCGTCTACGGTTACTATTCCGGCATCTTTAAGTACCTGAGTTGCGTTTCCCGTCCCCACAATACATGGTACTCCTAGTTCTCGAGATACTATAGCTGCATGGCACGTATATCCACCCTCATCTGTTACTATTGCTGAGGCTTTTTTCATTGCAGGAACCCAATCTGGTGTTGTCATTTTCGTTACTAGGACTGCTTTTTCTTCCATTGCCTCTCTTGCTTCTTTTGCATCAAGGAATACCAGAGCTTTTCCTATACCTATTCCTGGTGATACGGGTAATCCTTTTACTAACACTTGTCTTTCAGTTGTCATGGCTTCTTGTGTTGCCGCTGATCTTGCGGGTGCTTGTTTTAAAGACCATACCGTTTCTGGTCTTGCTTGTAAAATGTAAATTTTCCCAGTATGGCGATCTATTGCCCATTCTATGTCTTGTGGATGTTGATAGTGATTTTCTATTTGTATTCCGTATTTTGCTAATTCTATAATTTCCTCATCAGTTAATGCAGGCATGTTTCTTCTTTCTGGCGGTACCTCTGCATGTATAGTCTTTCCTGTTTTAGGATCTCTTATATACTCTACCTTCTTTTCTGCAATGTGTTTTTCTAATATCTTTAGGGTCTTTTTATCCACTATATATGTGTCAGGTGTCACTGCACCAGATACAACCGATTCTCCTAAGCCCCAGTTTGCTTCTATCATTATTTTATCTCTGTCTCCTGTAGCTGGATGTAGAGTAAACATTACTCCTGCAGCTTTTGCATCTACCATCTGTTGCACCGCAACGCTAATTAAGACTTGTTCGTGGCGGAATCCCTTTGATTCTCGATATGATATCGCTCTTGAGGTGAATAGAGACCCCCAGCATTTTTGTACTTTTTCTACTACTTCTTTTTCTCCCGATACGTTTAAATACGTCTCTTGTTGGCCTGCAAAGGATGCCCCAGGTAGGTCTTCTGCTGTTGCGCTACTTCTTACTGCTACGCTCACATTTTCTTGACCTGCTCTTTGACACAAATCCCTGTAAGCATTAATTATAGCCTTTTGAAGATAATCCGGCATTGGTGTTTCTTCTATTAATTTCCGGATTTTTTGGGATGCATTTTCTAGCTGTTCTAGGTTATCTATATCTGTTTCGCGTAAAATTTTGTAAATTTCATCAGCTATTCCAGTATCTTCTAGAAATTTTCTATAGGCGGCAGCGGTTACGGCAAAACCTGGTGGTACTGGTACCTTTGCTTTAGACATAAGTTCTCCTAGGTTTGCATTTTTTCCTCCTACTATTAAGGTATCTTCTTTTGTTAATTCCTCAAACCAAAGAATTAACGCTTCATTCTTATTCTTCAACTATATGCCTCCATGGAATTGGTGACCTTGAGTTCTTAATTGTTGATTTTCTTCACCTATTTAAATTCTTCTCTTTGCTTTTGACATTGTTCATCTCTCTAATTTATAATGTCGGAACGGAGATTTGAAAGCAAACGCTAACTTATTACGCTTATTTTTATAACAATGTTAAAAAAGCGATGAGTTAAGGCTCAAGTAACTAATTACTGCAGATATCTTAACACGTTAAATGCAGGGCTACTACTACTTTATGTTTTTTATGTAATTGATTGTAAATTTTACACGCCTCTTTTGTCCTCTCTACTATTAATTTTATGCCTTTTTTCTCGATTTCTTCCCTAACCTGCTTAGGAACTTCCATAAGGCCCGAATATCCAGTTCCCACGATGAATATCTCTGGTTTGTATTCAAGTACTTCCTTTATGTCTTCTATATGTAACTTGTGTCCCTCTTTTCGCCACCAATTTGCATGTATTTTATTGGGATATACTATGAGATCCTTAGTGTACTCTTTGCCATCTATAACTATTCTCCCAAAACTGTAGTGATCTATCATTTTTATCCCTTCTCTATCATAGTGCAATTTTATCTCTACTCTCCTAATTTTTACTTTATGACAGCTAATTTATTTTTATTGCATTATTAGTGATGTAAAAACAGAACTAAATATTTGAAATATTTAATTTATCTCGTGTTTGGGCATTATCGCTATGGTTTAAGACCATTGAGTATTGCAACCATGAGACTTGATGTTGTTAGATCCGCCGTTGTGCCAGGATTAAGTTTATTACCTTTCCCTCTTAACATTTTATCAAATTCCCATAGAAGTTTTGTCCCTCTTTTGGTTGTTAGCCCTCCCATATCTAAGATTTGTTTCGCTTTTTCGGAAATCTTTTGGGCTGTAGCTAAATTAGTTTTTCGGATAATTAATGTATCTGGAATCGCTGATAAAATTTTCAAAAAAGTATGTACTATTGCTATATTTACATCGCCAGTTTCTTTGTAGACTCCTTGGAGATAAGGATAACCAATTTCAAATGTTATATTATAACTTGTAACCCATTCCCCAGCTATCTTATCATAGCTGGATGCTTTTTCAAAAATTTCATATAATGATACTTTTTGCATCATAATTTGTTTTATTGAATTTGGATCTGTAACATCTAGGTAATCAGTTTTTCCTAATCCACCTGGTTTTGCAATTTTAATAGCTTCATAGAAGTTTACCGCGTCTATAGGCGTCGTTGATTCAACAAACGGTTTAATATTTTCTCTAAGTTTCTTAAAATCTTTATCTTTAACAAATGTGTAAGTTGTCGCAGTAACTAGTGGAATTATGAGTGTAAGAATTCCTAAATTTGTGTTTCCTCCTCTCTGCCATCTTGATGTCTCAACTATACCCTCTTTTATTAGAGCACCTATTCCGACTTGGGAAGGTTTTATTTCGGTTAAAGCTACCTTTATCCCCATGGTAGCTGCTTTTTGCAGCTGAGGTAAAACTGCCACCGCTGAAGCTAGAAAATGTTCATATTTCGTATCTTTAAAGTCAGCTGTTCTATGTACATTCCCTGGTTTTGGATAAGCACTGACTTCAAGAATCATCGCAAGTTGCGCTGATTGCACTGCCATGTTGACTGCCTTTTCATAGGTTTTTAGCATTTTTAACACCGTTCTACCTTTTGGCCCTTTCAATTACATACTTTGCTATTGCTTCTGCAATATTCACCCTTGTTACAGTCTGTATTCCGCGCCATCCTGGTTGACTATTTATTTCCACTACATAAAGGCCATTTGGTCCTTCTAAAATGTCTACTCCAGCTACTTCACATCCAACGACACTTGCGGCTTTGATAGCTATCTCTTCAGCTTCTTCCATCAATTTTAATGCTTTTGGTATTGCTCCTTGAGCTACATTTGTCTTCCAGCTTCTTCCCTCCCTGTACATGGATGCTATTACCTCCCCGTTTATCACGAAGGCCCTAATATCTCTTGTACCATGTGGTATAAATTCTTGAATATATAGAACATTATGTGTAAATTGTAGGGCCCTAAATATCCTTGTTGCTATTTCAGGATCAGAAACTCTGGTTATTCCGACCCCCCTTGACCCAAAGAGAGGTTTTATTACTACATCTCCACCTAACTCGTAAAAAGCTTTTAACGCTTCTTCAGCGTTTTCCGTTACAACCGTTTTCGGCACTGGTATACCGTGTTCCTCCAGAACCGTCAAGGCGTAATATTTGTCTATACATTTTTCTATTGCTGACGGATGGTTTATTACTGGAAATCCTAACCGTGTAAGCCTATGTAAAATATCCATCCTAAATATGCATTCATCCAATGACCCTCTTCCTATAGGACGAATAACTACTGCTCCCAGTTCCTTAAGTACATCGATATCTTCGTGAAGAACCGCCGGTTTAAATCCTACTTTCGCGACAAGTCTTGAAAACCTGAAACACACTGGTTCTGCTCCCAGTTTTTCAAAAGCTCTTATGAGATTCATCGAACACCAAGCTTCTGGGTTCCTAGTTAGTATTCCAATCTTTACCATGTTTCCGACGCCTCCCAAAGAATAGCATACTTTTACTGTTTATTTTGTTTCCTATTTTGACGATACTTAACCTATGTAAAGAGATTAGGTGTAAGTTAAAAATAGAAACAGCAATAAAACGTTAAATTATGCTTAAGACCACAAATAAAAGAAGAATTATATTTTTTGTAGTTTTATCGATTGTTGTATGACTTCTGTATTAACGTATCCAGCTACAAATGTCGACCCTGTTTTTACATTGTTTACTATTATTTTTGCTGGCGCAAATAAGTCTGGGCTGATTTTGTAGAAATCAAATTCAGCAGCTTTAAATATGTCATAGAATGGGCGGCCATAGTCTTTTGACGTACATGATGGGACTTTTGCTACGTATTCTTTTAGTTTTTGATCATCATCGTATTCGACAATTAGTTTAACGACTCCTCCGTAAAGAATCATGTCGTTTGTTCTTCCCATGGCTTTTATCGATTTTGGATGTACGGGGGCTATCGGCGCATATCCGGAAGCGTATAGAATTTTCTTGGGATCAAAACCAACCTCGGAGATTTTATGTATACCTGTTTCGACGACCCGGCCGGATATTTGAACCGACCCGGCTATACTAGAAGTCGGTGTTACAACAGCGTAAACGTTTTCTATTGACACATTGCATTCCTCTGCAATATATTTCAAAGCTTCCTCTGTTGGTTTTTCATCCGACTCTAAAACTATCACAGCTACGTCTGCTTTGTCCTCATATTCAATTTCTTCGTAAAGTTTTTTCGGTTTTAATGATAATGCTCTAGCCGGCCCGGAGCCCATTCCGAAATATTTGCCAACTTTTATTCTCCAACCTGCGAATTGTGAACCAAGTGTTGAAATAGCTGGATGATCTGTCGCAACAAATATAGAGGGAAGTTCTACGTCGCCGTAGGGCATTTGGGTTAATTGAGCTTCTCCTAAACCTCCCAGACATACTTCGGTTACAAGTTTTCCAGCACGCAATCCCCCTTTAACTTCGACCCCTGCATCTATAATTGTAGCTCCTGACGATGTTTTTTCAACTTTAATGTTCAGCATTTTATTATTTTCAATCATTTTTTCGATAATTCTCTTTGCTTCTACATTCACACTCAGCTTAGACACATTAACCCCCTCGTCTGTCATTCTAAATACTTTTCATAAAATTGAAGATGTTTATTCTTCTCTATTGAAACATATAATTTCCCTGCTCCATTTTCATTTAAATCTCCAGTAAAGAGATAAAATGGTCCTTTTATTTTCTCTTTCTTCAATTTGAATGATTTTTTGATTTCGTCAAAAGTGAACCTTGGAAGTATGGATGGAATATGGCCCAGAACTGCTATTTTGCCGCCTTTCATCATTGCTCCGCATCTCCCTGCACAATCTCCTTCAACTAGTATCGTACCCTTTTTCATATGGATTCCGGGAAAAGCCCCAACATTGCCTTTTACTATTATTGTTCCTCCTCTCATCCAACACCCTATTTCATTTCCAGCATTTCCATGAATTATTATGGTACCCTTTTTCATTCCTTTCGTGTCTCCACGATAGGGAGCCCCAATGTAGTCCCCAGCGTTGCCTTTGATTTCTATTTGTCCTCCTTTCATCCCTGTTCCAACCCAGGAATCGGCATCTCCTTCTACGATTATTTTGCCGCCTTCCATTTTCTCGCCTAAGTACATTCCGACAGGCCCTTTGATCAAAATTTGTCCGTCCGTCATTTTATAGCCTATTCTTCGAACCTTTCTTACATCGCCCTCAATGATTATTTTTGTATCCGTTGGTGTTTCTCCTGGGGTTCCAGCAATTTCAAATAGCTCCCCCAGGGTTACTTTTCTGTTTCCCTCCCACACCTCTAATTTTGCTATTTCTTCGATGGATTTCCTTGCAAAGTTATCTGGAGTTATAGTCTCAGCAATTATCGGCACTTTAAATATTACTTTTGGTTTTAAGGTTACTTCTCCCATGTTTTTCACCCCTAAAAGTTGGTCTTTACCGTTATCGGTTTTGAGGAAGCTAACTCACTTTCTCCTATGACGTAGTTCTCAAGCGACACCGTGTAGTACTCCTTGAATTTCTCTGAAACTTCTTTTAGAACCTCCCTTTCCAAGTCTTTAGACATTGTTGGTTTCACCCAGAAGGTCTCTCCTATAAATGACTTAACGATTTCACCGTCTTTAACTATTATTTCTCCTCCTTTTATTGTATATGCTGCCCTCTTGAGCGCTCTTCTAACCTTCTTGTATTCTTTTGATGGATCTATTTCCATGGGGTTTATATTGTATATTGATATGTCCGCGTCAGCCCCTACGCCTAAATGCCCTTTATTTTCTAGGTTTAGTGCTTTTGCCGTTGCTGCTCTCGTTATTATAGCTATTTCATAGAAGGTATATTCTCTATCTATGCTGGCTAGCACGCCCCGTTTCTTGGCCCTTTTATTTATTTTTTCCATAGTCTTTTCCCGTGCTTTTGTGCTCATTAACCATGCTATTACCCGTGGATACTCTGTAAAAGGCCCTGCATTCGGATGATCAGTTGTTAAAAACAGTCTCCAAGGATCTTTTATTAGAAGAGCTAGTTCTAATCCTATTGACCACTGTATAGCGTTTACCATATTTTTACGTCTGTACTTGTAGGGGACTATTCCAGCGCTTCCTTCTGCTTCTACGTCAGCGTTTTTCCACTTATTTCCAGTTAGGTTATGTAGTATGTATTGGAATGGGCCGTCACCAGTCATGGTTGTAGCTTCTCCGAAAACTATTTGTCCTAGATCTATTGTGACATGTGGATGGTTGTTTACATATTTTGCTATTTCAGGTGCTCCTGATCTTAATGTAATCCAAGAATATCCAGCATATCCGCAGAATTGTACATGAGTTATGTGTATGTTAGGCCTTCCGTTTGCTAAATCTCCTACAGCATCCATAGTCTCTATAGTTGTGCGATAGTTTCCAGGCTTTCCAAGATTATTTGTATGCACATGAATTGTATGAGGTAAATTAAGTATTTTATTTACCTTACATAATCCTCTGATTATTTCCCTCGGAGTTATGTCGAAAGGAGGTACCTGGTCATCCAGGCTTTCTACGTTCTTACCCCAACCCCAAAGTTCCACTCCACCTGGATTAACAATTTTTATAGCATAGCCCTTTAATGCTTTCAAAATCCACGCTATAAAGGCTGCGCATTTATTAATTTCTCCCTGACTTAGATAATCCAGCACAATCCAATTATTGTCAAGTACAAGGTAGCAAGATTTGTCTATTAATGGTATATCATTTAACTCCTCGTGGGTATGTCTCGTTTTTAGTGGGGGTGATGCTGCCTCTATTACAGTTGTGTATCCAAGTCTCGCATATCGATAACCTATTGTATATGTTGATGGAACCGTGTGCCCAACTTCGGCTCTTGTTATCGCAGTTCTTGGCTTCACATCCTTATAGTGGTCTTCTGGTCTTAATATTCGTCCTGAATTGACTTTCGAGCCTGCGATGTGGGAATGTATGTCTACCCCTCCAGGCATTACCAACATGTTTGTTGCATCTATCACTTTAGCACTTGAACTCACCGACTCTACGATTTTTCCGTCCTTCACCGCTATATCCATTTTTTCTCCGTCTATTTTGTTTATCGGATCGTAAACATAACCATTTTTTATTAGTAACTCCAATTACTTCACCCTCTCCTTTAACTTTTTAAGAATCATTTTTAGAACTTCTTCATCGGACGGTATTCCTGGTGGTGGTTCAACAAGTTTCTTAAGTCTTAATGGAACTGCATCCATTCGGTAGGCAGATCCTTCTGTCTCTATTCCCACAACGGTTGTTGGTATAACTACCTTTGATATCGTGGTGGTTAGTGTTTCGTGGTGATCAAGTGTTATTACTGGGATTTTTGCAAGGTTTCTTATAGCTTCTGCGGGAAAGCCTGAGACAGGATCTGACGCTACTATTAATGCTGCATCGCAATCGCCTCGTGTAAGTACATCAACGAAAGTTGTGTCCCCAGGGTTATAAAATGGATATCCCCTACTAAAGTCGACAGCGAATGGGAACCCTGTTGCCCATGCCATCACTTCATTCGCGCCTGTGACATTGAAATGGCCTCTCATGGGCATCATTACAAACTTCGTGTAATTGTTTAATTCTCGAACAAGGGCCACCGCAGCTTCTATGTTTCTTGCTTTGCCTGCTGACATTGTTAATCCTAGTCCGAAAAATAGTGCTCCAAATCTGCATGAGATTAACATGTCTGCTAGTTCTTCTATTTTTTCTGCAGGTATTCCTGATATTTCTTCTTGTTCTAATTCTCCGTTTTTCACTGCCCATCTGAGAGCTGTTAATAGCTCGTAATCTGAGTTTGGTTTGACTTGGATGAATATATCAGCTGTTTTTGCTGTGTGGGTTTTTCTTACATCGACCACGATTACTTTTCTTTCCTTTCTGCCTTTTATGAATCTTCCTTTGCTTGCTGCGGAATATCTAGCCATGTGTCTTGGATGGGCATGTACTGGATTACATCCCCAATATATTATGAGATCTGCTCTATTTTTCACTTGTCCCAAAGTACATGTGGATATTCCCGCGTCCTGCTCACCTATAATAGTGGGTCCATGACATACAGATGCTGTATTGTCCATTACTCCCCCAATTAATTCTGCGATTTCTACGCCTATGTTTATTGCTTCTGTTGAGGTAGAGCTCCATCCGTATAGGGCTGGATATTTTGCGTTTGCAAGTATCTTAACTGCTTCATCTATAGCTTCCTCTAAGGAAACTTCCTTTCCATTAATTCTCGGTTTGTAGATTCTTTCCTCGTTGTATTTTGTAAATTTCGTTACGCTTATTGCGCATCCTCGCCTTACTTTCACTATTCGATTATCCTCTACATCTACTTCTATGTCGTCACATAAGCTTCCACAGAACGGACATACAACATTACTTATTGTCCTCAAGGCTCTCTCCCCACAATCATTTTTATGAGTTTTTTAGGATCTAAAATTTCTTCGTCTGTGGCTGGTTCTATTGTTGCCTCTACTCCCTTAAGTGAGGGCATGCCTGTACTTTCCGTGGCCGGGGGCATCAAGATACTAGCCCATGGACCATAGGGTATAAAGGCTATACCCTTATGTGGCGCCTGTGTAGACTCAATAGCTTTGATTATAACCTCTCCATATTTTGTTTTCACTTTAACGTTCTGACCTGGACTTACACCGAGTGTCTTTAGATCTTCTGGGTCGAGTTCGCATATAGCTACTTTTTCCATATATTCTTTGGAAAATTTTCCTAGTTCTTTAGATATTCCTTGATCTAAACTTCTACCTGTTATTAAAATTACTTTAATCATGTTTAGCCCTCTCTTTTCATTAATGAAATGCCAGAGACTGTAGCTCTCTATTCAGAGTTATGTTGATAGTATATACATTTAACTTTTGAGGTTAAGTTTTTGGGATGGAGAATGTCCTTAACATCTTACGCTATGATTTTGTTTGCATTGTACAAGTCTTAGGTTTAAAACTGCTAAGTTCGAAAATCTCAGTAAAGAATCAGTAAAATGCGGAATAAAATAGAAAACAGAAAGTTCATAACATACTCGAGACTTGATGATATAAGGGTAATAGTTTAAATTATGTTTGTTGAATATTGCATGAAAGAAGGCTATTGGGGGATAACAATGGAAGGGCGAATAATAAAAATAGGAGTCGTAAAATGTGGCTGTATCGGTACTGCGCCCCTTCTTGAATTCTTATTTGATGAAAGAGCTGATAGAGTAGATTTAGATGTACGTGTAGTTGGAAGCGGTGCCAAAATGGGAGCAGCACAGGCTGAAGAAGTCGCTAAAAAAATCTTAGATTTCAATCCAGATCTTGTAATAATAATTAGCCCAAACGCTGCCTTACCTGGACCCAGCAAGGCTAGAGAAATACTGGCTCAATCTAACATTCCTACTATAGTTATCAGTGACCAGCCTGGGAAGAAAGCTGTAAAAGATATTGAAGGAAAGAATATGGGATACTTCATTATTCCCGCAGATGCCATGATCGGTGCTAGACGAGAATTCCTCGATCCCGTAGAAATGGCTATATTTAACGCCAATTTAATCAAAGTCCTCTCAGTAACTGGAGTTTTCTCCATAGTTTACAGAGAAATAGCCAAAGTAATCGACCAGATAAAAAGAGGAGAAAAGCCGGAACTTCCAAGAATAATTATTAATAAAGAAACAGTGGTAAAGGCTGCAGGTTTCCAGAACCCTTACGCACTAGCGAAAGCCATGGCTGCTTATGAAATAGCCCGTAATGCAGCAGACCTTACTGTAGAAGGTTGCTTTGTAATAAAGGAAATGGAAAGATACGTTCCAATTGTAGCCGCTGCTCACGAAATGATTCAAATAGCTGCTGCACTTGCCGAGGAGGCAAGAGAAATAGAAAAGTATGGGGATCATTTACTAAGAATGCCTCACCACAAAACTGGAGAAATTCTAACCAAGAGAAAACTCATCGAGAAACCTAAAAAACCTGAGTAAATGGAGGATATGGAAATGGAAGCCGTGAAAAAGATAAACATGGAGAAAAGAAAGAATCTAATGACTTCCTTAATCGATATATTATTACGATCTGGCAGCGCCGCTAAGCTTCCAAGCGCCACAGCTAATTTGATTCTTCATTACTGGCAACATGATAAACTTACATCGGATGAAGGTTTTCAAAAACTACTTGAGGCAGCATATACCATTGAGCCTGAACAGACTATAGAGTTATTAAATAACGCTGGTCTAAGTGAAGTGGTTGAAGAATTAAAGAAATAAGGTTTAAAGTGTTAAAAAAGGGTGATGAATATGGTAAAATTTGGAATAGAGTTTGTACCTATGGATCTATATTGGAGAACTACCTTCTATACTATTCAAGCTGAAAAAGCAGGTTTCGACTATGTTTGGATAACGGATCACTTCAATAACAGAAATGTCTATGTAACTTTAACATGTATAGCTTTACATACAAACAGAATAAAGATGGGGCCAGGAGTCACAAATCCATATTTAGTAAACCCTGTCATGACCGCGCAATCTGTTGCATCAATATCTGAAATAGCTCCAAACAGGGTTACTCTCGGTATCGGTGCCGGAGATAAAACTACATTAAGCCTTCTAGGAGTAGAAATAAAAAGCCCTCTCACGGCAATTAGAGAAAGTGTAGAAATAATTAGATCATTAATAACCACTGGTAAGGCTAAATACTCTGGAAAAATTTTCAGTGTCCAGAAAGCGAAGTTCAACTTCAAGCCAAAAGGAAAAATTCCCGTATACATAGGTGCACAAGGACCCAAAATGTTAGAATTAGCAGCCAAAATTGGAGACGGTATTTTAATTAATGCTTCACATCCCAAGGATATCGGAGATGCTTTCCAATACATCAAAAGTGGCGCTGAAAAGGCAAATAGAAAATTAGAGGAGATCGACGTCGCTGCATATACGTCTTTCTCCATACATGAGAAAGAGAAAAAAGCTATCAAAGCTGCTACACCAGTTGTTGCATTCATAGTTTCTGGTAGTCCAGAACCAGTATTAGAAAAGCATGAAATAAGCATAGAAGATGCCATGGCTATTAAGAAGGCTTTAGAAGCAGGAAACTGGGGTGAGGCTTTTTCAAAAGTAACACCAGAAATGATAGACGCCTTTTCCATAAGTGGGACACCAGAAACTTGCATTGAACGCATAAATGAATTAATTAAATTAGGAGTTTCACAGTTCGTAGTGGGATCTCCCATCGGACCAAATGTTAGGGAAGCTATAGATTTAATAAGCAAGGAAATAATACCGCACTTCAAAGAATAACTTAAATCTATATATTATCTTTTATTTTTACTTTTAGTGACTTATTTGACTAAAGTGCTAAAGTGGATTTTCTTTAATGAATTCTTCAACTTCCTCGACCTTTGGTAGAGATGTTCCCACTCCAAGCCTCGTAATCGTTATTGCTGAAACTGCGAGCGCGTATTTTACAGCTTCACGTAAAGATCTCCCATCTAGCCGAGCTTTAATATAGCCAGCAGCGAAAGCATCTCCTGCTCCCGTCGTATCTACAACTTTGACTTTAAAGGGGGGAAACTCAAAGGACCCTTCCTTTGTATAAATTTCCACACCCTTACTAGATTTTGTAATAATAATCTCTTCAGGACCTAGATTTAATAAGTCTGTAGGTTCATTTACAGCCGATGTTGACTCTTTTAGTTGATTCCAATTGATTTCATTTAAGATTATGGTGTTTGCACTTTTAATTGTTGGTTCTAATTTTTTAAATCCCATTTTTATAAAAGGTGTTATAGGCCTATATACTATCCATTTACCCTTGCTTTTTGCATAGGAAGCTATCGCAGAAGCTACTTCTACAAAAACTTCACCAATGTAAACAGTTTCACAACTATCTACCAACGACCAATCAACTTCCGCAGGCGACGACAGCGATAAAGCTGGCTTTTTCCCGAGGAGAACTAGTATTTTCTTCATACCATTTCTATCTACGAGTACTATTGATTGAGGGGTTTGAAGGTCCTCGCCGATTACGATGGATGAAATATCCACATTTTCATCTAACATTCTCTCAACAGCAATTCTCCCTCCATAGTCTCCGCCAATCTTCCCAGAAAACGATGTTGGAACACCCAACCTACTAAGTGCTATAGCTACATTAGCACCTGACCCGCCAACATCCCTTATATATCCACATATAGTTATGGTTTGATCATGTTTAATTGGAATATTATTGATGGGAATTATGAGATCAACTGCTGTTGATCCGAATACTACTGCTTTAACACTTCTTCTGGATTCTCTAACTCTTTTTACAATCTCAGTAAGGTATAGTTTGTTTAGACTATTGTGGAAAACTTCGTGGCTTATATTAAAGTCAAAGCATAGTTTTGCAATGCTTTTAGCGTAGAGGTCAAACAATTCCTCAACTATTTTCCTTAAATCCCGGGGTGATAATTTATCTATGGGTGTTAAAAGCAATTTAAGATACTTGCCCAGAAAAGTAAGTTTATAGTAATTCACCCATACATCTTTGCCTTTTACCTTGACTTTTTCGGTTCCCTGCTCTACAATGCCAGCTTGAACGAATTTCTTCAAAGCACTAATTATCGATTTATTGGAATGCGGAACCTTCTTAATTAGATCTCTTTGATAATTCTTTCTGTTAACATTCATATTGAGTAAAATGTCAAGCGAAACTTTAGATTTAAATACCGATAGCAAAATTTCATACTGCTCTCTTGTCCTTTTCGGTAGGGGTAAAATCCAGGGCCACAACTCCTCCATAATCATCACTTACTCCGTAAAGCTCCACCGCAAAATAATATGATTATTTTAGGGCTAATTAAAGATATTAACCCTAATAAAAATCAATAAACCCTTAAAAATAAAGGTTTTGTTAAAGTTATTTTCTAATATTAAAATAGTAATAAAACTCCAAAAATTTTCATTTTTTAAGAAATCTGCATCATTTTATTAATTTAAACCGCATGTCTACTTTTCTTTTACGAGTATATCCTTTTACAACAAAAGTAGCCTGCACTCTCCCGAGCGTAAAGTATTTATACTGTCATTACAATGGCGTTATGTACAACTTTACATTACTATGTAATAAATTACATAAAGTGGAGGGCATATCATTATGTTGTCATCAAAAGATGTTGCGTTAACCGCTTCGTTTGCCGCCCTTTACGTCATTTTCTCTGTTATACCAGGTATACCTACAGGTGTACCAGGTTTAGAAATCCAATACGAAGCTGGGCTAGCCTCTATTTTCGGAATTATTCTTGGGCCTTATTTAGGTGCTCTAGCTGCATTTATTGGCACTATCATAGCTTGGATATTACCTCCTGATTCGGGTAATCCTTTAAGTGCTCCTTTTCTGCTTAATCCAGCTTTTAACGCGTTTACTGTTGGTCTTATTTATACTATCAGACAGAGAAAAGGATTTGCAATGTGGAAAAGAGGGTTCGCGGTTCTCACAGTTACCATCGTAGTGTTTCCGCTTCTTCCCCCAAGTCGACCATTAACGGAATACTGGTACGTAGCAGCTTTAGTTATTTGGGATAAGTTAATAGCATTGTTTATGATTCCTTTAACAGTTTATTTAACAAAAAGATACGAAACAGCGCCTGAATGGAAATTTTACTTATACCTTTTCTTGGCGTTCATTGGAAATCAAGCAGACAGCGCACTTGGTTGCGATATTTTTGCCGTTCCTTTAATTTATAGCGGGCTTTGGCAGCTTACAACGGAAATTACAAGATATTACTTTGTCGCTTCTCCGCTTATATATCCAGCTATAAGGTTAGCCCAAGCAATATTTGCAGCACTTGTAGCTGTACCCTTAATAAAGGCATTAGAGAACATCGGTTGGTTTGCTGAGAGCACTCTTGTCATTTCTCCAAAGCTACCAAAAATTCAAAAGGACGATTAACACCACAAAAATTTTAACTATTTTTCATTTTGAAGATTTAAAACAGTAAAACTATTACCTATTGTAAGTTTCCAATGTGTCCTAAGAGGTGAAAAGAATAACAGGAACAATAAGGGCTCGCGAGGGAGACTTTGTTGAGAGTTTAGAAGGGTTAATATTTGATGTAAAGGGCTTAGTTCATCCCCCTGATCGTGTAATAGCCTATGTTCGCTATATTCCGGACAGAACTGGAAATAGGAGAAGAGCTAACCAATTTTATAAAAAGGTATATTCTCTTCATGAAAGAAATAGGTTTTTGAAGGAGAAATATCCCAAGTATCTTTACTTTGACCCATTTTTTAATCAACTATTGGAAGGAGTACCTACTGAAAGTATATATAAGCATTATAAACCTGAGAAGAAATTGCGTGAGATGCGTCGTCGATCTGAAAGCCTCATCGGGCTAGAAAAGGATGCCTTTGAATTTATTAAGCTGTTGAAAGAGAAATCTGGAATTCCTTGGGAGAAAATTGGGGTTTCAGGTTCTATTCTTGTAGACTTATATGATGAAAGCTCTGATATAGACGTAGTTGTTTACGGATCGAAAAACTGCATAAAAGTTTATGAAGCTTTAAAGTTACTTATCTCTTCCGGGAATTTGATTAGAAGATATGATGAGGACGGTTTAAAGAAACTTTACAAGTTTAGAATCGAAGGTGCGAGGGTATCCTTTGAACAATTTATTAAGACCGAGTCTAGAAAGGTTATACAAGGGGAGTTTAAGGGGAGAGATTATTTTATCAGATTTGTTAAGGACTGGCACGAGATTACAGAGAAATACGGAGAGAAAACATATATGCCGATTGGAAGAGCAAGAATTAAAGCAAGGGTTATTAATGATGATGAAGCCATTTTTACACCGTGTAAATATATTATAGATGATGTTGTTTTCTTGCAGGGGACTGTTAGGTATCCTTTAGAGGAAGTCGTGTCTTTTAGGGGTAGGTTTTGTGAACACGCTTATGTAGATGAAAGAATTATTGTAGAGGGGACTCTCGAAAAGGTTATTCAGCCAAATGGTTTTTATTACTACAGGTTGATCATCGGCGGTGATCCTAAAGACTTTATGATTATAGCAGGGGATGAGTAATGAGAGGATTTAGAGATAGAGACTACCTATTGACTAAAGAGGGGTTGTTTTTTGCAGTTGTTGGTAATGTTCATCCTAAGGATAGAGTTATTGCATATTTGAAATATGTACCAGATATTACGGGGTCTTGGGGTCATGGAAGTGAAAGATTTAAGCGAGTATTGAAGCATTACACTATACCTTCTCTTAAGGAAACTTTTAAGCTACTCAAGGAAAAATATCCTCAATACTTGCATAAGGACCCAACTTTGAATATAGTTATGTCCTTTGTTCCACTCAATTGTATTAAAAAACATTTTAGGCCCGAGGAAAGATTAGGGGGCATTTTAAATAGTTCAACACGAGATGAACTTGAACAAAAAGTTATAGAACTTATTAAGCTAATTTCGAGGGAAAGTAGAGTTCCCTCTAGTTCCTTTGGGATTACTGGTTCAATTCTTATTGACATCCATCAGGTTGAATTTTCTGACATAGATCTGATAGTTTATGGAAAGGAAAATAGCTACAGAGTTAAGGAAACACTACTTAGTCTTTATCGGGATGCCGATGTTAACATTAGGAAGTTCTCGAAACACGAATTCAAAGAATGGTGTGCTAGGATATCCAGTATTTATCATCTTGAATTGGATGACGCGAAAAAAATTTGTGAGAGAAAGTGGAATCGAGGAGTGTTTAAGGGAACTCCATTTTCAATACATCCAGTAAAAACGGAAAAAGAAGTTTTTGATACATATGACGACTATGTCTTTCGACCAATCGGTATGGTTAAAATTAGGGCTACTGTGATAAATGCAGAAGACTCTATGTTTAACCCGGCAATATATAAAATTAGTCAGGTTAAAGTGGTTGATGGGCCGAAAGTCGAAGATAACATAAGGGAAGTTGCCACCTATGAAGGAATTTATGGTGATATAGCTGATGAGGGAGAAAAAATTGAAGTAAGAGGAAAATTGGAAAAAGTTATTAATAAGAGGCTTGGAACCCACTACTATCGGGTGCTTATTGGTTCTCCTGAAGCCGATGGTCTGGACTACTTAAGATTGATCTAAGCTGCAAGCTTTGTTATTCAATGACTTCTTTTAGATGTATCTTGTATGGTCCAAGCTTTCCCCCATAGTTTGCAGCTGTTATTCTTTTAACCCCTTCAACGCTTGCTGCAGCTTTTATTCCAACTGCCATAGCTTCCTCTATGTCATCCACAGTTAAACCATTTATAACTATTTCATATACGCTGTTAACATCTTTTGATAAAGCTGTCTCTGGTACCCTATCCTTGAGTGTTGGACAAAACAGATGGTTTGTTGATGCAGGCAACTTATACTTAAGTGACCCGACTTTTGACCCTGATCTACAAATACCACCTGGAAATGTAAGTACTACTTTTGCTTTACTCTTTTTTATGGCTTCAACAGCTTCCTCAGCTGCTTTGAGACCGGAAGATTTGTCCTTAGCTAGGATGAGGAAGTTTCCTCCAGCAATTGCAGGTTTGACGCCGAAGAGGTTTTCAATGATAAATTCTCCCTCCATAACTGGTATTCTCCAAACATCCCTTCCATTTAATTTATCTCGTGCTTCAAACCCATCTCCAAATTTCCTTATAGCTGGGCCTATCTTTACTTTTCGTTTAGCTTCTGGTAATGCGTCAAAAGCTGCAGTGGTTGGGCATGTAAGAATGCATTGACCTATTCTAAATATCATTTGAACTTTAAGTTCTAACCTAGTTCGATGATATATTTGAATTATAGCTCCAACTCTTCCGTCGGGTGTTTCGTCAGGCGGAACAATTCTCTCTATGCCAGCCTCCGCTGGGGACATAATGATTGATGTACCGAATCCCGTTGCTGCTTGAGCTGCAGTTAGTGCCCATTTTTCATTATCGGCGGTTATAAGTATTCTTGAAGCCCACATGGGGAACATTTCTGCAAAGGTGTCTTCAATCTCTACATCACCAATATGTAGCACGTTACATCCCTCCTCTTGTACCTTATATTCTTCTTAATTTTAAGTTTTAGTCACCACGTCATATTTCATTTTCTAACTATCGTTACGGTCACTTCAACATTCCTTTAAAATTTATCCCCTTCGATCATTGATATAATAGTAATTTTATTATTGTATATT
>Ga0180301_10000574_pt1 | contig 28410 bp, 31 predicted proteins | sample GuaBasSediGuay16_FD_121797 | JGI IMG/M metagenome (GOLD analysis project Ga0180301, IMG submission 121797) | Subseafloor sediment microbial communities from Guaymas Basin, Gulf of California, Mexico - Guay16, Core 4569-2, 12-15 cm | ecosystem: Environmental > Aquatic > Marine > Hydrothermal... | reverse complement strand
TCTTCTTGCGCCGAAATTTAAAATTATAACATCATCTCCTGCAACTTTTCTTATTCTAGCTGCCTTTGTTAAGAAACCAGAAGCTGCTGCTAGAAAACCTAAAATGGGCGTTTCATATATAGCGAAGTCAACGTAATTACCCTCTAAAGCTAGAACAGGTATTTTGACTCCAGTCATATCCTTCTCTGTTACGAGGGTTCCCTCTGGTAAAGCATAAACATTTATTGGGAGCCCTTCTAAAAGCTTTAGAACATCACGAAGTCCTGCAAAGAATATCCATTTATACTTTTTAGGAAGACCGCTTAACGTAAATTCAGCATAGACTTTAACACGATCTAGACCATCCGATTTAAGAATATGTACAGTTCTATTGAAGTAAATATCAGTTACTTTTCCACTCTTTATCTCATCAAAAGTTGAGAAAATAAAGGGTCTCATACTAAACGCCATTATTTAAATTTATGTCAGAATGACTTTTTAAAACTAGAAATCTTTAAATTATTTACATAAGTATTGAAATTTAGAAAACATCGTATTCTAGATTCGATACCGCCACTTGTTAAATATAATAATTTAAAGCTATTTTAATGGTAGATTCGATTGGAAAGCGAGGAGAATCCCCCGCCGCAACGGCTATGGGATATATTAGGATTGAGTGTTTTTGATTTGGTATATCTCGCATCGATTTTTGTTGCTATGATTTTGCTTTATTATTATGGTATGAGCGATACTATTTATTGGTATGTTCTTCTGATGGTTCTAGGTATATGGCTTATCTCAAAACCAAGTGACTGGGTAGCTGATAGTGTAATCCATCTTGGTATATATCTCGGATTATCAGATTACGTTCTCGGGGTTTTGAGTAGTCTTACAGCAATATTAGGTGAGCTAACTATAGTAGTTTTCTCAGTAATTTTAGCTGTTGGTACAGCATCTCCCGAATTTTTAGATTTCGCTGTTCTAACTACGTTATTTAGCATTATCTTTAACCTGCTCACTCTAGGAGTTATAATAATGGTTAAAGGAGAACGTGAAATAGGAGTTCCAGACCCGATACTTGCAAGAGAGCTTGAAATAATAGATATGATATACATTTTGTCATTTCTCTCAGCTTTTGTTTGGATTGTAAATATGGAAAAAGAGAAAATAATTCTTCCAAAGCCTCTAGCTTTTCTATTTATAGTTATCTACGTGATATACATAAGAAGGATCATCACTGTTAAGAAAAAGGAAGCTAAAGATGATATGATATACAAGGAAGCGGGAATAAAAATAAAGCCAAGAAAACCTGAAATGTCCCTGAGCAGAGCAGTATTACTCTTGGCATTTGGAGGTGCATTAACAACAATTGGAGCAGATGTTATGGTGGGAAGCGTTAAATTTTTCTTAAACAATAATGCATCCCTATTTTCATCATTCGGCGATCCTTTGTTAATTGTTTCCATGATTGTTGGCGGCTCTAGTGCTCTTTATGACATGATTATAAGCCTACGATATACAAGTGAAGGTAGGGTTCTTATTAGCATTGGTGGACTTATTGGAAGCATACCTCCCCTATTTATGCTTTTACTTGGTTCATTTGGAGTATTCTTCGGCTTACCGATAGATGGGAAAGCTGCCTTATTGCTTATATCACTCTCCGTCAGTCTACTCTTCCTAAGACACGCTATAACTGATGATAAGAAACTCGATTCATATGAGGGAACGATTCTTCTAATGCTACAATTAGTTACGTTACTAATTGTGATTCAAGGCTTTCAATGAATTTAGTTACTTCTTCAGCTATTTTTTCTATCCTTACTTTTCCAACCTTGAGATATGAATCAATGTCGGTTAATTTGGAGAAGTCTTCTTCACTCAAGTATTTCATAATGTCTTTCGATTTTTTCAATGCTTCCAAAAGGTTAAGTTTTTCGTTCCAGCACTTTATTGCTAAATCCCTAACAAGCATGTATGCTTTTCTTCTACTAAGACCCTTTCGTACGAGAAGTGAAACAAGAATTTCTGAAAAGATTAGCCCATTTGTCAAATTAATGTTTTGATGGATTCTTTCTCTATTCACCTTTAGATTCGAGAGGATCTTAATCATCTTTCGAATTTGTTCATCCAATATAAGAAAGGCTTCTGGGAAGATTATTCTCTCCGAAGCGCTATTTGTTAAATCTCTTTCATGCCAGCTTACGATATTTTCTAATGCAGGTATAACAAGACTTCGCATTATCTTTGCAAGACTGCAAATATTCTCTGAAAGTACGGGATTTCTTTTATGAGGCATCGCTGACGAGCCTATTTGTTCTCTTCCAAACGGTTCTTCAACTTCAAGAATTTCAGTTCGTTGCAGGTTTCGGATTTCTGTAGCTATCTTGTCAAGAGTGCTTGATATTAAGGCTAACGTAAAAATAAGTTCTGCAAATATATCTCGTTGAATTATCTGATTAACACCTAACGCAACTCTTAAATTCATTCTTGAGAGAGCCTCTTTCTCTATTTTTTCTCCTAGCTCTCCAAGGAAGATATGAATTCCTACTGATCCTGAAAGCTTACCAACATAGAGTCTATTTTCAAGTTCAAGAATTCTCTCCAAATGCCTTTTAAACTCATCAGCCCAAATAGCAAATTTGTGTCCAAATAGATAAATATTTGCATGGACACCATGAGTTCTTGCTACGCAAGGCAAATCCTTATACTTAATAGCCAAGGATACTAAGATCTTTGTGAGATTGATAAGTTCTCTCTTAATAATCCTTAAACCCTCTCTTAGGATTAGAACTAATGCGGTATCTTTTACATCAGAGCTAGTCAATCCTAAATGTACATATTCACCGTATTCTCCTGCATGCTTAGAAATGACATTAATAAGAGCGAATAAATCATGTTTAACTTTCTTTTCTTCTTCAATTATCTCCTCGTAACGGATTTTTTTGATAGCTTCCTTAATCCTTTTAGCTGCTTCTTTAGGAATCAAACCCATTTCAGCCTGGACTTCAGCCACAATTGATTCAACATAAGCATACGTTTGGTATAGATTCTCTACAGAAAAAATTTTGCGCATCTCTTCACTTCCATAACGATAGTCTATAGGATGTGCTAATTGGGAATAAAGCTCCATGAATTTCACCGATATTCTCTTCGTTTAAAAACTGATATGATTCGTTTATTTAAGCTCTGTTTAAAAAACTGGTGAATATTGATGCATGTAATTACTCTTAAAATACCGATAATGGGGGAAGCGGGTGTTGGTAAGACTTCCTTAGCTAATGTTCTCTCTGGCAATCATTTTCCAGAAGAGTACAAAAGTACAATTGGCGTAGATATCTTTGTTAGAATTCTTCAGAAAGGAAATATTATCTATAGAATCCAGTTTTGGGATTTAGCGGGTCAGAAAAGATTCTCATTTTTAAGGAGAATTTTTTACAGAGGAGCACACGGAGCTATTTTCATGTTTGATATAACACGACGTGAGACCTTCAAGGATTTAGAGGGGTGGATTGAAGATTTTCTCTCAGTATATCCTAGAACTCCAATAATTATCGTTGGAAATAAAGCAGATATGGCTAATAAGAGGCAGGTTTCGGCTCAAGAAGCAATTTCTTTGGCTGAGAGATTTGGCACTATTTACGTAGAGACGTCAGTAAAACTAGGCCTAAATGTTGTTAAAGTATTTGAGAAATTACTAGATATAATTCCGAAAAAGTTAGGTGTTCTTAGCATTTGAACATATAGCATTTTTCATCGATTCCTAATTTTTATCTAGAATCCGCTATTATCTGCTTTCTTCATCCGTCGTTATTAAGGAAGACTTTTAAAGTATCTATCAACTTCAATCAATACCCATTAGTCATAATCGTTTGGAGGTAATAAACAATGGCTTTAACTCTTGAGAAGAAAGTGCTTTATGCTACAACTTTTTGTAAATACAGAGAAAGATTACCATATAAAATAAGGTGCACACATCCATGGAGTTATGGAATATGTGACTTAGATCTATGTCCTTTAGTACAACCAATATTTGCTAATGTAATCTTCCAAGAAGATGGAATTTACCTAGTTATTAAGAGGCCTAGTAAGTCAAAAGTTGCAGGCGAGATTTCAAGAATAAAATTAGACATTAACATTGAGGAAGATAACGAGGCAGAGATTATCGAGTTTGTTAAAGAAAAAGTCGAGGGAATACCAGATAAAATGTTTCAAGCTCTCGTAGAAAGGATTCACAGAATATACGAGAGATTTAGATTCCTAAAGTCAAAAGGGGAGAAAATACCGGGTATTGAGAGAAAAATTGAGGAGAAGAAAGAAGAGGAACTCGCCGAGGAAGTTGAGTTTGAGACGGAAAAAGAATTTGAGGAGGGAGTTGAATGACTCGCAAATTTAGTGAAGAAGATCTTAAGCGAGAGATAACCGAGGAATTCACTCCCCTTAGAGAAAAAGCAAAAGAAATTGAAGAATTCTTCGAAGAAAATCTAAATGAATTGACCAGTGATATCAGCAGAGAAGACTTATTAGATTTAAAAGAGAATATCAAAGAGCTGAGATCCCTCTTCAGCGAACTTAAGGATTTAGTGTTTGAGTTCGCAGGACTTGTTGGTGACACTAAACAGGGAAGGAAGGCATTAGATGTTTTTGAAAGTATAAACAAAAAATTGGAAGATCTAGAAAATATTTTAGAAGAACTTTTAGGCCTAGTGAAACCCATGGCCAGCAATGAGACTATTCAGTCAGTAAAGAGTGAATTATTAAGGAGATATAATGAATTAGTTAAGCATCTTCGAACTTTTCTTACAGAGGATCTCTATGATATACTGGATGAACTCCAGAAAGAAGTTGAAAAAGAAGAAACATACTATGGATGATTTTTTAAAGCTTCTAAAGAATTAATACTTTTATTTCGGCTGATTAATTGATATTATACCTAATCAAACCCTTCGAGATACACAAATAGGGTTATCCTTTAATATAAACACTCAATGATTTTTCTCATATAAAAGTCCAAGAATTTGAGGAATTACCCGTCTTAGTTAAATTAAAGAATATTAGAAATTCCATAAGGGATTGCATATGGTTCAAATCAAGCAAGCTGAGGAAATTAAAAAGCTAATAAAGACACTGCCCTTGAAACAAAGGAGAATTTTTTCGATAGTTGCGCACATAGATCATGGTAAATCAACTACCGCAGATTACCTATTAGCACGCGCTGGTATGCTCTCCTTTGATTTAGCCGGCCAAAAAAGAATGACAGATTACGATCCTGAAGAACAAAAGAGAATAATCACAATATTCACTACTGTTGTCAATCTTCTCTATAAATACGAAGGAAAGGACTATTTGATTCAGCTTAACGATACACCCGGTCATATTTCATTCACTGGAGAAGTTTCTAGGGCTATTAGAGCGAGCGATGGAGTAATGCTTTTAGTAGATGCGGTAGAGGGTGTAATGACACAAACAGAAACAAATCTTTATCTTGCTCTGAAAGAAATGTGCAAACCAGTTTTGTACATAAACAAAGTTGATAGGCTTATTAGCGAACTTGGTTTAACACCAAAAGAAGTAATCACACAGATCGACAAGATTATACATACTGTTAACAAACTAATTAAGAAATATGCTCCTAATAAAGAACTCGCTAAACAATGGCTTGTAGACTTCCCTAAAGGCAACGTAGCGATAGGTTCAGCTAAAGATGGTTGGGGCTTTACATTTTCAACTTTAAAGAAGAAATTCGAGGATCCTGCGAAAGCATTCTTGATGATTTTCGAAAAATATAAGCAGGGAGATATAGCATGGCTCAGAGAAAATCTTCCTTTGGATGAAGCTCTACTTGAGATGATAATTAATCACTTACCAGATCCGGAGACCGCCCAGAAAATGAAAATCGAAGCAATATGGAGAGGACGTAAAGATATTGATGCTTATGATGCTATGCTTAAGGTTGACCCAAATGGACCTCTTGTAGGCATGATAACTAAAATATTTGTCCATCCAAAAACATTTAGAACGACCTTAATTGGTAGAATATGGAGCGGAACTCTCAAAGCAGGTTCTGAGATTTATTTATTGAACGCTAGGACTACGAAAAGACCTCACCGTATTGGAATAATGGAAATTACAGATCTCCTTGACATTGACGAAATACCTGCGGGCAATATGTTCGCTATGACTGGCTTTATTGTTCCAGCGGGAGAATCCTTCGTCGGTCTTGATGTTTATGAGAAGTATAAAGACCTGATTGAGGCAGGAGAATTTGGTTTTGAACCGATTCCTTATGCTAGCGAACCCGTTGTGAGCAGGACTATAAGGCCAAAGAATCCAAATGAAATTGATAAACTCGGAGAGGTCGCAAGACTTTGGACAGCTGCTGATCCAACAGCATCATTTTATCTAGATAGGGAAGCCGAAGTTTATGTCCTTCAAGGAGTAGATCCATTGCAAATTGAGATTCTAGTGAAAAGAATAGCACAGAAAGTTGACATAGAGGTCGGTGATCCAATTATTGTGTATAGAGAGAGAGTCAAGAAGAAAGGAGAAGAAGTTTGGACAAAAAGTCCTAATGCATTAAACAAAATATGCATTTATGTAGAACCGTTGGAAGAAGAAGTTGCTAAAGCAATTAGAGATGGTCTAATAAGAAATGAGCAAGATCCAAAAGAAAGGGCAAAAATCTTAAGAGAGAAGTTTGGATGGCCGGCTGATATCGCAAGAAGAGTATGGGATATAAATGGAACAAATATACTTATAGATGCTACTGTTGGTGTGCAGAGACTTGATAGAATTAAAGACTATATAATTGCAACATTCAGAAACTTTACGCAAGCATGCATTCTAGCTAAAGAACCCGCACAAAACATTAAAGCAGTAATTGTAGATGCATTCGTTCACGAGGACCCAAGACATACACAGATGGCGCAGATTTTCCCAATGGTGTTCTCTGGCTTAGCTGTTTCCTTCTTAACAGCAGATCCGACGTTATATGAGCCGGTTCTTAGAGTTGATATAAAGGTTCCACAGCAATATATGGGTGCTATAATTACGCTCTTACAGAAGAAGAGAGGAAAAATACTTGATACCATTATGTATGAGGATCTAGTCCACATAATAGCTAAAGTCCCAGCAGCTGAAACAATAGACTTAGCAGATCAACTTAGAAGCATATCGTCTGGAAGGGCATTCTTTGGATACCAATTTTATGCATGGGAGGAGGTTCCTAAATCATTACAAGAGAAGGTAATCATGGAAATTAGAAGAAGGAAAGGCTTACCAGAAAAATTACCTACAATAGATGATTATGCAAGATTCCTGTACGTTAGACAATAATCTTCTTCTCTTAGACTTAAAATTTTATTCTTAAACTAACTTCTAAAATTATTTTTGAGTAGTAAAATAAATGGGGCTGTTTTTAGTGGCTAGAATTGTCCTTCCGAGTATTAAGGATGCTAAGAAGAAAATTGAATCAGCGAGAAAAAATATTCCACTTGCCGTCTTGATTATAATCTTTCTTTTATCTGCTATTGTGGGTGTAATATATTTTCATGGTCAAGATTTACGAAATGCTCCAGAATATACAGGATATAGTGATGACTGGTTTTCTAAAAATAATAATAGTAAGAAACCCCCTAACTTGATTGATTATCTAAAGCCTAGACCGCGAAAAAAGCCCAAATTACCTAATCTAGGAGTTCTTTTTAGGATAGAAGGTGATGCAAGTTTTTATGCTTGGAGATATCAAGTTTTGAATTCATATTTAACCGGAACTGGATGGATAAGAATTAATGATACTTTTAAAGCATATTTAGGAGAAGCTAGAGGCTCTGTATCCTTTATTGTACACAAGGAATTTGTTAATGTAACCGATGTTAAAACAGTTGAATTAGTATCATTGTGGGATCCAGTATATGGTACAGAAGCATCAAGCTTCGCAATTCATTCTAACACGTCAGCAACCATAATGACAGCACCGCAAATTGGAAGAAATGATGAAGAGTTAAGGATTGTTCTTTACGCTTCAGAACCAGCGATAGTTAATATTACATACAGAGTGTTTGGAAGCGATATAAATGAACAAGAAATAGCTTCAAGATCGTCTACGGTAAGCGACACGAAATCTTACGCTCTTTCTCAAGATGATTTAAGAAAGTATACTGAAATTCCAGACGATTATTTTGCTGAATATCCTGAAGTTAAAAGAGTTTTCGATATCCTAAACGAATCAATCGACGCTGATAAGAATACCGTATATGAAGCAATAGCTATAGCATCCTCCTTGCTGAGAGCTAATTATACCGTATATCCTACATTGGATTTGCCTGAAGAAGAGGATCCAGTTGCAAAGTTTATCAGGGATGGAGGAGGCTCTGTTGCTATGTTTGTCTATACTGTTGCATTATTTATGAGGTACATCAAATTACCGACAAGAGTGATTTTAGGAATCATGGGTGGAAGGTATAATGCAACAACGGGAATTACGGAACTAGATGTTAATTTTCTTAGATATTGGCTAGAAGTCTATGACCGTAGCATTGGCTGGATTCCATTTAATGTTGATCCTTACGCGGGTGATTTAAAAAATCTAGCTGAGGTGACATTTAGAGTTTCACTTTATATTATAACTCAAAGTCCTGGAACAATAGGCGAGACAAAAGCTACATATCTGGATGCGAACTTCACACTGTATGTAGAAGTTAAGGGAATAGGAATAAGTGCATTTATAGGAAGGAATGTTACATTCTATGAATTAAACGAAACTGTTGATGGTCAGCCGTATAAAATAGGAGAGGCGCCACTCATATTATATGACGAGCAAACATTAATAGCAAACATAACGACAAGTTATGAAACAATATATAACGCGCTAGGTCGTGACCCAGTATATGGACTTCATTATATTGCTGCAGTTGTTCTAGGATTCACAGCTATAGATCAGGTCCTACTTGTCAGAAGGGCAGTTATAACCTAACTGATTCCAATCTTTTTTAGAATTTTCTCTAAATCTTTTGTTAACTGCTTCTTTCTGATTATAGTCACTATGAATTTTCCGCTTGAGAGAATTGAAACTACCCTATTCTCAAGGTAAAAACGAAGTGATATATCGGAAACACCCATTCCTCTCAGGAAATTAATTGTATCGTTAATCCTCTCAAGAATTCTATTGAGAAGTTCGGAGTCTAGTTCATTTTTGCCCTCGGACTCAATTACCTCATTAGCTTCATTTTCTATTCTCATTATAAAATACGCTGTTACATCATCTCTTGATCTAATTAAACTCCTGAGTTTTTCAATACTCAAGGCTTACACCATCAGATGTGGTGGATTTCATCATAGTTCAGAGGCGTGGCACTCATCATGCCTTTAGATTCTTCCAAAGAGTAATTAACTTATCCATTAATTCTAATACTTCACTAGAACTTAATTTTTCTTGTTGAACGCTCTCGATAAATTTATCTATCAATAGATATAAAGCATCAGAGAATGCATCATCAAGCTCTTTTAGTCTCTTGTCGCTTGTCTTTAATAATTTTTCCATCCTAGGTAATTGTTTAACGGGTCTTTTCAATAACTCTTCTTTTATAATCTTCTTTTCTTTTTTCTCTTCCTTAAGATCTTCGGGACTAATGATTTTAATCATTCTCTTATCAACCTTAGCTTTTTCCAACTCTTCAGGAGTAGCAACAAAAATGTCACATTTAGGACAGTATTTAAGGCCAACTTCCTTCATGTAGAATAATGGAGTACCGCACATTGGACAAGTTTCTTCAAGCATCTTAGCTCCTTTCAATAAAAGCCTACTCATCTTCTTGATTAGCTCTCTCTCGTCGTTTACTTTTTCCGACATGATAATCACCTCATTGTCTTTAAGCTAGGAATTAAAAATATTATTAACTTTAATTAGACTCATTATCTTCTTTGAAAAACTTTGTGAGGGGGAGATAATGCCCGTATTTTTCGGAGAAATAACCCTAAATACCAAGGGAGAGAATGATTATATTGATATCACTAGAGAGGTTGAAAGAATCGTTAAGAAAAGCGGAATTAAAAATGGCATTGTAAACGTCTTTATTCCTGGTTCTACTGGTGCAATAACAACTATAGAATATGAACCTGGGCTTAAAAAAGATCTAGCCATGGCCTTAGAAAGAATAGCGCCATCAGATATAGAATATGAGCATCATAAAAGGTGGGGAGACGATAATGGGAGAAGCCATGTTAGAGCTTCAATAATAGGTCCATCAGTTACTCTTCCAGTAAGAAATGGCGAAGTAATTCATGGAACATGGCAACAAATTGTTTTTCTTGAGCTGGATACAAGACCAAGACATAGGAGAATTATAGTTACTGTGATAGGTGAATAATTTTTTATAGCATTTGTGAGCTGAAATAAAAGAGATATCAATATCGTAGGAGTATTATTTTAGGGGAGTTAAAATGCCAAGGCCAGTAGTTGCTAAATTCAAATTTGACATACAATCCTACAGAAGAAAGATATATGAGACTAGAGGAAAAAGGGTTCATAGATGTAGAAGATGTGGGACAACGAGGGGAGTTATCAGAAAGTACGGATTATATTTATGTAGAAGGTGTATAAGAGAGGTCTATCATTTAATGGAATTTAAGAAAACAAGCGTTCACAGAGGATAAGGGTGAAAGATTATGGTGCGTTTAGATCCTATTGCAGATGCATTAGCAACTCTTAAGAATGCTGAAATGGCAGGGAAGGATATAGCATATTTATATCCCGTCTCTAAGTTGCTCCTTAAAATTATAGAAATTCTAAAGAAGCACGGATACATTGAAGATTACGAAAAAATAGAATCGCCTAGAGGAACTATCTGTATAGTTAAACTAAAAGGAAGAATACATAATATTGGTGCAATAAAACCTAGATTTCCAGTTAAATGGAGAGAGATTGAGGAGTGGGAAAAAAAATATTTACCATCATATGCTATGGGACTATTAATCATCTCTACATCCAAAGGCGTTATGACAAATATCGAGGCAAAAGAGAAGAGAATAGGTGGTAGATTAATAGCTTACGTTTATTAAAGTGGTGAAAAACTATGAGTCTTCAGACTTTAAAATTAGAGGATGCAATTAAGACAGTCTTAGAGCGTGACATAGTCTTTGGGATAAAGTACGAGATAATTGAAATTCCAGAAAATGTTAAGGTTGAGATAGAGGATAAAAAAGTTAGGGTAGAAGGTCCTAAAGGAAGAGTAGAAAAAGATTTCTCTCATATAAGATCGGTATACATTATGAAATTGGACAATAAGATAATAGTGGCTACCCCTTATAGAAAAGACAAGGATCTTAAGCCCCTGAGAACAGTATCATCTAAAATAAAGAACATGATAAAAGGGGTTCAAAGATGGTTTATTTACAAGCATAAAGTGGTTTTTGCACACTTCCCAATTAGAGTTGAAGTGCAAGGTAGATATATACTAATTAGAAACTTTTATGGAAGAAGAGATGTCATAAAGGTTCCGATAGTTGGGGATCAAACGCAGGTTGAAGTATTGTTAGAGCCAGGCTCAGATATTCCAAGTGAGGTAATTATAAAAGGTCCAGATAAGGATGCCGTTAGCCAAACAAGTGCAAACCTTCATGAAGCATGTAAGCTCAGAGGTAAGCATAGGAAAGATCCGAGAGTATTCCAGGATGGTATTTGGAGATATATGGTTACAGTTGAAGGTGAAGAATAATTCCGGAGAGGGAAATGATATTCCCTGGGGTAAATGAGCGATGAGGCGATGATGTTAGGGTCGATGTGTTTGATCCCCCGGAGGAGGTGATGTGAAATGATTTCAAATCCTCTCGTAAAATACGATAAACAACTTGAAAGGGAAATTAAGAGACTATTAAGATTGAGGAAAAAACGAAAAAGAGAATGGACGCATCCTTATGCATGGCAATTTAAAAAGCTCCCAGACAGTTGGAGAAAACCTAGAGGGAAAGATAATAAAGTAAGATTGCAGATTAAAGGAAAGCTTCCTCTAGTAAAAGTAGGATACCGTTCACCAAGATTAGTTAGATATCTTCATCCCGATGGAAGAGAGGTTGTTCTTGTTAGGAAAGTTGAGGATCTTTACAATATAGACCCATTAACTCAAGCTGTTAGAATTGCTAGAACAGTTGGGGTTAAAAAGAGATTAGAGATATTACAATTTGCACATAAGTTCGGAATAAAAGTCTTAAATCCAGGAAGAGCGCAACCGAAGTTTAAGTTAATTCTAGAGGCTGAAGAAACAGAGGCTGAGGAGGAAGAGCTAGAGGAATTAGGTGAGGAAGAAATCGAAAGTGTAGAAATGGAGGGTGAAGAAAGATGACAAAGAGCCTGTTATCTCAGCGAAGATTAGCTGCTGAAATCCTTAAGATTGGCGAAAATAGGGTTTGGATGGACCCTGATGCTCTAGATGAAATTGAGAGAGCGGTAACTAAAGAAGACATTAGGAAATTAATAGAAGAAAGGAAGATCTGGAAAAGGCCTATTAAGGGAGTAAGTAGGCATAGAGCGAGAAAGAGAGAAGAGCAGAGGAGGAAGGGTAGAAGAAGGGGTCTAGGAAAAAGAAAGGGTTCGAAGAAGGCGAGAATGGGCGGTACTAAGATATGGGTAGAAAGGATTAGAGCTATCAGAAAACTTCTTAGGAGGCTCAAGAGAGTAGGAGTAATCGATAGAAGAACTTACAATAAGTTAAGAAGAATTGCTAAAGCTGGCGTATTTAGAAGCAAGGCGCACGTAATAGTTTACATTAAGGAGAAGAGGCTGAATCTGAAGCCGATAGAAAGTATAGAGGATCTAGAAAAATTAGAGGTTGAACTTGAGAAGGAAAAAGAGGAGAAAGAAGTTGGATGAGTTCTTCGTCATTGAATTAATTTTTTATTGACTTCACTGATGAGATTTTTCAACATCCTAATCAAATTTGTGGTCTAATAAGGTGTTCAGAATGCCTCGACGATTTGGACCAAGATATAGAGTACCCTATAGGAGGAGAAGGGAAGGGAGAACTGATTATAGAGCTCGCTATAAAATGTTATTATCACGTAAAATAAGAGCTGTTGTTAGGAAGAGTTTGAGACATATTATAATACAGTTCGTAAAGGCAGAATTAGGAGGAGATAAAACACTAGTTACAACAAGGTCATTAGAGCTCAAAAAATATGGATGGAATTACGGTTGTGGAAATATCCCAGCAGCTTATTTAACTGGATACTTGGCTGGGTTAAAGGCTCTTAAAGCAGGCATAAACGAGGCAATCTTAGACATAGGTCCTCAAAGGGCAATTCATGGTGGAAGACTCTTTGCAGCATTAAAGGGATTAGTGGATGCAGGAGTAGAAATCCCACATAACCCAATAGTTTTCCCAAGTGTTAGTAGAATCAAGGGTGAACATATAGCTGAGTATGCTAAGAAGTTAAAAAGAAGGAAAAAGGCTTTAGAAAAACAATTTGGAGGATACCTCAAAGCAGGGCTTTTACCAGAAGATATTCCGAAGGTCTTTGAAGAAGTTCTGAATAATATAGCTAAAGCTTTCGGTGTTGAGCCACCAACTCTTGAAGAGGAGGAAGAATTTGAAGAAGAGGAAAGTGAATAAAAAATTTAATATTACTCTAAGACTTCGCTTAATCTCAATCATGGGTGATGAGATATGCCGATAAAAATAAGAGAAATTAGAGATGCTGTTGTTCCTAGAGAAGAATTGCAAAGAGAATGGAAGCCAAAAACAAAGATAGGTAAAATGGTTAAAGAAGGTCGAATAGCATCTATTGATGAACTATTTATGATTACTGCAAGGATTCCTGAATGGCAGATTGTCGATTGGCTGGTTCCTAATCTTAAAGCGGAACTAATAGATGTTAGGATTGTTAAGAGAACGCTTGACTCTGGAAGAAGGCCTTCTTTTAGAGTTTTAGTAGCCGTGGGTAATGAAGATGGCTATATAGGAGTTGGGATGGGTAAACATGCTGAGCAGAGACAGGCAATTCAAAAGGCATTAAAGAGAGCTAAAAAGAATTTGGCCCCGGTAATTAGGGGATGCGGAAATTGGGAGTGTCGTTGTGGTAGGCCGCATAGTGTTCCATTTAAAGTTGAAGGAAAATGTGGTAGCGTTAGAATAATAATTTATCCTGGGCCTAGAGGTTTAGGTTTAGTTGCTGGAGATGTTGCGAAACATATATTAAGGCTAGCTGGCGTTAGGGATGTCTGGACAAAAACGTTTGGAAATACCAAGACACATATTAACTTCGCTAAAGCTGTTTACAACGCTCTTATAAACACATATAGATTATTATGAGGTGTGATTAATGGGTAGAATAAGTTCGAAGATGAGTCCTAGTGATATTCTTGCAGTCAAAAGGGGAGAATTTTCAGTATCAAAATTACCCGCTGATGGTAGATGGATGGCTGTCGTAAGAATAAGAGGAACGGTCAATGTCAGAAAGGATATTGCATGGACTCTCAAATTGCTTAGATTGCATAAACCACATCATATGGTGATAGTTCCATTTACTCCTTCATATAAAGGAATGCTTGAAAAGGCTGGGTACACTATTGCATGGGGAGAAATTAATTTTGATACTTTCCTTAAGGTTCTTAAGAAGAGAGGGCGCGTTATAGGAAACAAAAGACTTACTGATGATATAGTTAAAGAATACTCTGGTGGAAGATTCAAGAGCATTGAAGAATTAGCAAAAGCAATCTGGAATAAAGAGGTTACATGGAAAGAGCTTGAATGGCTTAAACCAGTATTTAGACTCCATCCTCCAAGAGGAGGATATAGAGGAAGTATAAAAAAGAGCTTCGCGGAAGGAGGCTCCTGGGGTTACTGGGGGCCAAAGATTAATGAACTTATTATTAGAATGATCTAAAGTGATTTTTCTGTATATTCTTTGTTTTCCATAAACTTTTATCGTAAAACTATTTCTCAATTATTAATCAGCGAATCTTGAAATCGGACACAGGTGATTTTGCATGGCAAAGAAGAGATATCATGAATTGGAAGATAAAGTTACCCTTCCTCAGGAAGGTGATCTTTTCGCCCTCGTTTTGAGGAGATTGGGAGGTTCATGGATCGAAGTACAATGCTCTGATGGAAAGATTAGAAAAGCAAGATTAACTCAAAAGGTCAGATTTACTAGGATCTATGAAGGAGATATAATACTTTGCAGACCCTGGTACGGGATTCAGCCAGATACAAGGGCTGATGTTATTCATAAATACTCGAAAAATGAGTTAAAGCATCTTCTCAAATCAGATTTTGCTGAGGAACTCAAAAAGATAATCCCTGAAGAGCTTCTAGAAGAGATTTTGGGATAGGTGATATCTAATTGGAAGACGACGAATCGATTATAGACGAATTCAGAGAACCGACAAGAAGGGACAGAAGGATTAAGGACTCGGATTATTTTTCAGCATGGGAAGGAGTTTTTGATGCTAAAACCCTAGAAGCTATTGAGTATTTGAAAAGGAAGAGGATTATAGAGGACATATATTGGGTTGTTTCAACTGGTAAAGAGGCGGATGTTTTTTACGCTAAATCTCCTAAGGGGGAGGAATACGCTGTCAAAATTTATAGAATTCATACATCGAGATTTAAGAGAAAGGACATTTATGTTTTGGGAGATAGGAGATTTGCGAGAGGATTGAGTGAAATTAAAGAAAAATGGAGTTGGGCAAGAAGGGAGTTTAAGAGTTTAAAAATTGCTTGGAGATATGAAATCCACGTTCCTAGACCAATTACAGTATATAGAAATGTTGTTGTAATGGAATTCATTGGAGAAGACGGAACACCAGCACCATTATTGAAAGATGTTGAGGAGATAGAGGAGCCGGAGAAGGTCTTTAAGGTTTTGATTGAGGATATCAACAAGCTTTATAATAAAGCTAAACTTGTTCATGCAGATCTAAGTCCATTCAACATACTTTATCATAAGGGAATTTGCTGGATTATAGACATGGCACAAGCTGTAAGGACATCACACCATTATGCACTTCAATTTCTATATAGGGATTTATATCATTTAAGGAACTTTTTCGCGGCGTTTATTGATGAATTACCTACAGCTGATGAACTTTTTAAGATGATTACTGGCAGAGAACCAGACCTAATAATAAAATCTTATGTTGAAGGTTGAATTTCAAGCTTCTTAATCTTCTCTTTATCCTTAAGATGTTTTATACTTTCCCTTCCTATACTGATTATACAACCTTTCTTTAAGCCCCTATAAACAAATCCATCTAGTGAGATGAAGTCTTTGATATCATCATCAAGCAAGTATAATTCTTTTGAGCTTTCTTTTCTTTCAACTTTCCTTTTAAATTCTAGCATGTCAAGGCTGAATTTAACCTCTTTAACTCGCTTATAAAGCCTAGAAAAGTGCTCTATTATCTTTCTCAACTTTTGATATAATTTATACTCAGTATGGGTAATATTTTCTGGAGGAAGCCCTATTAATGCACTTATGAATATTTTTTGAGCTCTTAACCATAATAAATCTTCAACAATGCTTTTAATTAGTTGTAATTCCGATTCTAAAATTTCTCTATTCAACTCGGTGTCAACTTCCTCAAAAGTTTTCTCAGCTTCTTTCTCAAGATATTCTAAAATCTTTATAAGCTCATTTGGATTTATCTCTTGAGGTAATGAAGATACTGATTCTTGCCTCCATAACTGAATTATCCTCAAAATTTGTTTAGTGATATCTAATCCAGACAATCTACTTTCCCTCAACTAATTCTAAAGTCTTCGTTGCTATATAGTTAAGAAGTCCTAGTGATATAGTAGGTTCAGCGGCTATTATTATGAAAGTTATATTCTCACTTTTATTTATGCTAAAAATTGCTAAGATGCCTTCTTCATATTTTGATAAGAGCAATATAGGCTTTCCAATTTGAAAATCGTCTCCTGCTACTTTTAATGCACCATAAATAGCAAGCGACGAGACGCTTAGAGAGCTAGCTTTATTTTTAAGTTCCTCATATCTCGGATCAGTGAGTACTGCTTTAATATCCCCACGTTCATCAGTTACAAGGATAAATTTTATACCAGGAACATCTGAAAGTATGTCTTCTAAAAATTCATTTAGTTCCACTAAATCATCACCTCTAAGAAACCCTCAATATAACCAAGGCAAAAAATTAAATTTAACCATTTTAGCTGATGGGAATAGACATGCAAGATTTGAAAGAAATATCTGAAGCAATCAGTATTGCAAGAGATTATGCGAAGAAAAATCATGAAAGAAGACTTTTTTTAATATTTGGTTTTTCAAACTCAGATAGAGTTGCTAATCTTATTTCTAATCTCTTAGAAGAAGGCAGCATAATAGTTAGTGATGACGATAGATTTCTCAATATATTCGGAGATGATGTATTAAAAGTAAGGCACAAAGAGACTAAGAGCATTCTAGGTAGAACTTTTTCTGATGCTGTAATAGACCTTAGAATGCATTTAGATGTTATATCGTTAAGCAGAACTGTTGAAACAATTAGAGGAGGAGGCTTAATATTTGTTTTCCTTCCCTTAGTTTATAGGGAGATTCAAGCAAAGTATGTAGAGAAGCTTAAACCAATCGGAATAAAAGAGAATCCAAGAGACATTTTGAGGAGAAGATTGCTAAAAAAAGCATTAACTAGCGATGGAGTGTATGTGGTTTCATCACTAATTTTGAAAGTGTTGAAAAAACCTAAGGAAAAAATCAGAAATCACGTTACCGAAGATAAGATAACACTACCAGAAAAATCAATAATTCCAGGAGATATTTATTCTCTCTGTAAGACTATGGATCAAACGAAAGTGTTAAATGCCTTCGAAAAATTGTTTGAAGACGTTACTAATACAATTTTAATAACAGCGGATAGAGGTAGAGGGAAGTCTGCCTCTGTAGGTTTAGCATTGAGTGGTTTGGCATTTTCCTTTTTCGAGAAAAATTTGAGGCCTCTTAGAGTTGTCTTAACAGCTCCTGAATTAGAAAACGCTCTTGAGGTTCTCAGATTCGTTAAGATAGGTTTAGAGAAATTAGGTGTCAAATACGAATCTTCAGAGAGCTATGTTAGGAGTAAAATTATAGATATTAACTACGTAGAGCCGTATTCTGCTCTCTTTGAGAGAGGAGATTTTATTGTAGTAGATGAGGCTGCGGGTTTACCTTTCCCAATATTGCGTACACTTTTGGAAAGAAAAGAGAAGTTAATTTTCTTGACAACGCTCCATGGTTATGAAGGTTCTGGAAGAATGTTTTCAGTTAGATTTTTGCCACTATTAAAGGATAAAAGGCCAGATTATTTGCATGTAGAGCTTAAGAGGCCTATAAGATATGCGGAAAATGATCCTGTAGAAAAGTGGTTGTTTGATGCTCTTATGTTGGATGCTGAACCGGTTGATATTAGCGTAGAAGAGCAGGAAGAAATTGTAAAGAATATAGATAAAATCAAATATGAAAGGATAAAGCCGTTTAAATATGTAGTTGGAAGTTTGGAAAAGCGAATGAAGGAAGTTTTTGGTATATTGATAAGCGCACATTATAGGAATAATCCAAACGATCTTCTGATGTTTGCAGATGCTCCTCATTACTTTGGATATGTTGGACTTTATGAAGAAAAGCCTATTGTCGCTATAGAATTAGGAATGGAAGGAGGATTATCTCAAGAAGAAATACAGGTGTTTCTAAAGACTGCACCATCTGGTCATATTATACCAGATAAACTGATAAAATATTATGGTGAGTTAAAAGCAGCTGAAAAAAGAGGATGGAGAATTATTAGAATAACAGTTCATCCAAAATTAATGCTTAGAGGTATTGGAAGTAAAACACTTAAATTTGTGGAAGAAGAAGGAAAGGCTGAGGGAATCTCATGGATAGGAGCTGGATTTACAGGCTATCCTGAATTATTGTCCTTCTGGATAAAAAATGGGTATGTCCCAATACATATAAGTCCAAAGCTAAATAAGACGACGGGAGAGCATACTGTAATAGTTGTAAAACCTTTAGATGAAGAACTAAATCAGGTTATTAAGAGGGCTAGTAAGGAGTTAAAATTAAGATTGCTGAGGGAGTTATCATCTACGTATAGAAATCTTGAAGCAAAAACAGCTTTGCTTATATTAAAAAGCATTGAAAAACTAGATAATTATGAGCTTTCACTCTCCCCTTCGCAAGCTTTTAGGCTGCGGCTCTACATGGATGGTTCTTTACACTTTGAATCAGCAAGCGATGCGGTTGAGGATCTAGCTAGATATTATTTTGCAAAGAATTTAGATTTCCTCGATGAAGAATCAGAACTTTTGCTCATTGAAGCAGTTCTTAAAAGGAAAAAAGTTGGAATTAGAAATCTGTTAGAATTGAGAAAAATTATTAGAAAATTATGGTTTAGTATTTTAAAAGTGGAGATAGAGGCCGAGTAAAAGGAGAGTTGAAAATAATGGCACATTATTTACAGATAATCCCGTATGTTAAGAGAATAGCGAGAGCATTATATTACATGGGTGACGATGATCCCATATTTATCTTCTCTCATGCAGATGCTGACGGGATAGCATCAGCCTCTATTTTAGCGTTACTGTTAAAGATGTTGGATAAGCCTTTCGTAATTAGGTTTCTTAGACAGTTAAGGAAAGATATTCTAGAGAATATCGCTGAAGAAGTTTGGCCCTATAATATAATTTTTTCTGATTTCGGAAGCGGACAACTTAGAGAGATTTCTAGGACTTTAAGAAGGGCAGCAAGAGTTATAATAATAGATCATCACGTTATAGGAAAGAAGCCTAATTTTATTCCTTTCAAGCTTTATCACTTGAATTTAAGGCTTTTTGGAGTTAACGGCGGGGAGGAAGCATCTTCTTCCTCCACTGCATATCTTCTTGCCAGAACCTTTCTCAAGGTATTTCCAGAACTTAAAATTTTAGTGAAACCAGCCATCATTGGAGCAATTGGAGACAATCAGGATGTTGGTGAAAAAAGATCATTGATCGGAATAAATAAATTGATCGCTGAGGAAGGAAAAAAATTTGGAATAATTCGTGAAAAAATAGATTTAATCATACCTGGAAAGAGTACAAAACCAGTTTTTCAAGCGTTAGCTGACATATATACTCCAATAATCCCCGGAATTACGGGAAGTCCGGAAGCTACGTATAAACTCCTAGTTTCTTTGGGAATATTGAAAGATGAGATTACTTATCAGATGATTACATGGGATGATCTAGATGAGGAAAAAAAGCAGAAGATATTTGAGATAATAGCCCAAAGATTAATGGCGTCAGGAGGGATGTCTCTGGAAAAAATTAATCAATTGCTTCTTGGCACAATTTATGAATTCACTGATGAGAAGATGACAATAAAAAAAGATGCTAGAGAGTTTTCAATACTTTTGAACGCGACCGCAAGAACTAATAAAGCAGCAGTAGGTCTCGCTACGTTGCTCGGGGATTCAAATGCGGAAAAAGAGGCCTATATGATTTTAAAGCGTTATCATTATGAACTCTCTAATGCTTTAAGGGAAGCGTTTAATTTGCTCAAGAAGGAGGAAAAAATCGGAATAATTGATGGGAGAGGTAAGATAAAAGAAGAATATGTATCTGTTATTGCATCAATTATTGCTAGATCAAGTCCTGATGTTAAATTAATCATAGCTTTCGCGGATTCTGATTTAAATTATGTGAAAGTTTCTTTGAGAAAAACAATACAATCAGATATAAAAAGCGTTGAGGAGATAATAACTAAAGCAATAAATGGAATTAAAGGTGCTTCTGGCGGAGGTCATGAAAACGCTGGTGGTGCATTTATTCCAGCAGATAAGATAGAGCTGTTTATTGAGCGAGTTAAAAGATTGGTGAGGTAGTTGTTAATTTCTTTAGAATGCGAAATAATTTTAAGTTATCACGATAATAGGCTTCTAAGAGCTATAGATAAAGCTTTAAGACCTGATAATATCACGCCAGGAACAAAGGATATAACAATAAAGCAAGAGCTGAAAGATGATATCCTATTACTTAAAATAGTGACAAGAAGCGTAGGAACGCTAAAGAATACCATTGATGACATTCTTAAAACAGCAATAGTTGCTGAAAAATCGTTGCGACGAGTGAGGGGTATTATGCTATGAAGTTCTTTATCACCACAGAAAGAGGCTTAGAAAACATAATAGCTGATGATATAAAGGAACTTGGAATTAAAACATGGGTAGGGAATAGAATAGGTAAGATATTTGCGGAGGGTGACAGTGAGCACGTATTTCTTTTAAACTTCCTAGGTCGCTCAATAAATAAAGTTTACATTCTAATTAAAAAGGCAAAGATCAACTCACTAAATGACGTAAAAGAAGAGCTAAAAGATATAAACTGGGAGGATTACATTGACAAAGGTCAAACATTTGCTGTCTCTGTCGAAAAGGCTGGAAGGAAGGATTTTTCATCGATTGATGTAGCGAGATTAGCTGGAGATACTATAATAGAAAGGATAGCTAGCCTAAGAAAGAGACCTAAAGTTGACTTAAGGAATCCAGATGTTAAAATTCGTCTCGATATTTTTAAAGATGAAATGCTTGTTGGTATTGATACTACAGGACCATCTCTGCATATGAGGAGATATAGAGTTTTTAATCATCCAAAAGCTGTTAAGACAACAATTGCTTATTTGATGATAAAACTTTCTTCTTGGAGTGAGAATGAAAGTTTATATGATCCTATGTGCGGAGGTGGAACAATTCCAATCGAAGCAGCAATCTCTTGTAGAAAAATTCCAATTTTTGTATTTAGAGGGAATGAGTATGCTTTTTATAAGCTTAAATTTCTTCCACTTGACCGAGTTGAGTATATCAAAGAGAGACTTTTAGAGAGTATGGATAGATCTATGAACTGCACCATAATTGGCTCGGACATTAATGAAGAATACATCAAAGGAGCAATTAAAAATGCGGAAAAAGCTAAAGTTTTAGACACAATTAAATTCTTCACAGCTAACATTTTTCATCTAGAATTCCAAAGTATTTTTGATAAAATTGTTTTGAATCCCCCATACTTTGTAAAAAACTTAAGCATGTTTGACTTCTACAGAAAACTTCTACTGAAATTGCTTAGAATGATTAGAGAAGGAGGAAAGATAGTTTTACTAACACCGAAGATTAGAATAATGCTAAAAATCTTAGATGAATTGAAATTAAAATATGAATTGCATTCATTTTATAGGCAACGATTAACAAAGAATGGCATATTTATAATAAAGCCCTAAATCTCATTTTTGGGGGGATAAACCATGGCATATTGGAAGGAGAACTTCCTAGAAATCGTATTAGAAGATGAGAATGCTTTTAGAGATAAGTATCTCATCCTCGGATTTCATGGAATAGGAAATATAGGGCATTTAAGCGTTAGATACATAATTGAGGGGGCTAAGAAAAAAGGAACCTGCAGAAAGATAGGTTATATAATTGGAAGGATGATGCCTCCCTTCGTTGAGGTCATAGATGGAGGATTATTTGGTGTTCCGTATGAATTCTATCATGTAGGAAACGCAATTCTTCTCCTAATTAGAATTCAACCTACTTTAGATGAGCAATCTATACTTGCTGATGTAGTAACCAAATATGCTAAAGAGAAGGGAATCAAGGGTATAATCCTTACAGGAGGCATCGATATAAGCGTTTTTAAGACACCAGAAGAGATTCCAGATGTTGTTTTTGTAGTTAACAGAAAGTTTAAGGAATTTATGAATGAGGATCCATGGAATACCTTAAAACCAGCCCCTAAAGAAATTTTAGTGTCAGGAGGAGTTGCACTATTCTTAGCGTATGCTACTCATTATGACATTCCAGCAATAGCACTGTTTGCTCCAACAGAAAAGGGAATAATTAACTTTAGAAGCTCACTCATGTTATCTAAGAAAATAGTTGATTTGCTTCATTTGCCTGTTGATATTAGTGAGATTGAAAAGAAGCTAAGAAAATTTGAAGAAGAAATGTTAAGAAGAGCACAGGAGCAAATGAGAGGCATTAGTGAAGCATTAGAAGAAGAATGGAGAAAAAGAGAGACAACTGAAGATTTCTCAACATTCACTTAAAATTGGAGCCGGGGGCGGGACTCGAACCCGCGTCCACGGATCTGCAATCCGCCGCCTTACCCCTCGGCAACCCCGGCAATAGGATTACCCTAATTTAAAGAATATCTCCTTTAAGGAATAGTTTTTAAATTTCATCCTACGTTTTTATGACTCCCATTTCTTAAAAAAGTCCTCTAATGCACGTGCTTTCGGGTTTCTACGGTTTAAAGAATACAATTTTACCCTATCATACGTTAACTCATTTAACAGACCCGCTTTTTGAAGTTTCTGCAGATACATCTTAAGTACTTTATAATTAGCTTTGCTTCTTTTCCTTAATTCGGTTAAAGAGATTAAGCTCTTTTCCACAAGTGCTTTGAGGATCCTAACTTTGATTTTTGAACCAAAAATATCCTCAAGTGAAATGTATTCTTTTTCAGGCAATTTTTTCACCTCTCAGTAAAGATATAACACTTTTTTCTAGATCATCCAGTGGAACATTTACTCTAATTCTCGTAGATCTCCCTCTCTGCCCCTTCCCTGTCACTTCTGCTTCAATGACTCCAGGAAGCTCATGGCTTAGTTCCTTTAGATATCTCAGAAGCTGTGTGGTTTTTCTCGGTCTTTCGCCATATTCTTCGCAAGTCTCTTTGTAGATTTCTTCTAATTCTGCTCTAGTAATGAAACTCTTGTTATATAGCCTAAAAGCCTTGATAATAGACAGAAGAAGAACAAGTTTATGGCGATCTAAGCTCATTATGAGCTCAGAATCAATTCTTGGAAGTTCTGGGTGATATTTCAATACCATTCTAACATGTTCAACATCTAAATAACCAGCTCCCAGACGATCTACATAACGCCCAGCATCTCTTAAAATATCCATTGCAATCCTGGCATTACCCCCTTCCTCTGGCTGACTATTTACTGCAAAATTGGCAATAAGTTCGATAGCTTCAGGGCTAACGGATCCCTCTTTAAAAGCCAGTGATGCTCTATATTCAAGGATTTCTATTAGATCGCTTACCGAATACGGTTTAAGTTTGACCTCATTCTTTATAAAGGATGCTCGAGTGACATTATCGAGATTTAAGATAAAATCTGGCTTATACCTATTCCAAATAACTCCAATTACGGCAAGTTTCATTGTTTTTCTTTTCCCCCATTGACGTTCCGGAAGTCTAGAAAGTGCATATAAGAAATCCTTAGCTTTATTTATCTCGTCTATCTTATCTCTTCTAAACAAATCACTTAGTTCATCTAAGATGATTAAAGCTGAACCACCTTTATCTAAGATTAAATTATATAAGATGTTCATTAGGTCATCTCTAGACAACCCTCTCTCGGGTATCGAGGACTCTATTTGATGAACAATTTCCGTTAGAACTCTATAGGAACGCTTTCCTTTGCAATTAACATAAACAAAAATAATGTCTTCAGCCAACGCTTTTTTTACATCATTTCCTACCCGGTGAGAAAGTACTGTTTTTCCAGCGCCAGCGCCGCCATATATAATCCAGGAGGTAAAGCCAAAGCCATGTTGGAAGAAATCAATCAAATCATTAGAAATATCCCTCCTAACATCCTCCCTACGCGGTAACCTTTCTGGAATATACGAATGCTCAAGCGTTTCCGGTCTTATTAAAATCTTCTCTACCATTTCTCAGTGACCTCATAAATTATTTTCACTTTAGTAAGGTAAAATTTAACCAGAATAAAATTAAAAGTTAATTCTTCATGATACCGTATAATAGACCAGTAAAGAAAAGCATCATGATGCTATTTACGCTCATTAATTAGAAGTTTTTTATATCCTTTATCTCATAGATGAATAAGATTGAGATTTAGAGCGAAATTTATGGTGCGTAAAATGGGAAAGAAGAAGGTTCAGGTGAAAGAATTCATACTTATGCTTAAAGATGTTGTCATCAAATTAATTAAAAAGGTCAAAAAACTTGAAGAATTAATGGAAGAATTCGATGCAAGACTATCAGACCTTGAGGATAGAGTTTCTAGAATAGAAAATAAAATAAAGGAACTAGAAAAAGCAAAAGTACCGACCAAAGCAGTAGTTTCAGAAAGAAAATCTACTCTTCTAGAAGAATTAGAAAAGTTAGGTTTGCCTCCACTGGAAACTACTGAAAAAGAAGAATTAAGTCTACCACCACCAAGAGGGCCGGTTAGTGTGCTTCCTGAGGTGAAAGAAATTTTAGGAGAGATCTCCCTGGGAGCCGTTAAAGAAGAGGAAAAGCCAAGTGCTGAGACGGCAGTACCTCTAACAGAGACGAGCTCTACACGTTCTCCCACAAGTCCTACTATGTTACCTACAGGGGGACTTAAAGAGGCAACGAGAGAGGAAATTCTTAAAGATAAAGATGAACTCATAAAAGCTCTTGAGGATTTGGATGTTATATGACGAATGTCTTGATAAAGTTTTTGAGCCTTACTTTTATTCTTCAAAGTTATTCAGAGTTTTTATGAGATGAGTTTAATTTGGTTAGATTCATAAATTAGTATGACGGTATAGGTATTTCTTAAATCTATTAAAAACCTAAATCTTTAAAAATAAGTCACAATCAATCTCAAAATAATATCTTTTTGGTGATATAGTACTTGAGACTATTTATATGGGATTGACATCTCACTTGTAAGGTGATTTCTATGGCAGGAGAGGAAAAAACGGCAATTCCCGTTCTTATTTTGCGTGAGGGAACCGCTAGAACAAAAGGTAGAGAGGCATTATTTAATAACATTATGGCTGCTAAAGTACTCTCAGAGCTTATGAGAACATCACTAGGACCTAAGGGAATGGATAAATTACTTGTTGATCAATTTGGCGATATAACGATAACAAATGATGGTGCTACAATTCTTGACGAGATAGACATTGTTCATCCTGGAGCTAAGTTCATAGCAAAGATAGCAAAATCTCAGGATATAGAGGTTGGCGATGGAACAACGACTGCTGTTGTATTAGCTGGAGAACTATTGGCAAAAGCTGAGGAATTACTAAAGCAAGATATACATCCAACTATAATAATCGATGGTTATGAGAAGGCTCTTAAGAAAGCTATGGAGATACTTGAAGAAATCGCGATTCCTGTAGACATCAAAAACAAAGAGATGGTTAAAAACATCGCAAAGACATCAGTTATGAGTAAAATTATCTCTGGAGTCGCAGATCACTTCGCTGAGATTGCTATAAAGGCAATTGAAGCTGTTAAGAGATATGAGAATGGAGAGCTGAGAATTCCGCTTTCAGATATTAAAATTGAAAAGAGAGAAGGAGGTTCTCTGGAAGATACAGAATTAATTGATGGGGTAGTCATTGATAAAGAGGTTGTTCATCATAGAATGCCAAAGAGAGTCGAGGACGCAAAGATAGCTCTTATAGCTTATTCTCTAGAGCTAGAGAAACCAGAGATTGCTGATGTTAATGTCATGATGGATCCAACAAGCATTGATAAATTGCTAACATGGGAGAAGGAGAAGCTTAAAGAGATGGCTCAAAAGATTATTGATAGTGGAGCTAATGTAGTCTTTGCGCAGAAAGGAATGGACGACCTTGTACAACATTATTTGGCAAAGCATGGTATCCTAGCAGTCAGGAGAGTTAAAAAGAGTGATATGGAAAAGCTAGCAAAAGCGACTGGAGGAAAGATAATAATGAATGATGAATTCCTTAAACCAGAAGCTCTAGGATACGCTAAATTAGTTGAAGAGAGGAAAGTTGGAGATGAACCAATGATTTTCGTAAGAGGATGCAAGAATCCAAAAGCTGTTAGCATATTAGTTAGGGGTGGAACTAAGTTAATTGTAGAGGAGGCAGAGCGTGCTTTAAATGACATGTTAAATACCGTAAGAAACATTTATCTAGAACCAAAGATAGTTGGTGCAGGAGGAGCTCCCGAAATTGAATTGGCTCTAAGACTAGAGAGATATGCTGATGAGGTCCCAGGAAAAGAAAGTCTTGCCATAAGAGCGTTTGCTAAAGCTTTGGAGGTTATACCTGCCACGTTGATTGAGAGCGCTGGACTAGATGTTATTGAAACTTTAGAGAAGCTCAAGAGCTATCATGCGCAAGGAAAAGTTCACTATGGAATTGATGTTATTGATGGTAAGCTTAAAGACATGGTTAAAGCTAATATAATCGATCCGCTCAGAGTCAAGAAGAACGCAATTAAATCAGCTGTAGAAGCAGCGATAATGATTCTAAGAATCGATGATATCATAGCAGCAAAAGAAGCATTTGAGAAGAAAGAAGAAGAGAAAACAACACCATCTGGTGGAGAAGAATTTGATTAGATTGGTAAAGAAAGTTCTTTTCCATTTTTTTCAAGCAAACCTATACCAACTTCTCCATCTAATAATCCTAAAGATATCCACAAATAATCATTTTTTTCATCCACTTTTAAGTCGTAGCTTATAGAAGGCTTATCAAACTTCTGAACAAATAGCTCAATGAGGGAGAAATCATTCATAATTTGATAAAAGTTGAGTGTTTTACCAGCACTTAAAATAATTCTATTGGACCAAGGGCTATGTACGAATTTTATCCATCCTTTATAGTTCTTCTTCAAAATCGTCTTTCCATTAATTTTGTAAACAAGAAGATTAGAAAAAGCATTTTTTGCAAGTTCATAATCTCCCCATTGGGATCCAATTAAAATCTCTGGAAGATTGTCACCATCAATATCTGCCAGGTTCATATTTTTCCATCCAAATTTATTATCCAGCCCCATACTGCTTACCAATGAACCAGAAAAATCATGCACAAAAATTCCCTTCTCTGTAACAACAATTATATATTCCCTCCACATGCGAATTTGGATTGGTCTTCTTTGCTCCCTAATCTCAGCCTTCAATTCTAATGTATTCTCCCTAAGGTTAAGTTCGAATAATCTTACAACATTACTTATCGTAGATGCTACCGCAATCCGGACGAGATCCCTGTAAGGCATAATATCAGAATCGATTGGTATATCCTTTAGCGGAAGATTAAACGAAATCTCTACGCTTTCTCTTCCATATCCTACAAAAAACTTCTTAAGAGAGCCAGCTATAAGCAGATTTAATGAGCCAACATTGAATGTTTTCAAGAATGTTATTCTATCACTTCCCTCAGGATCTAATACATATTGCCCTATAGTCTCAAGCTCCTGGTTAAGCATCATGATTATGCTTTTTTTTATCGCGCTTCCTATGAAAATTGATGTAATATTTTTTAGACTTTCACCTTTAGCTTTAATGAAGAATCCTAAAGAGTAAATCGCTGGGATAATATCAATTTTTTTAGAAATTAGAATTTCTCCATCAGGTCGTAATAAAGAAATCTTTTTATCATATCCGGTAGTTAGCATTAAAGGAAAACCTTTATCATTAGATGAGAGTATC
>Ga0180301_10000573_pt1 | contig 28437 bp, 29 predicted proteins | sample GuaBasSediGuay16_FD_121797 | JGI IMG/M metagenome (GOLD analysis project Ga0180301, IMG submission 121797) | Subseafloor sediment microbial communities from Guaymas Basin, Gulf of California, Mexico - Guay16, Core 4569-2, 12-15 cm | ecosystem: Environmental > Aquatic > Marine > Hydrothermal... | reverse complement strand
TCATTTTCTCGGAAACTGGGTATTTTTATATAGCCTCTTACCGTTTATCTGGTGTGCGGTGTGGGAGGCTGCAGAAAACAGCTTCCCTTTACTAAGAAAATATTGTTGAAAATTTTTGCATCTATGGTCAGAAAAAAAGCATTTAGATATATGGAGATTACTAAAGATTGGAAAATCCGGGATTACATAGAACACCTAGAGAACGTCTTTAACGAGGTAGTTTTGAATTATAGATGGAATAAATTTTGGCGAAGACACCTAGGTGTATTTGACTACAATCAATTATCTGAGGTGGATATAACTTATACTTGGCCAAATGTTCGTCCAGCGGGAACAATAGCCACAAGCGTAACAACAGGAACTATACGAAGAAAGAAGATATATTATACCAAATTTGACATCGAGAAATTTTGGATAGTTAGCATAAAATATGCGGTGCTTCAAGGAGGCCTCCCCGCTAGCACAGGGCTTTTTGTGTCCTCTGGATACGATCCGAATTGCATACCATTTACTAGTACACTTATTGGTGAGACTGGTGGCTATTTCTACGATGTAAAGACCCTCCATCTGATATATTCGGAAGTCAGTAATGAGCGTATTAGCAAATTTATTAGGAAATATGGATCCTTTGATGGGGTTCTTATATTCGTTACATATCTCCACAGGTTTTTAAATATTGTCGATGTTCCAAATATGTTTCATGAAGAATCGATCTATATTCATACTGGTGATGTGTTATCGTACAACGTTTTTGTTGCAATAAAAAAACTGTTTCAAAGAAGCGACGTCAGTCGATTTCGAATATCAAATGCGTATGCAGCGTCTGAGGGAGGCATCCTCGGAACAAACATGAAGTTAGTATCATCATGGAATCCTGAGGTTCAATATATAAAGCTCATCCCAGACAGCGCATTATATACATTTCGGGAATTCGATCCAGAGACAGGTCAGTTGGGGGAGAAGATGTGTTTGGTAGATGAGATAAAAGAAGGACGTTACTATAATTTGTATATTACGCCGCTTAAGAGTGTTTTTGTCCCAAATTATGATCTAGGCGACATAGTATATGTTGTTAAAAAGACACCGTCGGAGATAGTTATACGAGTTGTAGGAAGATTTGGTGTTCCCGTCGAATTCGAGTTGGAGGGGAGAATAATCAAAGCGAAGGAAGTAGCAGTAATTAAAATGTCGGGCTTATCAGTAATAAGCGATAAACTCCTCGAAAAATGCGGAAATCAGGGTGTTGGCAAATGCCTAATACTTGTTGATAATAGCAAGAAATCAGTCCACATATACTCAGAAAGAAAACTCAATATGGTACGGTTTCTAAATGAGTGTTCCAAGGATCCTCATACAAGCTCACTAATTACAGCTTTAGAATTAGGATACAGACTTAAAAATATCTATGGTGATGATGCTAAGGAAATCCTCGATAAATATTTCGAACAATTTAGAAAAAAGCATGGTGTCCTAGTTATTTAGATTTCTAATAAGGCTGTAAAGTTGAAAAATATCGGAATCTACTTTCCTATCAGCTCTAATTTAGCCATGTATACGATATGTCTGATTTCTGGGAGTATTAGTTTTTCCAATGCTAGCCTTACTGCGCTCGGAGAACCTGGCACCGCAAAAACTATTAGGTCGTCATAGAGACCTGCTATAGCTCTGGATAGCATAGCTGATGCCCCTATCTCCTGATATGATAAGTACCGGAATAGCTCTCCAAATCCATCTATTTTCTTTTTTAGCATGAGCTCTAGGGCTTCTATAGTTGCATCATCCCATGTTATTCCAGTACCTCCAATGAATAATACTGCATCAGCTTTCTGCTTAATTGATTCTTCGATAGCTCCTATTATGGCTCTTCTCGAATCCGGAATTATTCTTTTTGTTAGAACTGTAAAACCAGCCATCTTTATAATTTTTGTTGCTAACTCGCCGCTTACATCCTCAATTTTTTCTCCTTTCTGAAGAGCTCTAAAGCGCGATGTGCTCACCACATATATGGAGAATCTAACATCCTTTACTCTCTTCCTAGCCTCCTCTTTATGATTTTTGTGGTTCATTCGAATTTCACCTTCTCCACAACAATTATATCAGATATCCTAGTCCAGGGATAATTTCCAGTCTCATCCTTCTCATATTTTTTGACCATATCCCAAACATTCAGCAGAGCCATACTCACACCCACCAACGACTCCATCTCAACCCCCGTCCTAGCAACACTTTTAACAGTAACTTCGACCTCTACATAGTCATCGCCTAGCCTAACATCAACATCAACATGTGTTATTTCTATCTGATGACAAAATGGTAGGAGCTCGGAAGTTCTTTTAACAGCATTCATAGCCACAATTTTGGTAACCGTTATGACATCTCCCTTCTCTACACGTCTCTCCTTAATGAGTTTAATTGTTTCCCTCCTAAGTCTTATCCGTCCTCGAGCCTTCGCGACTCTTAGAACATATCTTTTAGGAGTGATGTCGACCATACGAGCCATAATCCAACACCTTCAAAGCTTAAAACACATAGCTCTAAATAGTTTATAGCTAATATAAGCTATCAAAATCCGCTGTTCTAATAGAAAACTTTCTTTTGTTAGTATGATAACACTTTCTTTAGGGTCAATGCTATTATCGCGGTTGAGTCTTTCTTCTCACTATATTAATTTCTTCTTATTCGTATGCCTCCCATTGATCGTGATATAGATTTTCTCTCCGATTATTCTGAGTTACATCTAGGTACAAACTTAGCAAATAATGATACTGATAGTGATGGAATGCCAGATTTGTGGGAGATCGAATATGGTTTGAATCCTGCTGATCCTAGTGATGCCTCTCTTGACTGTGATTCAGACGGCTTATCCGATCTGGCGGAGCTTAACATGGGTACTGATCCAACGAACCCTGATAGTGATGGTGACTTATTTGGGGATGGTGTTGAGGTATCTATTAGAAGTGACCCAACAGATCCCATGACGCCTTGGCTATTCATTGTGAGTTATATCATTACTGGGATAATCATTATAGTCCTTATTTTTAGAATGGAAGTCATCTACAAAAAAGCAAGAGATCGTACACCCAATTTTGCATAAGGGAAGCCGTTGGAATGAAAGAGTATTTCTGTTGGTTTTTTGGCCTCTCCTTTTCTGATGCCAATTTCCAATTTAATCTTTCTGGTACTAATTATTGTTTTAGAAGTCTACTATCGGTTGCATATAATAGGATGAATCATTATCTTGGTGATGCTTAGTGAAAATCCGCATGGTTATGGGTGATATTACCGAAGTTATGTGTGATGCCATAGTTAATCCCGCAAACAGTTTGATGATTATGGGTGGTGGCGTGGCTGGTGCTATTAAGAGGAAGGGCGGCACCACTATTGAAGATGAGGCAAAGAAGTATGCACCAGTTCCCATTGGTGAGGCGGTTATTACATCCGCAGGCTCTCTTAAAGCTAAATATGTTATTCACGCTCCAACCATGGAAAAGCCTGCCATGCAAACTACGAAAGATAAAGTAGAAAGGGCTGTTAGAGCCGCTCTGATGAAGGCCATTGAGCTGGGTGTAGAGTGTATAGCTTTTCCTGGTATGGGAACTGGTGTTGGTGGGCTATCTGCAGATGATTTCGTTACGATTTTTCTGAAGGTTCTTTCTGAGATGAGAAATTCTCTTCTGAGATCCTCTATACGGAGAATTCTTCTTGTTGCCTACACATCTGAGTTATACGAAGCCATGAAAAAAGTGGAGGGAGAACTAGACTTAGAGAACTTTTAGAAGTTCCAAGGATCTGATGGGAAGTTCCTCCACCTCTTTACGAACTCCCTCATGTAGCTCTGGGCGGCGTCCTTTAGAATTTTTAGTGTTTCCTCGACACTTGTTTTGAAGTTCGCTGCCAGAATTGTTATTGAGCACCCATTCATATTTTCTGTTTGGACCGCCAGTTTTGTCCCATTCACATTTAGGAGACCAAACTTAAAGTTGGGGTCCTTGAAGAGAACATCAAAGTATTGCTCATAGATCTTCTCCACAAGATCTTTCTTTCCAGCAATTGATATTGGGAGGCTTTGGGAATCATATATTGCTATGGCTTCGGCCCCTAGCCTATCCAGCAGAGCCTGCGATATGAAGTCTATATAGTTCCCTCTTAATGTGTTGTAGAGGCTTCTGAGAAGAACTAACATGCTTAGTGTGTCATGTATGCTTGTCTCTAACACAAGGATTTTTGATTTTGAACCTGCTACAGCATTCTTTATTTCTTCTCCCGATAAGGCTCCCTCTATGTCCTGTTTATGTGCGAGAAGAATTATTTTAGGCTTCTTTACAGCATATTTGCTACGCATCTTCTTTATGAACTCAAAATACTCCCTTACCTCTGGAAGCCTCTCTGGTCTTGCGGCATCAACGACAAATACTATGTAATCTGCGGATGGGAATAATATCCTATAGAAATCCTCATTCAGCCTATACACCTCTTGCCCGGGGATTATGGATATTGTTAGCCCGGCCCTACTTAGTCTCTCAACTCCTGTGGATGCCATCGTCTTAGATGCTCTCTCACTGTCGAGGTATTGTAAGAATAACTTTATGGATGTTTTACCTGCCCTGTCAAGACCTACAAACACAGCGTTAACCATAATGATTCACCGTAATACCTATTGGGCACGGTGCTTATAAGAGGAGATATTGCCCAAATAATATTGGGGAAAGAGAATCTAGGAGGAGAATGTTTTAGAAATAGACAAAAACGATGATAGCTATTATTCCTAGAGCTATTTCTGCCGCCATGAAATATTTATTCTTTACGTATTCTAATAGGAATTCTTTTAGCGAGTTCTTCCCTATCACTAGACTTGACGTCCTCTCATATAGACGTAGACCAATCGTCCTCCTAGTTATTGGATAGAATATGTATACACTCCAATCCACCATATCGAGAGCCAGATGAAGTAAGCTAAATAGCAATGTCCACCAATATTTGAACCCGAACCAGTATAGTAGTGGTACAGATACCATCCAGGGAACAATGCTGTGAAATGGTGAGGCTCTGTGTTCGGAGGGCTTAAAAACCACATCACCATCTAGAAAAACACCAAAGAGAAGAGCTAGTAGAAAGGAACATATGTCGGAGGGAAAAAACATCGTTAAGAATCTCCATAGAAGATATGTGGTAGCTAGATGTGCAAGGGGCAACATTTTGTTCATCTAGCGGATCCTAGGTCAGTGTGAGAGGTGGGTCATCATGACTTTTCTAGACGGCAAGTCAGTCATCATTCCTAAAGAAATACATTAAAGTTTTTTTCTAATATTTCATGGGGAGATAAAGTTGTTTTTCATTGAGATTGATCGAAACACAAAACTGTATCTCGTATCGGTATTCGCTGTGTCTTATTGCTTGGAGGCTGGCATAATTCTAGGGAAGATATATGGGGCCTACACACTTGCTAATCTCTTCTTAATACTACTTGTTTTCACACCGGCAACCATAGCGGGTATTATGGTTAACATGTTTGGTGAACCACCATATTTTCTGAGAACAAAACTTAGGAACGTCAGGTTTCTCTTTGTTGCCTACGCCTATCCTCTCTTTCTGATAATCTTAGCGGCTATTCTCCTAGACTTACTGGGTTTTGATATTGACTGGGGGCTCACCGCATATAAGGCTCAGCTATATTGGACAGCTATCCAAAGTGGTATCTCTCCAGATACGCTCTATGAGATGATGCTGATAAGCGCTTTGGCCGCACCAATAGTTAATTCGCTATTTGCACTAGGAGAGGAAGTTGGCTGGAGGGGATACCTTCTAGATAAACTTCTAGCCCGAAACTCCCTTGAGCGAGTCATAATTTTTATAGGGACTATCTGGGCTCTATGGCATGCCCCGCTAATAGCGATTTTAGGATACAACTACAAAAGTCTTAAGGCTCTTGGTTTACTACTATTCATACCGTTCTGCATATCCCATGGAGCAATTCTGATATGGCTCAGAATAAAAACTGAGAGTATATTAACTCCAGCTCTGGGACACGGAGCAATCAATGCTTTTATCTGGTATGGTGTTGCTTTGCACCCAGAAGGCAATGAACTACTACACCTCGTGCTGGGTATCCCCGGAGTTCTTGTCGCATCGATTCTTGGATTTATTATGTATAGAGACCTAAAGAAGGATTTGGTATTCATACGATTACAATAAGTATTGTTGAGGCTTCTCCTCACACTAGCAGAAATTCTTGAATCTTTTTGTTAGTTCATCAACTTTTCTTATTAGGCCTGCTTCATTGAACGTTCTTATCACCGTTCTAAAAATTCTGCATGCCAGCTCCCTATATCTCTCTACGTTTAGCTTTTGGTGAGCTAGTAGGAATGCATATATTACCGATCTACCTATCCCAGCGAGCTGTGCGCCTCCCGACTCTATGCTTGGTACTAGCACATGTATATGCACATCGAGAAAATCCATAACCTCACCAACCTTTCTTTTGTCTAGGAAATCCCATGAGGCTGCCAGGAAGCATGATATCATATATGAGAATGATGATGCTATTTTTCCCTGAGTGATGAACCATTTGTAGAGTCTTATCAGTTTCTGAAGGCCGTATTTTAGCACTTTTTCCTTATTTTTCTTATCCATGTATCTTATTGCCATCGACATCAATAGGCTTATAAGATTCGAGGAGAAACTTGCGAGTTTATAGGGTTGGACAAATTTCCAGCCATCGATACCCTTGACATTTAGCCCATCCAGAACTATAAATGTGGCTTCAAGTTCTCCCATTACCAAAATATCTAACTCCATTAGACACGATGAGATACCGCTTAGAAATGTTACGATGGCTTCTGAGTAAGGTCTCATCTTGCTTGCTTCCTGGAGTATTGTGGCTAGAAAATCAAGAAGAAGCTTCCTCGAATTCCTGACAAAACTTCTTAATGCTTGTTCCCTTGTGAGGAGCATATAGAGATTCACTATGGTCGTGCCCAATACCTGAAACGCGTCTATTAGTGATGAAACAAATATTGGTAGCTTTGCTCTAAGAATTCTCCGAATATATTTTATGTACATCCTAATGTTTAGGGTTATCAGGGACATTTTCTCCCTCAGCATAAGTACTGGTGATTCTATGAGGGCTGTGATAAGCATCTGATACGTGATGATATTGGGTATTGCCACTAGAAGAACCTTGCCATCCTCAACAGCATTGGAATTAAAAATCCTATCCAGCCTAGATAGATTCTCCTTAGCTCTCCTCTCCCATATGAGGAGATCTTTTCTTATCTCGTCGTAGCTAGTTATTGTATATGCTTTCTCAAGGATTTTTTGCCTCTCATATAGGGCGACTAGATATGAGTATATAACATCGGATTTGTTCTTGAAAAATTCTGCAAGCTTGATGGCGAAGTCTCCAAAAACTCCTATGAGGGGAGATATAAAGAGAAAAGCTAACATTAGGGAGTCCTCATCATCAAAACTAAACTTTTCGGTCGCCCCGAGATACGCTTCGATAAGCTCTGTAACCCCTATACTTTGCTTTAGATACTCAATTTCTTTTCTTAGAAGATCAGCATAGACATTGTCCTCGGGTAGCGTATCAGCGAAGCTTTCCAATTCCTCTAGAGGAGGAGCAGGCCTATTTATTATAGACCTCGCTAGAATACCCATTTTAAGACTAAAAATTCTATTGATGAGACTTTCGGAGTCTTTGGATAGGAGATATGCCAAGTTAAAATCTCCGTTGAGGGCGTATCTTATCGCTGATCCCCTAGCTTCTGTTTTTTCCATGAATACTCTCCATCTTCTTCTTTCTCTCTTAGCTGAAAGATTTAATAATCTCTTAATTCGCTCTATTCTCTGCGTTGTTGGTTTCCTCACAGCTATCTGCTCGTGGAGGGGAACCCACATATTAACTAGGATATCGGCTACACTTATGGGAACGCTGGGCTCAACATATTTTTGGAGCAACTTCTCGACTTTCTTGCTTAAGGTATCATCAACTATCTCCCTTGCCGGCTCTATTTCATCCGAACTATCTATTTTTGCTGCGATGAATAGGAGGAGTCGCTCTACGTAGTCTCCAGCTACTGATGCCAATGAGAACACTAGGTATCCCTTATTTGTATCTGTTATTAGAAGCTTATCGTCGCCAAAATCAACTCTTCGAACCTTACCTATACCGAGAACCTCTGAGAGAGCCCTAACAGCATATACCAGACTAGCAACGAGTTCTTTGCTTCTGATTGGTATTAGTGTTGATATGCTTATAGGTATTCCACCCTTCGTCGTAACACCCACAATTTTTATCAAATAGAACACCTAATCACAAAACACCTGATTTACGAAAGCACAAGGAGAATTTAACACTATTAATAATACCTTTATAGTGGGGGGCAGCCATAGGATTGGGTTTTATCGAGTAGGATATTATAGTATGGCTAACCCATGTTTGGAACGTACTTCTTTTGGAGGTCTGCAAGTTCCAGTAGGAGGTCGATCTCACCGAACCTATCAGTCTTTGTGAATTCAGATAGTTTTCTGGTTGCACCTCTGATTATAATTTTCCTTATGAGTTCGTACATAGAATTCGTCATGTTTGTTAGCCTATCAACAAGGTCTATTGGATATGGGCAGGCTGTATGAGACGAATTAGCATTCAACCAAGACAGGATATTTTCTAGGCCTATACCCGCATAGTCTGCTATCTCAAACCTAACCACATGTCTTGATCTATATGGTTTTATAAAGCCCACGAACACATCCTTGGTCCACGGATTCTCATTTAGGAATGATAGGAATGTTTCTCTCCTATTCTCTGTAACAAGGGTTCTATCGATTATAGGGGAACTCCCAAGGTAACCTATGAGCAGGGCTTCACCAGGTTGGAGTATTAGTGTCGCTAATGCTTTATCACTAGTCTTCTCCAATGCTCTTCTCGTATTATCATCTAGCGTTATCTCTCCTTTCTCTTCGAGGATTTTTATTAGCCCTCTCCCTATGAAGTGTGACCTGACTCTTTTGACTATCCCTATAATGGTTTTCTTTTTCTCTTCGCAGAGCTCCGCTACTTGTCCAGAGATCTCTAATAGTTTCTCCTCTTGTGTATAGAAGCGTGTTGTAACAACTACTATTGGCCAGAGAGGTATTATTGGGCCATCAAACATCAATATTTCCCAGAGCTTGGTCTCGAAGCTTGGGTCTTTTAGGATTTCACGTGCTATTTTTCTTTCCACGATTTTTGATATCGCTGTTTGGATCCGTCCAGTAATCTCCTCTCCGCACTTCACAGCTATCCTCATACCCCTATTTATCCTTAGATCTACACCTCTAGCTCGTGGATATCTTACGTAGCCACCTATCACGACGAATAAGTCTCCATAGACGAGAGGCAGGGGTGTTCGGAACGAGGAATCTATAGCATATATTCCTTTGATATCTGGGGTTCTCTTAGGATCCAATCTGACTATCTTTGCTGGGCTTTCAGTATCTTCTATGACTCTGCGTATATCGGCTATCACGCTTAGGATGTAAGCGATCTGTTCCCCTATCTTATATGCTTCTTCAAGAGATTTTTTCGAAAGTTCTGTTATCAGTTCAGGTGTTAGATCTTGTTCTTCCTCTTCCTCCAAGTCATATTACCTCTTTAACCTCCTTAACTCTGATGGCGATGGGTTTTCTAAGGGGATTCATTAATCCCGCGACATAGAATTCTCTCGGGATGAGCTGCGCGAGGTTCGACATGTCAACTCCCGTTATATCTGCGAAGTCCTGTATCTCACGTAGATCTGTTGTTTGGCTTAGCTTAGAGAAAAACACCGTATTTATGTTGGCTCTTATATCTGGATCTATGCTCCTCGCTAGTCTTTGCGATGCAAGTATTAGGCCATACTTCCATTTTCTTCCCTCCCTCGCGACTCTCTCCACTTGCTCTTTGCAGTATCCACTGCCCCAAGTATAATTTTGTGCTTCATCTATCACAACAACAAGGTTTATCGGCACATATCTTCGCTCCTTTCCCAGGAAGTTCTTCTCGAATATCCATCTCCATCCACACTCAATTATGTCTCCAACAATTGTTCTTTTCATTTCTAAAGTCTCCTCGAAGGATAGATCTATTACAAGAGGCTTTCCTTGGTCCTTGGCCTTACGTGCTAGTTCGATGATGTCTTCTACCGAGTATTTCCGGCCGAGAAGCATACTCTCGATGAGTTCTGGTTCGACAAAATACTGCATTCTCATACCGAGGCTTCTAACAGTATCATCCCTCGCACCAAGCGTCTTTGCTATTGTCTGTAGCCTAGTGGTTATTTCTCGGTGAATATTCTTTAGTTCTTCTTCGCGACTATCTGTAGATTCGAGGCGTTTCCTATATTTCGGTATACTCTTCTTCAGCTCCGCCCCGAAGAACTCTAGGTATGTGGTGTAGTATTCGCTCAGTCTAAGCTTCTTCATGAAGAAATCCGCTATTCCGAGAGGTCCAAGCTCGATTTCTAGTGAGCATATCGTCGTATCTGGATAAAAAACCGTGTAGTCCATCCCAGTATGGTCGAAAACTATCACAGCATACTCCGTCTTCTGAACTATCTCATCTATTAGAACCTTAACAAGTCTTGATTTCCCCATACCTGTAGCACCAAACACACCTATGTGGTACTGTACATATTTAGGATCGAGGGGTATCTCGACATCTACTGAGTATTTGTGTGTGCCTATAACTATTGGGGCTTGGGAGCTAGATATTGTTGTTGCTAAAAGCCTCGTTATTATGTCGCCCCGCTTAACCCTATAAACCTTACTGCCGGGAAATGGAACATATGTCACATTTCTACTTATACCAACAACGTTGTTATCCTCAACAAATATTTCGGCGAGAGGCATTATGTGTACATTTGTGTATACAAGCTTCTCAATCTTATCGATAGCATCGGGATATTCCTCGATGCCTACCTTAACGCGTTTCCTAAGATATGGTTCGAGCCTACTTATCTTTCGTAGAACTCCAAGTATTATTGGAGTCCCAGGATGCTCTTCGTCATGGACAAGCATAAGTTCTTCTTCTCTTATCGATATTTCTGGGTCACCAGCAAAAATGGACACTGGGATGCTTGTCACAGACGCGTCTGATAAGGCAAAACCAACAAGATTGTCCCCTAGGAGCTCATCGATACTTATGCTGATAGCCAAGAAGAAACACCTAGATTAGTGGCTACCAAAATTACAATATTATCACATTATTAATTTAGTAGCAAAAGTAGGAACGGTGATCTGTCTTGGAGACAAAACTGCTATTCTATGAGGATCCATATCTTAGAGAGGCTAAGGCCAAAGTTGTTAGAATCGAGGATAATGTTGTTTGGTTAGATCAAACAATATTCTTCGCGGAGAGCGGAGGCCAAGAATCTGATCGTGGCCACATAAACAATATTCAACTAATTGACGTTCGGCCTGAGGATTTTGGACATATCCTATCGGAGAAACCAAGTTTTGGTGTTGGGGATGAGGTAAACCTAGTTTTAGATTGGGATCGGAGATATCGCATCATGCGTCTCCATTCCGCCGCACATCTTGTAAGCATAGCTGTTGAGGAAGTTATAGGTAAACTTGAGTTGATAGGATCCCACGTAAGCCCCGAGAAATCCAGACTTGACTACACATTTGATGGTAGGATCTCTGACTATTTCGATGCTATCATGGAATTCATCAGGCCCTATCTTGAGGAACCCCATAAGATTATTATATATAGGAAACCTGAGAACCCTCAGATAAGAGTATGGAAACTAGATCGCTGGGAACTGTTGTGCTGTGGTCTCCACGTTCGCAATACTAAGGAAATTGGCCAGATACGTCTCAAGAGGAGAAATTTAGGGAGGGGTAAGGAGAGGATAGAGATATACTTAGCGTAATATCCCATAACCTTCTTTATGCAGCTATCATCTATTTGCGATATGATAATCATACAGTCTCAGCAATATTCTTTGTTTTTTTATAGCTTAATGCTAATCTAACTTACATTTAGATTTCTAACCGATTTTTTGGCTGAGGGGATTCGATGAAGAAAGAGGTGGAGGAGTTTGATAGTACTTCTGACACAATGATTATCCGCCCCGACCTCGTCGTTTTTAAGTCACCCGTAGAAATATCATTCACAGAGAGTTACCTAAACGTTAGGAATCTTTGGACATTCTTTTCGTTTAAGAGGCTAAGCAAGAGGATTGCTAGGCGTATCCGTAGATTTGCTAGAATTCTTGTTAGAAAGTTTCTGGATGATGTTGGCTATCGGGATGTTAAAGCTAGTGTGAATATTAGATTCGATGCTAAGACATCGAACTTCACAGTTAACTTTGGAGGCGAAGCAATCCTCGACAAAAAACTTGTTGTGGACTTCACCAAATATGCTTTTTCATTGACATGCTTTAGGATTCCAGAGTATTCCATAAAGGAATATAAGCTTATGCCGGTCTCAGAGGGCGATTATAAGTTTTTCGTTATTCTCACCCCATACAGGCGGAATCTCTCTAAGACGCTAGATGTCCTCAAGGATATATTGAAATATCCCTATGTTACATTGCCCAATGAGGAGGGAACATACTTTCTTAGTGGGTTCGGCGAGGATAATATTAATGAGCCTCCCAGAATAATAGATAGGCTTGTAAGTCTCATGCATCTAAGGGAGATCTTCTTCGCTAAGAAGCTGTCAGACCTATACTCCCAGATAACCTCCCCAAGTAAGCTAAATAACCACTCTGAACCCATAATGGCCAGAGCCATCAAGGAGATTGTTGGTCTCATGGACTACTTCGAGGATCCCAAGCCCATATATAGGTTACTACAGTTTATGCATAAGATCTTTGGGGTTGAAAGACCAACAAAGGACGATCTCCTAGCAATAATTAACTTGTTGGATGACATGACCAAAAAACGTGAGGGGTTGGATGCTCTGAAGAAGCTTTATAAATACTTTCGGAGCCTCTATGATGAGTTTCTCCTGATAGAGAGGATTGAGGAGTTAGGAATAATACGTGCTGCTCTCAGAAGACTTAGCAAAATGGTATGTGTAAGTAGCAAAGGAAAAATTGATATTAGGGGGATCCCAGCATTCATTCACGAATTTGTGTTGGCAGGTTCAATTCTGGCTAAGTATCAGAAGGAACTCATAAATCTTGGTGGCGGCAAGGCAATATATATAAGCCCCCACGAATGGAGATGTATCTCTAGGGAACTTGGTATCGCTGAAAAAGCAAAACTAGAAATAAAGATTGTGAAGCGCCCAGACGGAAGAAAATATCTGGTTATAAGCTTCCTAAATGACTAGGTGCTCTGTATTATGGGAGAATCTGACAATAAACGCCAATATATTCTCAGCATCCGCGAGTTCAGACCCGAAGACATAAGACAAATAAGAAATCTCGCTAGACTCGCATTTGAAAGCGAGGTCGATAGATATTGGAGTGTTGTTGGGGCGCAGAAAGCACCATATACATACGTAGCTGAGATCGACGGTACTATTGTTGGTGTGATAGAATTTGAGCCATTCTATTTACCTAACTCTGTTGAGGGTCACATCTGGTATATTTTCGTTCACCCAGAATACCAGAGGAGAGGCATAGGAACAGCTCTTCTTAGAAAAGCTGAAGGAATATTGTCTAGGGAGGGGGCAAAAAGAGTATGGGCAATCACATCGCCCGATAACATAAAGACACAACTTTTCTTCGAAAAGAATAGATATCGGAGAATACCATTAGATGAAATGAAAAAGCTTCTTGGAAGCACAAGCACAAAGAAGTTCCTTAGACGTATGGTCTACTTCGAGGGCGACATAATATATGTGAAGGTCTTGTATAGTTATTAATAAAAAAGGAGGGTAGCATCACTAAAAGAATCTGAATTTGGGAGACCTCCTATTTTGTTTTCTCCTCAGCCACAACAAGTGTTAGAGAGTCCTTAACACCTGTGATCCTTCTCATTGTGCCGCTGACGACTTTGTCTAATTCGTCGTGTGAAAGTGTTTCCACCTCAGCTATTATGTCGAATGGGCCAAATACCAGACTTGCTTTTCTTACACATTCGATCTTCATCAATTCATCGAGTACAAAATTTTCTTTGCCAGCTTCCACCCTTATCAGGACATATGCTTTCATAGGAGCCACCTCATGAAAACTCTCTAGCGTATTAATATATTGAAAAAGTCTTTTTAATAGCTTTATGTTGCAATACACTGACAGATATATGGCCTATTCTCTCATTTCCAATCTTGGATAATAGCTATTCGCTGAGGGCGAACACATGGATTTAGAGAGACGCAGAGATATCTTCATCAGAAAGCTCAGAGGTATTGGTATCGATCTGTCATCCGAGGAGTTGAAGCATATTGAACGCTGTTTTGAGCTCCTAGGGGAGGCACTACGAAAAATAGATGTAAATTTCGTGCCCGGACATGATGTCGAGCATATGATACGCGTCGCTGAAATCGCCATATATCTCCAGAGGAAACATGGAGGCGATTTTGTTAAGGTTCTTCTAGCAGCACTATTACATGACATAATGCGTCATAAACCGAACCACTCTCTAGAATCCGCCAAGTTCGTTAGGAGATTTCTCAGTGAAACGGAATTTAGATCCATAGCTGATGATGTTGCAAGAATAATAGAGGAGCACAGCTACAGTGTTGGTAGAAACCCCTCGTCTATAGAGTCCATGATTCTAGGAGATGCGGATAGACTCGACGCTCTTGGGGCTATAGGGGTCGCAAGGGTTTTCTCATATAGCAGTTATTTAGGAAGAGAATTCTATGATTTCCAGAAACCTACCGAAGGAGGTGCTTTGGCACACTTCTTTGAGAAAATACTTAATCTTCCTAAGACAATGTGTACCGATACGGCTAAAAGAATTGCTTCTAAACGTGTGGAATTCGTTCGTAAGTTTATTGATACCTTTCTAGATGAGCTAAATCTGAGGGATCTTGAGGGGGGTCCTAATGAATATTAGGAAGCAACTACTATTCATTCAGTTGGTCATTCTGGCAGGCCTTCAGAGCGCCCATAGGAGTGTACTTATACCTATACTAAGACCCATGATTACTAGTTTTAATATAACGTATGGATTTGGCGGTCTGCTCATAGGCATATACATGTTTCTCTCTGGACTAGCTGCTCTTGGATGGGCGGTATACTCTGACTATACTGGACTCTCTAGAAGAATATTAATTGTTGTTGGGATTTTAGGCGGAATCTTATTTACAGCTCTAAGCGTAAGTGCGACAATACCTCTGCTCTTCGCAACATTCTATATTTTAGCTGGGATGTCCATAAGTGTCATCTATCCACTCGCAACAACAATAATACTTGACCTCGTCCGGAAAGAAGGAAGAGCGGGTATGATGATGGTCTTCACGCTTCTTAGTGGCTTTGGATACGCATTTGGCTTCGGCCTCGGAATAATTACTGTTGCCTTGTTTAATGATTGGAGACTACCAATACTTATATTGGTCATCCTAATGACTATCATAAGTCTTCCATTCGCGATATTGCTGAGGGAACCCCCAAAGGGCTTTTCCGAAGAGGAGCTCCATGATGTTCTAAGGAGAACATATAGATATCCATTCACTTTGCGTCCAGAAGACTTAAAGGTAATTACTGGTAATAGGAGTAATGTGTTTATTGTGTTACAGGGAGTCTTTGGGATCATCGGAAGCGGAGCGATAGAAGTATGGATGCTCCAATACCTAGTCGCGGAGGCAGAAGTAAATGAAGTTGTGGCATCACTAATAATGGGGCTGGGGGCTCTTGGAAGCGTAGGAGGTCTCATAATAGCGAAGATTGCAGACATACTCTCACGCAAGACCCCCCGTGCCCGACCTCTAATCGCAGCGATATGCTCATCAATTACAGCGTTTGCATATCTCTTCTTCTTGACGATACCTCTTCGTCTCAACTTTGAGACAAACAACTTCGTCGAAGCCGCATATACCTTGGTGGTTATGATGTCTAAGAACCCTTTGCTACTTACAGCAATATTAGTGTTTTTCCTAGCGATGGTTGTTAACTCATCAGTGGGATCTATAAAAGTTGCTGTTCTTTCAGAGGTCAACCTCCCAGAGCATAGGGCAACAGTTATCTCTGGGACTAGTATAATTGAGCTCCTATCTAAGAGTATAAGCATAGCTGTTTTGGGGCTACTAATCGACCTGCTACATAGCTTTCGAGTACCGCTTATGATAGCAGTTTCAATGTGGTTTATATCTGCGGTCTATTGGGGGAAAACAAGTAATACCATAGATATTGATGTGTGGAAGCTAACCATATTATTAAAGGAGAGGAGAGCTGCCCTGACATCTTCGAATAGTACTCCCTAATCCCCCCGCTGGCTAGTAGTATATGTTCTCCAATTAATTTTTGCAAAAACTATATTTCTCAGATTACAATGTCTCAAATGGATAGAGAACTTGTTGTTGGTTTTGCAGCTACCCTCACAATGATCCTTAATGTTGGAATAATAATGATAGCAATGCAAATAGTGTTCTACGATGTTGTGTCGGACTTCGAAATAGCCCTTATAGCCACAGCTTATTGGATTCCCGCCTTTCTCCTAACCTCTGTCTGGGGATATTTAGCGGACATTACTGGGGAGAGAAAAACTATAGCGATAATATCGCAATTCATAGTAGCCATTCTGACATTTCTCCATGTCGTATTTAATCTTTATAGCCAGATACTTCTCTTACGGTTTCTCACTGGTATTTTTTCCTCGGCTTATCTTCCATGCGTCCAAGGATATCTGACTCTTGACAAAAGACCTGAGGAGTTTGGGCATGTTCTCGGCGTATACAATACTGCCATCGCATCTGGGTTTTTCGTATCAGGTGTATTGACGAGCTTCTCAATGCATTTTGTGGATCCCCTCGAATTAGTAATCTTGGCTGGGACAGCATCTTTAATATCTGGATTCTTACTCATACTGCTACCTTCGAAGCCGAAGATAAGAAGAAAAGAACCTCTAGGAAGAATACTTTCATCGTTAGCGTCTGTGAGGCTGGTGGGAGAGCTCAGAGAGGGTAGAGCATATCTTCTTGTATTTAGCTTAGCATTAAGGCACATCGCTGTGATGGGGTTATTCTCAGTTATATATGTTTATATGCAGAGTGTAGGCATAGGCAGAGAGATTGTTGGGTATATCTCCTCGGCTAATAATATTGTTCAGATACTCCTAATACATCCGCTCAGCGCGCTTTCGGATCGTATTGGCAGAAAGAAACTCTTTGTCTTAGGTTTCCTATTATCATCATTCATCCCTATAAACTTTATGTTTTCTAGGTCTCCTCTGGAATTCATATTGGCATTTGCATTCATAGGACTATCATATGCCACTATGATAGCGGGAGTAAATCCTTATCTGCGGGACGCAGCACCAGAAACAAAAGTGAGTGAGTTTCTTAGCCTAACAAATACAACAAGAGCTTTCGGGATGATCTTCGGTCCAATCCTAGTTGGCATCTTGGTCACACAGCAATCATACTCATTTGCCTTCATAATATTATTCTTGCTTGGACTGATATCCGCATTCATATCCTTTTTCGCTGAGGAGATTTATCAGAGAAAATAAAAATCATCCTCGCCTAGTTTCTATATGGACTAAAAACAGCAAAAAAGACTGATGGATATAACGACGAGGCAGATGGATAAACAGAATCTATGGTTTCTCCCAAATCCAAGTTTCTGCTTTTGATATTCTAAGCGGCGATAATAATGGACATGATACTAGGCCCCGTGCAAATGGGCAGTGAGCACATGTTGGTGTATTACCGTAACAGTCTGACTCATTTGAAAATGTATATGAGCACCATTCCTCTAGGCTACAATCAAAGCAGGATGGTTTATAGCCGAATGCCGCCCTGAACCTGAATTTGACATATTCGATTTTTCTCCAAATCTCGCTTAGCCCCTCATTATTTATGTTTCCAAAAATCACAGCTTTAATGTCCCTTCTTATGCCGTTCATATAGAAGGTCCAGTCGTGAGAATACTGCATGCATGGAGCTACCTTGCCATCCCACCTAATAAACACGGCATTGTTATCAATAAATGGGCAGTAGAAGGCTTGCTGGGGCTTCATATAGCATTTTGATACGTATATGTTCCAGATGTCCACTATTTTTTTGCCAACAATCCTAATTTGCTTGGAGAATTCTTCGATACAACCTTCATCCGAATAGCATGCCAGCTTCTCATGCGCTGGAGATACTGGGATTATGTTGGATAGATATATTAGACCCACACCGAATTTCCTAGCAAATTCTGATAGCCTATTTATCTGCTCAACATTCATCGTATTTATAGTGAATTGAACCCCTATGAGAGGCTTATTGGATCTGAGCTCCCTCTTCGCCTCATATAGCTTCCTAAGGCTCAGGATGCACGCATCGAGACTTCCTCCCTTCCTGATCCTAGCATAGATTACTGGGTCCACAGCATCAATACTCATAACTATGACGTCAACGCCTAGCTCAACAACTTTCTTGATATGTTTAGACAGAAAAATACCATTAGTATTAAGAAGAACTCTAACGTCTCGTTTCTTAAGCTCCTCAATAAACCAGATGGCCTTCGAATGATAAAGAGGCTCACCCCATCCAGATAATGTTACGGCTCTTATACCATTATCATCGATTTCCTCTAGTATTCTTTCCATAGTTCTTTCAGCCATCGAGCCAAAGGGCTCATTCATAGAGTTGCGAAAGCAATGAAGACACTGCAGATTGCATTCCGTTGTAAGCTCAACCATGAGCTCTCGTGGTTTAGAATCTGGGGCCAGAACTATGTTCCAGTCTCCAATTCGAAAAGTTTCCTGTGTCTCGATCAACATTACACACCAAAATTATGGCTCCACGGAAATTATAGCAATTATTTTTTATAATTAATCCTGTTTTATTGACAGGTGAAAGAATAGTGGATGAGTTTTTGGTCTCATCATACTATGCTAATTTAACACCAGAAGTGATGAGATTCGCAAAGAAAGTATCTTCTAATGCAAAAAATAAAATTGAGGCAGCCATTAAAATCTTCAGCTTTGTAAGGAACCTTAGATTCGGCGCATCACCTATTTATCGAGCTTCTCAAGTCTTAAAGCATCTGAATGAACCACTAATATGTGCGTCGAAAGCGGCGCTACAGGTTGCTTGCTATAGAGCTCTAGGGATACCTAGTCGCTTTCATATCTGGAAGGTTAAGGTTTCAGATGATACTATTCAGAGAATTAATCAACTTTTATTTGCCGAATCTAAAAAGAAGCTGAGGAGCAGTTGGACACTCTATCATGTGGCGGCTGAGGTTTTTTAGGGAGATGGATTGTATCCGATGCTACTATTGACAAGGCATTGTGTTCAGTATTTAGAGTTTTTGATTGGGATGGAATGAGAGATGTTTTTATGGATGGATTTGACTACCTGGAGGATCTAGGCTCTTTCGTGGATATTCCCAAATTCATCGTTAGGTTGAGCAGAGGCTCATTTCTGCCACTCTATCTTAGGCCTTTCTCAAGATTGATAATCAGATCTTTTAATAAGAAACTAAATTCCATGTTCGATAGACTAAGAAACCTGTCTCAAAAATATTGCTAGATGACTGTTAGTACACATTACGTGACTTAGCTTCTACAGATATATTAACTGAGACTAGGCTTGGTGGAAGAGACATCGAGAATCCAAAGAATACGTACGCCCACTTAGAAGACAGGGTTACGCTACTCAGAAGAAGATTTGATGAGATTTTCACCAAATGACAGGAAAATTTTAGAATAGGTTGTTTAATTTTAGAACTAATATCTATCCAGTTATATAGGGATTCCTATTGAACTAAAATATCCATGGATAGACGTATCTTTAGGAAGGTGATTTATGGACATCTGTATTAATTTACTTTAAAAAATCTTTGTGTCTTCTTGTTTTACTTTTCGGGGAAATCACTACTAATTGTTGGTGGCAGCTTTGATCCTTGGGTATTTCCTATTTGATGATGGCGGAATCTTATTGTTGGACAGACAATTTGTTGCTGTTTTGACACGGGATAAAAGCTCTTTGTTTGCTTCGTTATTGACTGCTATTACCCGTGCTATGGAGGAGATCTTGCATCAAAATCCTAGGCATTTGGAGCTTGAGGAGACGCATCTATATTTTGGTTATAAGTCGCCTTTTATCTTTGTGTTGGTCTCGGATTCTGAAAACGAAGCATATGAAAACTTGGCCGACGTAATTGCTCATGAACTCGCTGAGGCGAACTTGGATCCAGAAGAAATGCATGTAAGTGAGATTCCAAGACAGCTAGCTAGGCAGATTATTGAGCGCCACATAGCTAAGACCCCTCTATTAGTAATAGACCTCAGAGCCTTAGCCAACATAATCAAGACGACGTCAGAGTTCATCAGAAATAAGACTAAATCGGAGCTTATTGTTAAGATACCTAAAGCCATCGAGCTCAAACCAGAAAAAGTCAGACCAACCAGACCCAGGCTTAAAAGCTTCGATGAGCTTGTTGGCCTCTATTTTGATGGTAGGCTTAGCGATGTTATTAAGCATTCGACTGGTTTCTTTGAGGGAGAATATTCGGATTTGGCGAGAATACTATTTGTCAAAGCAGGACTTACTCTTAGACATTATGACCCAAAAGTATGGGCGCCATCACTTGAGAAGCTATATGGAGTTGCTCTCGAAATCTCTGATAGCATTGCCAGAAGTGCCCTTATTGCTGAAATTAGTAGTTTTCTGAGAATACCTTCTGAGACACCACTAAGTGTCTACTTGAAGCATTCTGATACAATAAGTGGGATACTCCAGCAAGAGAGTTTTAGATCGACAGTATATGAGATCCTATTCACTCCAATACCCATAGCCCCATTCCTGAACATGATTATCAGAAAATATGAGTCGAGATCCCGTTATCTGTACTGCTTAGCACGAGAAAACCTTATGATCCTCCGGATGATGCAGCAAAAACCAAAAAGTGTGGATGAATGGCTACTGGCATTCAGTAGGGCTAAAGAGGAGTTTGATAGGAGCCTAAAAGAAAAAAGTCATCTACTAGATCATAACTATCACATCCTTCTATCAACTCTCATCTGGGGAGTATTAACGCCTGATATCACTGTTGAGGATGGGCTTAAACTACTCGACCACTTTGTGCGGGACATCGAGAAATACCAGAGAGAACTTGAGGAGCGTTCTGAGAGGGTCACAGTAAGCCACAAGGCCTGGAATATTGTCTGGGTCTACAACATTTTGATGAGAATACTTCTGGAGATCGCAGATTTTGATGAGAGAAAAAAGGTGATGGGGAGATTACAAAGGAACATAATTCACTCCTCAAAATACTTCTCCGAACTTCTGGACAAGAGGAGAATTCCTATCCATCTATACTACGTCACACAGATAAGCTTAATATCTCTTCTTACACGTATAAGCGCTGAGAACGATATGGCTCCCGAAGACATAATAGACCTATTACCAAACTTCGCGCCAAGGGATATCCAGAATCTCTTTGAGATCGACACACAGAGTTTCTACCAGTATTATCTGAGTTTCCTCGAAACACTCGGCAACCTCGCGCTTCTCATAGATCTTCACGTGGTTAGAATAAACATGCTACTTAAGGTTGCTCACTTACTTGAGAGGATTGCTGAGGCCATGTCGGATGCTCCAATATACAGATTATTAGCCAAGTTGTTTGCCTTGAGGTTCTATACTCTAGCAGGCACAAAGGAAGCCTTGGACTCCGCTAAGAAAATGTTGTCAGACGCAAAAAAAGAGTTCTCACCATTCATTGTTCATGTATTTGAAAAAATTTATGAGCAACACTCTAAGAAGAGTCGAGGCGCCTCATAACTTATCTTTTTCTTGGAGCTTAAAGCACAATATTTTCTATAGTAAAAGATGGTTCTTTTCTGACACCCTATAGCTTCTCGGAGGTGGAAACGCTAAGATGGTAACTATAAGACTCGATGTTTTGGAAAAAACAATACTCTCAGAACCTAGATCCCTAATCTCTATTTATGATGAGATTGCCCAATCAATAAAGGACATCGCTAAGGATCTCCATAGGTTAAGAGTTATCGGTGTTGTTGGATGCGGAGATAGCTACTTCTCGGCTATATATTTCTCTTATATCCTCCGAAAACTAACAAATATCGCTGCACTTAGCGAAAACGCTTATGAGATGTATATCCATGGTCCAAGAAGATTAGACCTGCTTATAGCGATTTCTGCATCAGGGGAAACCCGTGCAACTGTTGATTGTGCTAGGCGGGCCAAGAAGAATAATATTATGGTGGTAGGTGTAACATGTAGAAGAAATTCTCCTCTTGCTGAGATCTCAGATAAGATAATACATATCCCACTAAAAGATAGGGTAGCCGTTCCAACAGTAACAAGTCTAGGTTTCTTTACTGCACTATCACTACTAGCACTAGAAATTGGGTTCAGAGCAGGTAATATTTCGGAGGATGATTATAGGGAGCTATCTAGGCGACATAGAGCTCTCGTCTCAAGCCTTACATGTATGGTTGGACATACATATTTAGAGCTCATAGATTCCCTTATCAAGAAACTTAGTGTCCATGAGAGAAACATCCTATACTTCTTGGGAGGAGACTCCCAGTATGCCTCAGCACTTATGGCTATGGCAAAGTTCAGGGAGCTTAGAATACTACATTCTATAGCATTTGAGCTTGAGGAGTTTATGCATTATGGTTCTATACCCCTCAGAGACGACATCGTATTTATTTTTGTGGATAAGGAAACACTTGAGAGAGGAGTTGATGCTGCCGATCTAGTAGAAACCGTAGGCTCAAAACCAGTATTAGTTTCGAACTATTTGGGTAAGCTGAGATTTCCTCATATTAGCATTATTGATACACCAGACATTTTCTCACCAATACCGACACTTCTCCTAGTACACTTACTAGCACTCAAAACAGCAAAGGCGAAGTATGGTGAATCCGTGGAGATACCATTCTCATCAGAAATCTCCAGGAAAATTAGGCTTAGGTGATGCTTATGCCTTGTAGGACGCTCTATGTTGCTGAGCAAACAGCTTGGAAACCTAAGGAGTGGAGACCATTTGTCATTGTTAGCTGTGCAATAAGTCTTGACGGGAAACTCGCATCAGCATGCGGAGATGTACGACTCTCCAGTTTTGACGACAAGGTGGAAGTTCATAAGTTGCGGAGTATTGTGGATGCTATTCTTGTAGGAATAAACACGATATTGCGGGATAACCCGCATCTGACAGTGAGTGAGAAATATTATAGAAGCGATAATCACCCAATAAGAGTTGTCTTAGATAGTAGATGCAGAATACCTTTGGACGCTGAAGTTATAACAAGACGCCCTGAAGTCAGAACTATTGTGGCAACCACACAGCTAGCCCCCAAAGAAAAAATTGAGAAGCTAAGGAGGATGGGGGTTGATGTTGTTGTTATGGGTAATAGCAAAGTCGATCTAAAGAAACTTTTAAGGTATCTTAGAGATGAATATAATGTTAAGATACTCATGGTTGAGGGGGGAGGCTACGTGCTCGGGTCTTTCTTTAGGGAGGGATTAGTAGATTATCTTCGCGTATCTATCACACCAGTACTATTTGGTGATGGGGAGGCTGTATCTATGATTAGAGGCGCGGTTTTCTGTAAAATTGAAGATTCACCAAAGCTTAGACTTGAGAAAATAGAGATCTGTGGACATAATGTTATCCTCCACTTCGCTGTTTCCTCATAGGTATGAGGTGAGAAGATATGTTTTATCAGGATGAGTTCATATTGGAGACAAAAGGAGAAAATGATATCATTGATATAACGAGCCATGTTAGAAAAATCGCTGAGAAATCGGGAATAAGAAACGGTCTTGTTAATGTTTTTATACCTGGGTCGACAGGCGCTATAACCACTATGGAGTATGAGCCGGGCCTCAAAAAAGATCTGACTCTCGCACTAGGAAGAATCGCGCCAACCGAGATATATTACTACCATCATGAGAGATGGGGCGATGATAATGGTAGGTCCCATGTTAAGGCTAGTATTATAGGCCCATCAATAACCATTCCTCTGCGAAATGGTGAGCTTATACTTGGAACATGGCAACAAATAGTCTTCCTCGAATTAGACACAAGGCCAAGGACAAGAAGGATCATAGTGACTATCATAGGAGAAAAATAGGTTCATAGGCCTTCTATTGTTTTTTGGTAGTTGGATTCATTATGTTTCCCATACTTATCTGCCTTCTACCCATCTTATTATTCGCCATGGATACTACGTATTTCTATATGAAAACTACCAGATCTAGACTCATAGAAAACACCAAAAAGTATTTCATATGTAGAACTATTCTCCTCGGAGTCCTAAGCTCTGCAATCATCATAATATGTCTGGTAAAAAATCCTATTGTGTTAATTTTGATTTTTCCATGTGCCCTTATTTATTTCTATGTCTCCCACAACACATATAGCGTTCTTAATCTTGCGCTCTTTCTCGAAAAGGTTATGTGTAAGAGGAGGGGCTGTCGAATATACGTGGGATTCTTCTTCGCGGCAACTAAGATCCGTGACTACATTTTATTTTGCTTTGCGAGGGATAGAATAAATATGATTGTGGTGGCAACAGAAAATCTGAGAAAAGGCGGAAGCTCTCTTCTAAGTTTCCTAAAACTATATCTGCGAGGCAAAATCATGGATATTGTGGATATAGACTCCATCAGCATCATCATTATTCGGGGAAAAACACAGATTTTTGACCCAGAAAAGCGAAGTTGGTATACTATTAGGGGTAAGATATCATGTATTGTGTTTCCCCAAATATAAGAATTCTTGGATAGCTAACGTCTGAGCATGTTGCTTATAAAAGCTATTTTACTTAGATTCATAAAGAATCTACTTGGTTCTCATCGGTGACCGCATTGGGAAGCAACTTACTTAATGTTCTGCTGGAGATAAAAGATAAAGTGGATGGACTCATAAAAAACGCTAAGAAGATGGAAAACATCGAGGATGAAACATTAGAAAAAGCTATAGACTTGATAAATGAGATTCTTAGAATGCTAGACGATCTTGGGGATAGATTGATAGGGCTAGCCGAAGAGGAAGAAGAGGAAGAAGAAAGTATCTAGTGATTATCGTTGACAATAGTCACAGACAAATGTTTTTCTTCCATTTGGCTTCTGATAATAGAGTCTTATTGGCCTTCCACATCGTGGACAGGGCTTCCTAGCCTTGTTGTAGACCATGAGTAGCGGCGCTATTCTTTTTCTTTCAATCTTCCGCCTAAAGAATTTCCAGGAGAGCTCCCAGGCATACCTAGCTATTCTCTCCACCTCTTCCTGGGAGAGATCTTTGACCAATCTCTCTGGATGTATCTTCGCTCTAAAGAGAATTTCATTCCTTAAGATATTGCCTATGCCTGCGATAACTCTTTGATCTAACAACACATCTCCTATTTTCCTATCTCCATAACGCCTAATAAGCATAACAGCTTTTTCAACACTCCAATTGTCTCTCAGAGGATCTATCCCAAGGGTTCTCTTCAGTTTATCGATTATTCGCCATTTGTAGTCTATCTCGACAATAGGAGCGTTGTATATGACAACTTTTTTAGACTCGAAGATCAGCATTAACTTCATTTTTGATTCTGGCTTCGCTAATGATTCATCAATATCATAGATATGTATAGTACCGTACATCATCAGATGCGTCCTAACCATATAGTCCCCAAAAACAAACAGAATATTCTTTCCGTACGCATCAGCGTAATCCAATCTAAGTCCAACCAGATTTCCAACATCAATATTGCTACAACCGCTCCTCATGATAGCTTCCGTAACGACCTCATCCCCAACCGTCCTTTTCACAATTACCGCTTTTGCCTTCGCCGTTGGACCCTCAGTCATTCTGCTCAGCCTTATATTTAGGATAATATCATTTTTACATTGATACTAATTCGTTTTTCACTTGGTGATTATGTTGCCTAGAAAGAAGAAGGAGAAAAAGAAAATCGAAACAATGATAATTAAGATGGATGGTACCGCACAGCCCTATGATAGGGAGAAGCTTGTGGAAAGTATTATTAAAGCTGGGGCCTCAAAGAAAACTGCTGAGAAAATAGCCGACATTGTAGAAAAAGAAATTGCGGATAGAAAGGAGGTCACAACAAGAACAATAAGATCCATTGTGCTCAGGGAGCTTAGAAAAAGAGACCCCAAGGCATGGGACAACTGGGTATTCTACGATAGGATCGTCAAAAACAGGATCACGTATGAGAGAGGAAAATTCGTGGTGATAGAGAAGGGGAGCCTCTATCTAGGCAGGGAAGTTAGGGACATCGGAAAACCTGGGTTATCTGACATAGAGGAGGTCGCCGCTATAATTAGGGAACTCCAGGAGGACTATGATCATGGTGTTCCTAAGAGAACTATAAATGCTAGGACATGGGTTCTCTTCATGGCGGTCCTCAAGTCGAAGCATATGGATCCCGAAACGAAGAAGAAGGCTATTAACATGATAAATGATTTCAGAGCAAAGTTTGGTTGGAAGCCTTTTGTGCCTAAAAAGCCGATAGAGTGAAACTTGGGATTGGTACTAGGGATCTACTTTCTCTTTAGTTTTTTCTTAACAATACCCTTTATTAGTGCTCCGAAGGCTTTTGATTCTAGGAAAAACCTTCGGAACCCCATAGCTTTTCGTATTCCTATTAGCAGAGCAGCTACGATGATTATTGTTAATGTTGCTACGAAGCCGATTAGTGATAATATTTCAATTATTTCACCCGTGAATAATCTGAGGAGCAGATATATGTATGCTAGAGTACCACTACATATTATCCACTTTCTACTCACACTATAAAACATATCACTTGTTATTTCCGCATCGGCTTTCTTAGCCATAGATAGGCCAAGAAGGTTATAGGGAGAAGAATATGGGTTAAGGCCCCCACCGATGTTACAGGCAAAGATTAGTGCTATCCAAAAGAGAGATTCATACTTCGAAAATGGGGGCTGAGAGACCAAAATCTGGACTATTGGTAGTACTGTTATTATGTATGGAACATTGTCTAAGAAGCCGCTTACTAGTAGTGATAGCCAGAATATTGCTGATAGAAGTATGAAAACATTGTTTCCCGCAAAGCTTAGTAATGAGTGTGCTATCAGATCTAAGACACCAGCATGTTCGAGACCCCCTACTATTATGTAGAAGCCCAAGAAAAATAGGATTGTATCCCAATCGACCTCATGAAGCAACTCTTCGGTTTTAGGAGAAGCAGCAAGAATTATTGCCGAGAATAATATTGAAACAAACATAAGCTCCCTGAGAGCTATGAATCCGATGACGAGACCAACAATACTCACTAATGATGCATAGAACTCAAATCTGTTTCTCACAAATAACCACTCATCCATATCCAGTATTGCCGCTGCGACTAATGGGTGTATCTCTCTCTGGGGAGGGGTAGATTTGTAGAGCATGAGAAGACTAATAAGAAACAGAATAACTGTTAGGGGCGTTAGGTTGAATATAAAGAATTCGTATGGGAGCCCTATCTCCTCCGCAACAATAATATTTGGTATACCAGCAATAAGTGTTGTTGACGCACTAACATTTATTACGAATATCTCCATCAGAACATAGGGGCGAGGATCTATTCTCAGAACTCCACATATTGCGAGGGTAAGAGAGACAACAACAGCTATTCCAGCTTCACAATTAAGAGCAAAACTAAGAGCATACGCAAATATAGCTAGGATCACATATAGACGTATTGGGTCACCTCTAGAAATCTTAGCTATTTTTATCCCAACATAATAAAGAAAACCGCTTTTGAGCCCAGCAGCAGCAACTAACATAACGCCCAACAGAGCTAAAATAACATCTAAATGAACTGTATGAGATGCGAACTCTGCTAAGTCATGAACATCAGAAAAGTATATAAGGATAAGCATAAGCGCACTACCTATAAACGCGGAAGCAGCTCTACTAAACGCCTCAGTTATCAGCAAAAATACCGTGAAAATGAAGATTGCCATAGCTAATGAGGCTTTCCAAGAAGCACCAAGTAGCTTTCCTATAACAACTACACATCCGGCTAGTATAGTAGCTTTTATTAGGGGCTTCACTGAGTTTTCTGAGTTACCATACTTCATCAACATCACCTCTGCGTAGTGAAAGTCTTTGAGTGGATTGAGTATGATTTAGTGGTTGTTTTAGCGAGGCAGATATTGAACTAAAGAATTATCACTCTAAATATCTAGGATGTTGGTAAATACGGTATAGTAGCTACGGAGCTGAAAATTGCCATAACTTAATAGCAGTTATACAAATCAATAAAACCGAAAAATATTTACAGAATTTCGTGGAGCGAGCTATGCACCAAGACACTAAAAGGAAACTGAGGCAAGACTACTGAGGAGGTTCAAATATAGAAGAATAT
>Ga0180301_10000569_pt1 | contig 28535 bp, 28 predicted proteins | sample GuaBasSediGuay16_FD_121797 | JGI IMG/M metagenome (GOLD analysis project Ga0180301, IMG submission 121797) | Subseafloor sediment microbial communities from Guaymas Basin, Gulf of California, Mexico - Guay16, Core 4569-2, 12-15 cm | ecosystem: Environmental > Aquatic > Marine > Hydrothermal... | reverse complement strand
CGGTTCTGCATATTTTCGATGGCGACACGCTGCTTACGATGCTGTTCTACGTCTCCGCGACAAGCGGAACGGTTCCGCTTGTCGCGGAGACGTAGAACAGCATCGTAAGCAGCGTGTCGCCATCGAAAATATGCAGAACCGTGTCGCTGCGGACGGTGATTTCGCGGAGGTCCGCCGGACCGGTTAGGTCGTAGTAATCCAACGGCAGACTGCCGGGCAGGAGATTATCGAGTGTCGCGAGAGCGGAATCGAAACCGACAGTAAAACCGACTGTGTCGGCGTCGATTGGGTCGCCGCTGAATATTACCGGAACCGCGCAGAAAGCGTCCCCCTCGGAAAAAGTCTGAAGCGGCGGCCCGAACAGAAAATCGGCCGGATTATCGCCATAGACCGCGGTAAGGTAAAGCGGTTCCGTTATAATCGCGCCGGTGCTGTCGCTATAAGTGTCGAGCAAATCGCCTGCGCCATCCCAATAGAGGAAATAATACCAGGTCGGTCCGTCGGCGACCGAATCGGGGGCCTCGATACCCGCGGTATCCCCCTCGATATACCAGCCCTCGCCCTCGAGAGTCGGAACGGCGGGCGTGCCGGTATAATTCAACGTAACGTAATGATGCGCTTCCCAGTTTGCGGTTTCGGTAAGCGGCTCGTTGACCGTCGCGAGAGATGGGTTCGCGGTTCCTGTATAGGAGCCGTCGCCGATACCGGTCCAGCTTTGGAAAAGATAATAGCTGTCGCCGTCGTGGACGGAATCCGGTGTAACATTAAACGGAACCTCGGTTGTCGGAACAAACCAGCCCGAACCGCCAGTCGTGCCCCAATCGGAGAAGACGTCGAGGCGATATCGAATATCGAAATTCGCCGTGAAAGTAGTATCGCAAACGGGGGAAACTGTGTGCTCGCGGGCGCCGGTGTCCGACCAGCCGGTATAGAGTATCTGCGTTCCCGTTTCGGGGTATTGAACCGAATCTACGGTAATAATATGACCGTCATAGGCGTCCCAGAATGCCGTAAACGGCGCGGAATGCGGAGAACCGTCGATAGTAACCTCGCCGAGAAGAGGAGCCGTAGTTAGAGTAACCTCGATTTGCCCCGGCATAATAATAAGTCCCGAGTCGGGGTCTGCGCCGAGAAGGTCGCTGCCGGGGTCGCAGACTATCATCGTATCGATGCCCGACGTGCCGCTCTCTACCAGAAAGGTAAGCACGCAAAGCGTATCCTGCGGTTCGACAGGAATCGTTCCAGCTACACTTGCATCGACATAAATATGCCCGTCGCTCCCCGACGACAGGTCGGTGCCGGTAAGGTAATCCCATATAAGGCTACCGTCGGCGATGCCCGAATAGCCTATCCTGTTACCGTCGAAACGCGCGTGGAAACTAATCTCGCCGAGTTCGGTCGATGTCGGAATGTTAAGCATAACCGGCAATTCGAAGTAATCACCGGGAGGAGCTATCGTGGTCTCCGGGATATCCATCGCGAAACTGAACGGGACATCGGCATAAACTGCGATAATAGTGTCCGGTCCGCCGATAAACGCGTTCGTCGAATGCCGGAATCGGTCGCCGACAGTTCCGCCGGACCACCACGCAAAATAGTATCGCGCGCGGGCTTCATCCACGAAACTATCTGCTTCTATAGCTACCCAGGTCGATTCGTTCTGCCAGCCCTCGCCGGTCAGTGTCGGTGTGGCGGTTCCAGCGCCGGTAAATTCGAGTTCGAGCCAGTGCTGGCGCTGCCATTGGGCTGTTTCGGTTATGGGCGATTGCATCGTGCAGGTCGCGGGATTATCCGTTCCGGTATAACTGCCTGTTCCGGTGCCTATCCAGCCGGTGAAAATATCGCGGGTGAGGTCGACAGTAACGGTTTCCGGAGCGACAGAAAAGCCCGGTGTCTCGCCCCGGTCGAACCAACCGCTGCCGGAGGGTGTTCCGAAATCGGAGACGACGTCGAGATAGAAAAGCGTGTCGAAAAGAGCGGTGAACGTGCTGTCAGAAATCGGGTTGATATCGTGGAACCGCGCGCCGAAGTCGCTCCAGCCGATGAAGCGCGCCATCTCGCCGATGCCGAGCGAATTGAGTGTGTCCGCGCCGATGTTGTGCGTTTCCGCGCCTATCCACGTGTCGGAAAACGGCGCTGGATAAGGCGTGCCGTCTATCCAGACCGAGTCGCCGCCGTAATCGGTCGTAACCGTAACGTCGATATTTTCCGGGATAAATTGGACATAGCCCGTGTCGGTCATAGCGTCCGCGAAAGCATATTGGAAATCGTCGAAGGTCAATGTGTCGAAACCGGACGCCCCGAAAGTCGCCTGCATCCTGAAATAGAATATCGTGTCCGGGTCGATTTCCATTGTGCTGCCGGGTGCGTCTCCGAAAACGGTAACCTGATTGGTGCCGGGCGTCGCGGTAAGCTCAGACCAGATAACGCTCGAATTGACGAGGCTGTTAAAAATTAGTTTCGATTCGTCGAAGTGCATCGTGAGCTTAAAGCTGTCCGTAGGATACGGAATTGTCGCGTCGAGTATCGCCGGGATATTCACGTAATGCCCCGGGTTGACGATTGTCAGGCTGTCCGGGAATACCGCCAGTTCCGGGTCGACTCGATAGTGTGCGATAATCGTTCTCGGCAGGTCGGGGAACACGAACCAGGTATGCGCGGCGGTGCTGTCGCGCAGATGTCCCGCGCCGTCCGACCAATACTGGAAGAAATACCAGGCGCCACCGACCTCGAGCGACTCGGCGGTCATAACGTAGACGGAGTCGTCCGTGTTCAGCCAACCCTCGCCGAATTGCGCGGGAGTTCCGCCGCCACAGCCGGCATAATCCAAAGAGAGCCAGTAAGCCGTATCCCAGACGGCGTATTCGGTAATAGGTTCGTTCATCTGCACCCAGTGGCAACTGTCCGGGCCGGTGTAGCTGCCGTCGCCGATTCCCTGCCAACCCTGGAATATATGGCGTTCGAGCGAATCGACGCCGACGAATACAGTCTCCGGCGAGATACAAATCTCTACCCAATCTCCCGGCGGAATCCATACGCTGTCAGGGTCGACCGGAGTGAAAACGCCGTAAGGTGATTCGATAATTATCTGAAACAGCGTATCGAAATACGCCCTGTATTCGAGCGTATCCGCCGAGATGTGAACCTGATGGCGCCTCGCGCCGCCGTCAGACCAATATCGATAAAGATATTTTACGCCGAGCCCCGGCGTCTGAACACTATCGGTAGCGATATAATGAAGTTCGTCTTCCTCCCAGTCGGCGACGTAGGGCGATGCAACTCTGAGCGTATCGTCGATAACAACCTCGCCGCCATCGAAATCGTTCCGAACGGTGATATTAAGCGGATTGTAGTAAGTAACCTTTATTTTATGGTCGGTTCGTAGGTCTGAGAGGTCGACCCAGGCAGTATCGTTTTCGCCCGTAAGGGCATCGATATAAAGCCCGATGGCGAACCAGTCGTCGTCGAGCTGGTTGGTGAAATCCTCCTTGCCGTAATCCTCGAGGTGGATAGTAATCAGCCCCGTCGAAGTTACCGGGACGTTGCTGAAATAATCTCTGTCACCGGTATTGCCGCCAAGAGCGTCTGTAAGGTTAGTCGGCCTTTCGGCAATCCCGCGGTCTGACGGTCGAGTCGAATTGGCGAGCATATCGCTGCAGCCGAGGTTGGGGTCGAACGAGTTGTTTGTGTATATATCCGTTACATCGAGTAGCAGCGCGATATCGCTTATTACCGCCGAATCGGGAATGGATGATATATTGAATTCGAGTATCTGTGCGCGTTTATATGCGTCTCCGAACGGGCAGCCGTCGTTGCCTCTCATTATCTTCAGGTCGCTGTATGCGGCGGGCATACTGAGAGCTATAAGCCAACTACACATCAGGCTCTGGGTCAGCCCGAGACATTCATCCCACGATGTCGGCAGGGTATCCGGTTCGGCCATTATCCGCGCCGGTATTTCTATTGTGGTCCCTCCGGTAGCCGCGGCAATAGCAGATACGGCGATACTGAGGAGCAACATTGTATCGACGATAATCGATTTATGGAGGTTTACCATATTACGTCCCCTTGTGAATTGGATATTATTAAAAATAAACAGATTAATATAAAATAAACCTATTTATAAAGCAAATTGTTTCGAGGCAATTTTAAAGAATTTTCAAGCGATAGATTTAAATCTGCCGTAAGGGCTACGGAATAGGGATATTGTGTTCGAGTGAAGAATAGGTCAAAAATTGCTGTCCTGCGGAAAGTGCGAATTCCCATTCGCCATCGAAAGTGCGGGCGATGCTCGCTTTGAGTATTTGCCCGGTTGTGCTGCTCGTCGAAGCAAACCGAAGTTCGAGACCGTAGTCTCCGAGTATCGGTTTGGGCGTCCCTGTTATAACCAGGTCCCGATTTGTCGGGTTCCAGGCTGTGCCGAAATCGATAAAAACTGCGCCGCCGAGCCGGATGGAGAAAACCTCGACCGGCGTGAATATCCGCGTTTCGAGATTGCCGAACAACGCTCGTTCGCCGGTTTGGGCGTAAGACCGATATCCGCGCAGACAGGATTGCCCGCCGACGCGGTAATACGATTCTGGTAAATCTCTGGAAACGCCGGCATATACGGCTCTTCCGCATATACGCGACGAGATGAATTTCTTGGTAAAAAATGTGAAAGCTGCAGCGGAAGCCTCGGTCTCGACAACACGTCGGTAATTTATATAGAAATTGCCGTATATCGGACCTACGCGAATAGCGAGTAAGCCATAAGCGCGGGCGTAAGGCGAATAACCCCTCGGGCCGAAACCGCCCTCCGCAGAGAGCAAGAAACCGGTCGGTATGTCCTCCGTGCGACCAAAAGCGTCCACATCTCGTGCGGTGAAATAACCGCGTTTCAGCAGGCTTATCCCGAACGTTCCGACACGAAGGTCGCGGTCGGTTAGCGGCTGCGTGGATGTTTCGTCGGAAAAGGACCACGGTATCCCCCTGTGCTGATGCGACATATATATCCCGAATCCGATTCCGATTTCCGGCATAGGAAGGTATTTCGTCCCGAAATATCCTGCGAAATCATCGATGGAATATGCAGGTCCCGCGGTGTGATTGTCCGTCCAGGTCGGATATTCTCCGCCGATTAAATAGGCCCCGCCTTTAGCGATGATTTTATCTTTGTCATTCCGTTGATTGCGAGATAGGTAGAAGCCGGACGTCGTCGGACCGACGTCTATCGTGGCGTCTGAATAGTAAATTTTAGCGGAGATGTGCCCCGGCAACAATTTTGGCATATAGAGCTTAAGCGACCAGCTGTCATAATCCTCGTCGTGCCGGAACGCACCTGCGATATCGACGCCCCATCCCGCAAAATTGACATCCTCGGCCTCGACCCACCATTCGAGAACGCGACCTTTGTATGATGTGCTCGGTGAGAGTTTCGTTGTCCAGAGGTCGGTAACCGTAACGTGCGCGGCATTGCCGCTGTCGGTTTCTATCAGTTTTATTTCGGCCTCGGAGATGAAATCGGTGCCGCGTAAGCGGCGTTCGGATTCGGCGATAAGCTCTGGAGAAAGAGTATCACCGATATCGAAAGGAAGGAACCGCTTAACCGTCGCGGGTCGCGTTTTTATATGCAGCGCGTTACCGATTTTATAGACCCAGCGGTAGTCGTAAGGCCCCCAGTAGTCGCCGTCCTCGTCGAAAACGGGGAGAACCGTTATCGTAATGCTGTCTACCGGCTGCGCAACAAGCTGCAAAGCGAACACCAGCAATAATATCTCGATTGACCTATTCAACCGGAGGCAGGTCGTCCAGAGTAAAATTCCCCTGTTCGTCGACACCGAGCTTTTTAAGCTCTCCCTGGACTTCGGTAAGTTTTTTATAGCACCACGATGCTATTACCCTCGCCTTTTTATAGATACCGATAGACTCTTCGAGAGCAGGTTCACCCGATTCGAGGCTAAGAACGAGCTTTTCGAGTTCGGCCATTGCAGCCTCGAAACTCTCCGGTTCGTATGATTCTTCTTCACCTTTCGACTTCGTTTTCGTCTTTTTTTCGGTTTCCTTCTTCGCCTTTTCTTCTTCTCCAAAGAGGTTGCTCATATTGTCCTTCTCGTTTATTGGATTGTTCTTTATCGGGCTTCTTCGTCCACACCATTTTAATACTAAAATAACGAGTTAGGCAAGGGATTTTTTCGAATTTTAATCGCTTGCAAATTTTCCGGCGTTGTGTATCTTGTTTATCGAGGAAGATAATGAGCGAACATTACGATTTTGACAAACTGGTCGAGATTGTCGAGCGGCTTCGCCGTAATGATGGCTGTCCGTGGGACCGCGCGCAGACGCACGAATCGATTAAGCAATATCTTATAGAGGAGGCTTTCGAGGTCGTCGAAGCTATCGAGGCGAACGACGACAGCGCGTTATGCGAGGAACTCGGCGACCTTCTTCTGCATATAGTTTTTCATTCGCAAATGGGGGCGGAACGCGGCGCGTTCGATATCGACGATGTTACGAAAGGGATTGTCGAAAAAATAATCGGGCGGCATCCGCACGTTTTCGGCGAAGGTGAAGCAAAAACGGCGCGTGAGGTCCTCGTGGAATGGGAGCGAATCAAACTCGAAGAGAAAAGCGAGAAAACGGGGGAGGCGTCGCTGCTGGATGGTCTGCCGATGGCGATGCCCGCTCTTCTGGTCGCACAGAGGATGCAGGAGAAAGCCGCAAGAATAGGTTTCGACTGGCCGGATGCGAACTCCGTCTGGGTAAAGGTCGAGGAGGAATTCCGCGAACTCGAAAAAGCGATAGAGGCCGGCGACCGAAAAAAGGTCGACGAGGAGTTTGGCGATTTTCTGTTTGCGCTGACCAATATGGCGCGTTTTTTAGAGCTTTCCAGCGAGATGGTTCTGCGCGAGTCTATTAATAAATTCAAGCGGCGGTTTAGCTATGTCGAAAAACGGGCGCGGGAGAAAAAACTCGATAACCCAGACCTGAAAACACTCGATATTTTCTGGGACGAGGCGAAAAAACTCGAGGCGGAGGGGAGACTCGAATGAGTGCCAATATCGAACCAATCGACCACGACGCCGACGCGGGATTCGAGATTACCGCCGATAGCCTGCCGGAATTGTTCCGCGCAGCTGCGTTAGGGATGCTCGATATAATCCTCGACCGGAGAAAACTCGAAAGCCGCACTACGCGCCTCGTCGCGGTCGAAAACGAATCGGCGGACCTTCTGCTCGTGGATTTTCTCTCGGAGATACTCTCGGTTGTCCAGGGGGATAGATTCGGTATGTTCGATATCGAGATGGGGGAGGTAACGGAGAAACTCGCAATCGCGGAGGTTAGTGGCCAGCGCGGGATTCCGATGGACGCGGTGAAAACCGAGATTAAACAGGTAACATATCACCAGCTGAAGACCGAAAAGAATAAAACCGGACAATGGGTGGCACGCGTGATTTTCGACCTTTAATGAAATGAGTATAAAAGAGAACATAGAACGATTACGCGACGAAATAACCGACGAATGCGCCCGCGCGGGTCGTAATGTGTCAGAAATAACGGTCGTAGCCGCGAGCAAATATGCCGACGCCGGAGGTATTCGCGAGGCTTACGACGCCGGACTCCGCGATTTCGGCGAGAATCGCGTTCAGGAAGCTCTCGCCAAGATGGAATCGCTTCCAGCCGATATAAACTGGCATTTTATAGGTCATCTCCAGCGGAATAAAGCGACCAAAGTGGTCGGGGAATTCGACATTATACACTCGGTCGATTCGCTTAGGCTCGCCGAGAAGATAAATCAAGTCGCGCGCGACAGAGAGCTTATTCAGCGCGTTATGCTCGAGATAAATATCAGCGGCGAGGAGTCGAAATTCGGCCTCGACTCGCGCAATGCCGAAGAACTCGCCGCCGGCGTTTCCGCGATGCCGAATATCGAACTGACCGGTCTTATGACCATCGCGCCGTTCACCACCGACGAAACCGTTATCCGCGCCGTTTTTCGCGGATTGAGAGAACTCCGCGATAAGCTTTCAGGCAAGCTCGGGAAACCTTTGCCGAATCTCTCTATGGGGATGACCAACGATTGGCGTATAGCTATCGCCGAGGGCGCGACGCACCTTCGAATCGGCTCGGCGATTTTTATCGGAGAATGAGATGCGCAGGCTTGGAATGGGCATAATCGGCGCCGGACGAGTGGGAAAAGCCCTCGCTGTCCATCTCGCACGGGCTGGCTGGCGTATATCGGGTTTGTTCGATATCGATATAGAGAAGGCAGAATTAGCGGCGAAAGCGGTGCCGACGGGCTTTTTCACCGGAATAAACGAACTGGCTCGCAGGTCGGATATTATATTCATAACCGTCTATGACGGTGAGATTGCGCGAGTTGCCGAGCAACTCGGCGAGTTGAATTATGTCCGCGCGAGATTCCTCTTCCACGCCAGCGGGATACTCCCTGCAAAAATACTGCATCTTGCAGGACTCGACAGGGCGGTATATTCGCTTCATCCGTTTGGCGGAATACCGTTGAATCCGCTCGAGAAAAACCCGTTTAAGGGGCTTTATTTCAGCGGCGAAGGTGACGAGCCTGCTAAACCAATCGCTGAGCGAATGACCTCCGACCTGGGCGGAGAATTTATTGCTATAAACTCTCGCGAGAAGGTCTCGTATCATCTGGCTGCGAGTTTTATAGCCAATCACCTTTTCGCGTTGCTATCATCGGGAGAATCGCTGCTTAGAATATCGGGTTTGCCCGAAGATAGAATCCAGCCGATGGCTTTGAAAATGGCCACAAGCGCTCTCGATAATTATCGAAAATACGGCCTTATCGAGGGTCTCACCGGGCCGGTTGTCCGGGGCGACGAACTGACAATCGCCGAACATATTATTGCCGCCGAAAAAACCGGAAGACGAAAGCTCTATGAAGCGGGCGTAGTCGAATTGCGAAGAATGCTTTTAAGTGAAAGTGTAAAAAAGCAGATAGATAAGGGCGACGAATAGACAAGCCCTATTTAAGTTTCGACTTCGATTTCCCCACAATAATATTATCTATCAGGCGGGTTTTGCCGAGGCGTGCGGCGAGTGCGATAAGGACATCTTTACCCGCCGGATTTTCGACCGGTTCGAGTGTTTCGGCGTCCACTATCTCGATATAATCGATATCGAACGGCCCGGCGGTTAATATCGACTTTCGCATTTTCACGATAATCTCGATAGCGTCATAACCTTTACCGGATTTTATCATTTTCTCTGCAAGACATAGAGACCGATACAACGCGGGCGCGATTTCGCGCTCTTTCTCCGAAAGATAGGCGTTCCGCGACGACATCGCCAGACCGTCCGATTCGCGCACGGTCGGAGAAACTATTATTTTCACCGGAAAATTTAAATCGAGCGTCATCCGGCGGATAATTACCGCCTGCTGGGCGTCCTTCTGTCCGAAAACCGCGATATCCGGCATAACTATATTAAACAATTTCGATACTATTGTTGTAACACCGGCGAAATGTGTCGGACGCGATACGCCGCAGAGAATCTCGCCGAGCCGCTTTACGCGGACTTCGGTCAGATAACCTTCAGGATACATCTCCTCGTCGGTCGGGTAGAAAATAATGTCCACGCCTTCTTCTTCGCAGAGGCGTTCATCTCGGTCGATATCTCGAGGGTATTTATCGATGTCCTCGCCGGGAGCGAATTGTGTCGGATTGACGTAGATACTAACTACGAGAATATCACATTCTCCTCGCGCGCGGCGTATAAGCGAAAGATGGCCCTCGTGCAGGAAGCCCATCGTAGGAACGAAACCGATAGTATTGCCGTCTCTCTTGAGTTTAAGAGAGGTGTTTTGCATTTCGGTTACGGTGCGGATTATTTTCATTTTTGCGGGTCGAGGTATATAAAGTTCTCATTTAAAAACCTCTTAAGAGGTTATCAAGAATAAACCGTTAAAACGGTCAAATATTCCCGTTTTTCGCAGACCCCGAGCCGAGTTCCGGTGCTAATCCCTATTTATAGCTTTCCGATTTATTCGGGAACTCTTTATTTTTGACATCCTGAACGAAGTTAGCGGCAGATTCGGTAATGATTCCGGCTAAATCGGCATATTTTCTGGCGAATTTGGGCGAAAAGTCGTCGAATAACCCGAGAATGTCGTTCACTACCAAAATCTGGCCATCGCAATACGGGCCGGCGCCGATACCGATTATCGGGATATCGACCGTCTCGGTTATCTTTCTGGCAAGAGCGGAGGGTATTTTTTCGAGGACGATACTGAAAACCCCGGCTTCAGTAAGAGCGATTGCGGCGTCGAGCACCCGCGAGGCTTCCTCTGCATCTTTACCGACTAACCTATATCCGCCAAACTTGTGGAACGATTGCGGTGTCATACCGAGATGCCCCATAACCGGAATTCCCGCATCGAGAATGGCGCCGATATGGTCGAGGAACGCTCTTCCACCCTCGAGTTTAACAGCCTGCGCTCCTGCACGGATTAACTCGCCAGCGGAGAACACCGCGTCTCGGGGCGAAGGTTGATAGCTTAAAAACGGCATATCGCCGACAACCAGAGCGCGCTCCACCGCGCGGGCGACAGCTCGAGTGTGGTAAATAGATTGTTCTAAATCCAGCGTGAGAGTCGTTTCCTCACCATAGACAACCATATTCATCGAATCGCCGATAAGGATGATATCCGCGCCAGCACGGTCTATGAATTTTGCTGTAAAATAGTCATAGGCCGCAAGCGCCGCTATCGGTTCTCCGCGAGACTTAAAATCTACTATATCGTGAATCGTAAGGCGTTTGCCCATTTTTACCCCCAGAGTGTCCTGTCGTGGGTATAGTATTCCGTTCCCCTGATAGGCCTGCTTATCCTCTCGGAAAGGGCGACGAAAGTCTCGCCGTCTGTCAGGTCGAGATTGTCGGTATTGACGACCAACAATGGAGACGATTTATATTCGAAAAAGAAATAGTTATATGCTTTTACGAGTTGTTCTATATAACCTTCGGTGATGCGCTTTTCAAACGGGCGCCCGCGGTTCTTAATGCGTCGAATCAGCGAGTTCACCGAGGCCTGCAGATAAACTACAAGGTTCGGTCTCGGGAGTTCCGCTGCTAGATGCCGTTCGACCTCCTCGTAAAGCCTGAGCTCGGCCTCCGTGAGGTTGATATACGCGAATATCTTGTCCTTCTCGAAAATGTAGTCCGTAACCACGATATCGTGGAACAGGTCATAGGAATGCAGTTCCGAAAGCTGGCGATACCGCGAGAGCAAGAAGAAAATCTGCGTCGAGAAAGCATATTTCTCAGGGTCTTTGTAGAAATCGGGCAAGAACGGGTTCTCCTCGAAACGCTCCTCGACAAGCTGCCCACCGAACTCGCCGGCGATAGCCTCAGCAAGGGTCGTTTTGCCAACCCCGATTACACCTTCGATTGCGATGTAGTTATAGAGCGCCAACGGTCGTCCTCGATAGTTTTTTTAACCGTAAGGTCGATAAAGCGGATTCTCGATAAAAAGGATGAAAGCGTCCTACCGCTTCTCGGGTCGATAGCTTTAGGCAGAATATCCAGTATCGGCCTTAAGAAGAAATCCCTCGTAGGCAGTCCCTTGTGCGGTATGGAGAGGAATTCGTCGTCCACAATAATATGTTCCCAAAGAGCGATATCTATATCGATTACACGGGGGCCGTGTCTCTGAGATTCGTCGTTACGACCGAGTTCGCGTTCGAGTTCCTTGATATTTTCCAGCATCTCCCACGGGTCGAGTTCTGTTTCGAGCGCAAGCGCAGTATTTAAGAAATCAGGCTGGTCGCGGACACCGAAAGCACTCGTAAGATAAAGCCTGCTTGCGGCTATGATTTTCCCGAATCGACTTAAACCCTCCCGAGCGGCGACCAGATGAGCGACCCTATCACCGATATTCGAGCCTATAACGAATATAACCACATCACTCAAATTTCACCCCGCGTCGTTTCGATTTCGATATAATCCAGATGCCCCGGAAAAGGCGGCGTGTTTTTCCGAACCCTGACCTTAAGGCCCTCCGGGTTATAAACGTTATAGATTAGGTCAGCGATGCCCTCGGCGACCGTCTCGGTCAGATGGAAGGTGTTGTTGGTTATATAATCGCCGACTACCCTATAGACCTCTTCATAATTAATGGTGTCGTCGAGTTGGTCGGAACGCGCGGCTTTTGCTGTGTCGAAAACCATCTCGACATCCACTGTGAACCGTTTGCCAACCTCCTTTTCGGCATCGGAAACGCCGTGATAGCCGTAAAAGGACATATTATGTATCCTGATAGTTCCCATTTACGTAACAGATAAAAATAGTCGCTCGTTTGCAGGATGTCAATATGCAATTTTCGAGGAATTTCAAGGCTAAAGATTTCTCCACGAAAGAGAAAATTCAAACGATTCCGACAAAATAGGTGGATTAGACGCCATTGCGAATAGCACAGCGACGAAGCAATCTCGATAAATGATTACTATGCAATAAAGTGAGATTGCCGCGCCTTATCGAAACAAGGCTTGCAGTAACAAGATACCTTAATCTTGCAGGAAATACGAGGAGATTCGAGTGGGTTGGAATTTTATCCAGCGGTCAGTCGCGCACGTATTTCGAGTTGCGCGGCGTGTGGGTTTGTGTCCAGCGCGCCGCCGAGACTCATAACGACGCGGAAATACATATGGACTATATTCTCGCCGGGAGGCCCCGCCCAGAGGCTGAGCGAGGCGGTGCCTTCGTGCTCATAAGCCAATGTCCCGTCGGTAGGCCGAAAGGTGCCGGTAGTCGTATACCAGCGGGACATCCCGAGACGAAGAATATCGTTACTGCTCCATTCCGTAACGGCCGGGCTCGAAGGTATATCCGGGTCACAGACTATTAAGCCGAGCGTATATTCGCCGGTGTTGGTAGTCGGTGTCCAGCTAAGTTGCGATACCCATGGATTTACTGTGAAGATGTCGTCGTCCAATATCTGGAAAGCTAAATCGAGCGCGGTGTTGCCGCTGTTGCATAAAACTATCGGGTTGGTTTGGGCGACATCCTCGCCGGGGCGAAGACCGGATATAGACCAGACATCGGGCCCAACAATAGAATACTTAATACCTCCGCATACCATAAAACTGGCGTAAAGAACGGCTCCATCGGTCGTCCCGTCGTCGGTTCCTGTAATATCCGCGGCGCCGCTGGCGACAAGCCCCTGTGAAGCCACACCGAAAACGGAACAGGCGGTGATAGTAAGGATAACCGAAATTAAAAATAGATTTTTATTTAGCAGGTCGGATAAGGCCATATTTTATTCGGCAGATTCCGGTGGTGTGTAAGGCAACCCGCCGACAAACACGAATCTCACAAACCTGCTTCCTTTCATTTTACCATCCGGTTTGATGAGTATAATACCCTCGTATCTCTGGTTTCCAAGTTCACTGGACTCGGGAAGGTCCACAACTACAATTTGCTCTGCCGTTTCCCCGGGTTCTAATTTAATCTTGGGCGATTTTTTGAAAAGTAGAAGGAACCTATCGCGTTTAGCACGAACCCAGCTTTTATCCAGAATAAAACCGCCTTCTCCTACCTTTAGCGGTAGTATATCCATAACCATACCTTTAATAGAATCGCCGTATTCGGGGAAATAGGTCTCGAATTCGTATTTATGGGCAACCTCATCGTCGTTGCGGATTTTTATAGGGAATTCACCCTTATTTATGGTGCTGTCGCCGTATTGAATAGTATATATCGACGGCGCGACCGAGAGCTGGTCGGGGCCTTTTTCGGGCAGTTCCGTTTTGGACGGTGTTTCCACATTCCAGACCGCCGTGGCACCCAGCTGTAATCGAGCGATAGACGCCGCCGTATCCGGTATAATATTCGTTTGGGTTACATTGATATCGAAACTCCAGGCCCGGTTGAAGATAGTCGGGTCGTCCTCGGGTAGATTAAGCAAAACCTTTACGAGAAGTGTCTCGTGCGGTTCCAATCTAAAAGAACCGGGTTCGAAACTCACCCACGATTTATCCGGGAGCGGGAAATACCCTTTCAAATGGCTCGGCTCGGTAGTTGCAACCAAATCGTATTGCATCGGCTCGTCGTTAACATTTATCACTTTTATCGGTTTAATATCGAGGTTCGGTCGAAGAAAAACGAGATAGGATAGCGCTCCACCCGGTTCGATAGCAATCCCCAACCCGTAAACCGATGCGGTCAGTAGAACAACCAATATTGCCGTTATTAACGTATACTTATACGAATTTACCATAGTATCTCCTTTTATTATCTCGCCTTTTCTCATTATAAAATATAAGGATAAATCGTATATATTGGCAAGCGTTTTTTTTAACTACTAATATTGGTTACACGAAAATGGTTTCAACTTAACCGGAAAACCGTTTATTTCCGCGTTTGCGACGCTCTTCCAGCCTCTCCTCAAGGTTCTCGCGTCTCTCGGTCATCCGTTTGTTATAGGCCTGGATATGCGCCCGATAGACCATCCCCAACGCGCCGACGAATAAAAGAATAGTGCCGATATAGATATATGTCTCCGGGAAGGAGAATAAAAACGCGAATATATGAAAAACCGCCAACGCTATTATTATAATAACCCACGCTACCATAATTCTCCTTGGCGATAAAGCTGAAAATACAATTATACTCCACAAATACAGGCAACACGGCGGTTACCTAAACTTATCTATTAGCGCCTACTTTCATACGGCACGAACTCGCCGCCGACTATCTGCCAGGTCTCGTATGCCCCGGTTACATCTCCCTGGGCGCTAAAATTCACTCGCCCCGAAGCGCCCTCGAAATTTATCTCTCCCCCGTTTATTAAAATATCCTTACCCCGCGCGAATTCTCCCACTGTTACCAATGAACCGGGCGCGAATGAAACTGTGAGGATAGAATCGGCTATTATTTCGGGTTGAAGAGAATTAGCCCGTAGGATACCGTAGCCGAGCAGTATCATAGCGTCATACCAGTGCTCCGTGCATCTGTAGTTGTAAGGGTCCTCTCCCCAATAGTCGATATAAGCTTCTTGGAAAAGTGTATAAGTCGTATCCAGGCCGTGGGGACCAAAGCCTATAAGCCCCTCTACGTTTTCAGAAAAGGCGTTCGTTATAAATTCTGGAGCTTTCAAGTCTTTAGATAGGTACCATACGCCCGGCCTTCCCGATGCCTTCCAATCGCGGATTATCTGCGCTCCCGACTGCGGATAGGCTATCAGAAAAATCTGGGGCGTCCCGGGACTTTCAGTATAAATAGAGTCTATTTCGGCCGAATACGATGTTTTGCCCGATTCAAAAGCCACCATTCTTTGCACTACGCCGCCTGTATTTACGAAGTTTTGCCTTACTTTTTCCGACAGGTCCTCGCCGTAGAGGTCGTCGACATAGAGTATCCTCATCGTGTTTGTTATACTCCGTATGAAGCTTACTATATGTTGAGCTTCTTGCGCCGTGTATGGGACGGTTCGGAAGCAACCGTCCTGATGTGTAAGGCCTGAAGCAGTGGAAGAGCCGGTTATCTGTATTACGCCGAGGTTGTCCAGTTCGTCGCTTATCGCCCACGAAACATCGGAGTTGTCCGCGCCGAGAATAGCAATCACATCCTCGTCCTCGGCCAGTTCTACTGCTTTCGTTTTCCCGTAATACGCATCGGTGCGCGAATCCTTTATAATTAGTTCGATATCTTTACCCATAATACCGCCGGAGTCGTTAATCTCTTTAACGGCCAGTTGTATCGCTCTGACAGATGGTGTCCCAAAAGCCGCGCATTCGCCGGAGTAAGGGACGACCACCCCGATTTTTATTTTGTTACTTCCCGACGGTTCGGTCGATTCCTTCGAGCACCCGATAAAGAGCAGCAGAAATACAAGAAATAACGCCTTTGTAATTTTCATTTATGCTCCAAGATTAATTTGCGGGATTATATTTCTAACAAAACAAAACCCTGCAAATAGCAATATTTGGTTTAATAATAAAGTCCTTACATAAAAAAGCGCTTTTTTTATATTTGTCAAGCTTTTTTTACGAGGTTCGTATTATAGTAATTAATGCGAATAATAAATATAACTTGCTACGGCTCGAACGAGTTTGTCGGAGATAATCGTTAATATGTTACGGAACTTAAGCGCGTATCGTAACAGCACTGTTTTTTGTCGAATCTATTGTCGTTTTTAGAAAAAGAGTATTATATATACATAACCCAAGTTTCGATTAGATTCGAGAAATCGATTTATGTTGACATTGATAAAACGGGACTTTATTATACTAATTATTCGATATACAATTTAAGGATAAGACGGGAGTTGTTCACCGGTTTAATAAATAATGTAGGAACTATAAAGGCCTCGCTTCCCGCGGGTGGCGGGAAAAGGCTCGATATAGCGGCAGAGTTCGATACCGCTTTAATTTTAGGTGAAAGCATAGCCGTCGACGGGGTTTGCCTTACGGTTGCGGCGATTGGAAATAGCGGTTTCGCCGCAGACGTTTCTCCCGAGACGCTCGAAAGAACAACCCTGGGAAAATATCGGTGCGGAGATAGCGTTAATATCGAACGCTCCCTCCAAGCATCTGATAGACTCGGCGGGCACATCGTCCAGGGGCATATCGATTGCGTGGGGAAAGCGTTATGGATAAGAAAGAACGGAGACTATGCCAATCTGGCGGTATCCTATCCCGCACAATACGCTAAGTATATTGTCGAGAAAGGCTCTATCGCGGTCCACGGTGTTAGCCTGACTATCGCGAAACTCAGAAGTGGGCAATTCGAGGTCGCCCTCGTTCCGGAGACGCTCGAAAGAACGACCCTCGGTGATTTGAAACCGGGTGTTCACGTAAACCTGGAATTCGATATACTCGCTAAGTATGTGGAAAAAATAATAAAGCATCGATATGTCTCGAAGTAAATACAAAGACAATCTTGCAACAATCGAAGAAGCCGTCGAGCAGATAAAAGACGGGGGCGTTATTATTGTAGTCGACGACGAGGACCGCGAAAACGAGGGGGATTTTGTTTTTGCTGCCGAGAAAGCCACTCCGGAACTGGTCAATTTCATCACCCGTCATGGCCGAGGAATGGTCTGTGCGCCCGCATCCCGCGAACGATTACACCAGCTCGAGCTCGATATGATGGTCGAAAGGAACACATCGCTTCACGGCACACCATTCACCGTAACCGTGGATTATATCCGCGGAACTACGACAGGAATATCGGCTCACGACCGCGCTGCGACATTGAAAGCGCTGGCGGATAGTTCTATCGGCCCTTCTGAATTCGCGCGTCCGGGACATATATTTCCGCTTATGGCGCGCGACGGGGGAGTTCTTCGTAGGGCCGGCCATACCGAAGCCACGGTGGACCTTTGCAGATTAGCCGGATTATACCCGGTCGGAGTCCTTTGCGAGATAATGGACGAGGACGGCACTATGGCGCGGTTGCCGTTACTCGTTAAGATAGCCGAAGAATATGGACTTCCGTTAATCACAATTCAGGACCTTATCGAATATCGACGCCGCACCGAAAAACTCGTCAGAAGGGTAACCTCGGCGCGTTTCCCGACAAAATTCGGCGAATTTACCATTCACCTTTACGAGTCCCTTCTCGACGGGCAGGTTCATATCGCTCTCGTTAAGGGCGAAGTCGAGGGTGCCGGCGATGTTCTGGTGCGAGTCCACGACGAATGTCTCACCGGCGACGTTTTCGGTAGCCTCCGTTGTGACTGCGGCGACCAGCTCGCAGCAGCATTGGAACAGATTGAAAAAGAGGGCACCGGCGTTCTATTATATATGCGACAGGAAGGCCGAGGAATCGGCATTAGCAAAAAGCTGCAGGCCTACCATCTGCAGGACCTCGGTTTCGATACCGTCGATGCCAATTGCCGCCTCGGATTACCGGTCGACCTTCGCGATTACGGAGTCGGCGCGCAGATTCTCGTCGACCTCGGATTATCCACAATCAGGCTTCTAACTAATAACCCACGCAAAATTATCGGACTGGAGGGCTACGGTCTGTCCGTAATAGAACGGATTCCTATAAATACTGAACCGAATCCTGAAAATATCGAATATCTTAGGACAAAAAAAGAACGCATGGGCCATATGATAGAATTTGATACCGCAGCGGAAATGATACAACAAAAAAAGGGGAGAAACAATGCCGACGATTGAGGGAGTTTATACGGTCAAAAAAACGGCAAAAATAGCCATAGTTGCCGGTAGATTCAACGAATTCGTGGTCGGTCATCTTATCGACGGTGCTCTGGATTGTCTGAAACGCCACAAGCTTTCGGAAAAAGCGGTTACTATCCACTGGTGTCCGGGGAGTTTCGAGATACCGCTTGTCGCGAAAAAAGTGGCCGAGTCGAAAAAATACGACGCCGTTATATGTCTCGGAGCGGTTATCCGGGGGGATACACCGCATTTCGAATACGTGTCCGCGGAGGTCTCGAAAGGTATCGCAAATGTCGCCCTCGAAACAGGCGTTCCGATTATTTACGGTATCCTGACCACGGATACTATCGACCAGGCGATTGAGCGCTCCGGAACGAAAGCTGGAAACCGCGGATTTACAGCCGCTCTCGACGCGCTCGAGATGATTAATCTCGTCGAGGCTATCCCGAAAAGACGCCGTCGCAGGAGGCCGAAAAAAGAACCGGGAACTAATAGCGGAGAATAAAAACTTCGGCGGATTCCCCGGGAAAAATAAAAATATAAGCGATTACCGAATCGACGGGAATCTTTAGCAAGGAACTAATAGTTTTCTTTTTAATGTTCTTCAGAATTGCGGTTGTAGTGATTATTAATCTCCATGTTCCGACTGTCAACTGATAATGGGTGCGCGAAGAGAAGCAAGAATCGCCGTGCTGAAAGCGCTTTATGCCCGCGAAATCGGTGGTGAGGAAAACCTCGATAAGCTCTCGGAAAATACGCTTAAGATGCACGAGGTTCCCAAAAGCGCATTGGCCTTTTTCCACTCCCTTCTCGAGAAAACGATAAAACACACATTAAACCTCGATTCGATTATCGAGGAACGCGCACAAAACTGGGCGCTGGATAGAATCGCTACCGTGGACCGGAATATCCTCCGAATGGGAATCGCAGAGTTGATGTTCTTCCCGGATATTCCACCGAAAACCACTATTAACGAGTGCATCGAATTGGCTAAAATCTTCGGAACGTCGGATTCGGCACGTTTTGTCAACGGGTTACTCGACGGTATCCTTCGGAGGCTGGATATCGATAAGACCAGGGAGCTGAATTTAAGGGATAAACATGAAGAGACTTAGTCTGGGCTTCTTGGTGGTAGACGGAATTCCGAATCCTCGATTCCGGGTTTTGCATTTTTATGAAATACGCTCTGATTAGCGACATACACGGGAATTTGCAGGCCCTCGAAAGGGTTATCGAAGATATCGCAGAACGACAGGTCGATGAAATATATTGTGTCGGCGATATCGTCGGCTACGGCGCTCAGCCGTCCGAGTGTATAACAGAGATAAAGCGAATTTGTAGAGGCTCTGTCGCGGGCAATCACGATTGGGCTGCCGTTGGCAAAACGGATATCGGATTCTTCAATAAAGAGGCGAAAGCCGCCGTTTTGTGGACATCAGAAAACCTCGATTTCGAGGAAAAACGTTTTCTGGCGGAGCTGCCGCTGAAACTCTATTTCGATAACGCGATGATAGTTCACGGCACGCCGGTTGCTCCGGAAAAGTGGGATTATTTACTTTACACAAATCGATTAGGTGCCCAGTTCGCGTATTTTTCCGAGCCGATTTGTTTTATAGGGCACAGCCACGTTCCTGTGGTATGGACGAACGCTTATGAAAGAATTCCGCCGGATACCGAAAAACCGCTGAAGCTCGAAGAGGGGAGAAGGTATATAATAAATGTCGGCAGTGTCGGTCAGCCGCGCGACGGCGACCCGCGAGCATGTTACTCGATATTCGATAGCGAGAAAAAAGCCGTTTATATAAGGCGGGTCGAATACGATATCGATACCGCCGCGAATCTAATTCGCGATGCCGGCCTTCCCGAAAAGCTGGCATCGAGGTTGTATCGAGGGTTTTAAGAGGTTTTTGTTTAAATAATAAAATGCGTTAAGGAGACACAATGCCCCACGTCGACCAAATAATACTAATTCACGGCGCCGTATGGCTTGCCGCAGCGATATTGTCCGGTATTATTACCGCTATCGTCGCCAATTCCCGTAACCAAAGCGCGCTGAACTGGTTTTTCATAGGAGCGATAGCGCCCTTCGTTTCGTTTATCGCACTGTTTAAAACAAAAGAAATCCCGCCGGGCGAAAAATTTTATATCTCCGAGTCCGGCTACCGGGTAATGCGCCGGTGGTATGCCGCGCTGATTGCGCTTATCGCTATGATTGTTTATGCAGAAACTGCACAACCGACAGTGCCTTTCTGGGATTGCGGCGAGTTTATCGCATGTAGTTACAGCCTCAGCGTGCCGCATCCACCAGGAGCGCCACTTTTTCTTTTAATAGGTCGGTTGGTTTCTATGCTTCCGCTCGATTTTATCGCGCCGCTATGGGGGCTCGAAGAGCTTACCGTCGCCCATAAATTGAACCTGATGAGCGGCCTATTCAACGCACTCGCTATCGGGGTTCTATTCCTTATCGTTACTAAGGCCGCCGAGAAATTCTTTTATCGGTTGAATAAGGCTTCCGATTATGGAATTACTCTCGTTTCCGGATTCGTCGGGGCGTTGTTGGCGGCGTTCGCATATACATACTGGAACAACGCCGTCGAAGCGGAGGTCTACGGCCCAGCGATGCTTATCACCAACGCCGTTATATATATCGCTATGATGTGGTATGAGAGACGCGAGAAACCCGATAGCGACCGCTATCTGGTTTTTATACCCTATATTTTATATCTCGGTATCGCTATCCATCTGACCGTAATGATAATCCTGCCCGCAGTATTCTTATTTGTGATTTTCAGTAGTCCCGAAAAGCGCAAAGACCCGTTCTTCTGGTTGACCTGGATAGTGCTATTTAGCGTCGCAACGACGTTTAGTATATTCCTGTGGTGTATGGCTCTGGGGCTTTCGTTCTCGCTAATCGGGACAATAATAGCTCATCTTAGCGCACCGGCAAAAAAGAGAAGCAGGGCTTCAAGGTGGGTAGCGCGAAGCCTGGGGTTATCGTTTATAACATTGCTTCTGGCGGCGCTCGCTTTCGGGATTTGCACCTATACGTTAATCCGTTCCGCCCAGGACCCGCTTATCGACGAAAACGACCCCGAAACAATCGAGTCTTTCTCCGATTATATGGATAGGAAACAATACGGCCAGGAATCTATGTGGGAGCTTATGTTCAAGCGTAAAGGCCAGTGGAAGAACCAGCTCGGCGTCCATCCTCGAATGGGTTTCTGGGGCTTCTTTATGAGGCAGTGGTCGTCGCCGCTGGTCAGCCTGCGAGGGCTTATACCGTTCGCCGTCGCCCTTTTTGGCATTTTTATGTTCGTCGGAAAACACAAACAGTTCTGGCTGCTGTTGTTCCTTTGTTTGCTCGTGGCTACTCTCGGGCTTGTAATATATATAAATTTCTCCGACGGCACTCAGGGAATCAAACTCGAGGTCCGCGACCGGGACTATTTCTTCACGCCCGGGTATATGCTGTTTTCCGGTTGGATAGGTGTCGGGATTGCGGCGATACTCGCCCTGTTCAACAAACTCAGAAGACAGGCACGTTTGCCCGGGGTTATTACCCTCGTTCTGGTTTTTATTATGACACTTCTGCCGGTGGTGCCTTTGAAAGCTAATTGGTTCACCCACGATAGGAGCAGGAACTATATTCCCCACGATTATGCCTATAATATACTCAACTCCTGCGACAAAAACAGCGTCTTGTTCACAAACGGCGATAACGATACGTTTCCGCTCTGGTTTTTGCAGGTCGTGAAAAATATCCGGTCGGACGTTTGTATTGCGAATCTATCGTTATTGAACACGAATTGGTATATCAAACAGCTCAAGACCAGAACCTATTATAAATACACAGGAAAGACCTCCACCGGCAGGATAGTAGAGGGAAAACTCGAGGCCGAGGATGAATTCGACCTTGGACGTAAACTTAACGCACGCGGGATAGAATTGGTGTCTTTCGAGGTTTCAGAGAAGGTTAATCAATTCGGCCACGATTTCGTTCCAATCGCGTTTACCGACGACCAGATAGACCTGCTTCGCCCGTATCGAACCAGAGACAACCAGATAGTTCGCGTTCAGGATATTATGGTCAGGCATCTTATCGACCACACTAAAACTACTGCGAAAATCGAGCAATACCCCGAGCCGGATTCTACCGGCCGGTCGGCGGATACGACCTATGTTTTCGACCCGCCAATCTATTTCGCTGTTACTGTGTCTCCCGAGAACAAGCTGAATTATGCCTCGTATCTGAGAATGGAGGGCCTGGCCTATCGTCTCACAGGTAAAAAGGGGGAGAGGCAAGTCGAACCCGATATTATGAAGAACTACCTGTTCAACGTCTACAAGTTCCGCGGGCTTAACGACTCGACAATAGACAAAGACGATAATTCCTTGAAGCTCCTGCAGAATTATACGACGGCGTTTATGACCCTCGCTCTGGAGTTGCATACGAGAGGAAGGGAAAGCGAATCGCGCGAGGTTATGGAAAGAGCGCTGGAGATACTGCCCTATGATTGGCGTGTGGCAATGTTCTCCGCGGATATTTACGCCGGACAGGGTAAATGGGAGGAGCTAGATAGCCTTTACGAGGTGGTCCTGAAACAGGACCCGCACAACATAAGGCTTATTCGCGTTTTCGCCGATGTTTGTTACCAGAAAGGTAATCCCGACCGTGCGTTGGGAATTATAAAAAAGGGACGTAGACTCAATCCCGACGACGAGAACCTGTTTACGGCTATGCTGGGATATTATTACGCCTCCAATAAGACGGAAGAAATGAACATCGAGATAGAGAAATGGCTCGAAAAACACCCGGAAAACGAGCAGTTGCGCAGATATATGAATCAAATCAAGCAGCAACCACAGATGCAAGTTATCCCGAAAGGTGAAGAAACCGCGCCTCTTTCGCACGAGGATATAGGCGGCGGACAAGCGTTACCGACGGGTCGGCAGATAGAGACCGGTCCTGTCGCCGACGAACCGGTTGTCCCGGAATAACGGAGAATAAGGCTTTGTGCTTGTCGTCGATTGATATATACTGCTAACATTTGTCGAAAATGAAACGCAAAATCCTGATTATCAACTGGCAGGACCGGACGAACCCGTTTTTCGGCGGTGCGGAGGTTCATCTGCACGAGATTTACGGTCGTCTCGCCCGCCGCGAGGATTATGAAATTACGCTGCTTTGCGCGACCTATCCCGGTGCCCGTGATGAAGAAATGCTCGACGGCATCAGAGTGATTCGCAGCCAGGGGAATCGGAATACATTTGATAAACGCGTGAAGCGCGAATATCGCAGGCTGCTCGCGTCCGGCGAAAGTTTCGACCTCGTTATCGAGGATATGAACAAGATGCCGTTTCTGGCCGCGAAATGGGCGAAAGTCCCGGTTATCGTTCAGGTGCATCATTTTTTCGGAGAGACTATATGGGGCGAGTTTCCGTGGTATTTGTTTCCGTTCCCGCTTTACGTCCAGTGGGGAGAGTGGCGCGCGCTAAGACTCTATGCTGGCAGTCGGTTGCCCATTATTTCGGTGTCGCAATCGACCGCGGACGACCTTATCGCCGCCGGCGTGGATGAGAAAAATATACGCATAATCTATAACGGAATATACACCGAGACCTTTCACCCGGACGAGAACATCGCCGAATACGAAAGACCGACCATCGTTTATCTCGGACGAATTAAGGCTTACAAACGTGTCGATGTCCTTATCCGCGCGATGCATGCTATCCGCGAACGTGTCCCCGGAACGAGACTGGTGATAATCGGCTCCGGCGACGGGCTTCCGGCGCTACGCAAACTCGCCGACGAACTGTCGTTATCCGATGAGATAGTCCATTTTGCCGGGTTCGTTTCCGAGGAACAAAAGGTGGAATACCTCCGACGCGCATGGGTTGCTGTGAACACTAGTCCCAAAGAAGGATGGGGGATTGTAGGAATGGAGGCTCAAGCTTGCGGCACGCCGGTGGTAGTCTCCGATGCCCCGGGACTTCGCGAATCTATTATCGACAAGCAGACAGGCTTTTTATTCCCGTTCGGCGATGCCCGTTCGCTCGCGGATAAAGTTTCGATACTACTCGAATCGAAAGAGCTGCGCGATAAAATGGGCGCCGCCGCCGCCGAATGGGCCGCGAAATTCACCTGGAACAAAGCCGCCGAAGACACGCACGAGTTTATTACCGAAGTCCTGAACAGAGGATTATAATGGGGTTTACAGTAGCGACCCGACGGGTTGCCCGTTGTCGGTTAAACGGACGCTGTCGGTTTGCAGACTTTGCAACTTCTTCGAAACAATGCCGCGTTGTCTCGGAATAGATTTTGGAAAAAAGCGTGTCGGTCTTGCGATTTCCGACCCGGAAGGTATAATCGCACAGCCGTTCGGCGCAATCGAATGGGACGATTTAGACGAGTTAATCGGGCATCTAAAAGCCATCGCTCTTGAGAAACACGTGGAGACAGTGGTTGTCGGTCATCCGATTTATCCGTCCGGAGACGATAGCGAGATGTCGCGCGAAGTAGGGAATTTCGCCGAAAGGCTCCGGCAGGCGTTGTCCGATGTCAAAATCGTTCTCGTGGATGAACGATACTCGAGCAAAGAAGCAGAAGCAGCTATCCGCGAGACCGGCAAAAAACCGAGCAGAGATAAAGCCGCGGTGGACGCGGTAGCGGCGTCCCTAATTCTACAAACCTATCTGGGTCGATATGTTCGATAGGATATTCGCTTTTTTTACAATGGCCGGCAGCGCTTTACTGCTGGGCTTTTTTCTTGTTGTGCATTATATACTTAACACCGCGATAAAAGTGAATAACTCCACACGGAAACTGGCGTCGTCGATATTGATTGTCCTGCTCGGAGTGCTGACAATTGTCGCTCTGGTAGCTATGCAGATGTTCAGCGTTCCAACCTCTCTCGATTTCGAGAAACCGCTGGAGGTTACTGTGCCGCGCGGTGCCAGCCTCGGCGAGATGGCGGAGATATTCGACGAAGCCGGTCTAGTAGAAAACAGATGGCATTTTACGCTTGCGGCGCGTTTGACGGGTCTTGACAGGAAACTCCGTGCAGGCAAATACGTTTTCCGTGAGCCGCTGTCGCCGATAGGTCTGGTGAAAGCGCTTACGGTCGGTGGCTCGTTCGATATAACCGTAACCTTCCCCGAGGGTCTTACCGTTTTCCAGGTCGCAAACCTTGCCGCCGATAGTCTCGGAATTTCACAGGAGTTACTGTTGACGGTTTGTTTCGACAGGTCTTTCCTCGATTCGCTCGGAATTTCTGCGCCGAGTTGCGAGGGCTATCTTTTTCCGGAGACCTATAAGTTGCCGGAGGATATATCGGCGAGAGAACTTATCGCCCGGATGTTCGCGCATTTCAGGTCTATCTGGGTCGATAGTATGGTTCGGCGCGCCCGCGAACTGGATATGGATTTGAACGAGGTCGTATCGCTGGCGAGTATTATCGAAGCCGAAGCGCACGTTGTGTGGGAACAAAGGATAATATCGAGCGTCTATCATAATCGGTTACGGCTAGGGATGCTTTTGCAGGCCGACCCGACGGTAATATACGGCCTTCGCAGTTTCGACCGGCCGTTAACGAATGAGGATTTAGACACGTCGAGTAGCCCATATAACAGCTATAGGTTCGCCGGCCTGCCTCCCGGCGCGATTTGCAATCCCGGGAAAAGCGCTATTTATGCGGCTTTGTGGCCGGATTCCAGCGATTATCTGTATTTCGTTTCAAATCGGGATGGGACGCACTGGTTTAATACAACCGCCGAAGGCCATCACGCGGCGATACGCGCGATTCGCGGGCGTGGGGAGCACGGTCCTATACCGGAAGTATATAATCGTAAGATAATGATTAACAAGGACTTATAAAAATCGTTTAATGTAGATTTTGTTTTTTCTGCGCGCTGACATAAGATATTACTTTAAATAATATCATCTTACTCATTGTAATATAATAAGATAAAAGAATTATTCAGAATTTCTTATCACACTTTATTTTTCGTAACATATTGTAAGGCAATATATTATAATTCACCACTTAAACTTTTTTGAAAATAGGCTTGACAATCCTATGTCGGATAGGTATTTTCTTTTACGGATTCGATATTCTTGGTAGCATCGAAAAGGTGAAAGGAGGCGCTGATGAAAAGGCGCTTTTTAAGGTTTTTAATAGCCGGAATAGTCGTAATACCGATGATAGCGGGAACCTGTGGTCCACCGCAATATCGCGATGCTAGCGAGACGGCAGTGTCTTCTGTCTCGAAGGATTTTCAGTATCCGAATGCGGAGGAAATCGCGGCTCTGGTTAAAATAACGAATCGGCCTTCTCACGATTGTAATCCGGATATCTCTCCCGACGGAAAATCGTTGGCTTTCGATAGCTGGGAGCCATACGACGAGTTTAGAGGCTCTGTCCGCGACCTCACGGGCGGCGCATATAACGTCTGGCTTGTAAGCACGCACGGCGGAACGGGTTATCAGCGTGTAACCAACAGCACTGCAGACGATTACTATCCAGCATGGTATCCCGACGGTGAACGTATTCTATTTACAAGTGAACGACCGGGATATCCGAGCATCTGGGCGAAATCGGCAACAGGTCTGAGCGGAACGCAAAAGCTGTCCTGGCTTGGAACATACGATTTTTCCGGTGATGTCAGCCCGGACGGGAAATTTATCGTGTTCTCCGCAGCTGACGATTTTGCGGGTTCTAAGCGAAGCTCTTGGTATGACGCTATGCCGGAACACCCCGGAATCGGGCCTTATGACGACGCGCGGTATTCCTATTCGTATTCGCGGATATACCGTATCGATGCCGACGGTGCGCGTCTGACCGAACTGGGAACGGGTTTCGACCCGCAGGTTTCACCTGATGGCAAGTCGATAGTATATTCGAGCTGGGAAGCCGGCAACTGGGACATCTGGGTTATGGATATAAACGGAAGCAACAAAACGCAGCTTACCACGGAAACGACGGCCGATATAGACCCGTGCTGGTCGCCGGACGGCAGGTGGATAGCTTTTTCAAAAGGTTCTTATGGAACCGCGACAGCGAGAGACCAGGATTACTGGAATATCTGGGTGATTAGCGTCGACGGCGGTGCGAAGATACAGAAAACTTTCAGCCGCTCGTTCAGCGACCTCGCGCCCTGCTGGGATTATGTGGACGAGGGAGACCGCTACCGCGATTATATCTTTTTCCATTCCGATAGAGATAATTTCGAATACACGGGGTTCGATATTTATCGCCTCGACCCGGATATGGGTATCGAGGAATACGACATTCCCGATAAATCCAAAGGAGTTTCGGTAAGAAAAGGTGTAGATATAACGTCGCCGGGCATTACTGGAGAACGCCCGAGAATACAGGTTCTAAACTCGACATCCCGTAAAGGCTGGGCGGCGCAGGTCGCCGAGGAGCTTAGGGCGAACGGATTGAACGTAATCTTTGTCGGTAACACGAAGCACGAGAAGAACCTACCGCACGGGAAAATTTATTATCGGCCGGAATACAACGAATTCGCTTATAATCTCGCTCTGAATATACCGGGAGCGCAGTATATTTATCTTGCCCGCTGGGATATGGGGAACGCGGATATTACGATTGTCCTGGGTGGGAAAAAATAATAAAGGTCGTGTAGGTGTTCTAAAACGAACCGTCCCCGGCAATCGGGGGCGGTTTTTTTAATCTCCCGTTTCACAGGCGGGAAATTATCGGTATCCACAGGTTTTTAAATACTCGTTCAACTCCGCGAGAAGCTCTTCCGTGTCCATACCTTTCGATTTTATTAACTCGCCAATCGTTCCCCAGACCGGCTCGCCGCACTCGGTGCAATGAATACGACGTTTCATAAGCCACTTATTGGATTCGGGGTATTCGTCGAGGAGGACATCGACCGGTGTGTCATAATTTATCATAGTCCTGTTAGTTCGCGGGATAGGGCTCGAGACCGACCCGATATGAAATCTATTGTCGTAGCATCTGCGTTATTTCTTCTCTTCTTCGTTTGCGCCGAAACCGATAGTGCCTTTGGCTTCGGGCATCTTGTCCGGGGTTTTTATCTCGCCGAATTTGTCCTCGAATTTCTTGATATTGTCTTCGAGGGCCTTTAAGAGCATCTTGGCGTTCATCGGGGTCATAATTATTCGCCCCTGGACTTTGGCTTTCGGCGCTCCGGGAACCATCCGCGCGAAATCGATAACGAACTCGCTCGGCGAATGGGTTATTACTGCGAAATTGGCATAGATGCCCTCGGCGACATCCTCGGGACGCTCCATTTGACTCTGTTTGGGCATCGGTTGCCCCGGTTGTTGAGCCCTTTTTTCCCTTTCGTCCTACTGCGCTGTAACGATTCGTCCTGCGTGCGATTTGCCACAGACCTATTCATAAT
>Ga0180301_10000568_pt1 | contig 28540 bp, 23 predicted proteins | sample GuaBasSediGuay16_FD_121797 | JGI IMG/M metagenome (GOLD analysis project Ga0180301, IMG submission 121797) | Subseafloor sediment microbial communities from Guaymas Basin, Gulf of California, Mexico - Guay16, Core 4569-2, 12-15 cm | ecosystem: Environmental > Aquatic > Marine > Hydrothermal... | reverse complement strand
CGCAGACGGATTCCTCTTGCGGCCTTCGGGCAACTCCCCGAGGTTTTGAATGATTTTCAACACAGGGGGAAAATCTAAAATTTTATAAATTTTTAATTCTAAAGTTGGCGTCGGCCTTAATGCCTTCTAATTTCTTTCTTTCTTTTCTGTGGAAATAGCAGGTTGCCGCCACCATGGCTGCATTGTCTGTGCATAAGTTTTTAGGGGGAACAAAAATTTTGGTCTTTTTTCGGAATTGCTTCCTTAATTCGTCATTGGCGGCCACACCTCCCCCAAGAAGTACTGATTTCACCTTGTAATCTTTGACGGCTTTCAATGTTTTATAAATTAAAACATCAATAATTGCCTGTTGAACTTCAGCTGCCATAGCTTTTTTGTTGTATTTCTTTTCCTTCACTTTATATAATACCGCAGTTTTGAGCCCGGAGAAACTGAAATCGTAATTTTTCTGCTTAATCATCGGTCTCGGCAAAGAGTACAATAATTCTACACCTGTATAGTTTTTGTCCTTTTTAAATTTTGCTGCCTGAGCGGCAATAGCGGGACCACCAGGGTATCCCAAGTCGAGAATTCTAGCTACCTTATCAAAACATTCCCCTGCCGCATCATCTCTCGTCTCGCCAATCAGTTTATATTGACCAATCTTCTTTATTAAAACTAACTGCGTGTGCCCGCCGCTTACCACTAAAGCCACCGCCGGAAATTTAATCGCGGTTGAACTGCGATTAATGAAATTAGCGAGAATGTGGGCTTCGATGTGATTTACGGGGATTAACGGCTTTTTGTGTTTTCTTGCGATTTCTTTAGCGAAATTTATTCCCTGCCAAAGACATGGCTCCAAGCCAGGCCCTACCGTCACTCCAATCAAGTCAATGTTGGAAAATTTGTATCCTTTAATGGCGCTTTTCAAAACTATGGGCAAATTCTTCTGATGTTCTCTTTTGGCTAAAAAAGGGTAAACTCCGCCATATTTTTGATGGATTTTTACTTGTGACGAAACAATGTTGCTCAAAATTTCGAACTTCGAATTGCCAACCTTTAATAAAGCAACGGCTGTATCGTCGCAGGAAGTATCTATACCTAAAATACGCATAAAACTAACGTTTTAATTTCTTAATATTTTTGGCGGCCATATGGTTAAATCAATTACAGTAGACGGCTTGGAAGGAGGCAAATTGCCAGCATCAATAATCAGATCAGGTTGAGGCCTCCGATTATTAAATTGTTCCCGGACTTCTTTAACTTTCGTCGAGGCCGGCTGGCCGGAAATATTGGCGGAAGTGCCTGTCAGGGGACGGTTGACCCTCCCGATCAAATTCAACACAAAAGCGTAATTGGGCACCCTCAAACCAACGGTCCCTCCTTTCTTTCTTTCCAAAACCACTGTCATTTTGCCTGGCCAGACTTTCCTTAAAAATTCCTCCTGCTCCCCGCTGATGCGAGCCAGCTTTTTTGCCATCCTAATGCTTCCGACGAAAATGGGAATCGGTTTTTTTCTGGATCTTTTTTTTATCTTATACAGTCTTTCAAGGGCCTTTTTATTTCCGGCATCACAAATCAGCCCGTAAACTGTATCCGTGGGACAAACCAAAACCTTCCCCTCTTTTATCGCCATTGCCGCCTTCCCAAGATTGGGCTTTATAATCTCCATATTATTTTACTCTAACCTATTTCCTAAAAACGAAAAGGGGACTATAAGCCCCTTTCTGTCTTGTATTTTTGTAATTCTTCTATTAAAGCTTTCATTTCGAGATGATCCATCGGTCCGTAACGATTTCCACCGCTGCGGACTACTTGGTCATACTCTTCTATAAGAGCATGAATAATCACCTCAAGTTCTTTTTTCGTCGGAACAATCGCCCCTTTGCCCAACCACGTGGAATTCTTTTCAATGATAAGCATTCGACACCTCCTTTTGTTAACGATATTACATCTTATCAGATTATCTCTTTTTTTATCAACCCGGTGGTAGAATTTTGACCCACGTCGTGGATAAAATTTCCGTTTCGGAAATCCTGTTAAAATTTCACTACCGGGTCAAGGTCTGGAATTTGGTAAAGTGCACTTGATTATCTTTAACATTATCAAAAACTACTGAACCCGGACCAACTGTGCAATTTGATCCGATCAAAACGCCTGGCATCAAAGAAGCATTGATTCCTATGTTGGTATTTTTTCCCGCGATTGCTCCCAGAGAACTCAAACCGGTAGATTTTATCTCTCCCCTGTCCAATTTGACGTTGGCTGTTACGGTTCCCGCTCCCAATCGGCAATTTTCTCCGAAAACCGAGTCTCCGAAATATCCAGAGTGACAATGAGCGCCTTCCTGAAAAATGGAGCGGGTCACTTCGCTCAAAGCTCCGATTAAAACATTCTTTTCCAGATTGGTATTATCTCTGACTATAGAATTGCTTCCTATCATGCAGTCGTCTCCGATATAGCAAGGGCCTTTGATTACAGCTCCTTCGAAAACCTTGACTCTTTCTCCAATGTATACTGGCCCCTTAATCACAGCGTCTTTGGCAACGGCAGCGGACTTGGAAATCTTTGATTTCAAGTAATTCTGCATCAGATACTGAGAGACGGAAAACAAATGCCAAGGGTATTTCAAATTTAATTCCTCTTTATTGGTCTTCACCAGTTTGGCTCCCTTGTATTTAATTAATAAATTAAGAGTCTTTTCAAAGTCGTAGCGCCCCCCTCTCACTTTTGTGTAATAATCGAAGAAATCTTTGGACAAAAGATAAAATCCTCTCACCCCCCAATCGGAAGGCTCCTTTCCCTTTTTTGGCTGTTCAACGATTCTCTTCACTTTGTTCCCCTGGAATTCTAAAACTCCGTAAAGGTAGGGGGTGGCTGTTTTTACCGCAAACAAAACCAAGGAGGCTTTTTCCGATTTCAAAGGCTTGATATACTCTGGGGCATCCAAACGATGAGCATGCGCAACAAAGAACCTGTCTTTTAGTGAATTTTTAGCCTGAAACAGAGCATCGCCCATTCCCTTGGGTTTTTTTTGGATGACGTAATTCAACTTTAAGTTGGGAAAAACATAGTTTTTCAATCCCTGCTGGATTTCTTTTTGGGGCCCCTGAACGATAACAGCTTCCTTAATCCCTGCCTTTTTGAAGCCATCCAGCGTATACCAAATCAAAGGCCTACCCATTATTTTAAAAAGAGCCTTATGCCGGTAATTCAGCGGCCAAAAGCGGGAACTTTCACCCGCAGCCAAAATTACAACTTGGGAAATCATATTATGGAAATTAGAATATCGGATATTTTTTGAGGGTCGTGCTCCAGAAGGCCGGGTCTCAATAAATCCAGGCCTATGAAATTAGAGGGCAAAGAAGCTTGGTCGAAGGGAACCGGTTCCAGAAATTGAGGATGATCTTTTTTATATTTTTCGATTATCTCTTTTCTGGGAAAAGAATTATTGTAAATTACGAAGTCCAATCTGTCTGCCAACAATTTTTCAATCTCTCCGGCGAAATTCAAAACCGAGAAATTGTTAGTTTCGCCGTTTTTGGTCATTAAATTGCAGATATAGACTTTTGTGGCTTTGCTTTTCTTAATAGCTTCGGGGATTCCTCGGACTAATAAAATCTGGATCAGGGAAGAAAACAAATCCCCCGGGCCGATAACTATTAAATCTGCTTTTTTAATTTCGGCCAGGGCTTTTGGGTATGCTTTGGCTTCGGGTTCCAAAAATATCCTCTTTATTCCTACTTTGCCGTCATGCTTGGGAACGTCTATATTACCCTCTCCTTTAATAATTTGCCCGTTGTCCAATTCTACGCAAAGGGTGGCGTCGTCAAGAGTGGCCGGCAAAAGCTCATGCCTGGGCAGAATTTCCAAATCTTCTTTAATTTCTTCTTCCAGCTCTTCCATAGATTGCTCAAAATTGTTGGCAGCCGTTACAAAAGAAGAACAATAAAGATTGGCTAAAACGTGATTCTCCAGGGGACCGTCCTTGAGGCGAGAAGCCAGTATTTCTTTTTTCTCCGGGGGCGCACCGGATAAAGCCAAAGCTGCCCGGCGGAAATCGCCAAAAGACACTTTAGTTTTGAAATAATCTCTCTCCCGCCCGGCAGATCCCCCCGAATCAAGCATGGCCGAAATTACCGAAATCTGCAGAGGATAATTTTTCAATCCCTCAAGCACGGCTTTCGGCATGGCATTTCCCCCGCCCAGACAAACGATTTTTTTATTTAAATTTATTGATAACATTATGCCAATTGACTTCTCTCTTTATATTATACCAGGGTCTTTTCAATTGCGGCCATTGGGATTCAAAAGCAGGCCTCTTAGTTTCGTAAAAAAGACCAATGGGAACTTTAGTGTCTTTTTCATAAGAATAGTCCCATTCTCTCGCTTTTTCCAAAGCTTTATTAAAATTACTCGCGTCGTGAGTATTGTCAAGCTTGTAAACATTTTTGTTCAAATAAGGAACGGAGTATTTATGATAAACGATGCACGGCTGCAAAATGTCAATAAAGGAAAATCCTTTATGATTTATGGCCCGCTTCATCAAATCTTTCAAATGAGAAACCTCCAGGGCATAAGCCCTGGCCACAAAAGTGGCTCCCGCTTCCATTGCCAAAACAAGCGGATTTATGGGACTTTCTGCCAGGCCTAGGGGACTGGAACCGTCCTTAAATCCTTTTTCCGTAGTGGGAGTAAACTGCCCGGTGGTCAGAGAAAAAACCTGATTATTGTGCACCATCATGGTTATATCGGTATTGTAACGGCAGTTATGAACGAAATGCTCCATGCCTTCGGCATAAGTATCACCATCACCGCCAAAACCAATGACTTTCAGGTCGGGATTGCCCAGTTTAATGCCGAAAGCTATAGGCAATACTCTGCCGTGAATGCCGTAAAATCCTTTCAAATTGAGATAGTCGTAAATTTTGGCGTGGCAGCCGATGCCCGTAACCATGGCTGTGCTGCCGGCGATATTCAGCTCGGCAATAGCTTCTTTTACGGCCTGCAAAATGCCGAAATTCAAGCAACCCGGACACCAGGTAATTATTTCGTTTGTTTTAAGTTTTTCTAAATCCATAAAAATTCCCTTATAATACTTTTTTACCGATCGGCAAAATTATATTACAATGTTTTTTATAAGATAATCGGGGGTGAAGGGTCGGCCATCATACTTTAAAACTTTGTTTTTTATGATTAAACCGGTTTGCTCGGCGATGAAGTCGGCCAAAGCGCCCGTGGCTGAATTTTCCACCAAAATCACTTTTTGTGACTTTTTGATTTCATCGGAAACCTGCTCCCGGGGAAACGGGCTCAAATAGGAAATTTGTAAAAATCTGAAGTCCGGAAGTTCAGGTAAGGCGTCCAGGATGGCTCCCTTTGTCGAGCCGTGACTGACAATTAAATTATTACCCTTACCGTAAACAGCAACGGGATTTAGCTTCTGAATTTCTTTTTCAATCAACGGCATCTTGCTCAATCTTTTTTCCTGACCTCTGGCTACGCTTTCTGCGTCTTCCACGGTGTGGCCATTTTCTGAATGTTCATAACTGTTGGCCCTGTCCACCGGGTGAGAAACACCCGCTAATTGAGATTTTTTAAGTTCGTCAAAAGTGTAATTTGATTCCCCCAAATGTTTGTCGCCCAAAATAATTGCTGGCGTCCTGTATTTGCAGGTTAAATAAAAGGCCTCCTGGGTTCTGATGATGGCTTCCTGTGGATCGCCGGGAGCCACCACAATTCTGGCGAATTCGCCGTGCCCCGCATTCAAAGCGAATTTTAAATCTCCCTGGGCGGTGTAAGTAGGAACTCCGGTAGAAGGAGCCGTCCTCTGGGCTAAATAAATAACTATTGGCAATTCCGCCATGCCCGCAAGGCTTACAGCTTCTGTCATTAAAGCAAAGCCTCCGCCCGATGTTCCCACCAGAACCTTGGCGCCTGTGAAAGAGGCTCCCAAAGCCGCATTGATAACTGCGATTTCGTTCTCCGGCTGAAAAACCAAAATGTTATTTTCCAGCTGATTTTTGGCCAAAAAATGAAGAACAGGACTCGCGGGAGTCATGGGATAGGCCAAATGTATATCCACATTCCCGGCAATAGACCCTATGCCTATGGCTTCGTTGCCGGAAATAAAGTATTTTTCCTTGTCGACTTTTTCCAGCTTTTCCTTTACGTCTGTCAGCCCGTAGCCCTCCTCGATAGCTTGCTTGATTAATTTCGATTTTTGACCGAACTCTTTTTCGGCTGCGGACATCACAACTTTCAAATCCACTCCGAAATATTTAAAAAGCAGCCCTATCAAAACGTCATTAGCCAATATCTTGGGGCCTTGTAGCTTTTGAAGTACGGGTTCTGTCTCTTTAACTCCAAAAACAAAACCGCCTTTATTCAAATCCTTTTCATGAATATCGGCGGTTTTTTGGTCCAAGGCCAAAATAATGTCGTATTTTTCTTCGTGAGAATGAATGGGTTTGTCAGAAATCCTGAGAACATTAAAATTATGCCCTCCCCGGATCAAAGAAGGATAATCCCGGTAATTAAAAACGTAATATCCCAAGCTGCAAAATATTTTTCCGATAAGATGGGAGGTGACAGCCGTCCCGAGCCCGGCTTCCCCACCAATTAAAATGGTTTTTTGCATCATTTAAATGATATCATTTTTCTTCCAAAAAGAAAAGAGGAATCAATCCTCTTTTGGCGAAAATTCCTCAATCCCCGGGAAGCTGTCTGCTACTCTACCGTAACGCTTTTTGCAAGATTACGAGGCTTGTCCACATCGCAGCCGCGCAATACCCCCATATGGTAAGCGAAAAGCTGCAAAGGTATTACGCTTAAAATCGGGGTGAGCATTTCCAGGGTTTTTGGTATGTAAATTACGTCGTTTGCCAGCTTTTTGATTTCTTTGTCGCCTTCCGTGGCTAAAGCTAACAAAGGACCCTTTCTGGCTTTAATTTCTTCGATGTTGGAAATAGTTTTTTCGTAGACAGAATCCGTCGGACAAATTACAAAAGTCGGGAAGTAATCATCAACCAAAGCAATGGGGCCGTGCTTCATTTCCCCGGCTCCGTAGCCTTCGGCGTGAATATATGAAATTTCTTTCAATTTCAAGGCGCCCTCCAAAGCGATAGGATAGTTATATTTTCTGCCCAGATAAAGAAAATTGTTATAGTCTTTGTACTTTTCAGCCAATTTTTTAATCTGGTTGTCTTTTTGCAAAACCTCTTTTACCAAACTGGGCAAACGCTGCAGTTCTTTTGCTATTCTTTGTCCCATCACCACCGACAAATCTTTTTGTCTTCCCAAATACAAGGTAAAAAGGGCCAAAACGGCCAATTGGGAAGTAAAAGCCTTGGTGGAAGCTACGCCAACTTCAGCTCCCACCCGATTATAAACTCCGGCGTCAGTTTCCCGAGAGACAGAAGATCCCGCCGCGTTGATAATTCCCAGGCTTAAAATCCCCTTCCTCTTGATTTCTTTTAAGGCGGCAAGCGTGTCAGCCGTTTCTCCGGATTGGGAAATAGCCAAAACTGCCGTCTTTTTATCAATAATTGGCTTGCGATAACGAAACTCCGATGCAAAGTCTACTTCGGTGGGAAGACCGGCATATTCTTCCAGCATGTATTCGCCGACAAGGCCAGCGTAATAAGCTGTGCCGCAAGCGATAATATTAATTCTTTCAATCTCCCTCAGCTTCTCTCGGACAAATTCCAATCCTCCCAGCCTGGCAGAGCCCGACCCCAAAAGAACTCTTCCTTTGAGGGAATTTTCTATGGACTCTGATTGCTCCATGATTTCTTTCAACATGAAATGGGGGTAACCTTTTTTGCCCTCATCCCCTGCTTCCGCTTCTAATAATTCAGGCTGTTTCTCCCGAAGAATAAGAAGATCTGAAGGAGTCAAAACGGCTATTTCGTTATCGTCAAGATTAACCACTTTTTTGCAATAGGGAGCGATGGCCGTGGCATCGGAAGCCACAAAATATTCATTTTTGGTTCCTACCCCGATTAAAAGCGGGCTGGAAAGACGGGCCACTACTATTTTTCCCGGATCTTCTTTAGCAATAATGGCCAAGGCGTAAGCCCCCCTAATGAGCTTCAGCGCTTTTCTAACGGCATCTTCCAAATTTCCTTGAAAATATTTTTCCACCAAATGGGCCACTATTTCCGTGTCTGTTTCTGAGGCAAACTTATGCCCCTCTTTTTGAAGTTGTTCTTTTAATTCTTTGTAATTCTCAATTATGCCGTTATGAACCAACCAAATATTGCCTTTGCAACCTGAATGAGGATGGGTGTTGGCTTCGGTTACCGCGCCATGAGTCGCCCAGCGCACGTGGCCGAGCCCAAGGACGCCGGCAATCTCTCTGCCTTGTAATTTTTGTTCTAATTTATCTAATTTGCCTACTGCTTTTAAACAAACGGCTTTACCATTTTCAAAAACAACAAGACCCGAGGAGTCGTATCCTCGGTAGCTTTCTCTTTGGAGGCCGGTCATTAAAATGGGAACTGCTTTCTGTTTACCCAAATAGCCGACTATGCCGCACATGTGTATTTAAACTACAAAATTAATAAGTTTCCCTGAAACGAATATTATCTTCTTGATGGGTTTTCTTGCTATCCATTTTTTAACCTTTTCCCGCCCCAATGTCAATTCCTCCACCTCCTTCTGGGAAATACCAACTGGTACTTCAATCTTATCCCTAACCCTTCCGTTAATTTGGACGATAAGCTGAACTTTTTCTTCTTTTACTAATTTTGGGTCATATTTAGGCCACTGCTGATTATGAACAGATTGTGTAATGTCAGACATTACACACTTGTGCCATAGTTCCTCAGTCATATGCGGAGCAAAAGGCGCCAGCAATAAAAGCAATGTTTTAATATCGCCATGGCGTAATAAAAACGTTCCTTTCTGTATTTCATTGACCAAAATCATCAAGGCAGAAATGGCTGTATTAAACCTCATACACTCAATATCTTCTGTCACTTTTTTAATAGTTTTATGCAATAGTTTTTCTATTTTTTCATTTTTAATTTCAGTTTTTAATTTTTTCTGTGTGCTGTGTGAGAACAGTTGGTGAACAGTGGGCTTTTTAATTTTGAATTTTTCAAATAAATCCCATACTCTATTAAGGAATCTGTAAATTCCTACGATCCCATTTGGGTTCCACGCCCCTCCCTGGCTGTATGGCCCCATAAAGCAAAGATACATTCTGACGGCATCCGAACCGTATTTTCTCACCTGTTCATCAGGATCCACCACGTTGCCTTTGGATTTTGACATTTTCTGGCCGTCGGGCCCCAAAATGATTCCCTGGTGCCGAAGGGCTAAAAAAGGCTCTGAAAAATTCAAATAGCCGAGCTTTTGCAAAACTTTGGTGAAAAACCTGGAATACAACAAATGCAAAACGGTATGCTCTGCGCCCCCGATGTACATTTGTACTGGCAGCCATTTCTCAACTTTGTCTTTGGCAGCAAATTTTTTCTCGTTGTGGGGATCGGCGTAGCGAAAATAATACCAAGAAGAACAAACAAATGTATCCATAGTATCCGTTTCCCTCTTGGCGGGACCATTGCACTTGGGACAAACAGTCTCAACAAAATCCGGGGACTTGGCTAAAGGAGATTCTCCCTTGCCCGTAGGCTGATAATCCTTAATGTCCGGCAGTAAAACCGGCAAATCTTTTTCTGAAAGCGCTTGCCAGCCGCACTTTTGGCAAAAAACCATGGGAATGGGAGCTCCCCAATACCGCTGGCGGGAAATGAGCCAGTCTCGCAAACGGTAATACACTTTCTTTTCTGCCAATTTTTTCTTTGCTAGCCATTCCCCAATCCTTTCTTTGGCCTCTGTAGAAGTCATTCCTGTAAACCTGCCTGAATTAACCAACGTCCCCTCTCCCTCATAAGCCCCATTAACGAAGTCATTCTTCGTTAACGGTTTGACAACATCAATGATTGACAAATTATATTTCTTGGCAAAATCAAAATCCCGCTGATCGTGAGCGGGAACCGCCATGATGGCCCCTGTGCCATAATGCATCAAAACATAATCTGCAACGAAAACAGGGATTTTCCGGCCATTCACAGGATTTACAGCTTTAACACCTCTCAACTCTACTCCGGTTTTTTCTTTGAGCTCAGAAATCCTCTCCCTTTCCGTCTTTTTCTTCGATTCTTCAATGTACTTCTGAACAAATTTTAAATTTTGAATTTTTAGCTTTGGATTTTTCAAAATCGGATGTTCCGGCGCCACCACTAAATAAGTACAGCCAAACAAAGTGTCGGCCCGTGTTGTAAACACAGGTATTGAAAATTGGGAATGCCCACTGTTCACACCCAAGGAAATTGAAAATTTTATGTCCCACCCTTCCGACTTTCCAATCCAATTTTTCTGCATTATTTTGGTGGTTTCGGGCCAATCCAAATCTTTCAAACCGTCAAGCAAATCCTCTGAAAAATCAGTAATTTTAAAAAGCCACTGCTCGATGTCCTTTTGGGTCACCTCTGAATCGCATCTCTCGCATTTTCCGTCCACCACTTGTTCGTTTGCCAAAACCGTCTTGCAGGAAGGACAAAAATTACAGGGCACCTTGGTTCTGTAAGCCAAGCCCGCTTTGTACAACTGCAGAAACATCCATTGAGTCCATTTGTAGTATTCCGGCTCGGAAGTGACGATTTCCCGGGACCAATCGTAAATACCGCCTATGGATTTCAGCTGCTTTCTCATCTTCTCAATATTTTTCCGAGTCCAATCCCTGGGATGAATCCCTCTTTTGATGGCGGCGTTTTCTGCGGGTAGCCCGAAAGAATCAAAACCCATAGGGGACATCACGTTAAACCCCCTCATTCTTTTAAAGCGGGCGTAAACGTCGGCAGGGCCGAAGTTATACCAATGACCGATATGAAGGTCGCCCGATGGGTAAGGAAACATCACCAAATGGTAAAAATTCTCCTTTCCCCGAACCTTATCGGGAGCCTTGTAAATTCCAGAATTCTCCCAAATCTTCTGCCATTTTTTTTCAATTTTTCGCGGATTATACTTCATACAAAGTTATTTTAACCCATAAATCTACCCGGGTAAACCTTGTTTAAAACGATAAGGTTTTTAATAACCATGGCGACCGTCATAGGGCCTACGCCTCCGAAAACGGGAGTGATGTAGCTCGCCTTTTTTTCCACGCTATCAAAATCTACATCCCCTGCGGCATCAATTACCACCGCCCCTTCTTTTATTATATTGCCGTTAATGACAAATCCCGGCTTGCCAACTCCGGAAATGATAACGTCAGCTTCCTCGACATTTTCCACAACCTCAATTCCTTGTTTTAAAAACCAGGTGGCAACCGGTTCCCCCACCAGTCTTCCTCTGCCGACGACTGCCACTTTTTTACCTTTAAGCTCTATTTTGTATTCTTTCAGTAATTCCAGAATACCCTCCAAAACCGGCGACAAAACAAGAGCTTTGCCAGAAAGCGCATCAACGTCTTTTTCCGGCGGAATTAAAGATAAAATTTCATTGGCATTAATATATTCTGGCAGAGGCAGCTGAATAACTATGCCATGGCATAATTTGTGACGCCCTATCGTCTTTACTTCTTTGGCTAATTTTTCCTGGCCAATATCTTGGGAAAACTGGTAAAGCTTAAAGTCAACGCCGACTTTTTTACAGGCTTTTTCTTTCTGACGAAGGAAAATCTTTGATCGTTCATCTTCCCCAACCAAAACAGCGGCAAGTTTTAACTTTTTGCCGCTCTTTTTAATCTTCTTTCTAAGATCCTCTAAAATCTTTTCTGATAATTTTTTGCCGTCCAAAATAATAGCCATAATTAGTGAACTCGGAATCAGTCGCTAAGAAAAACGTTCCGCAGGGCGAGCGGGCGTGGTTTCTGCCAAAGTGTCTGGCAGAAGAGCGAGCCCGAGGTTCGAGCAGCGCGAGCGCGCTGGACGAGCGACTGCGGTTTTTCGTGCGACTAATTCCGAATCTTATCGCCGAGCGTTTAATTTAAGGAAGCGGAAATTTCTTGCAGAGCGCTTTAACTTTTCCCCTAATTTCCTTTACGCTTTTGGGATTACTGAGGACTTCATTTATCCAGCCGGCAACCATTCTCATCTCTTTTTCCTTCATCCCCCTGGTAGTTAAAGCCGGCGTTCCCAAACGAATTCCCGAAGGATCGTAAGAAGTCCCGGGGTTATAAGGTATGGTGTTCCTATTTGTTACTATCCCGGCTTTTTCCAGTAATTCTTGGCAGGGTTTCCCCGTAATATTCTTATTCCTCAAGTCAATCAAAACCAAATGATTATCGGTGCCGCCGGAAACCAAATCAAAGCCGTATTTTTCCAACTCCTGGGATAAAACTTTCGCATTCTTAACAATCTGCTTGGCATATTTCCTGAAAGCCGGAGACATCGCCTCCTTCAAAGCCACGCCAATGGCGCAAATTGTATGTTCATGGGGACCGCCTTGTAATCCCGGAAAAACCTTGGGAAAAATCTTCTGCTCTAATTCCTTCCGACAGATAATCATAGCCCCCCGGGGACCCCTTAATGTTTTATGAGTAGTGGTCATCAAAATATCGACCCAGGGAAAAGGGCTGGGGTGAACTCCGCCAACGATAAGACCGGTAATGTGCGAGGTGTCTGCCAAAAGGTAAGCTCCAACTTTTCTGGCAATCTGCGAAAACCTCTTGAAATCGACTTTGCGAGGATAAGCACTGTAGCCTACAATGATAAGCTTCGGTTTCTCTTTCTGGGCTACTTTTTCAATTTCCTCATAGTCCAAAAATCCGTCTTTTCCCAAATAATAGTAAACAGGCTTGAAATCCCTGCCGCTCAGGGAAACTTTTGCTCCCTGGCTCAAATGCCCGCCATGAGATAAATGGAGAGAAAGGATCTTATCTTTTAAATTCAGAAGGCCTCTTAATATTTCGTAATTGGCCGGAGCTCCGGAAAGAGGCTGCACGTTAACGGCCCATTTTTTAGAATCCAACCCAAAAGCCTTAAGCGCTCTTTTCTCCACAAGAGTTTCCAGTTCGTCGATGTTTTCCATGCCTCCGTAATATCTTTTATGCGGCCTCCCCTCAGCATATTTGGCAACGAAAATAGAACCCAAAGCTTCTTTGACCGCCCGAGAAGGATAATTCTCGGAGGCTATCAGGTTGAGAGTGTTTTTTTGGCGCTCTTCTTCTTTTTTGATTAATTCAGCTATTTTCGGATCGATTTTTTTGATTTTTTTAATGTCCATATCTTATATTTACCACAAAAAGCCGGCTCTTTCAAGCCGACCTTTTAAAATGCACTAATGAATGTATGCTGGAGCCCGATTGACTTTTTAAACTATCTCTCCATAATTTTAAACAGCTCTTTGGCATTTTGGGTGGTAATCTTGGCTATTTCTTTATAATCCAAATTCTTGATTTTAGCAATTTTCTCTGCCACATATTTTACATAGGCCGGCTCGTTCCGACCTCTTTTTTGAGGCGGGGTCAAAAAAGGACAATCGGTTTCAATCAAAATTCTATCCAGAGGAACTTTTTTGATAATTTCATCCAAATTCAGCTTAAATATTATCCCGTTAAAACCCAAATACATCCCCATCCCTAAGAATTTTTCTGCCTGGCTCCATTTCCCGGTAAAGCAATGAACCACTCCCCGGTGTAATAAATCTACAGGTGTATAATTATTGTTCCATTGTAACAAAACTTCTATAAGATCATCGTGCGCTTTGCGACAGTGAAAAATCACGGGCAGGTCCAATTCTATGGCCATATTCATTTGCTGACGGAAAACTTCCTTCTGTTTTTCTGCGAACGGGGCATATTCTGGCTCATAATCCAGGCCGATTTCTCCAATGGCTACCACTTTTTTTGATTTTGCCAGCTCCTTGAACTTTTCATATTGAAATTTTTCTTGGGCATAAATGGGGTGCAGGCCAACAGCGGCATAAACTCCTTTTTCGTATTGCTCGGCGATTTTTACAGCTCTTTTGCTGGTAGTCAATTGAGAGCCGACATTAATCATCCAAACGTCGTTCCGCTCCCGCTTTGCTCCCCAGACGCCTTCGGTTTCTGGCGCTCGCCTTCGGCTCGCTGGTTTTCCATCGCGGGAGGATACCCAACTCTCCCGACCACTCCTGTAATTTTTTGCTTTCGCAAAAAATTCATTACCTAAAGACCGGCGGATCACTTCGTCGACATCGTTCCTAAAAGCGCTAAAATTCAAATGCGCGTGAGTATCGATCAACATTAAATCCTTGGAAATAAAGACTGACTTTTTTTATTTTTTATTTGTTTCAATATTTTTTCCGAAGTTTCCGGCAAAAACGGCCTTAACATTTCAGCAATATGATTCAGGGCGAGCAATAAATCACCGATAACTTTCTTGTCCTTGGTTTCCCACGGCTTCTTTTGCTCAATATATTTGTCGCAAAAACCGATCAATTCCCAAACCGCCATTAATACCTCATTAAACCGAAACTCGTTAAAGAGACGATGGTATTCTTTCCAGGTTTTGTTTATTTCCGCTTTGAATTTGGCTGTGTGGGAACAGTGGGTTTTTGAAAATTTATTGGAAATTAAAAATTGGAGATTAGAAATTTGCGCCATTTTTATTACTCTGGCGACCAAATTCCCGAGCCCTTTTGCCAAGTCAGAATTATAGCGCCCCTCAAATTTTTCGCGCGTAAAGTCTCCATCTTCCGTCGGCGGAATCTCCCGCAAGAGAAAATATCTCACGGGATCCATTCCGTATTTCTCAACCAATTCAAAAGGATCAATAACATTCCCCAAGCTCTTTGACATTTTCTGCCCATTAACAGTGATGAATCCGTGAACCAGAATATTTTTCGGCAAGTCTAAACCTAAAGACAACAACATTCCCGGCCAAATCAAACAATGGAACTTTTGAATATCTTTGCCAATGCAATGAACATCAGCTGGCCAAAACTTTTTAAATTTTTTGCTATTTTTTGAATAACCAAGAGCTGAAATATAATTGGTTAAAGCGTCTCCCCAGACATATATCGTCTGACTTTTATCATCCGGTACTGGTATCCCCCACTTTAAGTCTTTTCTAGGCCGAGAAAAACTAATGTCTTCCAAGCCTTGCCTGAGAAAACTCAACATCTCATTCTTTCGGCTCTCGGGAATAATTCTAATTTTGTCTTTTTTGATAACCTCTTCTATCTTTTTTGAATATTTGGAAAGCCGGAAAAAATAATTTTCTTCTTCAACTATTTCAGGTTCTTTTTGGTGAATTCTGCATTTACCGCTTTCCAAATCCTTTTTTGTAATAAATGCCTCGCAACCGACACAATAAAACCCCTTGTATTTCTTCTTGTAAATATCGCCGTTTTCCCTTAATGCCAACCAAACTTTCCTTACTGATGGCCAATGTTTTATTTGATCGGTAGTGCGAATAAAATCGTCATTAGAGATATTTAAAGTTTCGGTCAATTTTTTGAATTTTTTTGCAAGCAAGTCCGTAAAATCTTTAGGGCTTTTCCCTGCCTCTTTAGCTGCTTCTACCACCTTTCTCCCATGCTCATCAGTTCCGGTCAAAAAGAAAACATCTTCGCCCAAAAGCCGCCGATATCTAGCTATCACATCTGCCTGGATTATCTCTAATGCATAACCTATATGCGGAGGAGCATTAGTATAAGCTATACTAGTTGAGATATAAAACTTTTTCTTTGTCATATGTTATAATAATTATATCACATTAAATTAAAATTATGATTTTAACTGCCCACTTATTAACCGGAGCGGCTATCGCCTCAAAAATTTCCAATCCTGCTCTTGCTTTCCCCTTAGCTTTTCTAAGCCATTATCTTCTCGATCTTCCGCCCCAAACAGAATACGAAGTTGAAAATATCAAAAAAGCGCGCTGGCACAAGGCGTCTTCTGATTTTTTAAAAGTTTTCCTGGATATCTTTTTCGGAATGCTGCTAATTATATTATTTTCTGATGGCAGTCCGATAATTTTCGCTGCCGCGTTTTTGGCTATTGTGCCGGACGGCTTGCATCTACTGAATCTTATTTTCCCTCGCTCCAAACCATTGGCCTGGCATCAAAGACTCCATAGCGCCATAAATCTTATTTGTAATTCTAAAATTCAAAAAAGGGCTACCTGGGAAGGAATTATTATCCAAGTAATAATAATCTTAACGGCTATCTTTCTATTGCGAGGTTGACAGATTTAAGTTAATTTGCTAAGCTTTTAAATCTCGGCGGTAAGCTCATTTAGAACGACAAAATAGACAAGGAGGGCATGTCTTGATTGGATTAACGATAGGATTACTGACTAGCGCGCATTTTCTAGGGGACTATTTTCTGCAAAAAGCACTGCAAAAAGTGCTGAAAAAATGGGAAATAAGATATACAAAATCGGGATGGCAGTTATGGGGGCATTGCTTGACTTATTTAGTGTTTTTTATCCCAATTTTTTGGTTTTTAAGACTAAACTGGGCTTGGCTATTTTGGCTATTTCTGGGACACGCATTGGTAGACGTCGAAATAAAGAACTTCAAATTTAAGAGAAGTTATTCGGGAAACTATTTCCAAAGATTACTTAAGTTAGACACGGCTTTATTTTTAGACCAAGGATTACATTTTCTATTTCTTGTCCCCTTGTTCTTTCAAGTGATATCCAAGTGGTAGCGGTATAACAACCGCCCACTTTTTTTATTTTTCATATTTAGAGCTAACAACTATAACAAACTCTCCTTTTATTTTATCTCTTTCTATTTTTTTTATCACCTCCTCAACTTTGCCTCGGTAAATCGCTTCGAATTTTTTGGTTAGTTCGCGGCAAACCACCAATGTTGCTGATTTATGACGATCGCTATAAATCAACGCCTCCTGTAATTCTTTTAAAGTTTTTATTATCCGATAGGGAGATTCATAGAAAATTACGGGATATCTTGAGTTGGCCGCTTCTTCGAAAAATTTCTTTCTCTTCTTTTTTGCAGGCGGGAAACCGAGAAACAAAAATTTATCCATGGGAAATCCGGAAACAGAAGCTGCCGTTGTAAGAGCTGAAGGGCCGGGCACAGATGTGATTTTAACCGAAGTCAATTTCTCTTCAATTATTTTCTCAATCAGCTTTGAGCCGGGATCGGAAATGCTCGGAGTGCCCGCATCCGAAACCAAAGCTAAATCTTTCCCCTCTTTCAGGAACTGAATTACGTTTTCTACTTTCTTTAGTTTTGAATGCTGGTGATAACTTAAAGTGGGGGTTTTGATTTGATAGTGTTCCAGCAATCTGGCGGTCACCCTGGTGTCTTCGCATAAAATTAAATCGACGTTTCTGAGAACGTCGAGGGCTCTTGCTGAAATATCATGAAGGTTCCCGATGGGAGTGCCGACAACATATAAAGTGCTCATACGATTACAGCTTTCTCTTCTTTTCTTTTTTTCAAAAAATCCCTTAGAAATTCAAATAAGATTCCGGCTAGGGGTATGGCCAATACCGCCCCCATAATTCCCCAAAGCTTTCCTCCCACAATTAGAGCGATCAATACCAGGACCGGGGGAAGACCCACAAATCTCTTGCTCAAGATCGGGGTTAAAATGTTGCCTTCTATCTGTTGAATGATAATAAAAGCTGCGACAACAAATAAAGCCTTAAGCCAAGAATCCAAAGCTGTCAATAAAGCAATGATAACGCCGGCAGCCAAAGGTCCAATAATGGGAATAAAATTGGTGACGCCGGCAAAAAAAGCAAAAGAAACTGCATAATCTATTTTTAAAACGTATTCCGAACAAACCACAAAAGTCATCAAACCTACGAAAATGCTGGAAATAATTCTGGCCCCGAACCACCCCGACACTTTTCTTTGGCTTTTTTCCCAAAGAGTTAAAACGAAGGCTTCGTATTTTTTGGGAGTAAAAATTGCCACCATTCTCTCTACTCCTTTATCTTCAAGCGAAATAAAAAGAGCGATGGTAAAAATAGTTATGGCGGCAAAAATCCCGCCGAAAATAGCTCCCAAGGCGGTAAAAATATTGGTTGAAGCGTCAGCCAGCCAGTTTTGAACAGCTAAGGTGAATTTCTCAAAACTCTCAAAGGCTTCAATTTTTAAGCCTTTCAGGAGGGGGGATATTTCTTCGAAATAGACGCGGAAGTCATCGGAAAAACTCTTGATCTCTTTGCCGAAAACCGGGGCAATCATCCAAATAGAAACACCTAAAATTCCAAAAATGAAAATATAAACCAAAACTACCGCTATCCCGCGAGGAATGCCTTTTTTATGAAAAAAATTAATGGCCGGGCTAAATAATACCGAAATAATCAAAGCAAAAATAATCCAGATTATAACATCTCTCACCAAAAAGAGAATATAAAAAGCCAAAGAGGCAACGGCGATTTTAAGAATAGTGCCCCAAGAAATATCTAAAATCTTATGATTTTCCATAAATTATAGTTTCAATAGTTTCCTAAATTTATTTTTATCTCTGAAAGGACCCACCATGGCTAAATTCAAATTATCGGACCGAAAAATGTTTCGGGCCACTTTTTGAACATCATTGGCTGAAACTTTATCAATTTTAGCATAAATTTCCTTTAAGGTTAAGATTTCTTTTTTCAAAAGGTCCTGCGTGGCGTAAAAGGAAGCCAAGGCATCGGAAGGCTCAAGCATCAAAGCCATTTTCCCTTTGATGTAGTCTTTGGCCTTCTTTAATTCCGCCGAAGGAACCATTTTTTGAGAAATTTTCTTGTATTCTTTTAAAATCACCGAGATGGCCTTTTCAACGTTTTTATTGTCCACCCCGGCCTGAGCTGACAAAGAACCCGTATCGGGATTGGAATCAATGTTGGTCTTAATATAGTAAGCTATGCCCAGTTTTTCTCTTATTTCTATGAAAAGGCGGGAACTCATCATGCCCCCCAGTATTATCCCCAGCACATCTTGGACATATTTTTGAGGATGAAAAAGATTGTATCCCCGCACTCCCAGGCAAAGATGGGTTTGATCGGTTTTCTTGGGATACAAAAGCAACTGAGGAGAGCTTTGTTTCTCAACGACCTTTTGCTTTTCTTTCGGGGGAATGTTTCCCATGCCAGAAAAATATTTCTTAACTTTTTCCACGGCAAGCGAATTGTCTATTTTTCCTGCCACGCAGACAACGGTATTGGCGGCAACATACTGCCTTTTCATATAATTAAAAAGGTCTTTGCGGTTGATTCCCAATACGCTTTCTTTGGTTCCCGCGATGTCCCAACCCGCCGGTTGATCTCCGTACAAAAGCTGGTTCCACAAAATCCCCACGTGCAACATGGGGTTGTCATACTGCATATTTATTTCTTCGATAATCACTCCCTTTTCTCTTTTGACTTCTCTCTCTGGAAGAAGACTGTTTAAGAAAATGTCTGAAACCCAATCCAAAGCCAAATCAAACTTCTGAGAGGCCACTTTGGCAAAGTATCCGGTATAATCTTCTCCCGTGAAAGCGTTGTAAATGCCCCCGATCTTATCCAAAGTTTCGGCAATTTCCAGTTTATCCGGGCGCTTTTTTGTTCCTTTGAACAGCATATGTTCCAAAAAATGGGAAATACCCGAAGTCTTTTTGGTTTCGTACTTGGAACCCGTCCCCACCAATACCAAAACCGTCACCGCCTGCGTCCCTTTCTGGGAAACGGTAATTATCCTTAAACCGTTCTTGAGCGTGGTCTTTTTGCACATATGCCTATCTAAATTATACCCCAAATCCTCCCAAAAACAAAAAAGCCCGTATTAAATTATAAAAGGGATTTAGAAATGTTATATTCTGAATGTTTTAGATTTAATTCTCTAGTTTTTCTTTTAGAATTTTAACCAAATCCTTAATCTTCACTCTTTTTTGTTTCATGGTGTCGCGGTCGCGCAAAGTAACGTCTTTTTTCTTCAAAGTATCAAAGTCAACGGTAACGGCAAAAAGAGTACCGATTTCATCTTGCCGGCGATAGCGACGACCAATAGAACCCACCTCGTCGTACTGAATCGCAAAATGCGGCTTTAACAGCTTGTGAACTTCTTTGGCTTTCTTAGTTAATTCCGGCTTGTTTTTCACCAAAGGCAAGACGGCGACTTTGATCGGAGCCAAGTCTTTGTGAAGTTTAAGCACGGTTTCCACCTCCTTGACAGATTCGGTGGTCTTGCTTCTCCCGCCTTTGATTTCTTGAAAAGCGTCAACCAAGAACGCTAAAAAGCTCCTGTCGGCTCCCCCGGAAGTCTCAATAATATGCGGATAGTAGCCCTCGTATTTGAGGTCTTGACCAGAATGCTTGGAATGATTGGACAAATCCCAGTCTCCTCGGTTGTGGATTCCTTCAATCTCTTTCCAACCGAAAGGAAACTTGTACTCTATATCCACTACCCTCTTGGCATAGTGGGCCAATTCTTTCTGAGAAACCTCTCTCGCTCTCAAATTTTCCTTTTTAATTCCCAACTGCAAATACCATTTCATTCTTTCTTTTTTCCAGTATTCGAAAAATTGGGGGGCTGTCTCGGGCTTACAAAACCACTGCATTTCCATTTGCTCGAATTCCCGAGTTCGGTAAATGAAGTTGCCGGGAGTAATCTCGTTGCGGAAAGCCTTGCCGATTTGAGCCACTCCGAAAGGCAACTTCAACCTCATTGAATTAATAATATTGTTAAAATTCACATAAATTCCTTGGCAGGTTTCAGCCCTCAGGTAGGCAGTAGAAGCTTTATCTTCCACCGGCCCCACAAAAGTCTTCATCATCAGGTTGAACTTACGAGGCTTGGTGACCTCCCCTCCACACTCAAAACAGCGTACATAGGCCCGGCCTCTGTACGTTTTGTCTAAGCGGAAGCGTTTGTGGCATTTTTTACATTCCACCAACTCGTCGGCAAAGCCGGCGGTCAAGTGCCCGGAAGCTTCCCAAATTTTGGGCGACATCAAAATGGCAGAATCCAGACCCACGATATTATCATGCCTCTTTCTCATTTCCTCCCACCAAGCGCTTTTGATATTGTTTTTCAATTCCACGCCTAAAGGTCCGAAGTCGTAACCTGAGCCAAATCCTCCGTATATCTCAGATGAGGGATACACAAACCCCCGCCGTTTGCACAAAGATATTATTTTCTGCATTAAATCTTCCATATCCGGTAGTAGAAATTCGACAATTTAAAATTATTCGCTGCCCGGCAGCAGCCAAATTTTCACTACCGGGCTGAAAAATAACCTATTTATTGAATCACCCCCTCGGAAGCTGTAACTGTATTATCGTCGGGCAAAGTGGTATCAATGGGATGGGTCGTGCTCTCGACCAAGTTTTCCGTAAATTGGTCTTCTCCGGAAATTTTAGCCTGATTTATCAAAATTGGGGTAGTTCCCTTTTGAGAAGCAGAAGGAGAAAAAGAAATCTGAAAAGAAACATTGGGAGCTCCTCCTAAAATTCCTTCGCCAGCATGCAAAGTTTCCATCTTCCAAACCACTTCCCGGGAAACCGAATCAAAAGTCAGTCTGGCGTCTTCTGGAAAAATTTTTCCAGTAAGCTCCGCGTTTTTGCCCAAAACCGCTCTGACTTTAACATTTTTAACGTCGTTATAGTAGTTTTTAGCCTGCCAAGTGATGGTATAAGTAGTCACATTGCCCACTCTGGGAGGTAAAGGACCTGTATTGCCAAAAATTTCGTCTTGGTAGTATCCTTTCTGGACGATTTCCAATTTGGAATTGACTTTGGTGACAAATTCTTCCCTGGCTTGGCTTAAATAAACTTTGTTTCGCAAAACCGGATTTTTGTCTTTTTCTGTGGCAATTTGCCAGTCATCTTTCAATTCAATCCAAAACTCCACCTTTCCCTCCTCTTGAGCGTCCAAAAATTGAAGCTTGGGCACCCGCCGCCAGTCAAAAATTATCGAATTGTCCCCTGTCTCAAATTCCCCTAAAGGCGCTTTTAAAGAATTAAAATCGAAAAGTTCTCCTTCTAATTTGACCACCAAAAACAAATTGCTGAAAGACTCTTCACCAATGTTTTTAAAATAAATTTCGTAGTGCAAAGCGTCCCCCGGAGTAGCTATATACTGGGGATTGTTGTTGATTTCCTGGGTAATATATAAAGAGGGGGTCACTATTTGAACGGCCCTAACCGCTTCTTTCAAAAAAACAAACTCCCCGTCCTGCCAAGAACCTAATTGGGCTTTGAAATTTTTCTGCTCGCCTACCTTACCCATAATATTGCCAGTAATTTCAATTCTGCCGCCCTCGGCTTTGTTTAAAAGCCCGATTTCCCAATCTGTTTCCTCCAAAGGCTGAGGGCGAGCGGATTTAAATTCAAAATCGGATGGATACTCTAATTTTATTCCCAAATTGGAAAGAGGATAATTCACGTTGGAAAAATAATTCAGCCTAAAACTGATTTCCTTGCCGGATTCTATTTTCGAAGGAAGATCAAATTCCAAGGTTAGAGGAACGGATTTTATCTGAACGGCATGGGAAGTTTTAGACTCGTATCTGGCCTTTAAATTTTTGGGGCGATATGACAACCACGCCTGGGCCTTTTTTATTTCTCCTTCCTTCCCTAATAATCTGGATTTGAAGTGGAAGGTTTTTTCTTCTCCCGGGTAAATGTCATCCAGCACCAATTCCTGCCTCAATGATTCCCCTTCTTCGGTAATCGAATATTTGGGGTACTCGAAAACCAAACGTGGATCTTCCAGCTTAATATTGCCGTTGTTCTTGTATTTCACCGTGTATTCTATTTCTTGGGCCAATTCTGCTTCTTCCGGGCCCAAAATCTCCAATTTCAAAACTTCTTTAGAATAAATGTTTTTCTGGTAATACCAAAAGCCCGCGAGGCCCGCGATGACAACTGCAATAACAACGAAAAGAATGATTTTATTCCTCATAAGCGCTGGAAACTATGTTTTTATTATACCACTCAGAAGCACTTTTTAATAATTTGAAATGCCGGGGCTCGATTTTCAATCTACTCAAAGTTTGCCAGTCTCTTTTTAAAATTATCTTTAAAATCTTAGCGAGGTCGGTGTCAATTTTCTTATCGCAAAGGGAATCTTTCCGCAGCTCCGGCTGGTAACCGAGAATAGAAACCAAATTCCAGAAGAAATAGTAATAAATAATTTTTAATTTTAAATTCTTAATTTTTAATGAATTTTTAATTTCATAATTATTTAATTTTTGGAAAACCTTCCTGGTCAGCTGCCAAATCTGTTCGTCTTTTTCTTCTGGAGGAGTTAAATTATCCAAAGTTTCGGCAATTTGATAAGCTACTTCTAATCTTTCTAAATCACTTCTTACGTTCTTAAAACTATTAATCAAAATCGCATCGGTCAAGGTTTTATGGGTTTTTCCCTGGATGAATTCAATCTCTGAAAGATAAAAAAGATCGGCTCCTCCCCTTAGTTTGGATTTGATTTTCCTGATGGCCCTAGCCAAGATTTCCAGCTTGCCGAAATCCTCGGTATAAATTGTAAAAACCCTATCCGCCTCTCCCCGGTCACTCTTTTTTAAAATCAAACCTTGGGTTCTGTAATGGACAGCCATAAATTCCAATGGTCAATTCTTATCTCGCTTTCTGCCAGAAAAGCTTTCTTTAATTTTCTTTTCAGGATAAAATCCTCGGCTTTAGTGCCATCCAGAATAGCTTTTTTGTGCCTTTTCAAAACATCGTTCAACTCGGGATTGCCGAAATATTGAACTATAATTTTGTCCTTGGGCTCCAATCCGGCTTTTTTCCGCAACTCCTGAATCTGACGGATAACTTCCCGAACCCGACCTTCTTCTTTCAAGGCCGGCGTGATCCTGATATCCAATTTGAATCTTTTCCCCGAGCTTATTTTCTTGACGTTAACCTCTTCTTTGATTATTTCTGCCAATTCCTTGTCTATTTTTTCTTTGATTTGCAACTCAGCCAAGGGCTGACGAACCTTGATCCTCGCTTTTGCTCTTTCAGCCAAAGCTAGCCTTACTATTTCTCTCGCCTTTTCCATCTTTTGATTCAGCTTTCGGTCAATCAATTTTTTGTCTGCTTTGGGCCATTCCTGCAAATGACAACTTTTCTTTTCCTGGTTTATTTCTTCTGACAAAAATGGCGTAAAGGGAGCCGTTAATTTAGACAAAGTCTGAAGAACCAAAGCCAGGGTGCTCGCAGCCTCCCCAAAGCGCTTTCGTGATCTCCGAATATACCAAAGGGAAAGATCATTAATAACAAAATTCTCAATGGCACGGGCGGCTGCCGTCACGTCGTATTCGTCAAGTTTATCGGTCGTTTCTTGAATAAGCTCGTGCAGCCTCGAAATAATCCACCTATCTAAAATATGATTGTAATGCTTTTTTGCCGATTGGTAAAAATGTGTTACATAGGTTTGGTAAAATTGATAAGAATTCCAAAAGGTCAAAATAAATTTTTTCAGAGCTTGATCGATATCTTTCTCGGAAAAAAGCTTAACGTCGCCTGGCTGGTTGACCGTGTAAAAATACCAGCGGAGAGCGTCGGCTCCGTACTTTTCAACAACATACCAAGGATCTACTACGTTGCCCTTGGACTTTGACATTTTTTCTCCTTTTTCATCCAAGACGTGGCCCAAGGAAATGACATTCTTGTAAGCGGGGCCTTTGCCCAATAAAGTGGAAATCGCCAAAAGAGTATAAAACCAGCCCCGGGTTTGGTCCACGGCTTCCGAAATGTAATCTGCGGGAAACTGCAGTTTTTTATCAAAAGGCCAGTGGTACTGAGCGAACGGCATGGCTCCCGAATCAAACCAAACATCAATTAATTCCGGCGTCCTTTCCATTATATTTTGGCATTTGGGGCAGTAAAATTTTATTCCATCGATGTAGGGACGATGAAAATCAAGTTTTCCCGATTTGTCCAGAGGTAATTTTTTATATTCTATTTGCCTCCATTGCCCCGTCTTAATGTCAGTTCCTTTAATCTTTATATCCAGCAACTTCTTGTCGTCCATTCCCGTGGTAATCCCTCTCAAAAGCCAAAGAGGGTCGCCGTGGCTAACAATTAAAATGGTTTTGTTTTTGTGTTTTTTGTCAATGTCTGTCAGACAATCCAGCATTCTTTTCCTGACTTGACCCCAGCTTTCCCCTTTCGGAGGAGCTTTGTACATGTTTTCCACTGTCTTGGGAAAATCGCGATAAAACTCGTCTTTTTTGCTTCGGCCGTGATAAATCCCCAAATTGATATCTCTCAATCTTTTGTCAAAAATTATTTTTACTCCCAATTCTTTGGCAACAATCTCGGCCGTCTGGCAGGTTCGAGCCATATCGGAAGCATAAATTAAATCGATTTTTTTGGTCTTTAATTCTTTAGCCGCTTTTTTGATTTGATGTTCACCCTCTTTGGTCAGTAAAACCGGTTCTTGCTCCGGCCAGGGATAAATCCATTTTCTCTTCTTTGTCTGATAAACCGTCTGGCCGTGGCGCAAAATGTAATATTGATTCGTGGAAAACTTTTGCTTGATTATGTCTTTTTTAGAGCCGACGACTTCTTGATGTCCGCATTTTTGGCACTGCCAAATAGGTAAAGGAGTTCCCCAGTATCTTTCCCTGGAAAAAGTCCAGTCCTTGAGTTCTTTCAGCCATTCGCCGAACCTGCCCTCTTTCAAATGCGCGGGCACCCAATTGATTTTTTGATTGTTTTTGATTAGCTGGCTTTTGACTTTCTGCATATTAATAAACCAGCTTTCTTTAGCGTAATAAAGCAAAGGGGATGCACATCTCCAGCAAAAAGGATAATCGTGCTCATATAACTCTTCTTTGAACAAAAGGCCTCTTTTTTTAAGATTGTCGATAATCAAAGGGTCGGCATCTTTCACCCAGAGCCCCCCCCAGTTTTTTACTTCTTTTTTAAACTTTCCCTCCGCATCAACATTTAATAAAACCGGGAGGTTGTTTTTCTTTCCGGCCTCCATGTCGTCTTCGCCGAAAGCCGGAGCTATGTGCACCAACCCCGTCCCTTCTTCCAAAGAAACAAAATTTCCAGCAATAACCCGAGCGTACAGAGGTCCGACCTTTGTACGATATAAGAGTTCGTATTGTAAGCCCAACAAATCTTTTCCTTTAATTTCCTCCCTTATCTCGCCCTCAATGCCCAAAAATCCTATCCTTTCTTTGGCCAAAATCAAATATTCATCTCCGACTTTCACTTTGACGTAAGTAAAATCGGGGTTAACTGCCACCGCCACGTTTCCCGGCAAAGTCCACGGCGTCGTCGTCCAAACCAGCAAATAAATATTTTTGGATTTTTGATTTTGAATTTTGAATTTTACGTATATTGCGGGTTCTTTTACTTTTTTGTATCCCAAAGCCACTTCGTGTGAAGACAAAGAAGTGCCGCATCTGGGACAATAAGGCGCCACTTTGTAATCTTTGTACAAAAGGCCTTTTTCGTAAATTTGTTTGATAATCCAAAAAAGGCTCTCCATGTAATTCGGGTCATAGGTAATGTAGGGATTTTCCATATCCAGCCAGTATCCTATTCTTTCTGTGAGCTTTTCCCAGTATTTTTTATAAGTCCAGACCGACTGCCTGCATTTTCGGTTGAATTTGGCGATGCCGTATTTTTCAATGTCCTTCTTAGACTTTAAGCCCAGTTTTTTCTCAATTTCCAACTCCACGGGTAGGCCGTGCGTATCCCAACCGGCTTTCCTCAAAACCCGAAAACCCCGCATGGTTTTGTAGCGGCAAATAACATCTTTAAATGCTCTGGCCAAAACGTGATGAATGCCCGCTTTGGCATTGGCCGTAGGAGGGCCTTCGTAAAAAATAAAGTCACGGTTTTTTTGCCGCTGTTTTATGCTTTTTTCGAAAGTCCCATCCTGCTTCCAATATTTGAGTATTTTTTCCTCCAGTTTCGGAAAATTTATTTCCATATCTTATCTTAGAATATCATTTTATCCCATTTTTATCAAAATTAAAAACAGCGCCCTAGCGCTGCTTTGCTTTTTGCACTTCCCTAATAATTCTTTCTACGGCCCTGATTTTGTTCTTGGCGTTTCTAATGGTACTGCCAATAACAAATTTTGTGGCTCCCCTTTCCATTACTTCCTTAGGAGTCATAACATGGGCATGGGTGCCGTGATCTTGATCCCACTCTGGGCGAACCCCGTAGACTATCTTAGTGAAATCACGAAGTTTCGCATGACGGGAAAGAAATTCCAGGTCTCTTACGGAACAATATATGCCGTGGGCCCCTTCTTGCTTTGCCATCAAGGCAAAATCCAGGGTTTTTTCTTCCGGAAAATTGGTGCCATACATATATTTCACGTCATAGGGACTGAGAGAATCAAGCACCGAGCCGACTAAGATCCTGGTAAGCTTGGCGCTTTCAACTGCTCTTCTTATTCCCGGGGGACCGGCGCTGGCGTTAACCACGATATAGCTGATGTCTGTAGAATATAAAGAATAAGCGGTAATGGCCTCCATAATAAAGTCCTCGACCCCGGTGAACTGAAGATCAACAAACAAATTAACGCTGCCCACATTAGCTTTAATCTCATCGATCAAAGATGGTCCGTAACGAAGCAAAAGAGCACCCAGCTTGTATCCCCAAACTTTTCTTCCCAATTCCTTGATGATCTGAATGGCTCCTTCCTTGCCGGCTTTATCCAAAGCCACAATAATCGAATTATCTATCACATAGCATTCTGGCGCTTCTTTCATTTTCGCCTCCTTTTGAAAGAGCTCTTTTTATAATATAAAAAACCTTTGTTTTGTCAAAAGGCTCTTATGTTTTTTACTTACTTGGGGAACAGGGCTACCTTTCAAATCATAATCCAGCTTCTGTTTTTTTATTTCTACCTCCTTATTCAATTGAAAAACAGCTACAGGGCAACTTAACATAAACGGGGTTGAGGGTCAAGAGATTACATCTTTTCCGGAACGGAAATGCCCATTAAAGAAAGGGTGTTTTTGAGAACAATTTGAGCGGCCAAAACCAAACTCAAGCGAGCCCGTGTCAGCTTTTCATTGTCGGAAAGCACTCGGCAGTCTCTGTAAAATTGGTGAAAGGCGGTGGCCAAAGCTAGGGCATATTGAGGGAGGCGCTGCACTTGATAATCTCCGGCTGTATCTTCCACAATTTCCGGAAATCTAATTAATTGCTTAATCAACACCAACTCACTGGGATGGGACAATAAATCGACAGGTGTATATTTCTTGTCCTGTTGAGTTTTTCTAAATTTTCTAAAAATACTAGAGATTCTTGCATGAGCGTATTGAACGTAATATACCGGGTTTTTCTCCGATTGCTCCTTGGCCAGAGACAAATCAATTTCCATATGGGTATTCAGGGATTTTTGCAGATAAAACCATCTGGCTACATCGGGCCCGATCTCATCCACTAATTCTTCCAAAGTTATAATATCTCCTTTTCTCTTGGAAATTTTTTCTTTCCCCTTCAAGGTCACCAGTTGCAGCACTAAAATATCCAAATTACCCTCATATTCCAGCATTTTGGCCGCCGCTTTCATTTTAGAAACGTGAGCCTGGTGGTCCGCTCCCCAAATGTCGATAACTTTTTGAAATCCCCTGTTGAATTTGTCCCGGTGGTAAGCGATATCTGAAAGAAAATAGGTTGGTTCTCCGGATTTT
>Ga0180301_10000567_pt1 | contig 28571 bp, 33 predicted proteins | sample GuaBasSediGuay16_FD_121797 | JGI IMG/M metagenome (GOLD analysis project Ga0180301, IMG submission 121797) | Subseafloor sediment microbial communities from Guaymas Basin, Gulf of California, Mexico - Guay16, Core 4569-2, 12-15 cm | ecosystem: Environmental > Aquatic > Marine > Hydrothermal... | reverse complement strand
TGAAACTATAGAAAAGAGTGAAGTATCTAAATGGCTTATGGAGTTGATTAGAAGAGGCCATGGTTCACCATTAGAGCATGGAGTGTATAGTTTTGAGATAACATGTAGCCGTGTAACAAGCCACCAGATCGTTAGGCATAGGATAGCTAGTTATACACAGTTGAGTCAGAGAAGAGGGGATAAGTTATTAAGAGACGTCGTTAAGTCTGCATCGCTGTATCTAGGTATAGAATGCCCTGGTAAGCCTATTAGAAGGGAGGAATACCTCTACTATGCAGACATACTCAGTGAATTAATTGAGGCCAGGCCATCATGGGAGGATCTTTTAGAGATAATTTGCAGAGGCTTTATAGTTCCTCCCAAGCCATATAGAGAGAAGGATAGGGATTTCCTAGAGACACTAATAAGCTCGTTGATTAACTATTATAAGGCTCTTGCAAAAGGATATTATCCAGAAGATGCTAGGTACTTATTACCTCAAGCTGTTAAAACAAGGCTTTATATAACGATGAATGCACGTGAATTAATTGAAAACTTCCTACCATTGAGAATGTGTACACATGCACAGTGGGAAATTAGATACATAGCCTGGAGCCTCTGGAGGCGATTATCAAGGATACATCCAGAAATATTTATGTATACTGGGCCTAGATGCGTATTATATGAGAATCGTGTTAGGAATGAACCATGCTCATTAGAAGAATTCATTAAGGGAGAGAAAAACTTTACTATAGAAAGATGCCCTGAACTTGTAGTTCGCGAAAACATATCTAGGTGTTTAAGAAATGCGTTAAAGGATCCATGGGTTGATTGATGATGATACTTAGTGATTGGGATATACGTGTATATATTGAGAAAAAACTCTTATCAATTAAACCATTATTTGAGGATACTATTAGAGAGAATGGTGTAGACCTTAGATTCGGGTATGAATTCTGCAGGTTCCGTAAAAACTTTGGAGGAATAATAGATTCTAAGAAATATGATCCAAGGGATTTTCTTGAATGTAGAGAAGTAAGTGAGGATGAGGGATTTATCATACAGCCTCTGGAACATGTACTAGCTACGACACTCGAATGGGTAGAGTTGTCACATGACCTTATAGGCTTTGTTAATCTGCGGAGTACTTTCGCAAGATTATCTCTCTACATTCCTCCAACGGTTATCGATGCAGGGTTCAAGGGACAGGTGACTATCGAGATTATTGGTGGTAGCTTACCTGTAAGAGTATATCCTGGCCAGAGATTCCTACATGTAATATTTGCTCGTACTAGTAGTCCCGTATATAGGCCTTATAGTGGTAAGTATCAGGGACAGAAAGGAGTTACCCCTTCAAAACCAGATTAGATCGTATCCAATGGTTAGTTCTATAAACTACTTTTCATACTGATTAATCTAGGGAAGGACATGTTGGATACATCAGTATATTTTACACTATTATTGATGGGTTTTATACTAGTATTTATTGGAATATTTATTGTATTTCTTGGCCTAATGGGTCGTGGTAAGGGAAAGGTTGAGGGAGGAGGCGTAGTAATTATTGGGCCTGTGCCAATAGTATTTGGTACTTCACAAAAGATATCTATTATACTGCTTATCCTAGCTATTGTGCTAACAATTCTTGTCCTGGCAATGTACGTAATACCCTTAGCCACTAGGTGATAATATGGAAAGGGATCTTGCAACACTCGGGTTTATAATAGTCTTTATAGGTATACTGATTATTATCATAGCATCTATACTCATGGTATTTAGTCAGCCAATACAAGATAGTGGTAGTAGAGTTAATGTTGGAGGATGTATAATAATATTCTTTATACCAATATGCTTTGGCTACGGGGAACCATGGATCCTGATACTCACTATAACTTTAACGATAATACTGGTTATAATAGTATTTCTATTGCCCTACATAATCTACAAGAGATCTATTAAAGCTTATCCATAAACAATTTTACAAAATATTTTCTAGATCAATTGTTTTAAGCCCTCAATCGTGTCTGGGATAATTTTTTGTATTAGGGAATTGAGAAATTATACTGGATATAGAACAGATTTGGTCTGGTGTGATTCTTTGCCCGAGATCCTAATCTTAGATGGTTCTACGTTAGAAGAGCTATTAAAGCCAGAGATCTTGATTGATGAAATAGCTAATGCATTTAAACTCTATTCTGAGGGTAAAACAGTGACTCCTTCAAGAACTGTTATGTATGTTGAGGGTAATTGGTGGGGTATAATGCAGTCCTATGTACCGGGCTACGGTGTTGGTGTTAAGATAGTGAATGTAATCCCGGCTAATAGGCAGAGAGGATTACCCACGATTCAGGCATTAGTTACACTATTTGACCCTGTAACTGGTACTCCACTCGCTGTCTTGGAGGGAAGTGTTTTAACGGGTTTAAGAACTGCAGCTGCAACAGCAGCTTCTGCAAAGTATATGGCTCCTAAGGAACCGGGTGCAATTGCAGTAATAGGTACTGGTTACCAAGCTAGGTATCAGTTAAGATTCATAGCATCTATTTTCAAGCCTGAGGAAGTAAGAATATATGATGTAAGGAAAGAAGCTCTTGAGAGCTATGAGAAATTTGTTAAAAGCCTTGGATACGAAGTATATAAGGCTAAAGATCCCGTTGATGCCGTCCGTAATGCTAGAATAGTTGTTGAAGCCACTACTACTGAGAATCCAGTAGTGTTCGGAGACGCTCTTGAGCCACCTGTCCATGTAATTAGTATTGGTGCACATACACCTAACGCACGTGCATTAGATGATGCTGTTATTAAGAAGGCTGAAGTAATTGTTGTAGATTCTAGGAAAGCTGTTTTAGAGGAGACAGGTGATATTAGAATTCCTCTTGAAAAAGGATTGATCAAGATGGAGGATATTGCTGAATTAGGTGAAGTTGTAGCTGGTAAGAAGCCCGGTAGACTAGGTAATGGAATAACTGTGTTCAAAAGTGTTGGTCTAGCTATACAAGATGCTTGTACAGCTGGTTTAGTATATAGACTCGCTAAAGAGAAGAGTAGAGGTTTTAGCATAAAAATATAAAGTTTCAAAAATTATAAATTGTTTATAGATCTTTAAGAATATTAATAAATAAGTTTTTATTTTTCCCACTGCAATTATAATTGTGAGGTGTTCTAAATTATGGCGGCCGATGCTACCGTTGCAACGCAGTTCTTCGTAATACAGGTAGTAGTTCAGATAATTGTAATGATAATATGTATATGGCTATCCGATCTATTGAAGGATTAAGGAGGGTAGATGGCCATGCCTGTCCAGGTTACACCTGAAGCGTCAACTGTTATGTTTGTATCGCTAGGAATATATTTTGTAATAGTATTGATAATAGGTATAATCCTAGAGAGATTTGTAAAATCTGTAGCAGACTACTTCCTAGGCGGTAGAAGGCTAGGACCATATGTAATCGCATTTAGTGAGAGAGCTAGTGAGATGAGTGGTTGGGTAGGCCTAGGCCTACCAGGTGAAGGATTCACATCAGGTATTAATGCTACATGGAATACTATTGGATGCTTCATGGGTATTGGTGACTTAGGAGTATGGACCCTAATGGCTAAGAGATTAAGAAGGTATACTGAAGTCGTTGGAGCATTAACTATACCCTCATATCTAGAGGCAAGATTTAATGATACTAAGGGAGTCCTAAGATTCACTTCTGCTGTAATCATCATACTATTCCTAACAGCATATGTAGGTGCACAATTCACTGCTGCAGCTAAAGTATTCTCAGCCATTGCTGGCGGAGGATCTGTAACAACATGGATTGTTGTAGGAGCAATAATTATGATCTTATATACAGTGCTCGGAGGATTCTTCGCTGTATGTTGGACTGACTTCGTACAAGGATGGTGGGCATTAATAGGTCTCTTAATTATAACAAGTGTAGGACTTGCTAAGTATGGTGGTTTCGGCGGATTATTCCAGAAAATGGCTGAAACAGATCCTACTCTTGTAAACCTCAATTGCTTCTGGGGATATGAGTATATCCCTGCACTAGTGCTAGTGAATATACTAGCATATATCGCCATAGGCTTTGGATGGCCCGGCAATCCGCATATTATCGTGAGGTTTATGGGTATTAAGAAAGTAAAGGATATGAAGAAGGCTGCTGTAACCGCCTTACTATTACTACTGGTAGTCTATTACCTGGCACAATCTGTAGGTTGGCTAGCTAGAGTAGAGTTTGGTAGTGCTGACAACTTAGTGGTCCCCGGTGATCCAGAGTATTCATTACAGTCATTGGCAATTTCATGGTTGCCTCCAGCTGCAGCAGGTATTATATTGGCTGCACCACTAGCCCTCATGATGTCAACTGCTGACTCACAGCTACTAGTTAGTGCCTCAGCTATTATAGAGGACATTTACCATAGATTCATTAATCCAAAGGCTGAGGAGAGAAAGCTAGTCTTATGGAGTAGAATTACTACATTCTTACTAGGTATTATTGCCCTTATTTGGGCATTATTCTTCGGCGAATCAGTATATCTATTCGTATTATTTGCATGGGGAGGCTTAGGAGCAGCATTCGGTTCAATAATGCTATTGTCACTTAGATGGAAGAGAATAACTACTACTGGAGCATTGCAGGAATGGTTACTGGTGCAGCCTCAATTATTATTTGGAAGAGTTATGCGAAGGGACTAATATTCACTGGTGAAGCCGTAAATGCGAACTGGTGGGTTATAGCTATAATGCTACCTATAACAGTCTTTATAATAACAGCTATCGGTGCATCAATAATTGAGGGAAGCGGTGCCAAGGGATTAAAGGCAGCAGTTGTAGCAGCTATTGTATCCGGCATTATATGGGTACTATGGTGCTATGCAAGGCTTGCATTAGACCCGGACTTTGCCGCCTGGTGGTATGAGCTACTAATAGGATTCCCACTAGCATTACTAGTCACTGTTGTTGCAAGTTATGTATCAACACCATTAGATAAGGAATTTGTAGAAAAGACATTTAAGTACATGACATCACCAGCTCCGAGCGAATTAGCAGAGGCTGAAGCTACTACAGCCGCCGAGAGTGCACCTGCTACAAAGATATTGGCCGCTAGCGAACTTGAGGTTGTCAAAGCCTTTATTAAAACAAGAATTCCCGGAATTCTTAAACCCACATAAACTGTTCATAGAGTCAAATAATATATCAATATTTTTTATAAACACCTATACCATATCCTATCTTAGCATCTAAAACTAGAGGGTTGGATTTTTGATTAAAACAATTACAGTTATAGTCCCCGTAGTCAAGATCAATGAGCCATTCATTCTTGAAAGGATTTATTATCCATATATGTTCTACCATATTGAAGTATTGATTAAGGGAATTCTTAAGGAAACTAGGAAGGTTAAGGGATATGTAGCAATAGATCTTGTACGTGGACTAACTTTTATGGCAGATTCTATGCCTAAAACGTATAAGGTTAGTGTTGATGAGAAATACATTGTTCCTCAACAGATTACCTTAGAGCAAAGCGAGCACCTTGCTAAAAAGAAAATGGTCTATGTAGCTATGAGGAAGTATAAGGCAATATTTCCTGCAACAATCAATGTATTGTCTAAAAAACTTGCATATAAACAATTTATAATTGCCAAGAGGGAAAATAAGGTAGTCATAATAGATACTGTTACAGGCGAATACGAGGAGCTAAAGTAGATCTGATGTGACGCATAATGCTAAAGAAAAAAGCTTTAGCAACGGGGATATTAATTTCCTTCATAACAGTATTTATTTCATGGTATCCACTTATTGCTTTACTCTTCCTTACAAACGATATATGGTATATTGTGCCGATGTTTATAATATCTTCATTAGTCTCTTCAATACTTACACTATTACTTCACAATTATGTCGTAAAGGTTCATATAATAAATATACTCTTTGCCTTGGTTACTATAATCCTATATATTATAACATTTTTCTTCAATCAGATCTATTTATGGATCATATTACTTGGATTACTTGTTTCCTTGTCGGGATACTTAGGAAGAGCATATAATACTATCATAAGTTCATCATATGGTTTCCCTAAAACATTAAAGTCGAAGATTTTAGATAAGATCATATCTAGATCTTGGATCTTTGGATCCATAGGTTGTGTAGTAATGACTTTATTAGCTATAAATACTGGCACGGTCTATACTATAGGAATATTAATAGCTCTCTCAACCATATCATTAGCTTCATCATTATTGTTTAGACCTTATGTTAGTGAAAGGAATATAGTCGATGTAAATACTGTAGAGCATAACGAACTATATAGAGTACTACTTGCCTATACAGCAATGGTAGTATTCGGCCTTAACATACTATATCCATACATACCTGCTTTGTTAGCTTTAGAACTTAATAAGACTCTTCTAGAAATAGGTATATTTTATGCATCAATCATTGTCTTATCAAGATTTCTTTCATCTTTAGCACAGTTAATTGTAGCCTTAAAAGGGCCAGTAACTTCCTTCTTTATAAGAAGCCTCATTTCAGCTTTAATGCTTTTAACAGCTTCAGCCTCAGAGCATCCTTTATTTACTATAGTTTGTGTGGGGGCGGTTCTCGTTATTTCACCTTTCCATAGTATAGCCTATAGCGTATTTGCTAAAGTCCTCGGTGTTAAGAAGATAATAAGGGCTGAGATACTATATACTGTTATAACTATATTGACTGTATATATAGGGTATAGGCTATGGAACATGGATCGTAGACTATTATTGATAATACCTTCATTTATACTATTCTTTACAATATCTTTTATAGGCCGCTTAAAGAAATATGAGAAAACGGTATTAGAAGAAGTCACTAAGTAAACGGTATGTCCAGTGATCAATGAGAAAATTTATTTTCCAAATGGGGAAATAGCTGGTACTGTTATTGACTTGATTTTCAAAGGTGATGGGAAGTTAGTTGCTCTTATTGTATCTAAAATGATTATTCCTATATTTAGAGTGGGATTGATCAATATAGTCTTGCCATACAATATGGTTCATAAGATTAAGGGCAAATATCATGTCTTACTTCCAAAAAGCCTATTGTTTGATAAAAGAATATTATCTACATATCTTGATCCTAAGATTGTAGCATTTGCTTTTAAATACAAATTGAAGAGAGTAATGATCGTTATAACTTATATTTTAGTTGTTATATTAACTCTGATCTTATCAATAATATTTAGGAAGATAGGGACAATAACTTATTTAATAGGAGTAGGCTTATTATTTTCAATGCCATTAGTTTTCGAAGCATTTCTAATAATAAAGGTTCAAGGCTATTATAATTTATCGCTTTTAAGAAATTCTAATGTATATGATGCTAATGGATATTTAATAGGTATCGTGGCTGATGCAGAAATAGACTATACTAATGGAATAGTCAAGAAGATCAGAATTATTAGGCCTCAAAAATTTTCAACAGAGTTTATTGAAATGATCTATAGTGGTAAAGACGAAATAAGCATTGAACCAGATCTAGTGGAAAAGGCTGAAGCTAGAAGAGTATATCTAAAGATAAGTTATAAGGAGCTTATTTAAGATGGATATAGCTTACGTAGTCTATCTACGCTTTAACTATATTTTCTACATCATAATCTAATTCTTCTACATTATGATAGTGTGACAATTTATACATTATACCTCCTTACACTTCTCCATGTTATATAGTTAATAATACCTCTTTCTTCATATGATACCTGTGGTGTAGGATATTGGTTGTGAGAGTAAGGTTTGCTGATGGAACTACAAAGGAGCTGAATGTTAATGGGATTAGTATTAGAGAGTTATTTAAAACACTTAATTTATTACTAGAAGAATACATTGTTGTTGTGAAAGGCCGTGTTGTTACTGACGACTATATTGTAAAGGATGGAGATGAAGTGATCTTATATCCGGTGGTATCAGGTGGTTAATTGTAGTCTTTGCAATAGACCCGCAGTTTATGTCATGAGAGCTGGTGGTAAAGCTTATTGCGAACATCATTTTCTGAGATACTTTGATAAAAAAGTAAGAAAGACTATTAGGAAGTATCGGATGTTTAGAGAAAAGGAACACATAGTTGTTGCTGTATCCGGTGGAAAGGATTCATTAGCGCTTCTTCATTATCTAAATAAACTGTCAAATAGGGTTCCCGGCTGGAGAATCTCTGCATTATTAATTGATGAGGGGATCAAGGGTTATAGGGATAGAACGATCAAGGATTTTCTTAAAGTTGTTAATGAACTCAATGTTGATTATAGGATTGTAAGCTTTAAGAAGGAAATAGGCTATACTCTTGACGAAATCGTTAAGATCGGTATAAATAAGGGCTTACCATATCTACCATGTAGTTATTGCGGGGTTTTCCGTAGATACTTATTGAATAAAGCAGCACGTGAAATGAGTGGCTCTGTACTTGCTACAGCCCATAATTTAGATGATATTATTCAGACTTATTTACTTAATATAATCCAGAATAACTGGGATAAGGTCCCTAAATTAGCTCCTGTCTCCAAAGGTCCTTTTCATCCAAAGTTTGTACGTAGAGTCAAGCCTTTCTATGAAGTATTAGAGAAAGAAACAACTTTGTATGCTATTCTAAATAGCCTTTATCCTGAATTTATTGAGTGTCCTTATGCAGTTCATAGTGTTAGATGGAGTATTCGGAGATACATTAATGAGCTTGAGGAAAAACATCCTGGCACGAAGTATTCACTAATTAGATCGTTGTTGAATATTATTGGAATACTTGAGAAACTGGGCTACGGTAAGGAAGGTGCTATTGGAACATGTAGTATTTGTGGCGAGCCATCCTCAAATAAGGTATGTAGGGCATGTATGTTTAGGAAGGAACTAGGCATACTTACATAACTATTTATCACCGCCTTCATTAGCATTTATATAATTATGTATATAAATGTCGTCAACTACTATAATTATAGCACTTAATAATATTAACTATAACTCCCTTATAGATTACAGGGTAGAATAGCTTTGAAGACGTTTTGCGAAATAGCGTCAAAAGACATAATTCCTTCAATAAGAGCATTAATAGCATTAGTCCTTATAGAGAAGTATACGATGACACAGATTGACGTAGCTAAGAAATTGGGTGTATCACAACCTGCTATAAGCTATTACTTCCATTCAAAAAGAGGGAGGAAAGCAGTAGAATTTTTTAGAAGCAATAGAAGGGCCATGATACTTATAGAGGATGCTGCAGCGAAAATATATGATAATGTAGAAAGTCCTGAAAATGTTCTATGCGATATATGTACTAAAATAAGAAGAGATCCTGCTTTAATAAAAGCCATATCCAACTATCTAGGTATAGATATTCCTGTATCAGTACTATAATGATGTTGAGCCTATGATCTTACGTAAACTCTCTGCCCTTATAGACTTCATATATGCATTTAGAAGTCTTTTCTTAGCCATCAATAGTCTTGGATGATATAGATAGTCAAACACTGTTCCTCTCGCTTTATCAATACCCATATGCTTTATGAGGTCATGGAAGAAGCCATGAGCTATTCCTTCTCCAACAGTAGCGTATCCCTGTGCTGCTTCTTTAGATATTCTTGCCCCCGGTAATCCCTGTATTTTTGTTACTGGCGCTATGTCTTCCAGTAATTTCTCTATAGCTTCTCTTATTTCAGGTACTCTCGACAGTCTTCCAGACAATATAATTTCTCTAGGTTTTTCCAATGATTTATTAATGGCATAGACAATCCTCACAATAGATTCATACATATTCTTAAAGGCATCTCTACAAGTTTCTTCTCTCAATGCCTTTTCAAGAGCCTTCTCCACACTATACTCATTACATATAGTTGATACACCGCCATAGAATACATCGCTTCTACTCCATGATCTACCTGCTACAACAACTTCGGCATCAATAGATCCTATGGTTAAGAATCCTGTCGGTACGAGAGTACCTCCATATCCGTCAACAATTCTTCCATGATCAATTGCTAAGACTGCATTATACCCGTACCCCATTTCAATAAGTATAAAGCTCGTCTCTTCATAGCTTATTCCAAGTCTCCTACTCTGATCAAATACTCCCAATACAGCTATAGCCATCTTATCAGCGGTACCCATGTCAATACGGTTAATCTTCCTATAACGGGGAACAGTAGGTAATAATATAACAGATGGAATATAACATACTCTAGCCCTCTTTTCCCACAATACAGCTACGGTATCGGCAATAGCCTTGTATACTGCTATACCTGGTTCTCCTCTTTCCATACCTTCTTCAATATCTTCTCTCCTGGTTAACAATAATATTTCGAGTGCAAAAGTATATGGATCAATAATATCTTCATTACATACTATGGGAGTACCATATCCTGATGGGCCAGCAATAAGATCTACTCTACCTGCTTCTTCAATAGCTTCAATGAGAACCTTTGGATCCCTAGCTATATCGGCTGTTTCAATACTCTTTTCCCATACAACTCTATCATTGTCTATAACAACTAGATCAAATGATTTAGTTCCTGGATCTATTCCTAAAGCTCTGGCCAATGCCTTCACCTATAAGCTCAACTACTTTATCTCTTAGTTCATTTATTGTTTTCACTACATAGACACCTTTTTGCATAGATAACTGTTCAATATTTTCTAAATCAAGATCTCTTGGCTTCAGCCGAATTCTTTCCCAACATTTAATAGCTCCATATCTACATGCTTCAATACATTTTTCGCAACCAATACATCTACTAAGATCTATTCTTGGAATAGTATTATCAATTAATACAATGGCATTAACTGGACAGATCTCCATTGCAGAGCATATTCCTAGCTCTTGAAAGCATTTACATAAGCTCCTATCTATATAACATGGTGTTTCTGAATACATGTATCCATTAGGCCCTGGAAAATCTGTAGGAAAAATTATGACTGGTACATTGGATTTAATTGCTTCAGCAAAAGCCAGAGTAGGTGGAGTATCGGCTATTCCATGAACGATTTTTGCAACTGTATTGCTTGATGCAGGGGCTATGATTACAAGTTTATATCTGCCAAGGTTTAATCTACCTATAAAATACATTCCTTGATCTCCTATGAGTAATTCTTCATAATAGCCTCCGCTACTTATTTTCCTTAGAATATCAACTACACCATATATTCTTGCAACCTCATAACCCCATTTACTGAGAACTGTAGTTATCTTTAAATCATATACTTTCTTTAATTCATAGATTAGATGAACCGTATCACGTATATACGCTCCTGACCCTGTAATGGCCCATAGTATATTCAATTAAGCCACCGTCCTCATTTAAACAAGTATGTACAAGAAGATAATTAGGTATAGTAATCTTAAATAAATTTAAGAAAAGTCATAACTAGAGGATTGTGGTGAAAATTGAATATACTTCTTGTAACAGGAAAATTAGCTGGTCCACTTGTTAAGGAAATTTTGAGTAGGACGAAGACTCCTCACCATATAGACGTTATTGTATTACCTGTTTCTGTAATAGTACTACTATCTACGGAAAACATAGCAGAGCACCTATCTAGAATGGGTATTAAGAAAGGCATGTATGACTTGATTATAATACCTGGTGGATGTAGGGGGTCGGCTAAGATCATTGAAGAATATACAGGTATACCCGCGGTAAAAGGGCCTATACATGCTAATGACTTACCGTTAGTACTTGAATTAGATGACCCATCTAAGTACTTATCTCCGGATAAACCTGCTGATGAAGTAATTCGTGGGAGAATAATTGCTAGGAATATTAAGCTATTGAAAGAGCTTGAGGAGAGCCTTAGTCCGGAAAACGGTATTGCTGTGGGTAATATTATTGTTCCTCAAAGACCTCCTCCAATAAGAGTTATATCCGAGATTGTAGATGCCCATTTACTAACTATTGACGAGATCATTGAAAGAGTATACAGATACGTCGATGATGGAGCTGATATAGTAAGTATTGGTTTCGAACCTGAAAATCCACACCCCGACAAGGTCTATGAAGTCTTACGATCCATTAAGAGAGAGCTAGACATACCTATAGCAATAGATTCAATGATACCTAGTGAAATCATTAAAGCTGTTGAAGCAGGAGTTGATCTCGTATTAAGTATTGATTTATCAAATATAGATAAAGTCGCAAGCTTTGTAACGGATACACCATGTGTATTCATACCATATGATCACAGTAGGAGGTATTTGCCTAAAGATCCTATTGAGAGAACATCATTGCTCGAAAGAATAATTAGTAGAGGGAGATCGCTTGGCATAAGATACATCATTGCGGATTTAATACTTGAGCCTCCAATAATAGGAGATTCATTTAAGACGTTATACATGTACTCATTGTTTAAGGAGTCACATCCAAAGATCCCTTTGCTTATGGGGTCTGGTAATATTGTTGAACTAATGGATGTCGATAGTGTTGGTATTAATGCATTACTCGTTATGTTTGCCATGGAAATAGGTATAAGTCTTGTACTTACTGTTGAAAAAAGTGTTAAAGCACAAGGTTCTACAAGGGAAGTAGCTATTGCTTCACAGATGGCATCACTAGCTTATCTACGTAAAACTCCTCCAAAGGATCTAGGAATAGACTTACTCATTCTTAAGGATAAAAGGAGAATTACTATGCCAATTGAGAAAGAAGGTGCTAAGACTGTCATAGTTAAAGGCTATAGATCAGAGTATGAACTGGATCCCATGGGTATATTTAAGGTAAGAGTCGATTATAAAGACCGATACATTGATGCTCTCTATATTGGCAGGAAGGGAAAGATCTTGATACGTGGAAGAAGTGCAGAGGAAATATCAAAGTATATAGTCGATAATGGCTTAGTATCGATGCTCTCTCATGCTATGTATCTTGGCCGTGAACTAGCTAAGGCTGAAGAAGCCTTAAGGATAAATAAGAACTATTATCAGGAAAGACCATTGTTTATAATAAGAAAGCCATTAAAGGTTAAGAGGATAGCTTATAAGGAAGATTAGGAAGCTAATAGGTTTCATGGACTGGTGATAGGATGTGGAGGCTATTGAGATAACGACCTCTGCTAGACTTCACTTGGGATTTTATAATTTTCTTAGTAACGGAGTCGCCTATGGAAGTATAGGAGTTGCTATAGATAGACCAGTTATTAGAGTGGTTATTAGAAAAAGAGGGGAGATATTCGTCAACAACTATACGGATGAATATGTAGATGACGTTGTTAATCATGTGATCAAAGTACTTAATATATCAGGTGCAGAGGTAAACATATATTCATGTATACCTAGACATGTAGGCTTGGGATCAACAACTCAGTTAGCATTATCAATAGCCTATGGCTTATCAAAACTATATGGCTATAATTACAGTATACAAGAACTAGCGTTACTACTTAAAAGAGGCTATGTATCTGGAATAGGTATTACTGCGTTTGAGAAAGGTGGTTTTATAGTAGATAGTGGTAGGAGACTTTCCAGAAAAGGATTACTGGAACAGCCGCGAGGAATAACAGATCTACCTAGACCAATATATTGGTCTAGACTCCCTAGTGACTGGAGATTCATAGTCATAGTTCCACGTGGAATTAAGGGATTAGATGAAAAAGATGAAGAACATTTAATGAAAAAGCCTAAAGGACTTCCAAGAGAATTACAGTATGAACTATATAATGCTTTAATAATGAATATCTTACCCGGCGTATCATTAAATGATATAGACGTTTTCTCAAGAGGTTTGAACAAGATCCAATTTACAACTGGAAAATACTTCTCAAAATATCAGGGTGGCGTATTTTGTTGTAGGGAAACCGCAGAGATCATTAGGTTATTCATGGAGAATAATGTGGTGGGCGTGGGTCAAAGTAGCTGGGGTCCTGTAGCCTATGGTGTTGTCAAAGGTTCTAGAAGAGCTAAACGCGTTCTTAATAAGGTACTCATAGAGCTTAAGAAACTAGGTATAGTTCCTAGATATTCATTTATTGCAAAACCACGTAATACTGGCTTATCTATAAGGCCTTTATAGTTATTATTTAAAGAATTTTCTCAGGTCATTTAATGTATATCTTGCTTCGCTATACACATTAAATGGATGTATACTATCCATACTATATACTTTAGCTATAATCATTGAATCGGCATCTAGCATACTGCTGTGTTTATAGATTATTGCTAATGATTTCCTTATAACGTCTTCAGCAAATAATGGTTTTGATAGAGCGCTCTTGACGAGTTTATATTCATCTATTCTCTTTAGTACAGTTTTAATCGGGGATGAGAAACACTCATAAAGACTATTTACTAGCTTAAAAGGATCGATATTCATTTCCTTAGATCTTATTTTAATTTCTAGTATTGTACGTTGCATGTGAGTAGGTGTATTTTGTAATGGTGTATTCTCAAAGTAACTATATACTCTTTGAGCACATGGGCATGCAGTTAGGCCTACTAGTTTTATATTAAGTTCATCCCATTTTATTGAATTAAGCCTCTCTCTATGAATAGTATATTTTAATTCGAAAGGTTCCATACGATCAATATAATCCTTTGTTTTAAGAACTATTTCAACTTTATTTATTTCGTCATAAGCATCCAAGATCTTTTTAGCCAGTAACTCTAAGAAATTCATAATCGAATTAGGTTTACAATTATCTAGGCACTCCTTTAAGCAACTTGTCAGTCTTGATAAATGAACGCCCCTCATATCTGATGATAGATCAACATAGATATCGAGCGTGACATCATATTCCCTACATTTATCATTACAAATGGCGATCTTGGTTTCAATACCTTGTATACCCACCTTATCAAGTGGGATCCTATAATTCGGAAACTCTTTATGAACATCAGGAATCTCGCTCATTCTTAAAACCCCATTTAACAACAACATAGTTTCTAAGCCCTTCATAGAGTTTAACAATAACTGGGGTTCCTATTTTATCATAAATTCTCCTAGCTATATCGAGAGCTATATATTCGGTTGTTGCCTCAGGATATTCTATAGCTTTAAATTCTATATTAAACGGTCCTTCAATTCGTATTTTATCAAGATCCTTTTTAGGAACTATTATTTTATGATCATAATCTGATAAAATGTCCTTGACGATCCTTTTAAGTAGTAGAAAATCTATAACCATACCACTCTTAGGCTCTATTTCGCCATAAACCTCTACTTCGACCCGGAATGTATGTCCATGCAGGTTTTTACACTTACTCTCTATACCGCCAGTATAGTGTGCAGCGTCAAAATCGAGATCCTTAATACCTATAATTGCCTTCATATATCATCCCTAACTTATGGCCCATTATCATAAAATACTTTATGGGAATATTATAGATTTATCATAAATGCTTATATAAGCTCTGCCAGAAATGATTTATTAATTTTTTCTACACATTCAATGTTTATATTAGCTAAGCTATAGATCCTTGACATAGAATTACATGCTATTAATGAAATTAATTTTTTACCGAATTCCAGTTTCAGCTTTTTCCTGTGATCTATAGGCATATCTTTCTTCATCCACGGCTTAGAATACCTGCCTATTTTATCTCCAAAATCCATGCCGGCCAAAACTATAGAGAAAGCATTGAATCTAGTAGCTAAATAAACAGCTCGATCACCATCGGTAAATCCTCCAAAATTATATAGTCCGTAAGTCGGGTAGACTTGTGTAGTACCAATTATCATCTTAGTTACTCTAAGAAGTTTAGGCATAGCTTCATATATAAGATCAATATTGTCTCCATGACCGTGAAGAACAAGTATAGAACCCTCTTCACCTGCTTCAACAAGTACATCTAATCCACCATCAAAATCGCTAACAACTATATCTGGAGTTATTCCATAGTCTAGGAGTGCACGAGTAGCTCCATCAGCCGATATTATAATTGGCTTTATATTAGTATTTCCAATTAAATTCTTAAACAAAATAATGTGATTAACTAGGCTCGGCCCTGCTCCAAAAACAAAGACATTACTACCACTGATAGTCTTTTTAACAAGGTCTATTGGTTGGTAAATGTTGCTTAAGAATTTTGATAAAAGCCTAGTTGCTTCATAATCCATAAATCTATTGAACCCTAGTTTTCTCGATATTTCTTCATAAAATACCATCCAATCCTTGTCTATAAACACTATGCTTCATCTCTCTAATAGTTATGTATACCTATTTTCTAGATATATGAAATGGTTATTATAGAGTTAATTGATCTCTACACATGGAATTACTATAGTACATATATTACATATGATGGTGAAGTACTTGGATACAATAGTCAAGGTTATTAAAAAGCTGGGTTTTAATAAATGGGTTTATGGCGAGACAATAGCTATCTCTTATAAGGATTATAGTATTGGTTCTATAATGCCTCTTGGAGTACTATTTAATGGACAATTACTTTATGCTAGGATCTATAAAGGTTCATCAATGTATACTTCCGTAATGGACCTTGGTTATAGTAATATTTCAATCAATATATGTAATGATCCAATACTATTTTATTATGCCATATTTAATAAGGATGTTTTAATGGATAAAGTAGTATATTCTAATGGATTTCCCCATATAAGAACATGTGATGCATATATTGCTACTAAGGTGTCGAGAATAGACAGGTATAGAGACTATATCATGGTTTATATGGTTCCTGTAAATGCTGTGATCAAGCGTAAACAGCCAAGAGTATATAATAGAGCTGCATTTGCAATAATTGAAGCCTTGGTCTACTATACCAAATTACAGTATGTAAGTAAGGATTTAGCAAGTAAATATATTGAAATGATTAAGTTCTTTACCAACATAGTATATCGAAGCAGTAGTAGGCGTATACATAGAAAAATTATCAAGGACGTACTTGATCGTTCAATTGAGAAATACAAGCAAAACTATGGTTAGTCCCTTCTAAAATATCCTAGTACAAGAGATATTATTAGTAGAAATGATAATAATGTCGAGCCATCATCTCCCACTCCCACAATAGCCCATAAGGGTAGTAACCCCATTAGGCCAGACATCATGGTACCTAGCTTAACTATTAAAGCTAAGGCTATAGCTAATATAAGTGCTTTATAGTATCTCTTTGAAAATCCGATGACAAAAGGAAGACTATAGAAACCTCTAGTCAATACGATATTTGATATGTTTGCTACAACGCTTAGACTACCAACAGCTATACCTACATCAGCTGATGCTAATGCTTCTATATCATTAACTCCATCGCCAACCATGGCTACCAAGCCGTATTTCTTTCTTAAATTATGGACTAACTTCTTTTTATCATCTGGTTTAAGTGAGCTATGATATTCTTTTATACCTAAATATTCGGCTATTGCCTTAACCCTTTCAATCGAGTCTCCACTAGCAATAATGATCCTATAGCCTTTACTAATTAATTCTCTTACAATCCTTCTAATACCTTCATCAACTTCTTCAGTAAGACATATAATTCCAGCAGGTTTATCGTTTATTGAAATGTAGACACATCTTTCATTGGCCTTACACAATAGATCATTATCATTATAGCCTACAAAGTCTTTAGAGCCAATAACAATATTGTAATCATTAACAGTAGCCTTTACACCTTTTCCAGGATATTCTTCTGCGTACGATATAGTGTACGTTCCATATGTCGAAATAGCTCTGGAAAGTGGGTGATTACTTGCTCTAGCCACGGAACCTGCTAACTCAAGGATCTCCTTCTCATTAAAGTTTCCCAAAGGAATAACTTTAGAAACTCTTAATTTACCTAGAGTCAACGTACCAGTTTTATCAACCACTATCGTCTTAACATTTTTAGTCTTTCAAGAACAATACCGTCACGAACTACGACAGAAGTTCTAGCAAGTAGTGCTATGGATAATGCTGTTGCTGTAGCAGATGATAATATGAATGCACTAGGACATCCAGCTAGCAATATAGCCAATGCCCTATAGGGTTCTACAAAAACTAATGCTAATCCGAATAATGCAAGTACAATGAAGGTATATGGATTAGAAAATCTCTCGATAAAATGCTGTATTGAAGACTTCTTCTCTAAAGCTTTCTCAGCTTCTCTAACAAGTAATTGAAGCATGGATTCAGAAGGCTTCTTTATAGTCCTGACCTTTACAACTCTACCTATATTGATATAACCACTTTCGACATAGTCTCCTCTTTTAAGACTAAATGGATAGGGTTCGCCAGTTATATAAGATGTATCAAATATTCCATCATCTAGGAGAACTCCGTCTACTGGTACAACTTCTCCATGTACTATTAATATAGTATCTCCTACCTCTATTTTATCAAGATCTACTTCTACTACTTTATCATCAACTAGTTTCCTGACTCTGCTAGGTAATAATTCTATTAATCCAGTCAATTTCTTCATTGCATATCTTTCAGCATAATGCTCAATCATTTCAGATAATGAATATAATGTAAATATGAGGAATCCTTCCATAATGGCATCTATGTACCATGTAGCGATACCAGCTATACCCATTAGCAGATCTACTGTAACCCGTGTTTTAACAATTAATTTATAGAGAAATCTTAGCAGAATTATTGATGAAATCACCAGTAATAAATATCCAATGTAATAAGTTATACCATGTATCCCTATGAAATATAATGTTAGACCTGAAATACTCGTTATACCTAATCCTATCCAGAATAAGGGAATTCCGCGATCCTCTTCCATAGCTGTTCTCCGTTCTACTTCGCCATAATAATTCAGCTTCCGCAACATATAGTTAACCACTACTATGGCTTAACCGGTTTTAATGCTTATATGTATAACAGCGTTAATAAATAAAAAGCTAGGATCTATTAGATAGCCTATAATAGCTTTCGCAAATACCAATATATTGTATACGGAGGGATTACTCAATATGGTTAAAATTAAGATTAAAACGCTATCGATATTAAAGGATGTCATTGGAAAAAGTCACATAGATTTAGAAGTACCGTTTGGAACTACTTTAGGGGAATTAATCAATAAACTAGCTAATGACCATAAGGGCTTAGCAGATATTATTGGTGAAATAGAGTTAATTGTGCTGGTCAATGGTGAGAAGAAGAGTCTGGATTATAAACTAATGGATGGTGATGAAGTAGCCTTAATGCCTCCTGCATCTGGTGGTTTATAATGGTTATTGAAGCAGATATTATTGATGGCAAGATTGACGTTAATAAAGTTATTAAGGAATTAATGGAGGAAAGCAGTTCATTAGGTGGAGGTGCTCTAGTCTCATTCATTGGTTTTGTAAAGGGTAGGGTTGATGAGCACATTGTCAAAGAACTTGTTTATGAGGCTTATATGCCCTATGCTCTTACTAAGTTAAAGGAGATAGTACATGAAGAATCTAGAAGACCCGGCATTATTTCAGTAAAAGTATATCATAGAGTCGGAAGAATAGAGCCAGGTGAACCCACTATCTATATATTTGTAACAGCTATTTCTAGAAAGAATGCTTTTGATACTGCAAGCCGTATCTTGGAGAGAGTAAAACATGAAGTACCAATCTTTAAGCTTGAGAGAAGAGAGGACGGAGAATACTGGGTGATCGGAGATGGTAAAAGAGTAAAGAGAGTAACGAATAAAGGTAAAGTATTGTAGAGGTTATAGTTGATGATGAAACCTGCATCGAATAACCCATGTGGGGATGCCGCTCACTTCCCTGCGGCTGATTTTATAGGTTGTTATTGTTTTATTCATACGGATATGAGTTGTAGATACTACTTCGCGGATTATTGAGCAGAGTATTTAATCGTGTATGAAATTTTATATTATTATTCGTTTTTATTAATAATTATAGGTAATGTCTTGCTGGACAAACAATTGATCAGAGAGAAGGGATCCTTGTAAAACATTCTTTAGCACTATCCCTGCGGTTTTAATTGTATACCTAATTTAGATTATTAATGCTGTTCTTTCAAAAAGATTTTTAACTCAGCTCCTGTAATTAGATCCATTTTTAATTTATCGTTTAATGAATAATAGGCTTCGGATATGTTGTGAGTAGCTAGATAGGTTCTCATAAGTGCTTCTAAAACGGCATCTCCATGAGACCACGTTACATTTCCCTTAAAACTAATATATGCTTCCGCCCCCTTCTCTACAAAGATCTTTGCAAGTCTATTATCATTGAATCCATAGCATCCTGTAAAGATAACTATGCTTCCATGCAACTCTTTAATATTTTTGATAAAGAATAATGGGCTAACTACAATATATTTAGGCAGTCTATTAATTAATTCTTTTGTTAATGTTGCTCCTGGGGGAGGAATAACTCCTAAAACGATCATATTATTATTCATCATATAATCTATATAATCCTTTCCATATATCTCAATGGCCTCATCTATGTAAATCCCTGTGTATACGTATGAACCTAAAGGCTTATTTACTGAAGGATCGGAATTATATGCTCCATGGGCTCTCAGTATAATTATACTGTATTTGTCAAGATTAAGTAAGGGATCTAATGTAGCATTCATACCTATGTAGACATCTACTTCGTATCCGTATTCATTAAACATATTCTTCAGAACCTTGATCGCAGTAACATTTGGATATTCTCTTGCAAGAGAATCATATATTAATACCCTATGTATCTGCGGAGAAGTTGTAGTGGGTATATTTGTTGAAGAATTAGTTGGAGGATTAGGAATGGGCCATTGTATGTATAGTAGAGTAATAATTATAAATAATAGGATAATTAGTGATATAGCTATATAGAATCTTTTTCTATTTATATTAATCAATCAATCACATCTCCCAGTACTATAGTTACTTATAAGCTATTATTTAGAAAATATTAATAACTCTATATGCTTATTCCTATTCAATGGGGACTAAATAATGAAGGTTACTGTTCGTTTTTTACTGTGGCTTAAGGAAAAGAGTGGTACAAATGAGTTAACTCTAGAGATTAAAGATGGAGCTACTATTGCAGATGTTTTTGAAGAAATAAAGAGAAGAATAAATGGATTAAGCAAATATCTTGATAATGCATTTACTAATAATTCCAGTATTAGTGTAATTGTAAATGGCCAGTCAGTAAATAACGGATCCTATGTATTAAAGGACGGAGATGTTATTGAATTAGCACCGCTTGTTTCAGGTGGTTAATTTAAATACAGGTATTTTAGTCGTAACTTGTGCTCCGGGTAATGAAGAGATTTGTGAAGAAGAAGTAGGTAATGTCTTATATATTTATGATCAATCTTTGAAGATAATTAGGACTGGGCATAAGGGCGTTCTTATAGTCTATACCCAGCTTGATTCTATGGATGCATTTAAAAAATTAAGATCCCGTGAATATGGGTTTGTAAAGAGGATTGTACCTATACTCAAAGTATCTAAAGCATCTATAGTTGATATATTGAAAAATGTTGGAGACATAATTCCACCCAATATTAGTAGCGTATGTTTGAAGATCAGGATTAGGGGAATTAGGGGTTTAAGTAGTGATTTATGGAATGAATTAAAGAAGTACCTCTTGGCGAAGGGTATTAAAATAGATAATAGATCTAATTATTGTATTTATATTGAGGGGGTAAACGATCTTATAGGTATTTCGTATCTTAGAAGCGGCGAAGATCGTATTACTTGAGTGATAGGCAGAATTCTTTTTAATCTAATAACCGCTTTATAAATACCCATAGTAAGTAGTGGGCTGAAACTAATGGTTGCGTGGGAGATTATTAGGGATGAATTAAGTAAGCCATCGATCTTTAAAGGTAAGGAAAGTCTTGCACCAGAATTCCTACCGGACAAATTGCCTCATAGAGAAGCTCAACTCCGTGAATTAGTATCTAACTTCAGACATTTAATTTCTAGTCCAGGCAGTTTCTCTCAAAGAGTATTAATTGTCGGTAGTACAGGTACTGGTAAAACAGCGACTGCAAGGATCTTTGGTAGAGACTTTACTAGATTAGCTCGACAACAAGGTATAAACATACGCTATATTCATATAAATTGTCATAGGAATAGACAGTTATACAATGTTGTACTTGATATAGCTCGTCAACTTAATGTCCCACTGCCTAGTAGGGGATTATCTGTTTGGGAAATGTATACAGCTATATTGAGTCATCTAGATGAAACTGATGTATATGCTATTATCACCTTAGATGAGTTTGACTACTTTGCACGTATAGCTGGTAAAGATGCGGTATATTTTCTAGTTAGAACATACGATGATTATTCTGACATGATTAAGAGATTAAACTTTATCTTTATCACAAAGAGTACTGCAAGTCTCACTCTACTTGATAGTGCTACTGAAAGCTATCTACTAAAACATATTATCAAATTCAATCCGTATACGAGCGATGAGCTATACGATATATTATTGTATAGAGCTAAACAAGCATTCTACGAAGATGTGGTAGATGAGGATGTATTACGCTATATAGCCGATATTGTAGGAATAGATAAAGGCGGAGACGGTAATGCCCGTCTTGCATTAGAAATCCTTATGCTGGCTGGTGAAGCAGCTGAAAAAGAAGATTCAATGAAGGTTAATATAGAACATGTTAGAAAAGCTGTATCAGTTGTAAGTTCTGATATAGTGAATATATCCGAGGCAATATATTACCTGCCTCCCCACGAACTCATATTATTGTGGGCTACAATAAGGGTTTTGAGAAGAAGCGGCCAACCATATGTAAAGATCGGAGAAGTTGAAAAAGAATACATTATGTTATGTGAAACATTAGGTGAACAGCCAAGAAAACATACCCAAGTTTATGAATATGTTATGAATCTTAAGAGAGCATCAATAGTTGATGCACGAACTAGTGGAAAGGGGCAGCGCGGTAGAACAACACTATTAAGTATAAGATTCGGTCCATTGGATGTTCTTGAAAAATTTGTTGAAGAATTAGTTGTTAAGAAACTTGAAGGTGGAAAGGTTGGATCTAGATGAGGATCATAAGGCAATATTGGATGTACTAAGTAAATATGGAGAACTAAATATTACAAGGATCGTACGTTATACAGGCCTTCATTTTAGAACTGTTACTAGAAAGCTAAAGGATCTTGTTGTAAACGGTTATGTTGAAGAAAGAAGATATGGCAGACTAAGGCTTTATAGGATTAAAGGTAAGCCATGGGGCTATGAGATGTTTAGTCCATAAAAAACAAGATAGGGGCTATTTCCGCTTAAGCTTTCTATAATACATAAGTGCTTCATTGGCTTTAGGTCCTGCTAATTGTTTAACCATGTCTTCGGTAAGATCGTATCCTAATGCTATACGTACACCATATTCTGGATTAGCTTGGAATATGGCATGTAGATATGGGAGTACATCAGATAATATTCTCCTTCTAGACGTAAGTAGTCTTGGAGCAAGTGCGCGTGCTATACCGTCTCTAATTTCTCGACTCTTCTTGGTTTTTGCTAATAGTGTAATTTTCTCCGGGAACTTGAATTTAGCCCATTTATAACGATATGTTTTCCTGGCAAAGGCTACGCCAGGACCTAGCATGTCAAATACATAGCTAAGTAAATCCCAGCTCCCACTTCTAATTATTCTTCCAAGATACACACTTGCTCTACTTAATGCTTCATATGCTCTCCATAATTCCTCTGGTTCACTATAGTAATTTGGTATGTTCTCATTAATCCATTGTATAAGCATGTCATAGTCTAAATTAGTCTGTGACACAGCTGCTTTAGCTTGCCATATATAGCGTGCATTAAACAGCATCCTTAAGGCTTCAAACGGAGTATATTCCCTATATCTGTATGTTAATAGATTCTGGGCGAGGGCTACAGTAACCTTACCATAACCTTGTCCAATAGCCTGTAGATCATTAATAGCGCTTCTAAGATCTCCTTCACTCCTCTTAGCGATAAGTTTTAGTGCATCATCCTCGCACTCAAGTTTCTCCATGGCACATATCTTCTTTAAAACAATGAGTACATGGGTCTCTTTAAGTCTATTGAAACTTATTAATTTAGCAGCGTCACGGAGGGGCCTGAGCTTAGGATCCCATGGATCATTAGCCGTCATTACAATGGGATATCTTGAAACCTCGATCAAATGAAGTATAGCATCTAATGCACCTCGATCAGCCGTTCCAGATAGACCATCAACTTCGTCGAGTAGTATTATTTTTCCACGGCTAAACAAGCTCCTCTGTTGAGCAGCTGTTAAAGCTATGCGTTCAATATCTTGTCTTCTTCTAAAATCACTAGCATTCATTTCAACAAGTTCTAGTTTAAATTCATTAGCAGTTGCTTCTACAAGACTAGTTTTACCGCAACCAGCTGGTCCATAGAGAAGAGCTGCTTTTTTATCTGGTTTACCTGCTAACCATGATTTAAGCCAGGATATAAATTCTGTCTTAGCCTTATCTTGATTAACTACATCTGCCAGTTTCTTAGGCCTATATTTTATGATCCATGGGATTCTTCTAGCCAAATATTACACCTTAAACTTCTTACCGATAAACGATAATCTTGCAAGAAAGGCATTTAACTGGATCTCATCATCACTACCCTCTACAAGTCTATACTGGATCTCACCGGCATAGTCTGCTACAAGAATCTTATATTCTTCTGGTAACTTTATTTCTCCGCTAAAGATTTCACGATGGATCTGTTTAATGATATCTAGGCCCGATAATCCATAGTTTACCATTAATGTTCTAAGCTTATCACGTGCCTCAGAGAAATTACCTGCAAGTGCGAGTTTAAGCATCTCACGGACCTCACGTGGATGTGCTAGTCCTACAACTTTGTATACAGCTTCAACAGTAACCTTACCAATAGCTGATGCAGCCTGTAGTACATTAATGGCCTTCCTCATATCTCCTTCACTAATCTCATATATTGTCTCGAGAGCCTCGATATCGTACTCTACATTCTCTTGATCGGCTATCCATTTAAGCCTTGCAATAACATCTTCTTTCTTCAATGGGGAGAATCTAAATACTGCACATCGGCTCTGAATGGGCTCAATGATCTTGCTTGGATAATTAGCTACTAATATAAATCTAGTATTAGCAGTAAAAAGTTCCATAAGCCTACGCAGAGCTTGCTGAGCATCAGCAGTCATATTATCAGCTTCATCAAGTAAAACTATCTTAAACGGTATTTCTCCAGGCACACGTGTACGAGCAAATTCCTTAACCTTATTACGAATTACATCTATACCGCGTTCATCTGAATTATGAAGCAGTACTGGAATTTCTCCAGCAAAGAACATGTTATTATCTGGTACACTAACATCATATACGTAATCATTATATTCTAAAATTTCTATATTAACAACCTCTAACACGTGTAGATCAGAATTTATAAGCGACCATAATTTCTTATATGTATCATATTCCTCGGTAGACAACTTATTAAGATCTATAGACTTCATTATTTCTTTTATTTTATCTTTAGAAACAGTCTCTTTCCCTTCATACAGTTGGTGTCTAAGTATATATTCCCAGTTAACATTTATTGCTTTACTTATTCGTTTAAAGTATTTAATGAAAGGCTCGGCAGGTAATAGATCTGATTTCTTATACTTCATACCTCCTTTCCATATAAGTCTTGCTTCTTCATTAAATAAGGAGCTTTCAATCCCAGTTATGCGTGCTAACCATGCTAGATCTATTAGTAATTTCTTAGAAGTACTTGCTATCCTTACTACATGACCCCACTTACCTGAGCCATCTCCATTAAATATTCCTTTAAGGAATGACAACCTTATATCAGGAGGTACTTCATATATTATGCTTGGAACTCGTTTAAATCGAGCTCTAGCTGGTTCATCGTAAGCTTCTTCTCTAAGATACCTTGCTAGTGCCCTGTGCAATAGCCTTACATGATTTGCCGATAACCTACTTCTATCAAAGTCTGAACCTACCATATTGGTGTATGTAGGAATCCTGTATTTCGACGCTATATTCTCCAGCCTAGTGACTAAATATTCCTCTCCAGGATAACCCACGGTAATTACGATCTGACCACTAGTTTGGAGTAATTTGTTTGTTTGTCTAAAGACTATAGCCTTCTCTGCTACATATAATCCCATAAGCCATGCAAATTCGCTATCTACTGGAATTTTCTTTGCAGCCTTAATCTTTGAATTATCCTTAATCATATATTTCTTTAAATTAATCACTTTCTTAGTTCCTGGTAGAATTGTAATAAATGATATTAAGTAGTCTCCGGGCTTGATTTCACTTGCCTTCTTTTCAATTAAATTACCATATTCATCGATAACCATGATTGAATGATTACCAGTTAATTTGATCTCGCTGCCTCCTTTAAGCCTAAGTTTAACTATATATTTAACCTTGTGTCTAATTAGCCAGTTTACTTTTGCCCATTTAATTTTCTTAGTATCTCTATCGATAGTTAGTACTTCAAGATCACTTGTTTGAACATAATCTCCATCTCCATAACTTATGTATTGTCCCTCTACAAAATAGATCTTATCAAGTTCTTCAAAAGTAGTCCTATATACTTTATTATTAATTCTAACCAGAATCGGTGTATCCTTAGCAACAGATGCATTTAATTCGAGCATGTATTGCATGTAGTTGGGTCCGTAGAGGTCATGTGCTAGGCAGTGTGCACTAGTAGTTTTACCGGTACCGGGTGGACCTGCAAATAATAGATGGGGCATATTCTTTTCTTCAACAAACTTCTTTAATCTAGCGACTATTTCGCTTTGGTTAACTATTTCATCAAGTGTTCTAGGCCTATATTTTTCAGCCCATAAAAGCTCAGCTAATGCTTCTCTTGATGAACTCAAGGCTATAATACCCCATTTTTATAACTACTAATTACAGTATATAAGAGACTAGTTTATATTTATAAGGGGCTATACTGTAGAATTGTGGGGCATGTGGTTTGAGTATATCTTATCCTAGTTCATCTGTGCAGTATCTAGTAGAGACTGCTTTAAGGATTTTAAGAAGGGAATATGAGGAGCAAGTTGTACAAGTTATTGTATTACAAGATATTGGTCCCGTATATACTCCAGACGGTGTTGTTATCTTATCTCGTGGCACAGAATATGCCTTACCTAGGTGGATTGCTTTAGATCTTGCCGATAAGGGTTTAGTGAAACTTAAAGATGAAGAAATAGGTGTTGAGAAACTTGCTAAGATAGCTTATAATGAAGAATCTACTTTACGTAAGCCTGTTTTTACTAAGATACCACAATATTTCTACAACATGGTTGCTGACGAGATCAATAGATTATATAAGAGATTAGAAATTGAGAGAAGGCATTTGATACTATCTGATATTCAAAAGATAGAGGATTATATTATGAGAATTGGTAGAATTAGAATTAGAAAGCTTATTCAATTATTGTTTATTGAGCCGCCACAAGATATTACGACTAAATTAAGTGAGGAAGAGAAAACTTTGTATATGATGCTTAAGAACATACTTGGAAATTGGATGATCAGTCTTAGGATAGAAAAGGGTGGATAAGCATAGTCTATTAATAGATAAGTAGAGGAGATAGCGGATTATGGCTATAGAATATGAAGTGGAAGAGATGAGTAGAACAAGCATAGGCGATGTTAAGGAGAGATTTAAGGATTTTCTATACAATTATCGTGAGAGAAAAACAGGTCTTTATAAATACCGTGAAAGACTCAATACTATGGCTATTATGAATCAGCGCAGTCTAGTAATAGATTTTAATGATCTACTAGTTCATGATATGGATCTTGCACGAATTGTTGAAAACTATCCAGACATAGCCATTGAAGCGGCTAGCCAAGCTATTAAGGAAATCCTTCTTAAGGAGCATCCTGACTATGCAGAATCTATTGAGAAATTCTATCCACGGTTCCGTGGACTTCCAAAAACCATACCTATTAGGAGACTTGGTAGCGAACACATTGGTAAAATGATTAGTGTTGAGGGAATACTTGTTAGATTAACTCGTGTAGAAGCTAAAATGATCAAAGCCTATTATATCCATGTAGATTCCGAGGATAGACACGGTTTCTACTGGCCTGAATTCGGTGAACTAGGTGAACGCCTTGAAAAACCTATTGCATGTCCAATATGTGGTAAATCGGGGCGCTTCCAACTAGATATGACACTGTCTAAATACATTGATTGGCAGAAAATAGTTGTCCAGGAGAAGCCTGAGGAAGTACCTCCTGGACAAATGCCTCGTAGTATCGAGGTTATGCTCACAAGTGATCTAGTTGATATAGCTAGACCTGGTGATAGGGTTACTGTTAATGGTGTTCTACGTGTTATGCCTACAGCAACTGCTACGAGAGGCTCTGGTAAGAGCGTCTTCAACTTATATATTGATGCTAATTATATTGATGTACAGCAGAAGGTTCTTGAAGAAATAGAGATTACCCGTGAAGATGAAGAGAAGATAAGGGAGCTTGCAAGAGACCCATGGATCCATGAGAAGATAACCCTTAGTATAGCCCCATCAATTTATGGACACTGGGATATAAAGAAAGCAATAGCACTTTCTCTCTTCGGAGGAGTGCCCAAAATACTAAGGGATGGCACGAGGATACGTGGAGACATACATGTATTACTAGTAGGTGATCCAGGCATAGGTAAGTCAATGCTATTACAATATGCCGCAAGATTAGCACCGAGAGCAGTATATACGACTGGAAAGGGAAG
>Ga0180301_10000566_pt1 | contig 28591 bp, 24 predicted proteins | sample GuaBasSediGuay16_FD_121797 | JGI IMG/M metagenome (GOLD analysis project Ga0180301, IMG submission 121797) | Subseafloor sediment microbial communities from Guaymas Basin, Gulf of California, Mexico - Guay16, Core 4569-2, 12-15 cm | ecosystem: Environmental > Aquatic > Marine > Hydrothermal... | reverse complement strand
TCTCACCAGCTCTCAAGACTAAGGGCTCTTCTGGGTCCGCAATATTTTTATGAGCAGAAGAAAGCGAAACTTCGTCGCTACCAGCAAACTCAAGTTTATGCCGCGCCTGTTTATAGAAAAGGCTGGCAACCACAAATTAGGGTAAGGCTGGCTAAAAAAGTGGCTTCTTGCGAGTTTAAAAGCGCCGCTAATTTTAAAATAGAGGACGCAGAAAAGAAGATATTTACGGGCAGAGCCAAAACAAATTATCGTCTGGTTTTTAAAGCTAAAAATAAGCTGGACATAGAAAAGCTAGAGCATGGCTCTTATGAGAAAAAAACTACTCTTATCTTGCCGCTGACGATGGAAGGTACCAGGCCGGACAATACTTTTCTTATTTTTAGGCTGTATATTGACCGGGATAAATTCTGGTCTTATCCTCAGCCGCTTCTTACCCGCGGCGTGCTTAAATTAGTCCTGAGTAGCAATAAAATGGCGCTTATTAATTATTTGGGTTTAGAAGAATATATTTATGGCGTGTTAAGTTCAGAGATGTCCTATCATTGGCCCCAGGAAGCTCTTAAGGCGCAGGCAGTAGCAGCGCGCACTAAAGCTTTGTTTATCAGAAATATTAACAAAAACAAAGAATTTGATGTAGATAGTGGTTCCTCGGTTCAGGTTTACAAAGGGATAAAAGGGGAAAATGATAAAATACGCCGTGCCGTAGATGAAACAAAGGGAGAGGTTCTGGTTTATAAAGATAAGTTGTTCGATGTATTTTTCTCTAGCAATTGCGGCGGCTGTACCCGGGAATTTGCTCTTAGCTCTTATCCTTATTATAAATATTCCTTGGTAATAGACAGCAACAAAATAAAAAATATAACTCTTACTCCTTATGAATTAGATAGGTGGCTGAGATATGGAGCGGATGTTTTTTGTCGTAAGGGGGGAGCTTCTTTTCGTTGGGTTAGGAGTTATTCTGCTCTAGAGGTAGAGAAAAAGATAGCCTCTTTGTGCAAAAATATAGGCAGGTTAGTCGCACTCCAGATTAAAAAAAGAGACCTTTGCGGGAGAGTAAAGGAGATAATTATAAAAGGTGAGGAGAAATCTATAGTTGTAAGCGGCGAACAGCTGCGCCGTCTGTTAGGGTTGCGCAGCAGTTTTTTTAAGATAGAAATGAAGAAAAGAGAGAGGGAACCCCTGGAGTTTATATTTTTAGGAGCTGGTTTTGGTCATGGCATCGGAATGTGTCAATATGGAGCGCGGGGTATGGCGGAGGAGGGAAATAATTATAGAGAGATACTTAGTCATTATTATAAAAAAACAAAAATCAAAAAGCTTTATTGATTTATGATATAATAAGCCTGCTTGAAGGATAATGGAAGAAAGAGAAGAAACAAAAGTTTATTCAGTTTTGGAAATTAATCAGCAGCTGCGTCTTCTGCTTCGTGAGCACTTTTCTGCTTCTTTTTGGGTCTGGGGAGAGATACAAGATTTGAAAGTTACCGCTTGGCGTCGGAATATTTATTTTAGTTTGGTACAAAAACATCCTCAGGCCGATGAGGTGATGGCACGGATAAGAGCAGTAATATATAGTAATGTAAGAGAGAAAATTAATTATACTTTAGAACGTGAGAGTATAAAAATAGAATCAGCCACCCCTTCTTCTTTAGAAACTTTTCTCCAAGAAGGAAGAGAAATTAAAGTTCTTTGCCGTCTAAATGTTTATCCGCGCAGCGGTAATTATTATCTGGAGATTTATGCTCTGGATCCTGCCTATACATTAGGAAAGATTACCCAAAGGAGGCAGGAATTGTTGGAGGAGCTCCGAAAGAGAGGGATTCTGGATAGAAATAAAGCCCTTTCCTTTTCTCTCGTTCCTTTAGATATTGGTCTTATTACTGCTTACAATTCTGCAGCCTTCTTCGATTTTATATCCGAGGTCCAATCTTTTAAATTTGCTTTTAGGATATTTGTTTACGATGCACATATGCAGGGCAGTCTTACCGAGAAAGAGGTAACGGAGGGGATCAAGTTTTTTAGTGACAGTTTTCCTTTCTTAGATGCAATTGTAATTACGCGCGGAGGAGGCTCCCTGGCTGACCTGGGTTGGTTTGACTCTCAAAAAATAGCGCTGGCTATTGCTGCCAGTAAGATTCCGGTTCTTTCGGCTTTAGGGCATCAGATAAATCTTACTATAACAGATGTGGCTAGCTGGTCTTATTTTAAAACCCCTACCAAAGTAGCACAGTTCTTAGGAGAAAGAGTGAGAGGCTTTCTTCAGAATATAGAGGAGAAGGAGGAAGAGATAATTAAACAGTCCCAAAGAATTTATCAGGAGGCGAGAATGAAGCTGGAAGTAAAGTTTAGTCGTATCGCCTCCTTAACTGAGAGGTATTTGTCAAAAGAAAAGAAAGATTTGGTTATAGCCGAGATTTCTCTCCGCAGCCGAGGTTTAAATATACTTAATCTCTGGAAAACTAATATTGACCATTTCTTAACTAATATCATTGCCGAAGCAAGAAGGGCTTTGCAGAAAGAAGCTCTTCGCCTGGATAACTACCGAAAAAGAATTGATATACTTCGGCCGCAGGAAGTTCTCAGGAGAGGTTTTAGCCTTACTTTGGTTAAAAATAGACCGATTAGGAAAATAGAAGAGTTGAGAGAAGGAGAAAGTGTCGAAACAATATTGTTCCAGGGGAGATTTAACTCTTTAGTAACCAGAATAAGTAAGGAGAGAGATGAGGAAGGGTAAAAAATTTAAATATCTCGAGGCTCTAAAAGAATTAGATGATATATTGGAATTCTTACAGGCAGAAATGGTAGATGTGGAAGTACTTTCTTCTAAAATTAAGCGCGCCGTAGAGCTGGTAGAATACTGCCGCCGTAAAATAAACTCGACTGAGACAGAAGTAAAGAAAGTTCTAGAGAAATTCCAGAAATCTGAAGGAGACACTCTAAATGAAAGCCCTGAAGCGGATTAAGGTCTTGCTGTTTCTTTTAGCCAGTTTGATAGTTTGCGGGAGCAGTGGTTATCGTTTAATAGAGGGATGGGGATGGCTGGATTCTTTTTATATGACTATTATTACTATTTCTACAGTAGGTTTTAGAGAGGTTGACAGTCTTTCCTCTATAGGAAAGATTTTTACGATATTTCTAATATTAAGTAGTGTAGGAATTTTTGCTTACACTTTAGGAGTAGTGGTTAATTTTATTTTAGAGGGCACGTTTGGGTATTTGAGCAGGAGGATAAGAATGGAGAGAGAAAGAGAAAAAATCAAAGACCATTATATTATTTGCGGTTTGGGAAAAGTAGCTCAGGAAGTAATCCGGGAATTTCTAAAGAATAGAGTTAAGTTTCTGGTAGTGGCGGAGGAGGCTGAGATTAAAGGATACTTGGGCCAGGAAAACATTCTTTATCTTGAGGCAGACCCTACTAAGGACGAAGTATTGGAGAAAGCAAAAATAAGACAAGCCCGTGGATTAATATCTTGCTTATCTACAGATAAAGAAAATTTATTTACCGTAATTTCAGCACGTAGTTTTAATCCTGCTCTTAAAATAATAACCTTAGCTCAAGATGAGGCATCTCTGGCTAAAATGATAAAAGCAGGAGCAGATAAGGTTATCTTACCCGATATAATTGGAGGCAGAAGGATGGCTTATATGGTTCTTAAACCAGACATACTTTCCTTCTTAGATGTAGTGACAAACCGTTCTAATGAAGATTTTTCTCTGCGTCTGGAGCTGGTAGAGGTATCTTCTGATTCAAGCATCAGGGGACAAACTCTTCTTCAGGCTCAGCTTCCTCAAAAAACAGGTGTGCTGGTGGTGGCTATTAAGAAAGCATCAGAGGGAGGGGAGTTTATTTATAATCCCTCCTCTAGCTATAAAATAGAAGCAAAGGATAAATTGATTATTCTGGGACGGGAAGAAGAAATCCAAACATTAAAAGAATATATTGCTTGAGGGATAGATTTGTGCTATAATCTTTCTAAAAAGGAGGAGCGGTGGAAGAAAATATAGGAGGAGTTGAAAGAAGGAAATCTATAAGGTTCAGTAAGGAAATAACTTTGAGGTTTGTTATATTTGACTCCTTTGCTTCTGATGAAAGAAAAGAAGATTTGCGTCCACGGGAAGGGAAGATTTCTAACATTTCGGCAGGCGGAGTGAGAATTTCTACTTCTGATTTAGACGAAAAAGACTTAGAAGCCCTTAGATCTAATCGAGCTAGGCTGGCTTTGCGTTTTAGTTTGGAAGAGAAATCTTGCGATATAAATGCTACGGCTCAAGTAAAATGGATGGTTAAGGCTAATACAGAAGAAGGCAAGAGTAAATTTGTTATAGGACTGGAGTTTTTAGATATTAGCTCAGAAGACAGAAATAGGATAGTGCAGTTTATTATTAGCCAGCGTTTTCCTTCGTTGCATTAGGCTTACTTACGCTGTTTTTGCGGTATAATAAGGAAAAATGGAAGAGCGTGGGTGATGAGGATAAGTAAGGAAAAGAAAAAGATGCTTATAGAAAAGTTTAAAGAGCATCCTGCTGATACCGGTTCAGCGGCAGTACAGATAGCGGTATTGAGCGAGAGAATAGCAGCACTGGCTGAACATTTTAAGAAGCATAAGAAAGATTTTTCTTCTCGCCGCGGCCTTCTGGAATTGGTAGAAAGAAGAAGGCGCCTACTAGAATATCTTAAAAACAATTCCTTACAAAAATACAACCAGATTGTAAAAAGTCTTAATCTCCGAAAGTAATAATGTCGCTACTCGATATATCTTGTAAATTGGAGGGGAAAGAGCTTTCCTTTCATTTAGGCGAAATTGCCAAGCAAGCTAACGGAGCAGTGCTGGTAAAAAGTGGGGGTACTGTAGTATTAGTGACTGCTTGTATGAAGAGAGAATTAACCGAGGGAGTAGATTTTTTTCCTCTTACCGTTGATTATCAAGAAAAGACTTATGCGGCTGGCAGAATCCCCGGCGGTTTCTTTAAACGAGAGGGGAGGGCTAAAGAATCAGAGATTCTTTCCGCCCGCCTAGTCGATCGTTCCATACGTCCTCTTTTTCCTTCTGGTATGCGTAATGCGGTCCAGGTTATTTGCATTGTCCTTTCTTCTGATGCGGAAAACGACCCTGATGTGTTGGCAGTTAACGGTGCTGCTGTGGCTCTGGGAGTTTCTGATATTCCTTTTAGTCAGTTGATAGGATGTGTGCGAGTGGGAAGAATAGCTGAAAAGTTTGTAGTTAATCCTACCTATAAAGAAAGAGAGGAATCCAGCCTTGATATAGTAGTGAGTGCTACTAAAGATAAGGTAATGATGATAGAAGCAAAAGCCAGCAATCTTAAGGAAGATATAATTTCTGAAGCTATAAAATTTGCTCACCGCTATATAAAAGAAATTATCATGGAGGAGGAAAAGATAAAAGATAAGCTTGGTAAGGAAAAACTCAATTTGGAGTTTCAAAAAGTAAAAGAGGATTTAGTAATATTGCTTAGGAATAAAACTGCTTCTCGGTGGGAAGATATTTATCGGGAGAAAGAGAAACAACAACGACAGGAGAAAAAAGATGAGCTTCTGACCGCACTAATAGAAGAACTGGAAGATGGTTATACAGAAGAAGATATAAAGTTGGCTTTAGCTGAAATAGAGGAGGATTACGTGCGGCATCAGATTCTAGATAAAGGTGTACGACCGGATGGGAGAAAGATTGATGAAATAAGGGAGATAAATTGCAAGGTAGGAGTTCTACCGCGTACACACGGTTCCGCTCTCTTCACCCGTGGTCAGACTCAGTCCTTAGCTGTGACTACTCTTGGTACTAGTTCGGATGAGCAGCGTATGGAGGAATTAGAAGGAGAAAGTTTTAAACATTTTATGCTTCATTATAGCTTCCCGCCTTTTTCTGTAGGAGAAGTTTCTTTTCTCCGTGCTCCTTCGCGGCGCGAGATAGGGCACGGGGCTCTGGCAGAGAAAGCTTTGAGTGTATTTATTCCTCCTAAGGAAAAGTTTCCTTATACTATTCGTGTTGTGTCGGAAATACTTGAGTCTAATGGTTCCTCTTCTATGGCTACGGTATGTGCAGCTTCTTTATCTTTAATGGATGCCGGTGTACCTTTACCCTTTCCCGTAGCTGGCATAGCCTTGGGGTTAATTACAGACAAAGACAATGAAAGGAACTACAAGATTCTCACGGATATTGCCGGTATTGAAGATCATTGCGGGGATATGGATTTCAAAGTAGCAGGTACGCGGGAGGGAATTACTGCTATCCAGGTTGATTTAAAGATAGACGGAATAGGTTATGATATTATAGAGGAGGCTTTACTAAGAGCTAAGGCGGCAAGAGAAATTATCCTGGAGAAAATGGAAAAAGTACTCTCTGCGGCACGTCCTCATATTTCTGAATATGCTCCTCGTATTAAAGTATTGAAGATAAATGTAGATAAAATAGGAGAATTGATTGGACCAGGAGGAAGAAACATTAAGAGGATTATTAAAGAAACTGGTGCAGATATTGATATAAAAGATGACACAGGAGAGGTAATAGTGGCTTCTACCAGTGAAGAAGGACTGAACAAGGCCATTGAATATATTGAGAGTATTACTAAAGATATAGAAGTAGGGGAAGTTTATACTGCTAAAGTAGTGAAGGTGACTAATTTCGGTGCCTTTTGTGAGATTGCACCAGGCAAAAGTGGTCTTTTACATATCTCGCAAATTTCCGATGGTTTTGTGAAGGATGTTTCTGAGTATTTAAAGGAAAATGACACTATAAAGGTAAAAGTCATAGGTATCGATGAACAGGGAAGAATTAATCTAAGTAGAAAACATCTCAATGAAGGAAAAGATAAATAAATGGTCTATAGTGATTTTTCTCTCAGCCATTTTTACTATATATATATTAAGTCTTATTTCGTTCTCACCCTCTGATTTTTTTCTCTATAGTTCTCCCGTAAACAATCCTCCGGAAAATTTAGTGGGAATAGTAGGGGCATATTTGTCAGGGTTCTCTTTCTTTCTTTTTGGCAAGATTAGCTGGTTAATATGTGTATTCCTATTGCTATATATTCTCTATAGGATTGGTTTCTTGAAACAATTGGGATTGAGTAGTAACAGATTGGTAATCTCGGCGGCGTTGCTAGTGGTTATTGTCTTTTCTTCTTCTCTAGCTTCGTTGTTGGCTTTAGGGGAAGATTATAGTTTCAGTAACGGAGGAGGCGTAGGGTTTGTAGTAAATAGTTTCTTCCAGAGGTATTTGGGCAAGGTAGGCAGTGGGGTGTTTTATTTTACGGTTATAATATTGGGTCTTTTTGTCTGGGGAGGAGAAGCCTTGTTAAGAGGAATAGGGCTTCTTTTTAACACGGCAGGCAAAATATTTAAATTTGTCAGAAAGATACCTTCTGTATTTGTATCTCTTAAGAAACATTCTCCTGCTTCCTTGCGTAATAAGCCATCTTCCCCTGCTAGTTACAAACTAAGTGTCCATTCTTCTCCTTCTTTTTCTCAGAAGCCGGCAGAAAGAAAAGAATATATTAACCTGGAAAAAGAAAAAGAGAGAAAGAGAAAAAAAGTAGAAAAGGAAGAAAAAGAAGGGTATATAGCTCCAGGGGGAGGAGGCAAAGTTTCTGAAGGCACCAGAAATGTCAGTTACGATATGCCGTTGCCAAAGTTATTAGAAAATGTCGCTAATGTTGATAGCCGTAAGCTGAAAGAAGATGTTAAGAACAATGTCCGCAATCTTGAAGACACTCTTTCTGATTTCGGCATTAGTGCTAAAGTAGTTAATGTAGAAGTGGGGCCGGTAATTACTATGTATGAGTTGGAGCCCGCAGCAGGAATAAAGATAAATAAAATTTCTGCCCTTGCCGACGATATTGCTTTAGCTATGAAGTCAGCCGGTGTGAGAGTTGTGGCTCCTATTCCGGGCAAAGGAACGGTAGGGATAGAGATTCCCAATACTCATATGAGTTTTGTATACTTAAGAGAGATTGTAGAAGACAAAATCTTTCAGTCTCATCCTTCTTATTTGACTTTAGCTTTGGGCAAAGATGTAGCTGGTCATCCTTTAGTGGCTGATTTAAAAGAGATGCCTCATTTGCTTATCGCGGGCGCTACCGGTTCGGGGAAAACTGTATGTGTAAATTCTATCATTTGTTCTTTGCTTTTTAAAGCTAGGCCTGAGAATGTACGTCTGATATTAGTAGATCCTAAAATGGTGGAGTTAGCCAGTTTCAGAGATATTCCGCATTTGCTTGCTCCTATTGTCTCTGATGTTAAAAAAGCCTCCCAGGTGTTGTTCTGGGCTGTGGAAGAGATGGAGAAGCGATATAAAATGTTTGCGGCGGCAGGAGCGAGAAATATTGAAGCATACAATCGCCAACAGACGAAGAAAGAAGCTGTGCTTTCTTTTATTGTAATTATCATAGATGAACTTGCCGATTTAATGGTGGCAGCACGTGATCAAATAGAATCAGCAATTCTGAGGCTGGCTCAGCTTTCGCGTGCCGCAGGAATCCATCTAATTATGGCTACGCAGAGACCTTCTGTAGACGTGGTCACCGGTGTAATAAAGGCTAACTTTCCTGCCCGAATTTCTTTTAAGGTGTCTTCTCGGGTAGATTCACGCACAGTTCTGGATGTAATAGGAGCAGAAAAGCTTTTAGGTAAAGGCGATATGCTCTTTATCCGTCCCGGCCTGACTAAGCCTATAAGAGCGCAGGGATGTTTTGTTAATGATGAAGATATTAATAAATTGGTAAAATTTGTAAAATCTCAGGGAGAACCCATCTATAGCCAGGAAATACTACAGGCGCAGGCGCGTTCCCGCAGTAGCTTAGGCAGAGACGATTTATTTGAAGATGCAGTAAGAGTAGTGCTAGAGACAGGCCAGGCTTCAGCTTCTATTATCCAGAGGCGGCTGAGAGTGGGGTACAATCGAGCCGCGCGCCTCTTAGATTTAATGGAAGAAGCAGGTATTGTGGGGCCTTTTCAAGGCAGTAAGGCTCGCAAAATATTGGTAGACAGCCATAGCTACTTTAAAGAAGAGAGAAGGAGCAATGGAGTATAAAGACCTTTCTTCAGTCTGTAAGGCGTTACGAGAGAAAAGGAAGAAACTCAATCTTTCTTTAGAAAAAGTATCTCTCTATACGAAACTCTCGCCTTCTATACTGAGAAGAATCGAGACAGAGGACCAGCTGGAAAGTATGAATCAGGTATACCTTAAGGGTTTCATTAAAATTTATGCTTCTTTCCTGCAGGAAGAAGAAATAGTTAAATCTTTAGAGGAGATATTTTATTCCTCTCCCGGCACCAGCGTTGAAACAGTCAAGGTAGACAAAACCAACTATCTACGGTTTAGAGGAAGGAATAATATCCATTTGTTAATGGGGATTATTTTGCTGATAGGCCTTATAATTGCGGGAGGGATGATAATCCGTAAATTTTTCTCTCCTCGCCAGATGCATCAAGCTAGAAAAACAACCATTCAGAAAGAACAAGGAAGCCATAAGTTAAAAACATTCAGTAAAAAGCCATCTCTCCTGAAATTAATACTTGCTTTGAGGACAAAGGCGGAAGTATTTCTTGAAGTGCAGGTCGATGGAGAAGAAGTATTCAGAGATACAGTTGCGGCTGGTATCAAAGACTCTTGGGAAGGCAGAAAAAAGATTGTTTTATATGTTAACAATCCTTCTCTTCTAGATATAGAGTTTAATGGCGAAAGGATTCCCGTCAATCGCCGAAGGCCTACCACCTATATTTTTACTCCTCAAGGTTTTAAAATCTCTCAATGAGACGAGTGTATTTTTTGCCTTTAGGATGTTATCGTAACCAAGTAGACTCAGAAAAATACGCCGCTTGGTTGAAAAACAAAGGTTTTAAGATTGTCTCTTCTTTTAAGCAGGCAGACATTCTAATTATTAATACCTGTGCTTTTATTGCCGCGGCGCGTGAAGAATCTGTAGAAGCAATAAAAGAAGCGTTGCTTCTGAAACGGAAGAAAAAAATTAGGAAGCTTATTGTGGCAGGTTGCTTGGTAAAGCTTTATTGGCGGGAGCTGTTGGAGTATACATCGCTTATAGATGCTTTGTGGGGGCTGGATATTGTCAATAACCATCCCTCCCGCTTTTTTCTTAAGACCTCTCATGTAGCTTATCTTAAGATATCTGAAGGATGTTCTTTCCGTTGTTCTTACTGTCGTATTCCTCAGATTAAAGGAACTTTACGCAGCCGCACTTTAAAAAGTATTCTACGCGAGGTAGAATGGCTCGATGGCCATGGTGTAAGAGAATTGGTTATTATTGGCCAGGATACTACAAGTTGGGGGAAAGATATTTACCGCCAGAAAGATTTTGCTTTTTTGTTACGACAGATTGTTAAAAATATTTCTCAAATAAAGTGGATAAGAATTATGTATGCCCATCCCCTTTCCTTGAGTGAACCTATAATAAAAACTATTGCTGCTATAGATAAGATTTGTAATTATATTGACCTTCCCCTTCAACACATTAATGACCGTATTCTTCGTCTGATGAATCGCCGTACCAGTCGTCATTATCTGGAGAGATTACTGAGGTTTATTAGGAAGAATATTCCTGACGTCTCTCTGCGTACTACTTTTATTGTAGGTTTTCCTACCGAGACTGATGTTGAGTTTGAAGAATTGGTATCTTTCGTAAAAGATACAGAGTTTAAGAATCTTTCTGCTTTTATCTACTCTCCGGAAGCCGGTACGCCTGCTTATAATTTGCCGGCGGTAGAAAGTAGAAAGAAGAGAGAGCGGTTTCACTATCTTATGCGGGTCCAGAGAGATATTTCTAGAAGGCTTAATGAGAAATTAGTAGGTAAAGAATTGGGATTCATTATAGATGATTCAAACGCAGAATCTAGCTGGGGACGGAGTTATTATGATGCTTATGAAATAGATGGAGCTGCCTATATTGATAGAGGGTTTTCTGTAGGTAAAATAGTTAAAGGTAAAGTGGTAGGTGCGAGTGCTTACGATATAATAGTAGAGACCCGGAGGAGAAATTGAATATTGCCAACCAGTTCACTATCTTGAGAATACTACTTTCTTTTGTTTGTGTCTTTCTTATTTCTTCAGGCACGCTTGTCAATCTTTTCTTAGGACTTTTGTTTTTCTTTTTGGCTTCTTTGACTGACTTTTTTGATGGTTATTTTGCCCGTCGTCGTAATATAGTTTCTGATTTTGGCCGTCTTATGGATCCCGTAGCGGATAAGATATTGGTTATTGGGGTTTTTTTGGCTTTTCTCAAGCTGAATATTGTTTCCGCTGCTGCAGTTACGATTATAGTTTTTAGAGAATTTCTTGTTACCGGCTTGCGTCTGTATGCTCTATCTAAGAATTATGTGTTAGAGGCTAAGAGCTTTGGCAAACATAAAACTTTTACTCAAATGGCAGGCATAGTAATAATTATTATAATTCTTCTTATGAGTAAATTAGGTGTTATTCTATCTTCGGTAGCACATAGGTTAATTTTTATAGTAGTAAGCTGGATAGTAATAGTTACTATTTTTTCCGGAGGAATGTATTTATGGAAAAACCGCAAACTTATAAAGAGTTTCTAATTATTACTGTAGCTACCTTAGGAGGAATAGGGTATGTTCCTCTGCTTCAAGGTACCGTCGCTTCTCTGGCCGCAGTAATAGTATTTTGGTGTGTAAAAAATGAGCTAGCTTATTTTCTGCTTACGGTAGTCTCGCTAATACTTGCTTTTGCTTTTTCTTCTTCTGCCGAGAAGATTCTCAAGAGAAAAGATGCGCCTCAGATAGTAATAGATGATTTTTCTGGTATGCTTCTGGGGCTTATATTCCTGCCTCATACTATATTTATGGGAATAGGAGGTTTTCTTATCTTTAGACTATTTGATAGTTTAAAAATATATCCTGCTAACTACTTTGAAGAGCTGAAGGGGGCAGCGGGAGTAGTAGGAGATGATATTGTGGCCGGATTATATACTTTGCTTATTCTTAATCTGGTCCTTTTCGTGCGAGCTTTATTTTAAAAAGCGGCTGGTAGATAGGCCCGGTAGGTGTAAGAGTGCTCTGGAAGAAAGTAATTTCTTTTACTTCCCATTTGAAAGGGTTAAATTTGTAGGAATGCAATATTTGTTTTAGCTTCTTTTTTTCATAGGTATGTTTTATGCGCCCCAAAGTTATATGAAGCAGCGGCTTTCTTTTTTCTTTAATGCCGGTTAAACTAGAGGCAGTTAATTCTATTTTTTGCACTATCTCTTGTACAACTTGATTCTCTTCTAGTTTTAGGTATATGAGACGAATGTCCCCCTTGTGAGAAAGAAAGGAAATATCTTTAGCTGTTAGGCAGGTTCTGGTCGTTTTAGCTACTATTGGTTTCAGTCTCTCTTTTAGAGCATTTACAGTAGAAGTATCTATCTGAGGAATAAATTTAATAGTTAGATGGAGATTCTTTGTTTCTACCCACTTTATTTTTGCCGGTAAAGAATAAAGAGATGAGACAATCTGAGCTATTTTTTTCTTTATTTCATCTGGTATATCAAGGGCAATAAAGGCTCGCATCAGAAATTGTTGAGAAAGTCTCTTAATAGAAGTAGAGTTTTAACTAGAGTTTTTCTTCTTACTTCCTCTCTTTTTCCCCCGAAGTAGAACTTGTAGACATGAGTTTTTTTAGCAGAAGCTATTCCAATATATACGGTGCCACGGGGAGCAATTTTTGTTCCGCCAGAAGGACCCGCAAAGCCAGTAGTAGAAATGCCTATATCTGCTCCTGCTATCTTTCTTACTCGTTCTGCCATTTGACTGGCAATAGAAGGCGAGACACCTTGATATTGCTTAAGAAGCCGCGGGTCAATTTTTAGAAGGCGGTGTTTTTCTTCTTCCTGGTAAGGAATGATGCCCAGGGAGAAATAAGAGGAACTTCCTGGTATTTTAGTAAGCCAGTAGGCTATTAATCCTCCTGTGCAGGATTCAGCAGTAGAGATACGTATTTGGTTTTTCTTTAAGATTTTTACTATTTGGTTGAGAAGGATTTTAAGAGACATAGAAAAATTATACCTTAGCTAAGACCCTTTTTCAAATAACAGCTAAAGTATTTCTTCCCAATAATTTTGTTGCCAGATGTTTTAACTTATGGTAGATTAATTTACCCAACAGGTTATAAGATTATCAAAAATAGATAGAGGAAAGGAGCCATCCTGAGTGAAGAGGCGATTTATTTTTTATACTCTTTTTTGTTTTTACGTTCTACCCACTTCTGTTGTTTTTAGTTTATCTCAAAAGGAAGGGGTTCCTTTTAGAGCAGGAGAGACTCTCTATTACAATATTTATTATAAAGGGGTTAAAGTTGGCACCTCTGTACTTAAGTTTAAGGGAGAGAAGAAACTGGGAGATAGAGTTGTTTACTACATCACTTTTTATACTCATACTCCCTATTTTAAAGATTTAGAGAAAATATATGCCGATAAGGATACTTTTCTTCCCTTGCGGGTAGAGCGCAGAATATCTCGCTTAGCTATGCCTGTTATGTATATAAGCGAAGAATATGATCAGGAAAAAAGAGAAGTAGTGATAAGAAAAAGAGAGCTGATTTTTTCCAGGAAAATAGTTCTAAGGAAAAAAAACGTTATTGATAATCCTATTCTTAGTGTTTACCATTATCGCCTCTTGGACGATTTAAGCACAGGAGATGAGCTAGTTCTTAATTTTCCTCGTCGCCGTTTTCGCGTAAAATATGAAGGAGTAAGAGAAATTAAGATTAAGAATATGCAGGAAAAAGCAAGGGTTTTCCGAGGATATCCCGTAGGATTTCAAGTATGGCTAAAGGAAGGCAAACAGAAGTTGCCTTTAAAAATAGAGAACCCCAGTCTTTTTGGCTATGCCTTGGTGTTTACTAAGGTGGATTATTTTGACCGATAGTTTTATTAAAGGAGGAGACTATGGCAGAGTGGGTAGGTAGAGAGAGAAGAGCCAGGCGTTGTTATGGCTTTGATGAAATTGCTTTAGTACCAGGAAGGGTTACTATTAATCCCGAAGAGGTTGATATCTTTTGGGAATTTGGCGGCAGACGTTTTTCTGTCCCTATATTAGCTGCCGCCATGGATGGAGTGGTAGATGTTAATTTTGCGGTAGAGATGTCGCGTCTGGGCGGCATTGCCGTGCTAAATCTGGATGGGGTGCAAACTCGTTATGAGAACCCGGATACAGTATTGAGAGAGATTGCAGAAGCTCCGGCGGAGGAGGTAACGAATCTTATTCAGAAAATATATACCGCCCAAATAAAAGAGAAACTTGTGGCCAGGCGAGTAGAAGAGATTAAAGAGCAAGGAGGGTATACAGCAGTAAGTTGTATTCCTCAAAATGCAGCGCGTTTTGCTCCTTTGGCCGAAGAAGCCGGTGCAGATTGTTTTGTAGTACAATCGACGGTTACCACCGCACGGCATATATCTTCAAAATATGAACCTCTTGATCTTTTCAAGTTTTGCCGCCAGAGAAAAGTTCCTGTAATTATTGGTAATTGTGTTACCTACGAGGTAACTTTGGAATTATTGGAGACAGGTTGCAGCGGTTTATTGATTGGAGTAGGCCCAGGAGCAGCTTGCACTACGAGGGGTGTTTTAGGCATAGGAGTACCACAGGTAACGGCTACTATTGATGCCGCTCAGGCGCGGGATTTCTTTTACAAGAAAACCGGCAAATATATTCCTATAATTACGGATGGAGGAATGCGAAAGGGGGGAGATGTGTGTAAAGCTTTTGCGTGTGGGGCAGATGCAGTGATGATTGGTTCTGCTTTTGCCCGTGCCAAAGAGGCGCCAGGGCGCGGTTTTCATTGGGGAATGGCTACTTCTCATAGCAATCTTCCCCGCGGTACACGGATTAGGGTGGGGATAAGCGGTTCCTTGGAGCAGATTCTTTTTGGCCCTGCCGAAGTAGATGATGGATCCCAGAATTTGATAGGGGCCTTAGCTACTTCTATGGGGACTTTAGGCGTGCGGAATATTAAAGAGATGCATTTTGTGGAAATAATAATAGCTCCTTCTATTCAGACAGAGGGAAAAATATTTCAGGCGGTACAAAAGGTGGGAATGGGAAAATAAGATAAAATATGTATGACTCTATATTAGTGCTTGATTTTGGCTCTCAATATACCCAGCTTATTGCTCGTCGCATAAGAGAATTGCAGGTTTACAGTTTAATAAAACCTTATAATATTAGTATCTCGGAAATAAAGAAAATAAACCCTAAAGGCATAATTCTCTCCGGCGGTCCGGCTAGTGTATACGAGAAACAGGCTCCTTTTTGCGACAGGAGAGTCCTTCAACTTGGTGTTCCTATTTTAGGTATTTGCTATGGCCTGCAGACGATAGTTCATATTTTAGAAGGGAAAGTTAAAAAATCTGTTCGCCAGGAATACGGTCGTGCCCTCATGTATATAGATGACCATCATGATTTGTTTTTTACTTTACCTGCGGCTATTAATGTGTGGATGAGTCATGCCGACTATACGGTGAAACTCCCGCCGGGTTTTGTTTCTATGGCTCACACCCAGAATGCAGAGTATGCTGCGGTTGCCTCTCGAGATAAAAAAATCTGGGGTGTACAGTTTCATCCCGAAGTTATTCATACTGAATTTGGCACTCAAATAATTTCCAATTTTCTTTTTCGTATTTGCGGCTGTTTTGCTAACTGGAAACTTTCTTCTTTTGTTGATGAGGCCATAAGCAAAATTAGAAAACAGGTAAGAGATAAGAAAGTTATAGGCGGCTTGTCAGGAGGGGTTGATTCTTCTACACTTGCTCTTCTGCTTCAGAGAGCAATCGGGAGGCGCTTTAAAGGGATATTTGTCAATAATGGATTGTTACGGAAAGGTGAAGCATCTTATGTAGTGAAAGTTTTTCGCCGTAGTTTTAAGATTGATTTAAAATATATTGATGCGCGGAGAGAATTCTTAAGAGAACTACGAGATATAACTGATCCTGAAGAGAAGCGTAAAATAATAGGACATAAATTTATTGAGGTATTTGAGAAAGAAGCAAAAAAAGTGAAAGGAGCGGAGTTTCTAGCCCAAGGCACACTCTATCCTGATGTAATTGAGTCTGTCTCTTTCTCCGGCGCTCCTTCGGCTCGGATTAAAAGCCATCATAATGTAGGAGGTCTTCCTTTGAATATGAAATTAAAGTTAGTAGAACCATTCCGGGAACTTTTTAAAGACGAAGTGAGAAAAATAGCAAAGATATTGGGCTTGCCAGATGCTCTGGTTTACCGTCATCCTTTTCCCGGCCCGGGTTTAGGAGTTAGGATTGTGGGGGAAATTACTCGCCGGCGGCTGAGAATCTTAAGAGAAGCGGATGCCATCATTGAGAAGGTAATAAAAAAAGAGGGAATCTATAGAAAGATTTGGCAGGCTTTTGCTGTGCTTTTGCCTTTGAAAAGTGTAGGGGTTATGGGAGATAGAAGGACTTATGAATATGTAATTGCTCTGAGGGCAGTTGAAAGCCAGGATGGAATGACAGCTGATTGGGTGAAATTACCTCCTCAGGTTCTGGCAGAAATCTCCGCTCGCATAATTAATGAAGTTGAAGGTGTAAACCGGGTTGTTTACGATATAAGTTCTAAACCACCGTCTACCATTGAGTGGGAATAAGTATGATTCATTCTGATTTTGTCCACCTTCATGTTCATACCCAGTATAGTCTTTTAGATGGAGCTTGTCTTTTGTCTCGTCTTATAGATAAGGCGAAGTCTTTCCGTATGCCTGCTTTAGCAATTACTGATCATGGGAATATTTTTGGGGCCGTGGAATTTTACAACAAATGCCGGCAGGCGGGTATAAAGCCTATTATTGGTGTAGAAGCGTATATAGCTTCCGGAGGCCGTTTTAGTCGTAATAGTTCGGAGAAAGAAAAGAACTATCATATTATTCTTCTGGCTAAAGATGAAACAGGATACAAGAATCTGATAAAACTTATAAGCATATCTTATTTGGAAGGATTTTACTACAAGCCACGCATAGATAAAGATGTTTTGTCGGAGCATTCTGAAGGTTTAATTGGACTTTCAGCTTGCCTAAAAGGGGAAATACCTTCTTTAATCCTGGAGAATAGATTGCATGCCGCGACGGCAGCTGCAGACGATTATCAGCAAATTTTCGGTAAAGGCAACTTCTTTTTAGAGGTAATGGACAATGGTATAAAAGAACAGCAGGAGGTAAACCGACAGTTATATTTAATTGGGCAGGATATAAAGATACCTTTGGTAGCTACCAATGATGTTCACTATATAGAAAAGGAAGATGCCTTTGCCCATGAAGTTCTTTTATGCATTCAGACTCAGACAACACTTTCAGATCCTAACCGCATGCGCTTTAGCAGCGATAGTTTTTATTTTAAGTCTCCCTCCGAAATGAAAAATAGCTTCCGAGAAATTCCCCAGGCTATTGCTAATACAGTGGAAATAGCTAAGAGATGTAATCTAGAATTGGATTTTTCTCAACTGCATCTGCCTAAATTTATTCCCCCCCAGGGGCTCACGCCAGAGGAATTTCTGGAGAAACTAGTGTGGAGTAATCTTAATATTAAATATCCCCAACCGAGCAGAGAAGTGAAGGAACGCGTGGAACATGAGCTCAAGATAATAAAAAGTACTGGTTTTGCCAGTTATTTCTTGATTGTTTGGGATTTAGTAAAATACGCCCGAGAGCATGATATTCCGGTAGGGCCGGGGAGAGGCTCGGCGGCAGGAAGTATAGTAAGTTTTCTTTTAAATATTACTGAGATCGATCCTATACATTATAATCTTATTTTCGAAAGATTTCTTAATCCTGAAAGAATAAGCATGCCTGATATAGACTTAGATTTCTGTTATGAGAAGAGGCCCTTGATGCTTGAGTACGCGGCGGAAAGATACGGGAGAGAAAATGTAGCCCAAATTATTACCTTTGGTACTATGCTTTCCCGGGCGGTAGTAAGAGATGTAGGCAGAGTTATGGATTTCACTTATTCAGAAGTGGACAGAATAGCTAAACTTATACCACAAGAGTTAAATATGACTTTAGAAAAAGCCTTAGCGGTTAATCCTGAACTTAAATCACTTTACGATAACAATGAAAGAATCCGCAGGCTCATTGATACTGCTTTTCGCCTGGAAGGTCTTTCGCGGCATGCCTCTATTCATGCTGCGGGGGTGGTAATTTCTGATAAACCTTTGACGGAATATGTGCCTTTATTTAAAACATCCGACAATCAAATAACTACAGGATACGATATGGGTTCTCTGGCTAAGATAGGCCTTTTGAAGATGGATTTCCTTGGTTTAAGGACTTTGACCGTGATTGAAGAAACTGTGAAAATAATTGCGCGCACACGTGGTTTTCGTCTAAATGTAACCCAAATACCTCTTGATGATAAAAAGACTTTTCAACTCCTCCGGGAGGGTAGAACGGCGGGTATATTTCAGTTAGAAAGCCCTGGTATGCGTGATATTCTAAAACGTATTTCTCCCTCTACCTTCGAAGATTTAATTACTATTTTAGCTCTCTACCGTCCTGGTCCTATTGGCAGCGGTATGGTTGATGACTATATTCAGAGAAAGAGCGGTAAGAAGCCGATTGATTATATTCATCCCTGGCTGGAGCCAATATTAAAAGATACTTACGGCATAATTGTTTTTCAAGAACAGGTAATGCAGATTGCCTCTGTTTTGGCAGGTTTTTCTTTTTCTCAAGCTGATCTTCTGCGCCGCGCTATGGGGAAAAAAATACCCGAAGTTATGGAAGAGCAACGTAAGGTGTTTTTAGAAGGATGTAAGAGAAAGGGCGTGAGTTTGCGGATAGGAGAAAGAGTATTTAATTTGATTGAATATTTTGCTGGTTACGGATTTAATAAGTCCCATAGTACGGCTTATGCCTTAGTCTCTTTTCGTACTGCTTTCCTTAAGGCAAATTTTCCTGTAGAGTTTATGGCCGCCCTTCTGACTTCTGAACGCAATAATACAGATAAAGTAGTAGAATATGTCCAAGATGCTAAATTACAGGGCATTAAGGTTCTTCCTCCTGATATTAATGAAAGTTTTTCTAATTTCACAGTTACACAGAAAAATGGGATACGCTTTGGACTTTTGGCTGTGAAGAATGTAGGGGAGGCAAGTATTGAAGCGATTATTTCCGAGCGTAAAAAAGGCGGGCCTTTTAAGAGCATCTTTGATTTCTGCCGTCGTCTTGATTCACGGGCCGTTAACAAGAAAGTTGTTGAAAGTTTAATTAAAGTGGGGGCGATGGATTCCCTGGGGCGGCGAGCCCAGCTTATGGAAGCGTTGCCTAAGGCGTTAGAGAAAAACGGCCGCTTTTCTTCTTCACAACAGTTATCTATATTTTCGCAGCAGGATGTAGCCTCTTTTTCTGATGAATCGTTGCCAGAAGTGGAGGAATGGCCGCCGGAGCAAATATTGATTTTTGAAAAGCAGCTTCTGGGACTTTATGTAAGCAGCCATCCTCTTTTGGTCTATAAGGATGTTTTAACTAGCTTGGGGGTGAGAAAGATAAAAGATATATTAGATATGAATTATCAGTCTGAGAATACCATTGCCGCGATTATAGAGAAAGTAAGACTTACTACTACCCGGAGGACCAATGAATTAATGGCCATTCTGAAAATAGAGGATGAGACATCGAGTATGGAAGCTTTTGTTTTTCCTCAGGTATTTCGTTCCGCCAAAGAATATATAAAAAAGGGCAGTATCTTAATCATTCGTGGTCATGTAAATATTAAAGAAAAATATCCTAAACTTATCATTTCTACCCTTTTTCCTTTAAACGATATTTATCAACATATTACTTCTTTGGTTGTTCATTTAGATGAGAATTCTCTTAATATTACTTCTCAATTGAAAGATATTTTTATGAAATATCAAGGGAAAGTTCCCGTTTATTTCCAGGTTCGCTCTTCTCGCTCTCGTCTTCTAAAGATTAAAACCGCGCCTGACTTTCATATCAATCCCGAGCCGCAGTTTATCTCCGAAATTAATCGCCTCCTGGGAGAAGGCAGGTTTAACTTGACACTTGCCTGAGTTTGTGATATATAGTCTATATATAACTGATTATATATCAATAGGATATAAATAAACCTTAAAATAATCAATACTGAAGGAATGGAATATATCAGTTTGGTTAAGAAGGAGGGGTAAGATGACCAAAAAAGATATAGCATTGAGGGTAGCTCAGGATTTAGGCGAGAAACAAACGCGCGTAAAGAGAGTTATTCAGAAAACCCTCGATGTAATAGCCGAAGCATTAGAAAAAGGGGAAAGGATAGAGATAAGAAATTTTGGTGTGTTCAAAGTAAAAATGCGTAAAGCACGTGTGGGTAGAAATCCTCGTGCTAATGTGCCGGTGCCCGTTCCGGCAAGAAGAATAGTTGTATTTAAACCAGGGTTTTATTTTCGTCAGAATATAAAATAGCTTTTAGGGTGGTTAATAATAAATATCTTCTTCCTAAAGGTGTTAAATCTTATCTTCTACCGCAAGGGGAAGAGATAAGATTCTTTGAGCAACAAGCACGCCGGGTATTTCATTACTACGGCTATCAAGAAGTAGTCCTGCCCCATATCGATTCTTTAAGTCTCTTTCGGAGAAATATAGGGGAAGGTACAGATATAGTGGAGAGGCAGATTATGAAAATAGAAGGCAAAGACAATATCTGCCTGCGTCCTGAGGCTACGGCTCAAATAGCGCGGAGTTATATAGAAGAAGGATTATATAAAAGCTATCCTATCTTTAAAGCTTTTTACATAGGAGCTATGTTTAGAGGAGAAAAACCCCAGCGGGGGCGGTTGCGAGAATTTCGCCATGTGGGGGCAGAGTTTATTGGCTCTGATTCTCCTTATGCGGATGCGGAAATGATTAAGCTGGCAGAGGAGATTATCTCGCTTTTTGCTCCTTCCAATTTTAAGCTTGAAATAAATAGTTTAGGATGTGAAAATGACAAGGTAAAACTTGCTTCTATGCTGAAAGATAAGTTGAGACCTTATTTGTCTAAACTTTGTCCTAATTGTCAACGGCGTTACAAATCAAACCCTTTGAGGATTCTTGATTGTAAAAATAGTTCTTGCCGCGGTGTGGTTCAGGCGCTAAATATAGCTGATAGTTATCTTTGTTCTGACTGCCGTCAGCATTTTAGGAGTGTTCTTTCAATCTTGGATGAGTGGAAAGTTAAATACCATATAACTCACACTTTAGTTAGAGGTTTAGATTATTATACTCGCACTGTTTTTGAATTTACCTCGCCTTTATTAGGAGCCCAGTCGGCACTGGCGGCAGGAGGGCGATATGACAACCTTATTAGTAATCTGGCAGGTCCAGCCTATCCTGCCGTAGGGTTTGCTTTGGGATTAGAGCGGGCTATGCTGCTTCGTAATCAGCCTATACCCGTTTTCCGCCTAAAAGCTTTTATAGTGTGTGTGAATGAGAGTCTTAAGTTAGAGGCTCTGCGTGTGGCAGGAATTCTGCGAAAAGCAGGCCTCAGCTGCGATATAGATTTTCGCTCCCGTTCTCTTAAGGCACAGTTGAAATACTCACAAAAGTTTCATGCTGAGTTTGTAGTTATAATAGGAGAAGATGAATTAAAAAGAGGCGAGGTAGTTTTAAGGCATATGCCGACTTCTCAGCAAAAGAATGTTAAACTAGAAGATATTGTAACCGAGATACGAGATGACTGATGTTGCGCACGCATAACTGTTCTCAGGTAGACGAAAACGTTTTAGGTAAGATAGTCAGGCTGTGTGGATGGGTTAAATCGCGCCGTGATCATGGAAAAATTATATTTATTGATTTAAGAGACCGCTATGGAATAGTGCAAGCCGTCTTCGTTAAAAGCGTTTCCCCGCAAGCTTATCAGCAGGCAGAACATTTAAGAAATGAAGATGTAATAGGGATAAAGGGAGAAGTTAACCGTCGTCCTGCAGGTACTGAGAATCCGAAGATAAAAAGCGGTCAAGTAGAGGTGTTAGTCAAAGAATTAGAGATATTTAGCTCGGCTCAAGACTTACCTTTTCTTATAGAGGAGAAGGTAGATGTTTCAGAAGAGATTAGACTTTTTCATCGCTACCTGGACTTGCGGCGGGAAAATATGCAGAGAAATATTGCTTTACGTCATAAACTTATACAAGGGTTCAGAAAATTCCTTAATCAACAGGAGTTTTTAGAGATAGAAACCCCTTTTCTTACCCGTTCCACCCCCGAAGGAGCCAGAGATTTTCTTATTCCTTCTCGCCTTAATCCGGGTAAGTTTTATGCCTTGCCTCAATCGCCGCAATTGTTTAAACAAATTCTTATGGTAGCAGGTTTTGACCGTTATTACCAAATAGTTCGCTGTTTTCGTGATGAAGACCTGAGACGAGACCGCCAGCCTGAATTCAGCCAGCTAGATTTGGAGATGTCCTTTGTAGTAGAAGAAGATATATATGAACTAAGCGAGAAGATGTTTGCGGCAGTTTTTAAGGAGGCATTAGGAGTAGACCTAAAAGTTCCTTTTCCTCGTTTCAGCTATGAGGAGGCGCAAGAAAAGTACCATACAGATAAACCTAATATAGAAAGTGATAGTCCTTTTCGCTTTTGCTGGGTTAATAACTTTCCTCTTTTTAAGTATAACTCAGAATTTGGCAGATGGGAGTCAGAGCATCATCCGTTTACCAGTCCCCATCCTGCTGATTTAGACCTTTTAGAAAATAAAGAACTCTCTAAGGTGCGTTCACGCTCCTACGATTTAATTCTTAACGGAGAAGAAGTCGGTAGTGGTTCGATAAGGATTCATTCTTCTCTTTTACAGAAGAAAATTTTTGAGATTTTAGGCATTGACGCAAAGAGAGCAGAAGAGAAATTTGGTTTTCTTTTGCGCGCTTTTTCCTACGGTGTTCCTCCTCATGGAGGTATAGCTTTTGGATTGGACCGGATTATAGCCATTATTACAGGTTCCCATTCTATTAGAGAGGTTATAGCCTTTCCTAAGACTCAGAAAGGGATGTGTCTTTTAAGTCAGAGCCCTGCTGAGGTAGAGAAGGAACAGTTAAGAGAGGTTAATATCGAAATAAAGAGGGAAAATGATTAGAAAGGAGAAGCTATGAAAAAAATCTATATTTTAGGGGTAGGGGTACTGTTCCTGGTAAGTGGTTGTTTAGTGAGAACTTATACTGTAGAAAAACCACGCACAGATCTAGAAGTACGAGGAAACCGGGGATATATTGCAGGGGGAGAAAAAAAAGAGCAGGCTGTATCTTCTTCTCGCTTAGGTAAAACACGTAAATATACTGTAGTAGAGATAGAGCTGGGGAAATCAAAACGTGAGATTAAGAAAGAAACTTCAGAGAAGGCATCTTTATCTCAATCTCAACCTCCCTTGTCCGAAGTACCGGCTACTTCGAATGTTGAAGAGGAAGTAGTGTTTAAAGAAAGTACTTCTTCAAAAAAAGAGGAGGAGAAAACTGGTTTTACCAATGAGCAGCCTGAATGTAAAACATATGAGCAGCCTGAATATAAAACGTATACAGTGAAAAAGAATGATACGCTGCAAAAAATATCAAGAAGGTTCTATGGCACAACGCGCCACTGGTTAAAAATTTATAAAGCCAACAAGGATATACTTAAATCTCCTGACAGAGTATATCCGGGACAGGTGCTTAAAATACCTCAATGAAAGAGTATATAGAAGTTAGGAAATATCATAACCTGCAGCAATTATTTGGCCCTTTAGATAGAAATATTAAGATAATTGAGCAATCTTTTGATATAGATATTTATGTGGTTGATAATAAATTATGTTTGGAAGGCAAACGGCAAAATCTGGGGATGGCAAAGAGATTTGTGGAAGATATTATGAAGAAAGGAGAAAATAGTGATGATATTTTGGGAATAGATGTGGCAGAGATGGTGGAAGAATATAAAGCAGGAAAAGAGAAGGAAGAATTTGACCGCATAAAGATATTATCGGCCAAGTCTCAAATCAGCCCCCGTAGTTTTAATCAGCAGAAATATGTCGATTCTATAAAGAAATATGATTTAGTTTTTGCCATTGGTCCAGCGGGCAGTGGTAAGACTTATCTCGCCATGGCTATGGCTCTTAATTTCCTGCAGAGGAAGATGGTCAAGAGAATAATAATGACACGTCCTGCTATTGAAGCAGGAGAATCTCTGGGTTATCTTCCCGGTGGTATACAACAAAAGCTTAATCCTTATTTGAGACCTCTTTATGATGCTCTCTATGATATACTGGAGGGGAATGTGGCAGATGATTATCTAAAAAGCGGCATAATTGAAGTTGCCCCTTTGGCTTATATGCGCGGCAGGACTCTCAATGGAGCTTTTATTATTTTGGATGAGGCTCAAAATTGTACCCAACAGCAGCTAAAAATGTTTCTTACCCGTTTTGGTCAAGGCTCTAAAGTAGTAGTTACAGGTGATATTACTCAGACAGATTTGCCTCAGAGGCGCCCCGTGGGTTTTATATCTACCTTAAATATATTGAAGAGGGTGAACGGTATAGAGTTTGTTTATTTGGATTCTGGCGATATTGTAAGGCATTCTCTGGTTAGGAAGATAGCAGAAGCTTATGAAAAACATAAACGTTCCAAAACTAGTTGATACATTTTTTATTATTCTTATAGGAGCAGCAGTAGGATGCGTCTTTTATTTATACAGGATAAACGTGGCTGTTCTTGCCTTTTTCTCTTTTGTTTTTATTTATTTGATAGCCTTCCGGCATAAGAAAGAAATAAACTATCTGAAGTTAGGAGTAATTTCTTCTTTTAGTTTAGGCCTCATAATAACCGTAAAAGTACTTAGTCTCAACATTTATCTTCATCCTTTATTGCTCTTGGCATTCTTGACTATCCTTCTCTTTGACGATATAGAGATATCGTTTGTATTTCTGGTCTTTACTTCCTTTCTCTACGTTTTTATTCTCGGTCTCCCATATGAATATATGATTATTTTTGCCGTGAGTTCTCTGGCCTGTATGTTTTTAGCCAGAAATTCCCGCCGCCGGGTACAAATTATAAAAGCCGGTATTATATCCTCTTTGATTCAATTAGGAGTTACCTATCTAGTTTTTACCTACAGACTTTCCTGGCACAATTACTATCTTATTGGCATATATTCTTTAGCAAATGGCTTAGCCTCTGCTTTTTTACTTATGGGTATCCTGCCTGGATTTGAATGGTTATTTGGAGTGGTCAGTAATATCTCTCTTCTGGAATTATTTAATCATCCTCTCCTGCGCAAAATGATTCTTTTGGCTCCCGGCACTTATCATCACAGCCTGGTAGTAGCGAATCTTTCTGAAGCAGCAGCAGAGGCTATTGGCGCTAACGCCCTTCTGGCAAGAGTGGGAGCCTATTTTCACGACATCGGCAAGATATCAAAATCAGAATATTTTTCAGAGAACCAGATGCTTCTTACTTACCGCGACAAGCATAAAAAGCTTAGCCCGGCTATGAGCAGGCTTATTATCATTAACCATGTAAAGGAAGGTGTAGAGTTAGCGAGAAAGTATCGTTTGCCTCCTCGCATTGTTGATTTTATCCAGCAGCATCACGGTACTACCCTTGTCTATTATTTTTATCAGCGGGCTAAAGAGAAAACTCCCCAGGAAGTTAAGAGCGAGGAAGAATATCGTTATCCCGGCCCTAAGCCGCAAACCCGGGAGATAGGCATTGTTCATTTGGCTGATACGGTTGAGGCTTCTTGCCGCAGTATTCCTGAACCTTCGCCAGGGAGAATAAGGGAAGTGGTTAAAGAATCAATAACTAAAAGATTGTTAGATGGACAACTGGACGAGACAGATCTTACTCTTAATGATTTACATATAATTTCCGAAGTATTCATCCGTATTATTAACGCTACTTTTCATGCCCGGATTGAATATCCGCGTTCTCATGAAAAAGAGAATATTTATAGCCGATAGGCAGAATATCTTTCGTTTTCGGCATAAAGTTCTGCATAAGATTGTAGAAAAATTTTTTGAAATGAAGAAAGTGTCATTTAGTCTCTCCTTAGTTCTAACTGATAACCAATTGATAAAGAAACTGAACTATCGTTACCGTAAAGAAAACTACTCTACGGATGTGTTAGCTTTTCCCTTAGCAGCAGAATATGATTTAGATGATATAAGAGGAGAAATAGTTATTTCGGTAGAGAAAGCGCAGGAAAATGCAATTTTGTTTGCTCAGAGAGTTGAAAAGGAGATAGTTCTCTACCTGGTCCACGGCTTGCTTCATCTATTGGGTTATCGCGACTACCCTACTCAAGCTGCAGAAGAAATGAGAAGGGAGGAGAAAAAAATATTGAGAAGCTTAGACAAAGAGCTATTTGATAAACTCTTAATAAAAAAGATTTAAGATTTACTTTTTTTGTTATATGATAGAGATATGAAGCTGAAATCCTTATCTTCTAAATTAAAAAGAGATTCTGATTTCTGGCGGCGCATTTTCTCTTCTTATCCTGACTATCTTTTTATTTTAGATAGGCACTTTAAAATTTTAGAAGCAAACAAAGCCTGTGAGAGAATATTTGGAATGAGCCGCCGGCAGCTTAAGCAGAAACATTGTTTTGAAGTATCTCACCGCCGCAAATCACCTCTTGCTAACTGTCCCTGCGTGCGTACTTTGAAAACTAAAAAAGCTGCGGCAGAATATGTAGATATTTTAGGCCGGAAAGTTTTAGTTTTGACTTTTCCTCTGCTGGATAAGAGAGGGAAAATTGAAGCCATAGTGCATATTGCTAAGGATATAAGCGATGCTATGTCTTTAGAAAAAGAATTGAGCGAGAGAGAAAGATTTTTCCGCCTCCTTTTCGAGGAGTTGCGGGAAGCTGTTTTGGTTCTGGATCACAGAAGAAAAATTATTGATGGTAATCGGGCTGCTTCCGTACTTCTTGGCTATTCGCGCCAGGAATTTCAAAAGCGCAGTCTGCGAGATATCATTGCGGCACAAGACCTGGCTCAGATTGAGGTAGCCATAAATGAAGAACTAGTTAAAGTTAACGGCTGGCTTACTTATATAGAAGCAAGAGTAATTTCTAAGCTGGGTGAGAAGATTCAGGCCGAGCTTAATATTACTACTTTGCGGGAGAAAGATGAGCAGGTCTTTGTGATAATCGTGAGGGATATAACTTATCGGAAGAAAAGAGAAAAAGCACTTCTAGAGTCAGAAAGAAAATTTCGGACCATCGTAGAAAATACTATAGATATCGTAGTAGTACTTCAAGGAGGGAAAATAGTTTTTGCCAATAGCCAGTTTGAGAAAGTTTTCGGCATTAAGCTTTCCTCCCTGGAGAAGAATAAGATAAAATTGCAAGATCTGGTAGAACGAGAGCAGAGAGCCTGCTTTTTGAAGAATCTGCGTCTGCTCAGGCGTAAGTCACTGGCTTTCTCCGAGTGGGAAATAAAGTTCATCTGCCGCAACCGGAAAAAAGTTCCTTTTCATATAAATGTCTCTGCATTTAGCTGGCAGCAGAAGCCCGCTCTTTTGTGTACGGCACGGGATTTAAGCCGCATAAAGGAAGCGGAGGCAGATTTGAGAAAAAGAGAGGAGCAACTGCGGCTGATTCTGGACAATTCAGCGGATATAATTTTTACCTGCCGGGGTGGGAAAATTGCTTATATAACTCCGGCGGTAAAGAGAGTACTAGGCTATGAAATTACAGAGATTGTGGGCAAAAGTTGTTATCGGTTGGTAGCGCCTTCCAGCCGTAAAGTATGGGATAAAATTCTTAATCCCCGAACTTATCGTGCCAGTAAAACCCCTGTCTTTACTATAGAAGCAGTGACTAAAGATAAGAGAAAGGTATTCTTTGAGCTGAAACCTTCCCTTCTTAGACATAATAAGCATTTTGAAGTTCAGATAGTGGCGCGTGATATCAGCGAGAGGAAGCGGCTGGAAGAGGTAAAGGAAGCTCTCTTGCGTTTAGAAGAGTTTATCTCTTCTGTATCGTTTAAATTTATTAATGCAAAATGGGAAGATGCAGATACAGCTATTAATGAGTCACTGGCGGAGTTAGGTAGTGCTATAGAGGCTGACAGCATCTATATTTCTCTTTTAGAAGATAACAAAGTGCGTGATGCCTATATATGGGTGAAAGGTAAGAAGGCTAAAGAGTTTTTTTCTGCGGCAGGAGAGGTAGAAGCAGAAGAAATGAAATGGTGTTTCCGTCAGTTCCGTCATAATGAGCCTTTGGTAATTGAAAATGTCGACGAGCTCCCTTCGGCTGCCTTTGCTCTTCAGCGTAAATTGAAGGCCGAAAGTGCCGCCTCTGCTTTAGTAATGCCGCTCATGAGCAGAGAGAAAACTTTAGGCTGTATTCGGGTAGAGAGAAAGAAACTTAGCCAGTGGCAGGAAGAAGAAAGGCTGATGTTTCAGACATTTGTAGATGTTATAACAGGGATGCTGGAGAAAAAAATTGCAGAAGAGGCTTTAAGGAAGTCGGAGAAAAAACTGCGCCATATTATGGATAATACTCATGATATAATTTTTAATATAGACCTGGAGGGAAATTATACTTTTCTCAATAAGGCAGCAGAGGAAATAAGCGGATATTCTCTTTCTGAGGCGTTAAGGGCTAATATAAAAGATATA
>Ga0180301_10000565_pt1 | contig 28594 bp, 29 predicted proteins | sample GuaBasSediGuay16_FD_121797 | JGI IMG/M metagenome (GOLD analysis project Ga0180301, IMG submission 121797) | Subseafloor sediment microbial communities from Guaymas Basin, Gulf of California, Mexico - Guay16, Core 4569-2, 12-15 cm | ecosystem: Environmental > Aquatic > Marine > Hydrothermal... | reverse complement strand
TTCTTGGGTGAGAGTAGGAGAAGGAGAGCTCACCTTTAATATTGCCAGTGTAAATGCAGGAGAGATAGTAGGTTCCTACGTAAGCAGTAAATCTATTCCTGAGGGTGTGTATACTAAGGATAGAGTGACTGTTTCTCGGACAATATCCATAAAATCTACAGGAACTATAGGAGCCACTACTTATTATACTACAGCAACTACAGTATCAGGGCCTGATGGTACTCAAGCAGTATTAGCATCTACTAATTCAAGTGATTATGCAGAGGGGACATTGAAATCTCCTGAAACTTCCCAGGGCGAGCATTATAATGTGATAGGAGAATATTTTACTGACACTAGTACTTTTTCTCAACCTTTAGTAGTAAAAAAGGGTATGACTAAGAAGATAAGAATAAAATTTGATGTTACTAATGCTGTAACCTTTGATGATACAGATGGTATTTCAGGAAACGGAAACGATATCTGTTATCCCAATGCTCCTACGGTTACAGTAGAGGTAGTAGATTAATCACCTTTCCTAACTTATCATATCAGAACCAACCTTCTTATTTCTTCTGCAACATTTGTGTTTCAAACAAAAATGTTGCAGAAGAGGAACGAATGTAGTAAATTATTGTTAAATATGGATATATTAGAATTGATAGAGAAAAAGAAAATTAATCGTTATCTGGGAGTTAATAAGAAGATTATTTTAGAAAATAATTTTTATCATGTTACCCAAAGAGCACCGGGAAAAGAACAGTTATTTTTAGAAGAAAATGATTATCTTTATTTTCTTTATCTTCTCAAAAATACTTCTAATGATTTTGGTTTAGAGATTTACTCTTTTGTGTTAATGCCTAATCATCTTCATCTTTTATTATATTTGACTCAAAGAAATTTAGATAAGGCGATGAAAAAACTTTTTCAGAGATACGCTACTTATTTTAATAGAAAGTACCAAAGAAAGGGACATGTGTTTTGTGGAGTATATAGGTGCGCTCTCTGTAGAGAAGAAATTTACCTTTTAGCAATTTCTTTATATATCCATTTAAATCCTTTAAAGGCAAGATTATGTAAAGATTTATGTGATTATAAATGGAGTTCTATCCAACTATATCTCGACCCTTCTAAGACCTCTTTTGTAAAAAATGATTTTATCTTAAATATTCTTCATTGTGACAGAAAAAAGGCAATTGCAGAATATAAGCGACTTTTAGAAGAGTGCGCAAGAATAAAGTATACACCACTCTTAGAGAATTTGAGGGGATTAGAAAAAATATGTAAGAAAGTTTCTGTACAAGCGAGCTCTTTCCTTATTAAAAAGAAAGAAAAAGCAAATAAAAAGGATTTTTTAGAAGAAAAGATTCGCCAATTTAAGGATAAAAGGAGGATAGTTAAGCCTGAAGAGAAGCAAGCATTGATTTATGTTATAGAGCAGTTGAAAAGTAGAGGCTTTAGAGTTAAAGAGATATCGGGTATCTTAGGTATAAGTCGTCATAAAATCTATCGCTTATGCAACATTTCTGTTTGAAACTCAAATGTTGCAGAAACTCAAATGTTGCAGATGGAGGATATTAAGAGCTATACTTTAAAGGAGTTAGAGGATTTACTCAGAGAAAAAGCGTATCCAAAATTCTACGCCCATCAGATTTTTAATTGGATTTATAAAAAAAGGGTAGAGAATTTTGATTTAATGACTAATCTTTCTAAGGAAGCAAGGGGGTTTCTGAAGAATAACTTTTATTTCTCCCACCTTAAATTGATAGAAAGAGAAACCTCTGAAGATGGAACAGAAAAATTCTTATTTGAGTTAGATGATGGCCATAGGATAGAAACAGTTCTTATCCCTGAAGGAAAGAGAGTTACTCTCTGTGTTTCTACTCAGGTAGGATGTAAATTTAAATGTAGATTCTGTGTAAGTGGAATCTCTGGATTTAAGAGGAATTTGAGGACATCAGAGATTATTTCTCAGTATCTAGAGGTGGCCAAAAGAATAGGGAGAATTACCAATATAGTATTTATGGGCATAGGAGAACCTTTAGATAATTTTGACAATGTTGTAAAAAGTATAGAAATTTTAAAAGAACCCCATGGCATTTACTTTGGTAGAAGACGGATATGCATTTCTACCTTAGGGATTATTCCTAAGATAGAAAAATTAAGAGAGCTGAATTTAGGAGTAAAGCTTTCCATTTCTCTTCATTCTCCTGATTCTAAAGTTCGTACATTCCTTATGCCTGCTACAAAAAAATATCCTCTTCAAGAGTTAATGAAAGCTGTAAAAGCGTTTGCTAAATACGAAAGATACCCTATAACTTTTGAATATATTATGATAAGGAATTTAAATACAAAAAAGGAGGATGCCTTAAAACTGGTAAAGTTAGTTAAAGGAATTAATTGTAAGATAAACCTTATACCCTATAATCCTTCTCCCTACTTTGAATGGAAAGCTCCTTCTATTCAAGAGATAGAAGTATTCAAAAATATATTAAAAAAATGTAAAATATTTTTTACATTGAGGAAACCTAGGGGAGAGGATATAAAGGCTGCTTGCGGCCAGCTTAAAGCCACATTTAAAGATTAATGGAACCTTCCTATTTACAACTTTATCGTAAAGGAAAGTTAGAGGAAATAAAGAATAGACTCACTCAAAGTTTAGAAAACTGTAATATTTGTCCTCGTAACTGTGGAGTGAATAGATTAAAAGGAGAAGTTGGGTTTTGTAAGACTACCCACCTTGCCAAAGTGGATAGTTTTTTTCTCCATTTTGGAGAAGAGCCAGAACTTGTAGGAAGAGGAGGTTCAGGAACGATATTTTTTTCTTGGTGTAATTTAGGATGCATTTACTGTCAAAACTACCCTATATCTCATTTAGGCGAAGGAAGAGAAGTTTCTAAAGAAGAGTTAGCAGAGATGATGATTACCCTTCAAGATAATGGAGCAGAGAACATATACTTTGTTACTCCTACCCATGTAGTTGCTCAAATAGTAGAGGCCCTATCCCTTGCTATTCAAAAAGGTCTTTCTTTACCTTTGGTATATAACTGTGGAGGATATGAAAGTGTAGAGACTTTAAAAGTTATAGAGGGAGTTTTTGACATCTATATGCCTGATGTAAAATATTCAGATGACAGTGTGGCTAGTAAACTTTCTTCAGCTCCCAATTACTGGGAAGTAGTCAAAGAAGTTTTAAAAGAGATGCATAGGCAGGTAGGAGATTTAGTAATAATTGGAGGTATTGCCAAAAAAGGTCTTCTTATACGCCATCTAGTGTTACCTTCCAGACTTGCTGGTTCTTTCAAAATTTTAGATTTTATAAAAGAAGAAATATCTGTCGATACCTACATCAATATAATGGAGCAGTATCGTCCTTGTTTTAATGCCCATTATATAAAAGAACTCTCTCGCAGACCAACTATTGAAGAATTTAAGGAAGTGCTTGACTATGCTAGGAAGTTAGGTTTTTATCGAGGTTTTTAACGTTTATATAAAACCAATTAGGGAAAGGAAGGAGGGAGAGTATGAAAGTAGAGGTTAAAAAAAGCGCGGCTAATAGATTAATTAACTGTGGAGAAGTTATTTTAGTAAGTTGTGCTTACAAGGATAAGAAAAATGTTACTACCTGCGCCTGGCATATGCCTCTTTCTAAAAATCCTCCCTTACTGAGTGTTGCTTTAGCAAAAAAACATTTTTCTTCTGAAATTATAAGAAAAAGTGAAGAATTTGTTGTGAATGTGCCTGAGTGGAGTATTATTGAGGAGGTGATTTGCTGTGGGAAATTAACTGGTTGGAATGTAGATAAGTTTAAAGAGAGTGGATTGTCCCCTCAGAAACCTCATTCCTTAAGTAAAGCATGCAGAGTGGCTGAATGCATCGGGCATCTTGAGTGTTCTTTAGTTGATATTAAAGAGGTAGGAGATCATTATCTGTTTATAGGAGAAATCATCTACGCCGAAGCAGATGATGAGTATTTTAAGGGAGATTTTTGGGATACCGAGAAAGTAGAATTAATTTTTCACTTAGGCTCAACTTTTTTCTTTAAATCAACTAAATTTGTAGAATTTAGAAAATGAAACAAGTAATCTTTCAACTTCCTTCCTCTTTTATAGAAAAAATCAAGAAAATTTATCCTCTCAGTTGCCCTCAAATTTTAGAGAGTTTTCGTCAGAAGAAGCTCCACACATTTAGAGTAAATTATCTAAAGATAGATCTGAGTAAGTTAAGAAAAGAACTGCAGAAAGAAAGAATTAAATACAGAGAACTTTCTTGGCCCAAAGGAAGTTTTGTGCTTCACTCTAACCTTAGAGAGTTACAAAGAAGCTATATTTACCAAGAAGGACTTATCTATGTTCAAAATATTTCTAGTATGATTCCTCCTATCTTGCTTTCCCCTCAGAAAAGGGAAAAAATATTAGATATGTGTGCCGCCCCTGGAGCAAAGACTACGCAAATTGCTTCTTTAGCAGGTCTAGATATAGAATTAGTGGCAATGGAGAAAATAAGAATTAGATACTACAAGTTGTTAACTAATTTACGAATCCAAGGAGCAGGTTTTGTTAAAACTCTGTTATGCGATGCTTCTCTTGCTAAGAAAAAATTTCCTGAATATTTTGATAAAATCCTATTAGATGCTCCCTGTTCTTGTGAAGGACTCTTTGATGTGAATAACCCTCGTTCTTTTAAATATTGGAAAGAGAGGAAAGTAAAAGAGATGGCTCATAAACAGAAAAAGTTGCTTTCATCAGCAATTTATGCTTTGAAAGAAGGAGGTGTTTTAATTTATTCTACCTGCACTTTCTCGCCTGAAGAGAATGAGGAAGTAATCGATTGGGCACTGAAGAAATTTGAGGGAAATATAAGAGTAGTTCCTATAAGTATACCTTTAAAGAATGTAAGGAGAGGATTAAAGAGATGGAAAGATAAATATTTTTCTTCACAACTGGAGTTATGTTTGCGTATAATCCCTAATAGATTTATGGAAGGTTTTTTTATTGCTAAGTTGATAAAAGAATAGAATTTTAATGAAAAGAGTTTTACTTATTCTTCCTCCTATACAGGATTTCTATTTTACCTTCTCAAGAAATTATCCTTTAGGACTTCTTTACTTAGCTACACTACTGATTAAGGAAGGGTTTGAAGCAAAGATTGTTAATGCTCTAGAATGGAGAAGAAAAGTTACCATCAGAATTCCTCAAAACTTTTCTTATCTTAAGCGTTATTACCACCCTAACAAATCTCCTTTTAGGCTTTTTAATAATTTTTATCATTTTGGGCTAACTTTTGAGGAGGTTCAGAACTTCCTTAAGGATTTTAAGCCCCATATTGTAGGTATCTCTGCTAATTTTTCATGTTACTTTGACAGTGCCATCCAGGTTGCTGAGACTGTTAAAAAAGTGGATAAAAGGATTATCGTCGTAGTAGGAGGTAGGTGCGCCACTTCTAGGCCCCATATGCTTATTAAAAACCCCAGTATAGATTTTGTGATTCGTGGAGAAGCAGAGTATACCTTTTTAGAGTTGTGTAAAAAAGTGGATAAGAAAATAGAGTATATTCCAGGTCTCTGTTATAGAGTAGGTAGCAAGTCCTTTATTTCTTCTCAAGTTCCTATCATAGAAGATTTAGATAGACTCCCTTACCCCGAGCGAAGACTCATAAACTACGATGAGTACAAAATAGATGGGAATGTGTATACTTCACTGATTGCTTCTCGAGGGTGTAACTTGGGTTGTAGATTCTGCGCAATAAAGGAGCCCTTTCGTTATCGGAAGGCAGAAAATGTATTTGGAGAAATAGAAATTTGTTATAACTTAGGGATAAGACATTTTAATTTTGAAGACGACAATATAAATCTTAATCCTCAGTTCGAAAAACTTCTAGATCTAATTATCGACAATTTAGTAGACAAAGGAAAGAGTATAAGAATTTCCTTTATGAATGGTTTGATGAGCAAAAATTTAAATTTCTCTATTTTGAATAAACTTAAAAAATGTGGTCTTACCCATGTTGATTTTTCTCTAGTAACCAGAAAGAAGAGTCTTATAAAATATCTTAATCGCTGCCAGGAGAAGAAAATTTTCTCCTTCTCTAGCTACCTTGCTGATAGAAATATTTATCCTTTTGTCCATTTCATCGTAGGATTACCTCATCAGAAATTTGAAGAGTGCTTTGAAGATGTGAGTTTCTTAGCAGGCAAAAGAGTCTTTTTAGGGCCAAGTATCTTTTACCCTGTTATGGAAAGTAGCCTATTTAAAGAAATTTCTTCTGCCTATCAGATTAGAGAAGAGGATTATATTTATTTTAGAAGTAGTTGTGCTTATTTTGAGAAGGATATGAAGAGAGATGAAATATTTTTTATCTTCTATATTTGTAGAGTGATTAATTTTATAAAAGGAGTTATAGATAAGTTCATGCTAAGTAACCATGATTTCCTTTCCTGGGTAGAGAAGACTACTTTTTCAGTGAAGCTCTCTGAGGGCAAAATAGTTTTTTCTGAAAAATTAGATAAGTATACCCTTGGAGCAGTAATTATAAGAGAGTTGCTCACTCAAGAGGCTTTATTTAGAATTGTACTTGAGAAAAAGAAAGGAGTTTACGTTTATAAATTAATAAGAGAAGAATTTATTTCTTCTCAGCTTATAAAGACTTTCTTGCAGAAAGTCAGAAATATCTGCGGGGTAAAGAATCCTTCTTTTGTCCAACTGCAAGGGGCGTATAGCCCCTTGCAGTAATTTTCTTTTTAAAGAATAGCTTTCAATTCCTTGGAAGGTCTAAATCCTACAGTTTTCTTTGCAGGAATTTGGATAATTTCGCCTGTTTTAGGGTTTCTTCCTGTTCGTGATTTTCTTTCCTTTACCTTAAATGTGCCAAAACCAGCAATAGTTACGGGTTCTTTCTTTTTTAAAGAGTTCTTGATTGCTTCTAAAATTGTCTCTACAGCCATTTGTGCTTCCTTTTTAGTGCAGGTTTTCTTAGCTACTGCTTCGATTAACTGCGTTTTATTCATCTACACACCTCCTTTTTAATTTGTTATTGATATTTTTTAAAATTAACTTTAAACTATTTTATAATCCTCTAAACCTATTTGTCAAGCATTTTTATAGATTTTACAATGGATTTCGTGGTTCTCACTAAGAAGGAATTTGATGATATTTTAAGAAATAGAGAAAAAGGTTTTTTCTCTTTGAGGGTAGATTTTGGGCTTAAAGAAGTTAAAGTGGAGATAAAGGATGATAAAGCTATTCTGGATAGAAGCCTTCGTTTAGATTTAAGAAATAAATTAAAACCTCATTTTTGCTATCTTTTAAAGAAAAATAAGATTTTACCCATTGCTTTTTTCTCCAAAGATACTAACAGATTCTATAAGCTTATTCCTACCAAGGACTGGCCAAGCTTAGCTATTGGCTCAGTTCCTATGCATAAAGTGAAGTTATCCTCTCCTTACCAGGATACTAGGGAAAAAATTGAACTTCTTCGCCCTTGGGGAAAAGTTCTAGATACATGTATGGGACTGGGGTATACAGCAATTTTAGCTTCTCCTTACAGTAAGGAAGTAATAACCTTTGAGAAGGATAAAAACGTTTTATTCTTAGCGAAAATCAATCCTATCTCTTACCGGATTTTTTTAGACCCTAAGATGAAAGTAAAAAAAGCAGATATAACTAAGTATATTCACCGGTTTCCTTTAGGTTGCTTTGACTGTATAATTTGCGACCCTCCTACATTCAAGTTAGCGCCTTCCTTATATAGCGTGGATTTCTACTATCAGCTCTATCGAGTTTTACGAAAGAAGGGAAGACTCTATCACTATCTTCCTTTGTATAGGATTACTCAAGGTTACGATTTTCCTTCAAAAATTAAAAGAAAGTTAGAAGAAGTAGGATTTAGAGTTAAAAGATTTTTACCTTCAAAAGGTCATCTTTTATGTGTCAAATAAATTTAGAGAAAGAAAGAGAAAAATTGGATAGAGAGATAACTTTTTTCCACTTAAAGAGAGCTAAGAGAATTATTTTGCGCGCCTTAAAAGAAGCAAGAAGGAGAAAGGATTGGTTTTTTATTTATTACTTTACTGCACAGAAGTATATTTTGAATGAGAGATTTAAGGAGGCAAAAAGATACTTAGATAAAGCATTGAGGTTAAGACCAAAAGATGCATTAAGTTACAACGACAAAGCTATATGTTTGGCAGAACTTGGCAATTACGAGGATGCTCTTTCTTGTTTCAATGAAGGAATTAAGAAGAATAAGGATTGTCCTACTTTATTCCATAATAAAGGATGGCTCCTTAATTTTCTCAATAGACACAAGGAGGCGGTAGTATGTTTTCATAAGGCTTTAGAATTTGACCCTTTTCGTCCCGAGTCTCTTTATAGTTTAGCAGATTCTTACTTCTCTTTGGGAAAACTTAAAGAGGCAAAGAAATACTTTCAAAAGGCTGCTCAAGCGGTTAGAGGAAAAAGTAGCTTTGTTTACGGGGAGGCTAAGCGACGTTTTAGAGAAATTCTTTCCTTGGAGAATAATGCTTAACTTAAGAGTCTTCTTTTCTGCATATTATATCAACGTAAGCTTAAATCCTTAGCGATTATACTTTCTATCTATAAATAGATGATGAGAAAGATAGTTTAACCTAGGAGAAGTTTTACCATGCATACATTGCTAGGAGGCAGAGAAAGGATAACCTCTTTAGGTATCTTTACAATTTCTCCCTTTAATTTTTTAGGGTGCCCATTTATTATTACCTGTTTAGGGTTATAAAATTTTTTGGTATTTGTTTTTTGGTAGATTATCTTAATCTTTCTTTCTTGAAATTTTAGTTCCATCTCAATACTATTTTTAAAAAAGTTACTGTTAGTGAGTTTAGGCTGAAGTAATAAATCTCCTTGAAAAAAATTTATTCCCATAACCTCTTCAAAGATGGTATAGATATACCAACTTGCTGATCCGGTCAGATAGAAGTAAAGGCCTCTTCCTTCTAGATTGAAGTACTCAGGAATCATAGGATAGATTTTACTAAACTTAGATGTGGACATTTTATAGATAGAATGCAAAGTTTTAAATCCTTCCTCTATAAATCCTCTTTTATATAATCCGTAAGCGAATAGAACGACCATGTGGTTAAAGAATGCTCCATTTTCTTTATCTCCATAGCTGAACCCAAAAGCCCTGCCCAGTTCAAGGTAGGGAGCTTCAAAATTGGTGTTAAGGTGCAGGCCTCCCAGTTTTTTATCCTTAAGATAACGATTAACAGAGGTAATAATCTTTTTAATTTGATTAGAAGTGGCTACTCCACTAATTATAGGAAACACCTGTGATTGAAGCAGGAGTCGGACTTTCTCTTTCCTTTTTCCCTCTACCCGTCTTCCTCGGTTATCATAGTAACCGTTAAAAAACCCTTCTTTTAACCATTCTTTTTTTCTTATATAGTTGTAAATCCACTCCCCCTTTTCTTTTAAGTCTCTAGCTAGCAAGGAAGTTTCTATTCTTACCTTTTTACCACTCACCTTGTATTTAGTTTTTTCTAAATAGTGGGATAAAATCTCTCTTTTTCTATTTGCATTATTGTAATCTATAGGATGATTTAATCGATCCAAAAGGAAGGTAATTTCCTTTAGAAGTTCTACTTCTTTTCTTCTTTTAGCAATTTCTTCCAAAATATTCCCCAATCTCTTAAGATTGTAACCATACATACAGTAAAAAGGTACACTTTCTCCTTTGTCAGGAGCACAGTCTAACCCATCATTCCAATCAGCATTTTCTAACTTTAAGATATTATGGTCTCCTACGTTGAAGAATTGTACAAGATTTTGTACAAGGAGATGTTCTAAAACAGTCCCTTTATAAATTTTGTTCCTTTTTGTTCTTAAAAAGAAATCTCCTTCTTTAAACTTTAGATCAATCTCTTTAGCTCTCTTAAGTTGATGGTCTCTAAAGTAAGGTATCTTTTTGAAAAGAAGATTCCAGTTTTCCGAGTAATTTAGGTAAAGTTCAATGGCAAGGAGAGGCCAAACACCATGGTCTGTCCAGACTCGGGAAATTCGGTTTCTGTCAGAGATAAATTTCCCCTCTCTAGTAATTATAGTAGCGTTAGAGCCATCAATCCTTATTCCTTTAAGGTTGTTAAGAATTAATTTATCTATGTTTTTTTCTCCTCGTAAGATGAGAGAAAGTATATCTTGCCAGAGATCTCGCCAGCCTCTACCTCCTTTTCCATAGTCAAAATGAGGTAAAAATGAACACCCCCATAGTTTCCTTAAAGTAGGTTGAAAATACACCCAAAGAAGCCAGTTATTGAATAATTTATTCTTGAAATCAAATCTTAAAGAGGAAAGATGTTTTTGCCAGTAGCTTTTTGTTTTCTCTAAGTAAAGTTTTATTTTTTTCTGAGAGTTAAGTTTATTAAAAACCTCATACATATACTGTTTATCTTCAGCTATCCCCATAATTACAAAGAAATTTACCTCTTCTCCTTTTCTAATAGTTAGCTCTCTAAATCTAAATGCTGCACAGCTCTCTTTCCCGTCAAAGTTTTTCTGTTTTCTCTTGAAAGGTTTTAGATTTCTGTATACCGCCTGAGGTTTCTCTAAATTTCCTTCTTCTCCACAGAAAGTTAAGAGAGTAGGGAATTGTCCTAAGGGTGGCAAAGACTTATGATGAGCAAAGGCAAAGTAAAGAGTGGTATTTTCCCTATGCTTACGTTCATCAAAAATCATCGTAGGTTTAAGAATAATTCCATACCTTTTAAGTTCTACTCTATTTAGGAGAGAGGTAACGTGGCGATGATCCCTTAGGCTTTTTTCTCCTCTTCCATAAAGAGGGAGGAAAGAGGTGGGGGTAATTTTTATCTTTTTTTTTGCCTCTGATTTTTATCCACATTACTTCCGCATCTAAGTCAAAAGGGATAAAATTTAGAATTTCTAAGGAAAACAGCTCATTTTCCTTAACGAGTTTATGGTAGAGAAAACCACATTCTAAATATTCCTGAGGAAAAGGTTTTGACGCTTGATATACTATTCCATCTTTGGCTCTTATAAAGAAGTCCCTGCGACACAAAGGATTATTTTTTATATCCTCTACAGTAGCAGGAGGAGTAAGGAATCTGTCATTATCCTTTTTTATATCTCCTGCTAAATTAGGGCTAATAGAGCTTAGGAGTGTACCGTCTTTATTAGTAAGAGGAAAGTAGAGATAGGAGATTTTATAAGGATTATTTACCCGGAATGTTCCGTAGTTATCTATAAAGTGATAAATCATTTTAATTTTTTATATACTTCCTCTAATAAGCTTAAAGGAGTAGAAGCCCCTCCTATGATTCCTACTGTTTTAAATCTTTTTATATTCTGAGGTAATTCAGGTTTAGTTACGAAGAAAGTGTTATCGTTGATTTTTTTAGAGATTCTATACAAACGTGTGGTATTGGCGCTTTTTTTTGAGCCTATTACAAGGATTGCTTCACACTTTTTAGCTAACTCTTTTACCTCTTTTTGTCTTTTTTCTGTTTCTTCGCAAATAGTGTTAATAAAAAATAATTCCTTAGCTATTTTAGAGAGCCGGTAGATAATTTTTGCCACATCATCGATATTCTGGGTAGATTGGACTACTACAGCAACTTTCTTTTTTATCTTATGTTTTATTTTCTTTAAGTCAGTTTCTTTCTCAACTACTATGCCTTTTTTTGTGTTTCCTAGTATTCCTATAGTTTCCTCATGATTTTTGTCTCCCACTATGATTATTTGGTAACCTTTTTCTTCTAGGTTTTTTGCTTTTTTATGAATCTGGGCCACTTTGGGACAGGTAGCATCAATGATATTTATGTTTCTTTTTTTAGCTTCACTGTATAACTTTTGTGGCACTCCGTGAGCTTTAATTAAAAGAGTTGTTCCTGAAGGGATAGAGTCTATATTTTTTACTTTTTTTATCCCCATTCTCTGTATCTCCTCAGAGACTCTTTCATTATGTACCAAATCACCGATTATATAGATTTTCTCATCAAGATTTACCTCTTTAGATTTTTCTAAACTAGGATGGGTCTTTTTAAATTTAGAGAGTGAGTCTCTGGCTATTTCTATTGCTCTTTTTACTCCAAAGCAGAAACCTAAGTTTTTAGCTTTATAGACCTTCATAGATAGTATTGTATAATAAATTCTTTATTTTTCATCTAATTTTACTATAATTAAAAAGTAATGAAAAGGTTAGTTTTCCTTTCCCTTTTATGTATCCCCTGGTTAGCTTTTGCAAGAGAAAAAGTAGAGGTCCTCTTTTTTTACTCTCCCCAGTGTAAGGCGTGTCTAGAAGTAAAGAATAAGTTTCTTCCTGAATTCTTAGGAAAGTATCAGGATATAGTAGAAGTAAAATTCCTAAACGTTTATAAACCAGAGAATTTAAGTTTTCTCGTTTCTCTCTCTAACCGTTTTAAAAAAGAAAAAGTAAGGATTCCTGCTGTTTTAGTGGGAGATAAGTTTTTAGTTGGTTTATTTCAGATAGAAGATAATTTAGAAAGGTTAGTGAATTTAGCTTTTAAAAAGGAAATGAAAATTAAATTAAACTTTGCTCAGAAAGTTATTTTAGATAAGTTTAAAGAGTTTTCTTTTCTTACTATAATTTCTGCTGGATTAATCGATGGTATAAATCCCTGCGCTTTCGCAGTTATTGTTTTCTTTGTTTCTTTCTTGGCAGTTTATCAATATCGCAGAGAAGAGATAATTTTTGTTGGATCCTTCTATATCTTGGGAGTTTTTATTACTTACCTTCTTTTAGGTCTGGGGATTTTCAGATTTCTTTACACTATAAGTAGCTTTTATTTCCTTATAAAGGGATTTTACTACCTGGTGGCAGGTTTTTGTTTTTGTCTTTTTATATTTGCTCTATATGATTATTTTAAATACCGAAAGAGAAAAGAAAGTGAGGGCTTAATTTTGCAACTACCTTCTTTTTTGAAGAAAAAAATAAATCTGGTGATTGGTAAAGGGTTAAGAAGAAAAAGAAAGAATTTTTTAGAGTTATCCCTCGTCTCTTTAGTTGTAGGATTTTTAGTTTCTCTCTTAGAAGGAGCCTGTACTGGTCAGGTATACCTTCCTACCATATTTTTTATCCTTAAAACCTCTACCTTGAGGTTGAAAGCTTTTGTTTACCTTCTTATTTACAATCTTGCCTTTATTGCCCCCTTAATTGTAATATTTTTACTTTCTTTTTTTGGCGTTTCCTCTCAGGAGTTTAACAAGTTTCTTAAGAAAAACTTGGGGGGAGTAAAGTTAAGTATGGCAGTTTTATTTTTAGTTTTAGGGTTAGCCATTCTTTGGGTTAGTTAGTGATAGGAGGAGACTTTCTTCTTTGTTTCTTGCTGGCAGATTCGGTGGGTTTGTTGAATTTAGAAATTGGATTACTTTGATATCTCTAAATAAAATTTTCTTCATTTTGATTTTTTTGATAAAATAATTATCTTTAGAAAGGAGGAGAGATGGTGACTAAGGAAGTAGAGTTAACTATCCCTGGGGAATTTAAGGACGAACCTATCTTTTACTACATTATCAAGAATTTTGATGTCATTCCTAATATTGTAGAGGCTTCTTTTTCTACGGAGATGGGATGGGCAATCGTAAGAATTGAAGGAGAAGAGAAAGAGTTAGAGAAGTTATTTAACTTCTTGAAAGAGAAAGGTGTCCAAGTTAACTTTAGATAGAGACAAAGTATTTAAAAATATCCATATTGTTTTAGTTTCTCCTCAGGTTCCTGAAAATATAGGTTTAAGTGCTCGCATTCTTAAAAATACTTCCTTCTCCAATCTCATTCTTATAAATCCTAACCTCACTAATAAATCTTTTGAAGTAGCTAAAAGAGCAAGAGACATCTTAGAGAAAGCTAAAATCTATAATAGATTAGAGGAGATAAAAGATAGTTATCATTTCATTTTCGCTACTACTCGTCGGAGGAGAGAGTTTAAGGTTATCTATAACTTTAACTATATATTACCTCAACTCGTTTGTTTAGCTTCTTCTAAAAGGATAGCTATTCTATTTGGCAAAGAGAATTTTGGGTTATCTTGTCAAGAACTTGAATTTGCTGATAGTATCTTCTATATCTCTGCAAATAAAAGTTTCCCTTCTTATAATTTAGCTTTTAGTGTGGGTATTGTGTGCTATGAGATTTTTCGCTTTCTTGAGGATACCTTTTCTCGACCCTATCTAAATTTAGCAGAAAGGAAAGATATCCAGGCCCTTTTCGATTTTATTAACGCTACCCTAACAAGGAAATTTTCTAAAGAGGTAGCTACCTCTATTAGTAAGATACTTGTCGGATTACTGAAGAGAACTCATCTTACTAAGAAAGAATGTAAAATTCTTAAGTTTTTATTTCTCAAAATTTCTTAGTCTATTAATCTCTTGACTAAACTCCTTTTTATGTTAGGATTTATTAACTATGTGGGCAGTAGTAGAGATAGGGGGTAAACAGTATAAAGTAAAAGAAGGGGATATTTTAGAGGTAGAGAGAATAAAGAAGGATTCCCCTATTACTTTAGATAAGGTTTTACTTTTCTGTAAGGATAAGGAAGTAAAAGTAGGGGCTCCCTATCTTAATGATGTAAAAGTTACTGCCGAGATTCTGGAAGAAAAAAAGGGAGAAAAAGTTGTTATTTTCAAATATAAGAGAAGAAAAAAATATCGAAGGAAAAGAGGTCACCGCCAAATTTTATCCCGCCTTAAAATCTCTCAAATAGTAGAGAAAAAAGAGTGATTGTTGATTTCATAAGAGTCCATCTTAAAGCAGGTAAAGGTGGTGGGGGTGGTTTCTCTTTTGCAAGATATAGGAATAAGTTAGTTGGCAATGGAGGTGATGGTGGTAAAGGAGGGGATATCATCTTCAAAGTGAATTTAAATCTTTATGATTTGAGTAAGTTTAAGTATAGAAGGAAATTTGTTGCTCAAGATGGAGAGAGAGGTTCCTCCTCTCTTAAAAAAGGTAAAGATGCACCACCACTTTTTATAGATGTTCCTCTGGGGACCCTGATAAAAGATACCCAGGGAAGAATAGTTGCTGATTTAGCTTCTTCTTCAGCAACTTTTCTAGCTGTGCGAGGAGGTAAACCAGGGAAAGGCAATTACAAAAGAAAAAGCGCTGAGGAGGGTAAAGAAGGTCAACAGAGAGAGTTAATTTTAGATTACAGAATACCTTCGGATATAGCGATATTAGGTTTCCCTAACGTAGGTAAGACTTCTCTGTTAAACTCCTTAAGCGGCAAGGAGTTTAAAGTAGGTGATTGGCCATTTACCACGGTGCATTGTCAATGGGGTGTTTGGGAATATAAGTTTAGGCAATTTACCATTCTAGATACCCCTCCTTTAAAAAAGAAGTTAACCAGTGGTGAGGGAGAAGATTTCTTAAAACATCTATTTAGAGTAAAGCTTATTTTGATAGTTACTGATAATTTTAAAGATGGTAAGAAAGAGGTAGAAGCTGTAAGAGAAAGGGTAGTTAAATTTGAGCCTCGTTATAGAGATAAAAAATTTTTTTACTTACTGAACAAAATTGATAAAATAAATAGAGATTTTAAAATAAGAGGATTTTTGCCCATCTCTGCTAAGAAAGGGTGGGGGATAGACAAATTAAAAGAAAGACTTTATGAAGCATTATCCGCTAACTAAAAGGATAGTAATAAAGGTAGGTACTAGTGTATTGGCTCCCCAAGGAAAGATAGATTCTCGTCTAGTAAGTAACATAGTAAAAGAAATTGTAGACTTAGATAGAAAGAATGTAAAATCAGTACTGGTAAGTTCAGGAGCTATTGTTTCCGGAATGAGCCTATTAGGTTATAAAAAGAAGCCTTCCGATATAAAGTTACTTCAGGCTTACGCTAGCTTAGGTCAGGTGGTTCTTATGAATGTCTATGCTTATAGATTTAAAAGACATAGGAAGCTATGTGCCCAGGTTCTTCTTACTTGGGATGATTTCAACGATAGAGTTCGATATCTAAATGCTCGGCATACTATAGAGAGACTTCTCAACTTAGGAATAGTTCCTATTATTAATGAGAATGATGCTGTTTCTACCGAGGAGATTAAGTTTGGAGATAACGATACCTTAAGCGCTTTGGTAAGTGACCTAATTAGAGCGGAACTTTTACTCATTCTTTCTGATGTCGAAGGTCTTTTCTGTGGTAAAGAGGTGGTGAAAACAGTAGAGAATATTGATGATCAAATTATGAAGTTGGTTAAAAAAAGAATTTCCCCTCTTACTGCAGGAGGTATGGGTAGCAAACTTAAAGCAGCTAAAATCGCTACTCAAGCAGGGATAAGAGTAATAATAGCTAACGGTAGAACCCCTAAAGTAATTTCTAAAGCAGTAAAAGGAGAGTCGATAGGCACCTTATTTTTACCTAAGAGAGAAATTGAAAGAGCAAAGAGACGGTGGATAGCTTTTGGTAAGAAAATTAAAGGTAAGCTTTATGTAGATGAAGGAGCAAAAGAAGCAATTCTTTATCGAGGGAAAAGCCTTCTTTCCTGTGGGATTGTTAAAGTTGAGGGAGAGTTTTCTAAGAAAGATGCAGTAGAAGTTTTAGATAGTCAAGGTAAAGTTTTGGGGTGTGGGTTAGTGGAGTATAACTCTACAGAGCTTATGCAGGCAAAAGGTAAGCGTCTAGATAGAGAAGTTAACCATAGAGATAATTTTGTTAAGAGGGGGTAAATTGGTGAAGGATTATGTAAGAAGAATAGTAAAAGAAGCAAAGAAAAACAGTTACTTACTATCTACCATTAGCTCAAAACTGAAAGATAAAGCTCTCCTTACCATGGCAAAGCTCTTATTGGAGAGTAAAGATTTTATTCTTAAAGAAAATGAAAAAGATGTTCGCATTGCAAAGAGAAATGGGCTCAAGCAAAGTTTTATTGATCGCTTAACACTTACGCCCAAACGATTGGAAGAGATGAGTGAGTCTTTAAAAGAACTTACTAACTTACCTGATCCTATAGGGAGGGTAATCGATGGTTGGAAGAGACCCAATGGTTTATTTATCCAAAAAGTAAGGGTTCCTGTAGGAGTAATTCTTATAATCTATGAGGCAAGACCTAACGTCACTAGCGATTGTATAGGGTTATGTTTTAAATCGTCCAATGTTGCTATTCTAAGAGGCGGAAAGGATGCTATAAATTCTAATAAAGCTATCTTTAAGGTTCTTCTTAAAGCAGTTAACTCATTAGGTATAGGTTTCTCTCCTTTCTTTTTAATCCAAAGAACCGAACATAAACTCGTAGATTACCTTCTTAAGGAGAGTGCCTATATTGATTTAGTTATTCCCCGAGGTGGAGAAGCTTTAATTAGAAAGGTCACTCAAGATTCTTCTATCCCAGTTATAAAACATTACAAAGGTGTATGTCATATCTTTGTCGATGCCTTTGCTGATATAAGTAAGGCTTTAAAAGTATGCCTTAATGCTAAAGTCCAGCGTCCTTCGGTGTGCAATGCAGTAGAAACAATCCTTGTCCATAAAAATGTAGCTAAAAAATTTCTACCTAAGTTAAAAAAAGAGCTAGATAAGTATAATGTTGAGATAAGAGGAGACTTTATGACCAAAAAGATTCTAAGAGGAATAAAGTTAGCTAAGGAGATTGATTGGTTCACAGAGTATTTAGATTTAGTAGTCTCAATAAAAGTAGTAGAAGATATTGATAAGGCAATAGAACATATAAATTTTTATGGCTCTCATCATACCGATACTATTATTACAGAAAATGTTAATAATGCCCGGAAATTCGTTGAGGAAGTAGATTCCGCCTGTTGTTTTGTTAATATTTCTACTCGCTTCAGTGATGGCTATCAATTTGGATTAGGAGCAGAAATTGGTATCTCTACCGATAAACTCCATGCACGCGGACCCATGGGACTAGAAGAACTTACTACTTATAAGTACATAGTATATGGAGATGGCCAAATTCGAGAGTGAACTGAAGATGGAAAAAATAAAAAGAGTAGGAATTTTGGGAGGCACATTTAACCCTCCTCATATTGGTCACATCATTTTGGCTCAAGAAGTTCTAAATAAGTTAAATTTAGACAAGATACTTTTTATCCCTGCAAATATTCCTCCTCATAAAAATGCGAGCTTAATAGAAGCAAAGCATCGTCTAAAAATGGTTAAGCTTTCTATAGAAGGTAACAAAAATTTTTCTCTCCTAGATTGCGAGATAAAAAGAGGTGGTGTCTCTTATACTGTGGATACTCTTAGAGAGTTAAGAAAAATTTTCCCTTCTTATGAATTTTACCTTATAATTGGTTCTGACTTAGCAAAAGATTTTAATACCTGGAAGGATTACCAAGAAATAATGAAGCTTGCTAAGGTGGTAGTTGGAAAGAGAAAAGAGTTTCCCTTGGAGGATAATAACAAGTTTATTCCGGTAGATATTTTAGAGATAGGTATTTCTTCTTCTCTGATAAGAGATTGGATTAAGAGGGGGTGGTGTGTAAGATATCTTCTTCTTCCTAAAGTTTTTGATTATATAGTGAAAAGAAAACTCTATCTTTAATTGTAAATAATAAAAGGAGGTGTGATGATGCCCCAGAAGATTAATCTAGAGAAGATGAAGAAAGAAATTAAAAAGTTAATTTCTGAGATAGCAGAGATTCCCCAAAATCAGATAAAAGATGATGCACGATTTGTTGAGGACTTAGGTATAGATAGCATGATGGCTTTGGAAATTGTTGCTAGCATCGAAAAAAAGTATAAGATTGTTATTCCGGAAGACAAAATTCCTACCATAAATAGCCTCAATACTATCTACTCTTTGATAAAAGAGATTAGCACTAAAAAGAAATGAATATACAAGAAAAAGGTGGTCTTTTATACAGTTATTAGAGGATGTTTATTCCTTATCTATCCAGAGCTTTCTTTCACAGGAGGATAAGATGTGTATAAGAGGGAGTTGAGAAAGATAGTTTCTTGAAGGAAATAGAAAGTTTAAGGACATGCTTTTAGTTATCTTTTAAGGAAAAGGGGGTAGAATGATAAAATTTGGTACCGATGGTTGGCGAGCAGTTATTGGGGAGGATTTTACTTTTCATAATGTAAGAGTAGTCTCTCAAGCGGTTGCCGATTATCTTAAAAAAGAGATTAAAAAACCGAAGAAAGTTATAATTGGCTACGACACAAGATTTCTCTCTAAGGAATTTGCCCTTGCTAGTGGGTTGACCTTAGCAGGGAATGGGATAAAGGTAGATATTTCTAAAGAAAGCATCCCTACACCTGTAGTAAGTTTTAATGCTCGCTATAGTGGTTACGATTTAGGGATCATGATTACTGCTTCGCATAATCCCTATAAATTTAATGGTGTAAAGATAAAAACTAAAGACGGAGGAGCAGCAGATAAATCTTTAACTGATAGAATAGAGAAGTTTTTATATCGGAGTAAACCTAAGACAATTTCTTTAAGAGAGGCAGAGAAAAAAGGTATTCTAAAAGTGAAAGATTTCACACTAAACTATAAGGAGTTTCTTAAGAGTTTTTTCGACATCAAGAGAATAAGTAAGTTGAGATTTAAAATCCTAATTGATTTAATGTATGGAGCAGGTAATAGTTTTACTCAAGAAGTAATTTCTTCTTCTTCCTTAGCAATAGATTACCTTCATAAGGAATTTAATCCTTCCTTTGGGGGGATTCATCCTGAACCTGTAGAGAATAATTTAAAGGAGTTGATTAAAAGAGTAAAAAAGGAAGATTATAATTTAGGAGTGGCTTTAGATGGGGATGGTGATAGAATTGCTTTGGTAGATAGTAAGGGAAATTTTATAAATGCTCAACTCATCCTACCTCTTTTAGCAATTCATATGATAAAAAATAGAAGGGAAGTGGGAGGTATAGGTAAAACCGTCGTAGGAAGTAACTTAATAGATGAGGTAGCTTTATCTTTAGGAGTAAACTGCTTTGAAACCCCTGTAGGATTTAAGTTTATCTCTAATCTCTTTAAGGAGAATTTAATTTGTATAGGGGGAGAAGAAGCAGGAGGAATAGGTTTTAAAGGATATATACCGGAAAGAGATGGGACTGCCTCTTTCCTTATGGTCCTAGAAATGATAGCTTACGAAGGAAAATCTTTAGATTCCCTAATAAAAGAGCTCCGCAAAAGGTATGGAAGGTGGTACTATACCCGAGTGTCTGTATCGTTAGGAAAGTTAGCTAAAAGTATGGAGAAGTTAAAGATACCTTCTAAACTATTAGGGAAAAGGGTTGAGAGAGTTAATCGCCTGGATGGGATAAAACTTATTACTAAAGATAGCTGGCTTATGTTTAGAAAGTCAGGAACTGAGCCAATAGTAAGAATCTATGCTGAAGCAAAAACTAAGAAAGAAAGAGACGAATTAATAAAATTAGGTACACGTCTAATCCATGCTTTATAGGATACTTAAGCCATTAGCCATTCTATTGTTTAAGCTATTCTTTCGTATAGAGGTAAGAGGTAAAGAAAAAATTCCTAAAGAGGGAGGATTTATCTTAGCCTCCAATCATTTAAGTTTCTTAGACCCTGTGGTATTAGGTTTAGCATCTCCCCGGAGGTTATATTTTTTAGCAAGGGATAATCTTTTTACTAATAAGTTATTTTCTTTCTTTATAAAAAAACTAGGCGCTGTGCCTTTAAAGAGGGGAAAGCCAGATATAAGTGCGATGCGCGCTGCTCTAAAAATTATTAAGAATAATTATCCTTTGGTTATCTTTCCTCAAGGCACAAGAGGGCAACTTATGGAAACTAAACCAGGAGTAGGGTTTTTATTCAAAAGAACACATGTTTCTATAATTACAGCAAGAATATACGGGACAGATAAAGCTTTACCAAAAGGAGCAAGGATGGTAAGATTCAAAAAGATAAAAGTTTTTTTTGATAGAGTGAATAATTTAGAGGAAAACGATGATTATCAAAAAATATCTCTTAAAGTTTTAGAAAAGATAAAGATTTAGTTTTTCATTGACAAAAAATGTTAATTAGGAGATAATTTTAAAAATTTTCTACGAAGGAGGTAGATGAGCGTGGAAGGTAAATCATTGGAATTAGAAAATGCTTACTTTAACTCGATTAAAGAGCTTAAAGAAGGAGAGATTGTAGAAGGGAGGATTGTCGCCTTAACTCCTAGAGAAGTTATAGTAGATGTAGGGTATAAGTCTGAGGGTATAATTCTGCGTGAGGAGTTTGATGACATTGAAGATTTAGAAAAATTGGAAAAGGTAGAAGTTTATGTAGAAAGCGTGGAAGATGAGGAAGGTAAAATCGTTCTTTCCTATAAGAAAGCAAAAGAAGCTCGAGGCTGGGAAAAGCTTTTAAAAGAATATCAGGAGGGAGACCTTGTAGAGGGGATAGTATCTAAGAGAGTAAAAGGTGGCTACATCGTAAAAGTTTTTGGTATAGATGGATTTTTACCTCAGAGTCTTTCTGCTTTTCGAGGGAAGGAGGATGGAGTAATTGGTGAGAAATTCTACTTTCAAATAATTAAATTGAGTAAGTCAAAAAGTAACCTTATCCTTTCTCGTAAAGATGCTTTAAAAGTAGAAAGAGAGATAGCAAGAAAGAAACTATGGGATACTCTCAAAGTAGGCCAGATATATAAGGGTAAGGTGAAGAGTATTACCAACTTTGGAGCGTTTATAGACTTAGGAGGGGTGGATGGACTTTTACATATTGCTGATATGAGTTGGAAAAAAATTTCCCATCCCAGCGAAGTAGTAGCAGTGGGAGATGAGATTCAAGTAATGGTTTTGGACTTTGACCGTGAAAAAGGCAAAATTTCCTTAGGGCTTAAACAAACTATGCCAGACCCTTGGTTAGAAATTGAGAAAAAGTATCCTGTAGGTTTCATAGTAAAAGGTAAAATTGTGAATATTCAAAACTATGGTATTTTCGTAGAGCTAGAGAAGGGTATTGAGGGGCTTGTTCATGTTAGTGAGATTTCTTGGATAAAAAAGTTTATTAATCTCAATGAAACTTTTGCTATAGGAGATGTTATAGAAGTAAAAGTGATAGGCGTGGATTCTTCTAATAGAAAGATTTCTTTAAGTATAAGACAACTAGAGAGAGATCCTTGGGAGGATATTGAAAACCTTGTTACTATTGATTCCCAAGTGAAAGGAAGAGTCACTGGATTTGCCGAAGGTTGCGCTTATATAGAGTTAGAAAATGGCTTAGAAGGTATAATATATAATGAAGATCTTTCTTGGACTAGACGATTTTTAAAGGCAAATGAAGTGTTAAGGAAAGGACATACCTACGATTTTAAAGTGTTAGGATTAGATAGAAGTAATCGAAGGGTAATCTTGGGAAGAAAACAACTTACTCCTGACCCTTGGCCACAAATTTTACAACGTTATCCCTTAGGTAAGGTAATAGAGGCAGAAGTAGTTAAAGTTACTAACTTCGGGGTATTCGTTAAGCTAGAGGAGGAATTAGAAGGGTTGGTTTTTTCTGGAGAAATTGATAGGGAGAAGATGAATTCTCTTAATCCCCAAGAGAAACTTAAAGTTAAGGTAATAAAGATAGACCCTACCTCAGCTAAAATTGGCCTTTCTGCAAAAGTAGATGAAGAAGAAAGTAGCTGAGCACCTTAAAATTATAAAAGAAAATGCTGTAGATGTAATCTCCGAAGAGGAATTAGTAAAAAAAGTTACTTATTCAATTAAATCTCAAAATCCCTTAAGGTTAAAAATTGGTTTTGACCCCACTGCTAAAGATTTACATTTAGGTCACACTGTACTTTTAAAAAAGTTAAGAAAACTCCAAGATTTAGGCCACCACGTTTACTTTATTGTAGGGGATTTTACTGCCCAGATAGGGGATCCTTCAGGAAGAAAGGGGCTAAGGCCTGTTCTTACTATTAAGGAGATAAAAGATAATGCTAAAACTTATACTGAGCAGGCATTTAAAATTCTCCACCGTAGAAGGACTAAAGTAATATTTAATAGCAGTTGGTATAGAAACTTAAATTTATCTCAATTTTTTCCTCTTCTTTCTTCCTATACGGTAGCGAGGATGTTGGAGAGGGATGATTTTTCTCAAAGGCTAAAAGAGAATAAACCCCTTTCTATTTTAGAATTTATTTATCCTCTTATTCAGGGTTATGATTCGGTAAAGGTAAAAGCAGATATAGAGTTTGGAGGCACAGATCAGAAATTTAATTTAATCGTAGGAAGACATATTCAGGACTCTATAGGCCAGAGTCCTCAGGTAGTGGTAACTATGCCTCTCTTATTGGGTCTAGACGGCAAAAATAAGATGTCTAAGTCCCTAGGTAACTATGTAGGAATAACTGAGGAACCTTTTCAGATGTTTGGGAAGATAATGAGTATCTCCGATGTTACTATGGGGGAATATTTTAGACTTCTAACTGATCTTGATATAGAAAAAGTAAAGAAAATGCATCCCAAAGAAGCTAAGCTCCTTTTAGCAGAGAAAATTGTTTCTGAGTATCATTCTCCTTCACTAGCTAAAAAAGCTAAGGAGGAGTTTGAAAGGATTTTCTCTCGCAAAGAAACCCCCAAGGACCTACCGCTATTTACTGTTTCTGAAAAGAAAGTAGATTTAATAGAACTCCTTTATAATAGCAAGCTTGTTCCCTCACGAAATCAGGCGCGTCGTCTCCTTTTGCAAAAGGGAGTAAGAGAGAAAGAAAAAGATACACCCTTGCAGGATAGAGTATTAGAGATCCCTCCGCAAGGATTAATACTAAAAGTAGGAAAAAGAAAATTTTTAAAGGTAGTATATCAAGGAGGAAAAAGTGAAAGAAGATAGGCGTCTTTTTCACCGTATTAGAAAGGAACTTCCTCTGAAAGTTAAATTCTTAGATTACCTTATTGAGGGCAAAAGTTACGACTTAAGCGCAAAGGGAATAGGGGTAATTTTAGATAGACCTCTTCCTTACAAAGAGAGAGTGGAGTTAAGTATCTTATCTTCTGAGGCAAGAAAAAAAATAGATTTGGAAGGAAGAGTAGTTTGGTATAAGGAGTTAGATAGGGATTGCTGGCGGATAGGGATAGAAGTCGATAATCCCCAATTCCTTCTCTTCTCTAAGTTATTAGGTTAAATTAATTTACTTAGAGATCTTATTGCAAATTAATGCAAAATATGTTAAATTAAACTCTCAATAAGGAGGTAAGTTATGTACGTTAAAAGGATGCTAAAAGTTATTCTTTTTTTCATATTAGTTTCTGTTACAGGAAGTTGCACAAAAAGAGAAAAGGCTTCCCATCTAGTTATCTGGCATTGGATGGTTGACCGTCAGGCTGCCTTTCAAACCTTAGCTGAAAAGTATGAATCTGAGACAGGGGTGAAGGTAGATTTTAAATTGTTCTTTCCTCCGGATATTTACTCTCAGAAGGTGATTGCTGCTGCTCGTGCAGGAAATCTTCCTGATATGTTTGGTGTTCTGGGAGAAAAGAGAATGTTAGCTTCTTTTGTAAAAGCAGGGCATATTTTAGACCTAACCCCTTTTATGAAAGAAGATGGAAACATTTGGATGAGCAAATTCTATCCCCAGACTTTAAAAATAGTTAGTTTTCCTCCTGACAATACCTATGAGGTTTCCCCTGGCATTTACGGTGTTCCTATAGATACCACTGTTTTACAATTCCTCTATAACAAAAATCTATTTCAGGAAGCAGACTTAAACCCTCAATCTCCCCCAAGAAGTTTCGATGATTTTATAAGTTATGCTCAGCAGGTAAAGAGGAAATTAGGCATTGATGGATTTATATGTGGATGGGCAGAATCATGGCTTCTAAACGCTTTAGCTACAGAGTGGGCAATAAATTTAATGGGAGAAGAGAAGTTTTTAAAAACATTAAAAGGAGATGTTCCCTATACAGATAAGGATTGGATAGAAGTTTTTTCTTTGTTTGCTAAACTGAGAGAATCAGGGATTTTAGCTCCTAATATAACTACAATGACTAATAAAGAAGCTGAGGATGCTTTTGCTAAAAGTAAAGCTGTTTTTTCTTTTAATGGGAGTTGGGCAGTTAACGTTTATAAACAGTTAAATCCTAAGTTGGAGTATGCCTTTTTTCCTCTTCCTCGAGTTTCTTCAAATTTTCCTATTAAAGTGTGGGGAGGGGCGGGTTCTTCTTTTATGATTAACGCTTACTCTCCTTATAAAGATAAAGCAGTTGAGTTTCTAAAGTGGCTTACCTTACCAGAACAGCAGAAGTTCCTAATCGAAGCAACCAATAATCTTCCTGCAATTAGGGGATGTGAGGATAGTTTACCTCCTGTGCTTAAGAGTCTCACAGAGAGTTTCTCTTTTCTTACTCACCCTGATGTTTGGCCCTACAACGAAGATTCCCGAGTTATCGAAGTAATGAATCGAGGTCTCCAGCAGATCGTTATGGGGCTAAAGACTCCTCTTGAGGTCGCTGAGGATATTCAATCTACTAAGGAGAGATTGTTACGAAGATGAGTAGGTCATCTTGGGATAGATTTCAGAATTTTTCTTTTATTCTTCCAGCTCTTGTTATATTTTCCATTTTCTACATCTATCCTTTTTTCTATACTTTCATTCTTAGCTTTCAAGATTACGATTTTATCTCTACGCCAAAATTCATTGGTTTCAGTAACTTTCGTGAGGTCCTCACTGATAAAGAGTGGTGGTCGTCAATGTACAATGGTGCTTTTATTACCTTCTGGGCTTTAACTTTTCAGAATATTTTAGCATTTATGCTTGCCTTAGGAGTAGATAGGGTCATAAGGATGAATAAATTTTACCGAGTAGTATTTTTTATGTTACCTATTCTTTCAGAAATTATAATTGGTTTGCTTATGAAGCAACTTTTGAGTTCTGAACCTTTGGGTAGAGATATATTCAATCGCTGGATAACCAATTTAGGTTTAGGATTTCTTGCTCAAGACTGGTTAGGAACTCAACACGTAAGATTAGTTACTGCTTTGGTTCACTGTTGGAAAGGATTTGGGTGGGCATTTGTAATCTTCTTAGCAGGTCTTCAAAACATCCCCCAACAACTCTATGAGGCTGCGCACATAGATGGGGCGAGTGCTTGGCAGGTTTTTAGAAAAATTACTTTACCCTTACTTACTCCAGTAATTGCTTTAGTACTGGTACTTACTATTTTAGGGACAATGCAAGCTTTTGCTATGATTCTTGCTTTAACTGGAGGGGCGGGAGGATTAACTGAAGTTCCTGTTATGAGGATTTATAATCATTTAAGGTTTAGGTTAGTAGGGTTAGCTTGTGGCGAGGGAGTGATTCTGGGATTAATTTTAATAGTAGTTTCATTTGGGATGTTTTTTATATCTAAGAAAATTAGAGAGAAATATGGGGTATTACCGAGTTAAGAAGATAATTATTTTAGTAATTCTTCATACCTTCCTTATGAGTGTAGCGTTAAGTTGCCTTCTTCCTTTTTTCTGGATGATTAACGTTTCCTTTAAGAGTCAGGAAGAGTTTGATAACGGTTATGTAGCAAAAAAAGTATTTTCTCCTCAACAGTTAGAAAAATTGCTTACAAGTAAAATAGCAAAGGAGGCTAAATTTAATCCTAAGTTTCTAATTTGGAATGTTTCCAGCGAAGATATGCTAAGAGTAAAGTTGACTCAGCTTAAAATAGAAGATAAAGATAAAATTTTGAAGATATGGAGAAAAACTCGGGACTATGGGTTAAGACCCCCTCTAAGTTTAAACTTAACTAACTATAAAGAAGTGATATTCAAAGAGGGGTTTTGGCGTTACTTTTTAAATAGTGTCTTTTACACTTTTGTTACTGTGTGTTTTATTGTGATTATTTCCTCCCTTGCTGCTTATGCTTTTTCCCGCTTACACTTTCCTGGTAGGAATGTTATATTCTATATGTTTCTGGCAGCAATGATGATTCCCCTTCCTGCAGGTTTTGTTCCTGTATACGTCCTATTAAATAAGTTTCATCTAGTAAATAGAACAGGTTATGTCTTGGCGATGACCAACATGGGCCTTTCTTTAAGTATCTACCTTCTTAAGACTTTTTTTGACCAGCTCCCTAAGGATTTAGAAGATGCTGCACGGATTGATGGATGTAACAAGCTCAGGATTTGGTGGAACGTTGGTTTACCTTTGGTGGCTCCTGCATTAGGAGTAGTGATAATATTTAACGCTTTGAACGTATGGAATGAGTTTGTATTAGCTTCCCTTATGTTTACTGCTGAAGAGCTAATGCCTCTACAAGTAGGATTAATGGAATTTTCTAATCGGATGGTTACTCAGCACACCTTAATTGCTTCTGCTTTAACAGTAGCTGCCTTACCTATAATTATCCTCTATTTAAGACTTCAGAGACAGTTTATTAAAGGTCTTACTGCGGGAGCAATGGTAGGATGAAGTATAAATTGCGAAGTTTTCTACAATTAAAAGTTATCTTTCTTTTTTCTTTATTTTCTTTCTTTTCTTGCTATACTTATGGAAACACTCAAGAGTCTTCCCAATACGTAAGTAAAGCTTGGGCTCAGTTAGGGAAAAGAAATTTTAGTGAGGTTTACAGACTTACTGAGGAGTGCATTAAAAAGTATGGTCCTCAAGCAGATAGTTTAGCCCAACAATTGAATGATTTCCCTCCCCAGGGTAAAGAAGGTAGTTACCAGATTATGAATGACGTAGCTACCTGTTACTTTATAAGAGGAGAGGCTTTAATGCGTGAGGGAAAAATAGAAGAAGCAAAGAAAGTCTTCAAAGAAGTTATAGAAAAGTATCCCTTTGCTTCTGCCTGGGATCCTCGGGGGTGGTTCTGGTCTATTAGAGAGAAAGCAGAGATTACTTTAAAGAAGTTAGAGAAGGGAGTTATAGAGGAGGTGGAAGAAGAAAAAGAGGTTGTTATAACTAAGGTGAGTTTACACGATGAGGGGGAGGAGTTTCCTGTTGATTATTCCCGATATGGAGAGTTCAAAAACTTAGGAACTTCTGAGTATACCTATGTTGTTAACGATCCTATAGGACTGGCTAAAGCGGTAGGAGAGGGAATATACCCTAATACTACCTCTGTAAAATTTGACCCTAATTTTGTAAAGGTGAGAAAAAAACTCTCTAAAATTGACCACTGGAAAATCCTTAATTCTCGTGATCTTTCACTAGCTTTTTACAAATGGTGTATCGCTCCTGAACCTCAAGGAGTGAAGCAGTTTTATATTGGAGAGATTTTAGAGAAAAGTGGGCTCATAAAGCAAGCAATAAAGGCTTATTATGCAGTATTAGTTCACTTTCCTAAAACTATAGGATGGACTTATTGGAATACTCCTTGGTATGTAGGAAAAGTTGCTCTCTATCGGATAAAGTCTCTTCTTAAAGAATATCCAGAGTTAAATTTGAAATTAGAAGGTGTGTATATAAAAGTTAAAAATGGGACTAACAACAATGTAAGAGATGATATCTTCATTGTTAACCCCGGGAGGCTAGTACCAAAATCTCTAAAAGATAGATTGGCTTGTTTTAAAAAGAGGAGGTTAGGTAAACCTGTAAAGATTCAAGGTAAAGGGAAGGTAAAACTGGTAAGATATCAAAGTGGCGATTGGCAGTTATTAGTAGAGAATACGCCATTTATGATAAAAGGAATAACTTATGCTCCTACAAAAGTAGGAGAATCTCCCGATGAAGGAACATTATCTAATTGGATGTACCAGGATAC